>Ga0307293_10000146_pt1 | contig 18036 bp, 17 predicted proteins | sample ER_DNA_150_FD_194488 | JGI IMG/M metagenome (GOLD analysis project Ga0307293, IMG submission 194488) | Bulk soil microbial communities from the East River watershed near Crested Butte, Colorado, United States - ER_DNA_150 | ecosystem: Environmental > Terrestrial > Soil > Floodplain | place...
CGTTGCCGTTCCTTGTACTCGGATTCTTGGTGCTGCTCAGCGGCCTGGCCCGATGGTTGGTTTCCTCGCTGATCATCATTGTCATCTCTGGGATGACCGCCTGGTTCCTCACGCCGATCCACACGATCATCCTCGGTGCGAGTGGGCTCATCTTTGGCTGGCTCACGTACCTCTTGGCTCGCGGCATCTGGTCCCGACGTCCAGCACAAGTGGCAGTAGCCCTGCTCGTACTGCTGGTATACGGCGGACTGATCTGGGGCGTCATACCCGGCAACGCGGGTATCAGCTGGCAAGCCCACCTCGGAGGGGCCGTCGGCGGGGTACTGGCGGCCTGGGTGTTGCATCGGCGGGCCAGCCGCCGAGTCGTCATGGCAGGACCTGTGCGCCGCTATTAGGTCCCGAGTTGTCAGAAACTGAGCGAGCTATAGCGCGCTGAGTTTCTGACAAGTCGGCTCTGGAGGGTGGCTGCAGCTTGCCACCACACCGGGGCGGCGAAACCTATGTGCACGTGGTTTCCTGACGGTCTGCATGGGTTGCAACCTGTGCAGACCGTCAGCAGGCTGTGCAGACCCCCGCTGCGAGTCTGGTCGCGAGGCTCGCGAGGTACGCCGTGTCGTCTCGAGACCACCACGACTCACGGCTACGGTGGAGCCGCCGGTCACCCGCTCGCCGCTGCGTCAGGGCCTTGCTCAATGCTCGAGGAAGGACTCCACGTGCCGAAACCCATCACGGTGGCGGTTCTCGGATTCTGGCACGTGCATGCAGCCGAGTACGCCGGGCGGATCCAGCAGCACCCTGACACCGAGTTGGTCGCCGTCTGGGACGATGATCGTGCCCGGGGACAGGCAGCAGCCGACGCTGTCGGAGTGGCTTTCGTCGACGACCTCGACGGTCTGCTCAGGCGCGACGACATCGACGCGGTAGCCGTCACCACTGCCACCAGCGCACATCACGCGATCATGTTGCGCGTCGCACAGGCCGGAAAGCACATCTTCACTGAGAAGCTCCTGGCTCCGACCGTCGACGAAGCCGAGGAGATCATTGCCAAGGCGGATGAAGCTGGCGTTGCCCTGGTGGTGTCACTCCCCCGCCTGTATGACGGATATGCCCGGGCAATCGTCGAACAGCTCGACGAGAGGCGGCTTGGCGAGCTCACCTTCTGCCGAATCCGGCTGTCTCACGATGGGGCGATCGCCGGCTGGCTGCCGGAACGCTTCTACGACCAGACGGTTGCCATCGGAGGCGCACTCAGCGATCTGGGGTGCCACCCGGTCTACCTCACCCAGCTCTTCCTCGGGACCCTCCCAGCTACGGTGAGCGCCACGTACACCTCATTCACCAAACACCAGGTCGAGGACCAGGCCGTCGTGACGCTCGGATACCCCGGTGGCGTGATCGGTGTCGTCGAAACCGGATTCCTGAGCAACAACCCGTTCACCATCGAGATGCACGGCACCCGAGCCAGCCTGGCGTACGACAGCACCGACAAGCTGCTCCGGGTGCGAAGCCTCGGTGCGAACACCTGGCAGCCGCTCCCCATGCCTCAGGACGACGCTGACGCGTTCAGCCGGTGGGTGGCTCACATCCGCGACGGCACGCGAGCCGATGACAATCTGACCCGGGCAGTCGAGCTGACCCGCCTGGTATCGGCGGCCAACGCCGCAGCAGCTACCGGTACGACGGTGCGCTATCAGATGGAGGCAGCGTGAGCACGATCAAGGTCGGCGTGCTGGGTGGCGGCGGCATCCTGGACGCCCATATTCGGGGTTACCGCGCCTACGCCAATGCCATCGAGGTGGTTGCCGTGGCCGATGTGGTGGAGGAGACCGCCCGTAGGCGCGCGGCCGAGCTGGACGCGGCAACGTACACCGACTTTCGGCAAATGATCTTGGAGGCAGACCTCGACGCCGTCGACATCTGCTTGCCGCATTACCTGCACGCCGAGGCCATCGTGGCCGCTGCTCAAGCAGGAAAGCACATCTTGTGCGAGAAGCCGCTCTGCCTAACTGTGTTGCAGGCAGACGAGGTGCAGCAGGCCGTCAGTACGGCGGGTGTGACCTTGATGTGCGCTCACAACCAGCTCTATCTGCCCGCGGTGGCCAAAGCAAAGCAGCTGCTGGATCAGGGCATTCTCGGCACGGTCTACGAAGTTCGCACCACCGACAGCTTCTACAACGACTTCGACCCGCAGAACATGGGCTGGCGCGCGAGCGCTGCCACGAGCGGAGGCGGTGAGCTGATGGACACGGGCTACCACCCGACCTACCTGATGCTGCACCTCGCGGGAGGCTCACCGGTCGAGGCCACCGCCCTGCTGTCACGGCACCGGCTGCGCTTCATGGAGGGTGAGGACTCGGCTCAAGTGCTGGTCCGCTTTGAGAACGGGGTCGTCGGCCAGCTGGTCACGAGTTGGGCGTACGACCCGCCGCCGGGAACGCAGAGATTCTCCGTCGTCGGGGAACTCGGCTCGCTGCGAAGCGATGGCAGGTCGCTGACGGTAACCCTGCGCGGATCGAGTAGCCAAACCTATGACTTCGAGGACGTGGACACCTACGCGTACGAAATCGGACAGTTTGCTGACTGCTTGCGCTCCGGCATACGCCCGCTGCACACCGAGAAGGAGGGCATCGACGTGCTGTGCCTCATCCTTGCTGCCTACGAGGGTGCGCGGAGTCGGACCATAGCGCCCGTTTTCAGGGGTTCTGAGCTCTGAGCAAACCCGGCCGGAAAACACTCGTGCCTCCCACCAGAGGCGAGAGGCACGAGCACATTCCCCGAGCGTGAGCGGCCGTGGGCCAAACAGCGAGTGCTCTACTCGCTGACTGCGAAGCGCGTTCTGCGCGCCTCACCGGCAACGTGAAGACCACTCACCCGACCACACCCCGACGTTCCCTCCCCCATAGAGGAACGTTCAGAATGAACGCTGTCGAAGGGCGATGCCCGTCATTTGTTGGCTAACCAACTCCTGACACAGCAAAAAATTAGCGGGACCGCCAAAATGTGTCGACCCCCAAACGCCGATTTGTCCTCTTCTGGACATGTCAAAAAGCGGACATTTCATCGGATCTGGGTTGCCTCGCGAAACAAGCCCCCCGCTGACTCCTGCTGCATAGCGCGGACCACGCTACAGCAAATTGCTAGCCCCCGAGAAGCCCTCGTATCTCCTCAGCTGAGAGCGCCGCAGCTGCCAGCGCTTCACCGCCTACGACCGATTCGAACAGTTCCTCCTTACGCGCCTTCAGATCCATCACCTTCTGCTCGATGGTGTCCTTTGCGACCAGTCGATACACCATGACGGTCTTTGTCTGGCCGATCCGATGCGTGCGATCCACCGCCTGAGCCTCAGTAGCTGGGTTCCACCACGGATCGAGCACGAAGCAGTAATCGGCCTCAGCGAGATTGAGACCGAAGCCGCCCGCCTTCAGGCTGATCAGGAAAACTGATGCGGCTTTGTCCCGGAATCGCTGGATCACCCGCTCGCGGTTCCGGGTCCGGCCGTCGAGGTACGCGTACGAGATGTCTGCCTCCGCCAGCCGAGTCCGGATCCTGCTCAAGAAGGTCGTGAACTGACTGAAGACCAGCGCTTGATGGCCTTCTCCGACCAGCTCGCTCAGGTCTTCCAGCAGCACCTCGATCTTTGCCGCCGGCACGCCACTGTCAGCGTCGTCGACCAACGCCGGATCGAGGCTGAGGCGGCGCAGCAGCGTCAGCGAGCGGAGCACGGTGAAGCGGTTGCGGTCGAGATCTCCGATCAGCCCCAAGACCTTCTGCCGTTCTCGCTGCAGGTGCGTTTGATAAATCCGCCGGTGCTTGGGGTGAAGCTCGACTTCGACAACCTGCTCCTGCTTGGGCGGCAGCTCGGCGGCGACGCTCTCCTTGGAGCGGCGCAGCATCAGTGGCCGGATTCGCCGGCGCAGCTGACGCAGTCGAGTGGCGTCCATGCTGCGCTCGATTGGTCGCCGGTAGTACTCGCCAAACCGATCGGGATCCGGGAAGAGGCCCGGGGCGGTAATCGAGAGCAGCGCCCAGAGGTCCATCAGGCTGTTTTCCAGTGGGGTGCCGGTGATGGCCAGCTTGAAGGGAGCCGCGATGCGGCGCGCGCACTGGTAGGTCTTGGCCCGATGGTTCTTCACGAACTGTGCCTCGTCCAGGATCAGTCCGGCCCACTCCAGCTCGGTGAGCTTGTCGTTGTCGATCCGCAGCAGGGCATAGGAGGTGATCACCACGTCTGCGGCGGCGACAACCTCAGCACTCGGCGCGCCGCGCTTGGACCGAGACTCGGTGAGGCAGACGACTCGGAGGTCGGGTGCGAACCTCGCCGCTTCGGTCGACCAATTGGAGACCACGCTGGTCGGCGCCACGACGAGGAAGGGCGGCTGCTCAGGACAGCTCTGCCGGGCATGGCAGATGAGCGCCAGCGCTTGGAGGGTCTTACCAAGACCCATGTCGTCAGCGAGGATGCCGCCAAGTTGATGCGTCCACAAGAAGCGCAGCCAGCGGTATCCATCGAGCTGATACGGCCGCAGCGTGGCCCGCAGCGTCTCCGGAACCTCAACATCAGTGATCGAGGACACGTCGATGAGGCCGCGTACGGATTGCTCCCAGCGAGCTGACTGGTCAATCGCGACGCCCAGGCTTTGGAGGTCGTCCCACAAGCTTGCCTGAAACCGGTTGATGCTCAGCTCGGGTCGATGGCGATCCTGCAGCGCCTTGGACTCTTCGATCAAATCGCGCAGCTGGGTGAACTCCGGTCGGTCCAAGGAGAAATAGACCCCCGTTTCCAAGATCAAGAAGTCCTTGTCCTGGGTGAGGGCGACGAACAGATCCTCGAAGGGCACCACCTCGCCGTCGATGGAGACCTTGATGCGCAGGTCGAACCAGTCGGCAGAGTTGGCACGCTCGACGGCCGCCACCTGAACGCTCGGCTGAGAGCTGGTCTTGCGGTACTCCCGTACCTCCCCCTCCAGCTTGACCCGCATCCCGGCAGCTGCCAGCTGCGGCAGCACCTGCTCAACGAACCTCAACGCCGCCATGCCGTCTAGCAGCACGTGCGGAGCCGGCTGCTGAGGGAGTTCCTTGCTGCGGTTTGCCAGCTGCGGAATATCTGCGTACGGCAGCGGCAGCTCCGCCAGCTTGCGCTGCTCTTCGGCGAGGTCACGGATGCCGTGCCGCTCAGGTGGCTCGTCGATTGGGTACGCCGCGGCGCCCCCAGGGCTGTCGTAGTGCACCATCCAGTCGAGGCGCACCCGATGCTCAGGCCGAAAGCTCACCACGAGGCCAATGATCGGTTCGACATAGTCAGGCAGCCGAACGGATAGGTCGGTGGACGTGATGCTCATCTTCTGACGCAACCGCGGGATGAAGTCGGCCAAGAAATGAGCCTCGTCCTCCGGCGGAATCACGAGTGAGTGAGGATCAACGACGAGCTGCCGCAGTTCGCGGCTCAGCAGCTGATCCAGTCGCGCCACGATCAGCTTCTGTACGCCGGCAGCCTCCTCGCTCACGTAGAAGATTCCGTGGGCCGGATCGCCAAGGACACCAAGTGCTGATAGGTCCAGCTCCTGATCATCAAGCAGCACCCGGGGCCCCACCAGCACCCCGATGGCTGGATCCCGGCGAACGTCGAGGGCCACCGACGCGCCCTGCTCGGTGCGGATCGGACCGAGCAGGGGTTTGGCGGCAAGGATGGTGAGACCGACCGTGGCCGCCTGGTCGAGCAGTCCCCAGAAAGCGCTGCTGACAGTGCCAAGCGATAGCCAGGCGCTGCGGGGCAAGGCATATCGTGCACTTGCTCCGGCGGCCGCGCGGAACTGCAGCAAGAGCTCGCGCTGCTCGGCCACATAGGAGCGGGCGACGAAGTCAAGATCATCCCAGGAGATCCCTGAGCGAACCCATCCGCCGCTATGGCTTCGTCGTGCGGGGCGGATGCGCAGATCCTGACGCCCGAGGTAGCCCCGAAACGCAGGAATCCGCTCAACACCGAATTCCAACGCCAAGGGGGCGACATCAGCGGGCGGCACAGCCGGACCGGTAGCGAGCAGCTTGTCCAGCGTCCTTTCCCACTCCGGTCGTTCGACAGTCGTCCCAGCGACCAGGTGGCGAGCGACGATCAGCACAGCGGCGGCATGTTTGCAGTCGCTCACAACTGGACAATTGCATTGGCTGCGATAGACGCTGACGGTGCCTGATCGGGAGCTGGCCAGGAAGACCGTTACGGCGTAGTCATCGCGCACCGTGCCCTTGACCCGGCCTGTGACCGTCAGGGCGTCGGCATCGACGTTCACGTCGTAGACATGCCCCGATTTGGCGTAGACCATGGCTCGGGCAAATGCCTCGTGGCCGACCATCTGGATGATCGCTTCATGGCCCAGAAGCGAATTCCACGATGCCACCACGCCTTGCACCTTAGTCGCGCGTACCCACAATTCAGTGCCTGCGCACATCGCCTCGGATACCCCGGAGGTGCTGCGTCAGAACCAAATGGGAGAGTAGGTCGACGGTGCCATTTCAGGCTTAGGTTTCAGCAGCTCGGAAGCGGGCATAAGGAACTCGCAAGCGGACATACAACGACGTAGGGAGGATCAATCAATGAGCGAGTCAACACAGGGTCCCAGCGAGGGTGTCGAGGATCTTGAGGGCCCGGCGGACGGCGGCGCCGAGGGGATCCCGGGCATCCGTGATGGTGGAGCTGACGGCAGCGCCGACGGGGCATTAGGTGGCCGCGACGGTGGAGCAGATGGCGGAGCCGATGGTGGAGCAGATGGCGGAGCCGATGGTGGCGCAGACGGTGGAGCCGATGGTGGAGCAGACGGTGGAGCCGATGGTGGCGCAGACCGCGGAGCCGATGGCGGCGCAGACCGCGGAGCCGATGGTGGCGCAGACGGTGGAGCCGCTCGCTGAGGAATCCGTCCTCAATCGACTCATTGCCGTCGATCGCGATCAGTTCGCACGCCACTACTGGGGGCAGCAACCGTTGCTGTCAGCGGCCGCCGATCTCCCAAGCGGATTCATCGAATTGCTCGATGCGAACGCCATCGACGAGCTTGTGTCGCGGCGCGGTTTGCGGACGCCGTTTCTACGGGTGGCCAAGAACGGCACGACTTTGGCCGACAATGCCTTCACCTCGCCCGGCGGCGTCGGTGCGGGAATTGCTGACCAGGTAAACGAGGACAAGCTGGTCCGGCTTTTTGCCGACGGTTCGACCCTGGTGCTGCAGGCCTTGCATCGCGTTTGGCCGCCTGTTGTTGAGTTCTGCCAGCAGCTCGCCGCCGAGCTTGGCCATCCGGTGCAGGCCAATGCGTACGTGACGCCGCCACAGAACCAAGGCTTCAGCGCTCACTACGACGTACATGACGTCTTTGTTCTGCAAGTTGAAGGAGAGAAACGGTGGCGGATACATCCGCCTGTCCTGGTATCGCCGCTACGCGATCAGCCTTGGAGCGACCGCAAGACTGACGTTGAGAAAAGGGCTGAAGAACCACCTCTGATCGAGGCGGTGCTGAAACCGGGCGACTGCCTCTATCTCCCGCGCGGATATCTGCACGCTGCGACGGCGCTCGGCGGGGTGAGCACTCACCTGACTCTTGGCGTCCATGTCTGGACCCGCTTCGCGCTCGCGCAGCAGCTGATGGAGCAAGCTTTGCGGACCGTCGGCAATGATCCAGTGATCCGCGCCTCCCTGCCGCTGGGAGTGGACGTGTCAGACCCACGTGAGATGGGCTCGGACTTCGATGTCGTCACGGCCATACTGGCGGACGCCGTCGAGCACGCAGATCTTGATCAGATGTCTCAGTCGCTGTTGCAGAATGCGCGGCTAAACCAGCGGGCGGCGCCGATCGGCCCACTCAAGCAGCTTCGCGATGCCGATACGCTCACCGCCGACACGCAGATCGTGCTTCGCCGCCATCTGGCCGCATCTCTTGATCACACCGGATCCCGCAGCGTTATGCGCAGTCGCGCCGGTGACCTAGCGGTGGCCGAGGACGATGTCGGGCCACTCAAGGCATTGCTGACCAACGGTGTAGCCGCGGCTGGTGATCTTGGCGTGGAGCTTGCGCGGCGCCTGCTGGTCGCCGGCTTGGCCATCGTGGAGTGAGTGAGCCAGGTTCGGCGTTCCGGTGTGCGGACGCAGCGCGAGTACGAGCGGATCCGCTGACAGGTTCGGCGCCGCCGGCGCGCCGCTGGCTGCTGCTGGAGCATCCGGGTCCCTGGCGGATCGACGCCATCGCCGGCGCTGGGATTGAATCTGATGTTCTCTCCACCTTGGTGGAAAAGGCCGGCTCGGCAACGCGAATTCTGCTCGTTCGCCGGCCTGGGCGAATTGACCGGCGGACACCACGCCGATGGATTCTGGCTGCCCTGGACTCAGCCACCTTTACCGGTCGCTGGCGGGACGATCACGATCTGCTGGACGCCGCTGAGGCTCTGACCGTCGCCTCCCCGCCACTAGAACCACCCCAGCCCGTGATCCTCGTGTGCACCCACGGCGTACACGACGTCTGCTGTGCGCTTCGGGGCCGTCCAGTGGCTCAGGCTCTAGCATCCCGATGGCCGGAGCTGGTGTGGGAATGCACTCACATTGGCGGCGACCGGTTCGCTCCGAATGTGGTCCTGCTTCCCGACGGTTTCTACTACGGCAATCTCGACCCGAACAGCGCGATGGCCACGGTCGAGGCGCACCTGGCGGGTACCGTGCTTGCCGACCGGCTCCGCGGCATGGCGCGCTTCCTGCCGCCGATTCAGGCAGCCGTCATTGCCGCGTACCAGCGCTATGGGCCACTCAGACCCTCAGATGTGACCGTTCAGACCAGCCAGCACATCGGGCCCTACCACGGGCACGGCTCGGAGACCATCGTCGATCTGCTGATCGAGCCTCGACAGGAAATGATCAAGGTACGGGTGCTGGCGGTCCGGCGACCCGACGCCCAGCTGACCTGCCGCGCAACCCGCGAGACGCCAGCCACCGAATATCGGGTCATTGACTTTTCATCCTCAGGTTGACCGACTGGTGGCACTAGATTTGGCTGCCCGGCAAGTGGCTGAAACCGCAATGAAATCGCGCCAGCTATCGTGTCGTTTGCGACCGCTTCCCTGATGTTCAACTCTGAGGAGGCAGACCGTTGCCGGTTCTGCATGTTTCCGTTACCTCACCACTTCCGCCTCAAGAAGCCCTGCAGCGACTTACCGATTTCAGCCCCGCAAGAGCTGAGGCATGGGCTGACGTCGACGACGACAACTTGATCGTGCACGACAAGGGCGCTGGCTGGGCCGAGGTCACAGAGGGCAACAAGCTCGGATGGGAGCGGGAGCGCTACACATGGGATGCTGCGGCCGGTACCGTCTGAGCGGTCACCGTGAACTCCAACATCTGGGCACCAGGTAGCGGCTGGAACTACACGATCATGTCGGAAGGCAGCGGCAGTCGCGTGGAGATACAGCGGTCCGGAAGGGTTACCGAATCAAGGGAAAGCTGGTCGGCGCTCTGTTATCGCTGTTCGGCAAGCGCTTGATCAGGTTCCAGCACCGCGGCTGCCCTCGACGATCGTTGAAGTGATGGGCCGCGTCGGCGGCGGATACGCCTCACGCAGTGGCAGCTTCCTCAGACTAACGATGATCGACTTTCGGCTTGTCCGCCAGACACTCGGCCAAGATGATCATGACCCTTCGTTCGGCAACACCAGCCGTTGAGAATAAGGTCAATTCCATGGCGACCGAGGTCGTCACGGCCAAGGCGTCCGGACGCATTGCCGAGCGACCTCAGCTGATCAGTGCCGTCGGAGAGCAGTGGAGGATTCATCCGAACGAGAGGAGCAAGATGGCAGCGAAGTTCGAGCTGTACAAGAGCTCTAATGGCGAGTACCGGTGGAGGCTCAAGGCGACGAATGGGGGCTCTTCGGATTCCGCGGGGGGTGAGCGTTCGCCGTCGGTCTGCGTCGTGTCGTTGGCGGTGAGCTAGGTCGAGGTCCTTCAGGATCGGTAGCGACCAAGCAAACCTTCTACCGAAGGACCTCGACGATGGCTGAGCCTACGTCGTGCTGCGTGCTACCTGGCGGCTACTGCGCGCGCGTCGACACCTTGTTCAACCTGCCGGGCGTGCACGTGCTCGACGTGGCCTGGCGCGAACCCACCAAGCGGTGTCCGGCGGGGCTCCGGCTGCTGGTGGAGACCGACTCGCCGAGATGGGCTGCCCTGGCTGTGGGGTGATTGCGACCGGGCACGGACGCCGACTCCGCAGACTGCATGACATCCCAGCGTTCGGTGCCCCGGTGGAGCTGATGTGGCGGCAGCGTCGCTACCGCTGCGTCGAGCCGGCCTGCCCCGTCGGCGGGTTCAGCGAGGATCATCTCCTAGCCGGGCCACGGGCGAAGTTGACGACCCGGGCGGCGTGGTGGGCGATCAGCTGCATCCAACGCGACACCGCCTCAGTGGCGGCCATGGCACGCCGGCTCGGGGTGGACTGGCACACCGTGTGGGACGCCATCGCCCCGCTGCTCACCGAGCTGGCCGACGACCCAGGTCGGCTCACCGGGGTGGACACGCTCGGCGTCGATGAGCATGTTTGGCACCACCGACCCCGTCCCGGGAAGGGACCGAAGGAACTCACCGGGATCGTGGACCTGACCAGGCGCAACGGTCGACCGAAGGCACGGCTGCTCGATCTCGTGCCGGGCCGCTCGGGCAGGGCCTACGCCGACTGGCTGACCGCCCGCGGTGAGCCTTTCACTGCCGGGGTCGGGGTAGCAACGTTGGATCCGTTCCGCGGCTACTCCAACGCGATCCGCGACGAGCTCGAAGACGCGACCGCCGTACTCGACGCATTCCACGTGGTCAAGCTCGGACTCACCGCGATGGAGGAGACCCGCCGCCGGGTCCAGCAAGAACAACTCGCTCACCGCGGCCGCAAACACGACCCGCTCTACAAGATCCGCAACATCCTCCGCGCCGGAGTCGAACGGCTCACCGACCGTCAGATCGAACGGCTCGAGACCGGCCTGCAGGCCGGCGACCCGGACTATGCGGTGACCGTGGCCTGGCGTTGCTACCAGCAAATCCGGTCGGCCTACCATGCCAGCAGCCTCACCGAGGGACACGCGATCGCGGTCAAGATCATCGACACCTTCCACACCTGCCCGATCCCCGAGATCGCCCGACTGGGTCGTACCCTGCGCGCCTGGAGGACCCAGTTCCTGGCCTACTTCACCACCAGCCGGGCCAACAACGGCGGAACCGAAGCCATCAACGGCGTCATCGAACTCCACCGCAGGATCGCCCGCGGCTTCCGCAACCTCGACAACTACCGCCTAAGAATGATCTTGGCCGCCGGACGCCTCACCCACCCGAATCTCCGATGAGCCATGGGGGCTCGGTCATTGCGACCGGTGGCGAAGGCTACTCCTCCAAGGCCGCCGCGCAGGGTGGTATTGAATCGGTGAAGCGGCTGGCCGCATCTGCCCCGATCGAAGAGGCTTAGGGGCGTCGCCCTAGCCCCGTTCAGCTTTCCGAATCAGGCGAGGCTTGGGCGGCCCACAGGTCAGGCCCGAAGACTTCATAACGGATCCGCGCCGCCGGTATCCCTCGATCGAGCAACGTCGACCTAACAAGCCGCATGAACGGCAGCGGGCCGCAGGTGAAGACATGAATGTCGTCCGGCAGCGGGATGTCAGACAAGTCGATGAAGCCTTGGCGAGAGCGGGTGTCGCCCTCATCGACTGATTCGTACCAGCTGTAGGCGGTGAAGTCGTCGATCTCCCGCCCGAGATGCAGAACTGTTTCGCGCAGCGCGTGATCTTGGGCGCGCCGGTCGGCGTGGGCGACAATGACTTTCCGTTGCGGCTGCGTGCGAGCAACGTGTTCGACGATGGGCAGCACCGTCGTGATACCCGCCCCAGCACTGGCCAGTAAGAGCGGCGAGTCGGTCGGCGTCAGCACGAAGTCGCCGGCCGGGGCACTGACATCGAGCACGTCTCCGACCTTGACCTGATCATGGAGATAGCTCGAGACACGGCCGTCTGGAGCCCCGTTCACTCCTCGGACCCGCCGAACGGTGATCTGCAACCGGGTCCGCACGGCAGTAGAGGAGACCGTGTACTGCCGCGGTTGCCGATCGCCATCGGGCAGGTCGACGAATACCGAGACGTACTGTCCCGGTGCGATGGCTGGGGGAGGACCGCCGTCTGTTGGTTCGAGGACGAGGGAGATGACGTCGGCAGTTTCCTCGATGCGGCGTACGAGACGGTACGGGCGGGTCGGCTGAGAAGGATCCACGGTCGCCTGCTGGTACAGCCGCGCTTCCTCGGCGACCAGCTGAAGCCCGAACAGCCAATAGACCTCGCTCCAAGCCGCAGCGATCTCCGGTGTCACGGCGTCGCCGAGAACCTCACCGACGGAGGCCAGCAGGTGCTCGCCGACAATCGTGTATTGCTCAGGACGGATGCCCAGGGATACGTGTTTGTACGCGATGCGCCGCATGACGTGATCGAATGACGGCGCCTCCGGATCGATCAGTTGCACGGCGTACGCGACAACCGAACCTGCAAGGGCTTTGCTCTGCTCGCCCGTGGCTTGATTTCCTTGGTTGAACACGCGCAGCAGCTCAGGATGGGCGGCGAACATGCGTGGATAGAAGCGGGCGGTGATCTCGTCGGCATGCGCAGCCACGACCGCCGCGGTTGCCTGCACCACCCCTAGCGATTTCTCCGACAAGAGGGACGGTCTCGGGATCTCGGTGATAGTGGACACGGCGCTTCTCCCTTCACGGCGCGGGGCGGTGGCTCACTACGGTATTGCTGTAGCGCCGGGCTGCGGCAGGGACTTTTGGCCTAGATCGGTGCGCATTGGAACCAGTACTGCATGCCAACATCAGGAGGCTCACAGTGGCGAAGTTGATCTACTCGGCGATTAGCTCACTCGACGGGTATGTGGCGGATGCGGAGGGCAATTTCGACTGGAGCGCGCCGGACGAAGAGGTGCACACGTTCGTCAACAATCTTGAGCGGCCGATCGGTACTTACCTGTACGGCCGTCGGATGTATGAGGTGATGCGCTACTGGGAAACCGCGCCGACGGGCAATCGCGAGCCGTCAGCGGAACAGGAGTACGCGAGGATTTGGCAGGCAGCGGACAAGATCATCTACTCCAGAAACCTGGAGGCTGCATCAATCGCGAGAACCAGGATCGAACGGGAGTTCGACCCCAACGCGATCAGACAACTCAAAGCCGCTGCGGCTCGCGACCTCTCGGTGGGCGGTCCCGCGCTCGCAGGCCAGGCACTGAAGGTCGGTCTGGTCGACGAGTGTCACCTGTTCCTCTCCCCCATCGTCGTGGGAGGTGGTACGCGGGCCTTCCCGGACAATGTCGGTGTCGAGCTGGAATTACTAGACGAGCGCCGTTTCGGGAACGGTGTCGTGCATCTGCATTACCGCGTGATGGGGTGAGGACGCAAAGTCCGCGCCGGTCGGAAATTTGACCACCTGTCGCCGCATCCGTGCCGAAAAGTCCGCACTGGTCGGAAGAGAGGAGCCACGAACCCGTCACATCACGGCGTGATCGGCTCACCCCAACAGTACGGCCCGACGTTCGGGGCTGCGGAGAGTCCGGCCGACAACGACGGCCAGCATGATCACGATGGCGATCACGGCGGCATTGCGTATCGAATTCGAATCCGTGGCCACCGCCACCGCAAGCAGCGCCCAGCAGGCAGTGAGGAGGAAGCCGAGGACCGCGACCAGTCTGGAAACAACAAAGAGCGACATGATCGTTGCGCCCAACACCAGCGCCACGCCGATCTCGTTCGCCCAGCGCGCGGAGGCTGGCATACCCCAGGAGCGGAAAGTTGTGGCGAAGCCGGCTGCCGCCGCCAAGGTCGCCCACCCGAGGTAGATCATCACCGGCAATCGAAGAAAGACTTCCTCCGCCGTGCTGGATGCCGGTCCTACTAGCAAGAAGCCTCGAGCGGCGAAGACCAGGTAAATAACCAAGATCACAATCAGGATCTGGGCGAACCAGATCATGCGGGTCCCGAAGATCGGCACCCAGAGCGCGCTCGCGGTAAACGCGCCAAATAACCACCAACCCGTCAGCCGGTGGACCGTGCGCTCCTGCTGGCTCGGCAAAAGTTGATAGACGGCAAGACCTAGACAGGCCACGTAGATCAGCCCCCAGACGGCGAACGCGTAGTCCGCCGGGGTCACGGGGCTGATGTTGGCGTCGGAGATCGCGCCGATGTTGGAGCTCGGTCCGAGCGCCCACGTTGTCAGCGGGGCTGCCGCGGCTTGACCCACTGCCATTACGGCGACCAAGACGGCACGGACACGATCACTAGTACGAGCCATGGCCCACATTGTGCCTGTCGAATTCGGGCTCGTGGCCCCAATGCTGCCAATAAGTTAGGGAGTGGACGCGAGTGGCGCAGCTGCCGGCCGAAATGCGCGCCGCCAGCCCACTAGAGAAGCTAGCTAGCTGGCCTAACCGGTCTGCTGGTCACGCCAGCTTGATGTTGGCTGTTGCTCGATCAGATCACTGCAGCGACGAGTGCGATGAGCGGTGGCACGCCCTGAGCCAACGCCCCACCGAGACCCTTTCCCCGGGGCCGACTCATGGCCAGGCGATCGGAAGCGAAGAGTGCGATACCGGCCAGGAACGCAAAAAGGCACAGATAGATGACCAGTGCTCGACCAACAGCCTCATTGCCATTCATCCAGGCGATCACGCCGCCGACGAGACCGCAGGCAATGAACAAGTTGTAGAAGCCGACGTTGAACGCCCACAGACGTACCGGCGGAACATCGGCTGTTGGAATGGCGAAGACGCCGTCATGCACGCCAGGCCGTCGGAATAGCAGGGTTTCCCAGGCGAAGGCAAGGAGATGTACCACCGCTGCCACCAGCGCAAAGATCCACACGACGACCGTCACGAGACAGGCTCCAGGTTGTCAGCATCGAAGCCGGCAACAGTTACATCATGGCGACCCAGGACCTCCTGGATCTGCTCTGCAACCTCTTCGACCGGCCGCCCACGGGGCACCGCAGCGTCAAGATCGGCGTGAAACCTCCCCATAGCGCCGCTCATGCTCACAGCCAAGAATTTCGCCGTCGGGCTGAGCACCGTGAAGGTATGCAGCGCTCCCGACGGAATGGTGATCGATGAGCCTGGCCCAAGATCAAAGGCCTCATCCTCAACTTGGACGATCATGCGGCCGCTTAGGGCGTAATAGGCCTTGGCCCAGCCAGTGCGGTGCAGCGGCGTGGCCGGTCCGCGCGGCGCATCTACCTCGAAGAGCTCGTACTGATCATCGGTGTGTCCCGCATCGATCTTGATCGTGAGGACCGCATCCGGGGCGGTCAGCTCGATACCTTCGCCAGCGGCACTGTGTTGAACCAGATGTGTCATAGCAGCGAAACTAGGTTCGCCGCTCGATCCAGTCGATCCCAGAATTCTGGGAATGCCTAGCTGCAGAAACAGTGAAACAATCTCGTTGTGTGGGATGAGCGGGCTTACCGCGCCCGCGGAGATATCGCGGCAATGGCCGCCGCAGGACTCGGCGTCAGTGACCTTTACGCCGCGGCGATCAGCCTGATCAGCGAGCGGGTCAGTGCCGAGCTGACCTGCTGGGTCACGATCGACCCGGAAATACTCGTGCTCAGTAGCGTGACCAACGGCGAGCCACAGGTAGCACCGGAATACGAGCCGCGCCTAGCCGAGTCGGAGTATTCCGCCGACGAGCCACACAGATTCGCCACTCTGGCTCTCCGCAAGACGCCCTTGGCCAAGCTCTCTGATATGCCGGAGCGTGACCGCAACCGGAGCCTTCGATTCAACAACGTGTGGCGCCCTCTCGGCGTGGACGAGGAACTTCGCGTCCTCTTCCTCGCCGACGGAACGTGCTGGGGGGCGGCCGGCATGGTGCGTACGGGGCAGGACTTCAGCGCCCGCGAAACTGAGTTCCTCACCGCGGTCGCGCCGACCATCGCAACAGCGACCCGGCTGGCAGTGCGCTCGGAGGCGACAGGCCAGAAGGCGGGTGGCCATCCGGCGATCATGGTCGTGAGTCCGCAGGGCGAGCCTCGGGCGGTCACACCGGCGGCCCGGGAGTGGCAAGACCGGCTGGAGGAGATCGCACCAGGCCGATTCACGGTGATGATGCAGGTCATGGCGAGCGGTGCCCGTACCGCAGCCTCGGGCGGTTTCCGCGCCCGGCTACGAGTCGCGCACGGCCAATGGGCCATCCTCCACGCAAGCCCGCTGATCGGTGGGGACGATGAACAGATCGCCGTCGCCATTGAGCCGGCAACCGGCGATCAGCTCATTGGGCTGCTGCTCACGGCGTACGGTCTGACAGCGCGCGAGCGGGACATCTGCCGTGAGGTGATGGCCGGGCATTCGACCGCAGACATTGCCGGCCGCCTTTTCATCTCCAGCAACACGGTGCAAGATCATCTGAAGTCGGTGTTCGGCAAGGTCGGCGTACGCAGTCGTGGGGAGCTGGTCGCTCGGCTGCGGCCAGACGGCTCATCGCAGCCGGAGCGGGTGACTCAGCCCTTGATGTGACGGGCCAGCAGTGTGAGATCGGCCGGACTTAAGCGGTCACTCGCGTTCAAGTGGTGCCAGTAGGGGTACGGCAATGGCTGGGCGCTGACCTTGTCTAACCGGTCCACCTCCTCGGCCGACAGCGTCAGGTCGGCGGCTGCGAGGTTGTCCGCAAGCTGCTCCTCGGTTCGGGCGCCGACGATCACTGTGGTCACCGCCGGTTTGCCCATGGTGTAAGCCAGCGCGACCTGGGCCGCGGAGACGCCGTGGTCGGCACCGATGGCCACGAGCTCCTCGATAGTGTCGTAGAGCTTGTCTTCGTCGTACACGGGCGGCTCACTCCACTCCGTGAGGTGACGACTACCCGGCGGCGCCTCCACGCTGCGGCGGTACTTGCCGGACAGCAGGCCGCCGGCGATCGGGCTCCAGACGAGGATGCCGAGGCCCTGGTCCACCGCCAGCGGCACCAGCTCGTTTTCGATGTCGCGAGCCTGCAGCGAGTAGTAGTACTGCATGCTGACGAACGGTGTCACACCCTCGCGATCAGCGATCCACAGCGCCTTCATGAGCTGCCATGCGGCGTAGTTTGAGCACCCGATGTAGCGCACCTTGCCCGACTGCACAAGGTGATCGAGCGCGTGCAGCGTTTCCTCGAGGGGGGTCTGCCCGTCCCATTCGTGTACCTGGTAGAGGTCGATGTAATCGGTGCCAAGTCGACGAAGGCTGGCCTCAGCGCCGCGGATGATGTGGTGCCGCGACAGGCCGGCATCGTTGGGACCGTCACCCATCTTATTCCGCACCTTGGTCGCGATGAGCACCTCGTCCCGATCGGAGCCGAGCGCCTCGCCCAGGATTTCCTCCGACAGGCCGTTGGAATACGCGTCGGCCGTGTCGAACAGATTGACACCGGCGTCGCGTGCCTGCCCGATCTGCTTTCGCGCGCCCTCGACGTCGATGTGGCCGACGGGTGAGGCCCACCCGGTGCCCCCAAATCCCATAGTGCCGAGAGTGATGGTCGAAACACGGAGGCCGCATCGGCCGAGCTGTCGATACTCCATGCCGCGGAGTCTAGGGCCTCGGCCTGGCAAGGCTGCGTCAGGTTGGTGCCCACAGCTCCGTGGCGTCGCTTACTGCCCCGCCCGTCCCCAGAGTCAGCAGCAGGGCGGCAGCGATGATCGCTACCGCCCTGCTGTGCGGTGCATGTCAGGCGAGCCTGGGCTCGCGGACGGCGAGCCTACGGGTTGGCGCGGACCTTGACGATCTTGACCAGCGTGCCCGGCGGGGGCGGCTTCTCGCTTCCTAGCGTGGCGGCCCAGAGCGCGCCGCTCCGGTCGGTCTCCACCGCTACCACGCCCGGCAGGCTGACGTACTTGTGGGCCTTGCCGAGCTTGACCACTGAGATCTGGCCGCCGAACAGCTCGGCCACAAAGATCTTGCCGTGCTTGCTGAGCGCGAGGTTCGTAGCGCCGAGGAATCCAGTGGCCACGAGCTTGATGTGCCCGTTGTGCGGGT
>Ga0307293_10000164_pt1 | contig 17097 bp, 20 predicted proteins | sample ER_DNA_150_FD_194488 | JGI IMG/M metagenome (GOLD analysis project Ga0307293, IMG submission 194488) | Bulk soil microbial communities from the East River watershed near Crested Butte, Colorado, United States - ER_DNA_150 | ecosystem: Environmental > Terrestrial > Soil > Floodplain | place...
GCCCGGCCGAGGTTCGTGTGGATGATCACCCCGGTTGCGTTGACGACGCGGCGCAGATGAGGAGCACGCGCGGAGTCGATCTGCTCCTGGAGGAGCTCGGCGAGGTCTCCGGGCCTGCCGCCCGCTCTGATCTCCTCACGCGCGCGGGCGAGCACGCTGCGTGCCGCCTCCACGGCGAGCGGGTCGTCGCTTCGCCGCGCCAGCTCGTCTACCGACGGCAGGTCACGCAACTGCATGGGAGAAGGCTACTGCGCGTCCGCTTTGACGGGCGCGGCCGGGCTCTCGGCGCAGCGGCGCTCGTAGCCGTCGAGCACCATGGCGACGGCCTCGTCGAGGTCGTCGGTGACGTGCAGGAGCTCGAGGTCGTCGGGCGAGATCATCCCGTCGTCGAGCAGTTCGCCCCGGATCCAGTCCAGCAGCTCGGCGAAGTAATCCGTGCCGTAGAGGACGACCGGGAAGTGGAACACCTTGCCGGTCTGGATCAGCGTGAGCGCTTCGAACAGCTCGTCGACGGTGCCGAAGCCGCCCGGGAAGACCAGGAACCCTTCTGCCGCCTTCACGAACATCGTCTTGCGTGCGTAGAAGTGCTTGAAGGTGAGTGAGATGTCGAGGTAGGCGTTGGGTGCCTGCTCGTGCGGCAGCTGGATGTTGAAGCCGACGGACAGGCCGCCCCCATCCTTGGCGCCACGGTTTGCGGCCTCCATCACTCCAGGCCCGCCGCCGGTGACGACGGCCCAGCCGAGCTCGGCGAAGCGCTGTCCCGCCGCGCGAGCGTCGCGGTACACAGGAGTGTCCTCGCGGACACGGGCCGAGCCGAAGATCGTCACCGCGGGACGATCGATCAGGTCGACGGCCTGGAACCCTTCGCGGAACTCCTGCGCGATCTGCGCGATGTCGCTCTCGAGCTCCTCGGTCTGCTTCTCCGAGGAAAGAATCCGCCTGTCTTCCATCAAAAGTCGCGCGGCACGTGTGTCTCGTGCATGCCGAGCACCAGCAAAACCGCGAGACCGAAGTAGAGGACGCCGATGATCAGGCGCTGGTGCGGCTCCACGCGGTAGTAGTCCTGCATCTCGGGGTGCCGTCGCATCTGCCAGCGCCGCCAGAGCTCGGACGCTGAGAAGAGCAGGATGATGATCAGGATCGGGTTCGGCCGCCAGATGCAGAGTCCGAGTAGCGCGAGGAACCCGACGAGCCAGAACACCGGATGCAGCGCCGCGACGATGCGGCCGCCGTCGAGGGGCACGACTGGCAGCAGGTTGAAGAGGTTGATGAAGAACCCGAGGAATGCGAGCGCCTTCAGGGCACGCGAGTCGAAAGCAACTCCCGCGAGGAAGAGCGCGAGCGCGCCGGCGGAACCGATGATCGGCCCGGCGATCGCGAGCTTGGCCTCGTTCCAGGCGTTGTGCGGCATCTGCTTCAGCGTGATCAACGCGCCCATGAAGGGAATGAAGACTGGCGCGGACACCGGCAGACCCTGTCGCTTCGCCTCGACCACGTGTCCCATCTCGTGGACGAACAGCAGCACGACGAGCCCGATCCCGAACCACCAGCCGCCGAGCCAGACGTAGAACGCGGCCGAGACGAACATCGAGAAGAGGAACTTGAACTTGAGCAGGACGACGCCGAACTTGGCGAGAAAGGCACCGATCGCTGCGATGGGCGCCCAGAGTTTCCTGAAGATCCCGCGCCAGTCCGTGCCGCGCGGCTGGATCGGGTCGTACTGACGCCACTCCTGGGGGTACTGCTCCATGTCAGCCATTGTGCCTATGGGTATCGGCTCGAAGGCGGCGATTCAGGAGCCGCGCCCGATCCACTCTTCTCCGCCCTCGTAGAACTCTTTCTTCCAGAGGGGCACCTGCTCCTTCAGAGTGTCGATTGCGTCCTTGCACGCCGCCAACGCGTCCTGCCGATGCGGGGCCGAGACGGCGATCACCACGCTCGCCTCCCCGATGTCGACCCGGCCGGTGCGGTGCTGGATCGCGATCTCGCAGAGGTCGTAGCGACCCTTCAACTCGCCGGCGATCTCCGCCATGACCTTCTCGGCCATCTCGGCGTAGGCCTCGTAGTCGAGGTGCAGCACGGTGCGGCCGCGGGATTCGACGCGCGTCGTGCCGACGAAGGTCGCGATCGCGCCTGCGCGGTCGTCACGAACTTCGTCGACGACGGCATCGAGCGACAGCGGCTCGCTGCTGAGGCGGAAGGCCCCACCGGAGACCGGTGGTATGACGGCGACCTCGTCACCGTCCGCAAGGCGGCGGTCCTGATCGGCGTACTCCTTGTTCACGGCATACAGCAAGCCGGCCGGCTCCTCGCCCAGGCCGAGCGCCGGCCAGACGTCGCCCACGGTTGCTGCGTCGTCGAGCTCGCGCTCGCTCCAGCCCGCGCGCTCGCGTAGACCCGCAAAGAGGCGCACCCGCACGGCCACGGGGGTCAGGCTAGCGCCACCCCTGCTACCTTGTCCCCGCAAACCAGGACGAGTACCGGTAGCGGTTTCCAGCCCTTCCACTACTTGTTCGTTGAAATGGCAGGAGGACGCAAAGTGGCAACCGGAACCGTCAAGTGGTTCAACGATGCAAAGGGATACGGTTTCATCGCCCCCGAGGACGGCGGCAAGGATCTCTTCGTGCATCACTCAAACATCGCGGGAGACGGCTTCAAGTCGCTGACCGAGGGTGCAAAGGTCGAGTACGAGTCGCGTGAGGGCCAGAAGGGCCCCGAGGCGATCAACGTCACGCCTCAGTAAGGGACACGCAGTCGCTGAGAAAGAACAGAAGATCGAGCTCGACGGCGAGGTCGTCGAAGCTCTGCGGAACGGCTATTTCCGCATCGCCCTAGAGGGCGGACACGAAACGCTCGGCTACACGGCTGGAAAGATGCGGCGCTACAGGATCCGCATCTTTCCGGGCGACCGTGTGAAGATCGAGCTCTCACCGTACGACCTCAACCGCGGCCGGATCGTCTACCGCTACAAGTAGCGGACGCGCCGGCCGCGTACGATTGCGGCGTGGCCACCACCGGCGACGAGCGTCGCACCGACTCGGATATCGAGATCAAGCCGGTCTACACGGCTGACGACGCGCCCGCCGACGTCGAGGCGCCCGGCGAGTTCCCGTTCACGCGCGGGCCGTACCCGGACATGTACCGCGGGCGGCCCTGGACGATCAGGCAGTACGCCGGCTTCGCGTCGGCGGAGGAGACGAACCAGCGCTTCCGTTATCTGCTCGAGCGCGGCCAGACCGGTCTCTCCGTCGCCTTCGACCTGCCGACTCAGCTCGGCTACGACTCCGACGACCCTCGCGCTGTGGGCGAAGTTGGGCGCACCGGGGTCGCGATCGACTCGATCGCCGACATGGAGCTGCTGTTCGACCAGATTCCGCTAGACGAGGTTTCGACGTCGATGACGATCAACGCGCCGGCCGCGCTCCTCCTCCTGCTCTACGAGCTCGTCGCCGAAGAGCAGCGAGTGTCCGGCGCGCAGCTCCGCGGCACGGTGCAGAACGACATCCTCAAGGAGTACATCGCGCGCGGGAACTACATCTTTCCGCCGCGGCCGTCCATGCGCATCACGACCGACCTCTTTGCGTACACGGCGGAACGCATCCCAAAATGGAACCCGATCTCGATCTCGGGGTACCACATCCGCGAGGCGGGATCGACCGCGGTACAGGAGCTCGCGTTTACGCTCGCGAACGGCATCGCGTACGCGGAGGCCGCGGTGGAGGCAGGTCTGTCACCGGACTCACTCGGCGAGCGGCTTTCGTTCTTCTTCAACGCGCACAACCACTTCTTCCAGGAGGTCGCGAAGTTCCGCGCGGCGCGACGACTCTGGGCGCGGATCATGCGGGAACGCTTCGGCGTCACGAATCCGAAGGCTCAGGCGCTTCGCTTCCACGCACAGACGGGCGGTTCGACGCTCACGGCCCAACAGCCCGAGAACAACATCGTCCGCGTCGCGATCCAGGCGCTCTCCGCAGTCGCGGGCGGTGCGCAATCCATCCACACGAACGGCTACGACGAGGCGCTGGCGCTGCCGTCAGAGCGCGCAGCGCGAATCGCGCTTCGTACGCAGCAGCTGATCGCGCACGAAGCCGGCGGCACCGACACGGCCGACCCGTTCGGCGGCTCGTACTTCATCGAGGCACTCACGGACGAGCTCGAGGCGAAGGCGTGGGAGCTGATCGAGCGGATCGACGAGCTCGGTGGTGCGGTCTCCGCCGTCGAGCAGGGCTTCGTGCAGGGCGAGATCGAGCAGGCGGCCTTCCGCTGGCAGCAGGACGTCGAGAGCGGTGAGCGCGTGATCGTCGGGGTCAACCGCTTCACCGAGGGCGAGGAAGAGCCGATCGAGCTCCATCGCCTCGATCCGGCGGCCGAGCAGCGCCAGCTCGAGCGGACCGCTCGCGTGCGTGCGGAGCGGAATGCGGCCGACGTGGAGCGCGCGATGGAGACGGTGCGCGAGGCGGCCCGCGGCGAGGGTGACCTGATCGTCCCGATGCGCGAGGCGCTACGTGCCCGCGCAACGGTGGGGGAGATCAGCAACGCGCTTCGAGACGAGTTCGGCACGTACGACGCGCAGCGCTGAGGTTACGCGGAGGCGCCCGAGTAGTGCCTGAGCCCGAAGCGCCAGAACCAGCGCGTCAAGCCGAACAGGGCCAGGGCGAAGACGACCGCGACTACCAGCGTTCCCCACTGCAGTCGTGACGTGATCGCCTGCGCCGGAACGGTGACGGCGAAGCCGACAGGGATGAGAAATGTGACGCTGAAGCGGAGCCAGACGGGATACACGCCGATCGGCCAGCGGCCCGTCTGGTAGATCCCCTCGAAGAGCTCGAGCACGTTCTCCATCCGGACGATCCAGAACGCGCTCGTGGTCACGATCAGCCAGAAGCAGTAGACGAGGACGATGCCGATGCCGAGTGCGAAGGCGAACGTCAGCGCGTCGACGAAGCCGACCGAGCTCTCGATTCGCGTGAGGCCGACGATCAGCAGGGTCAGGCCGGTGAAGACCTCGACGCTCTGCCAGATCCGGAACTGCCGCACGCTCACGAGCACCTGCGAGTCCGCGGGCTTTGTCAGGGCATAGTCGAGCGTCCCCTGCTGCACGTCCTGCATGAGCTTCTCCATGTTCGGCTGGATGAAGGTGTGGATCAGGCCGCCGAGCAGAATCTGGACACCGAGGAGTGAGAGCAGCTCCGGCTCCGACCACCCGTTCAGCTCGGTCGTGTGCGAGTAGACGAGCGCGAGCATGATCAGCCCGGTCCCGGCCTGGATCAGCGACTGGAAGAGCTGGAGGAAGAAGTTGACACGGTACTGCAGCTCGTTGAGCACACCTACTTTGAAATAGAGCAGGCCGACTCTGACCGCGTTCATCCGCCCACCGCCGAGAATCGTTTGATCGCCGCGGTCCACGCGAACTTGAAGAGCACATAGCCGATGCCGATCCAGAGCACCTGCACGCCGAGTCCGAGCATGAGCGAGGCGGGGGACATGTGCCCGACGAGCGCCTCGATCGGAAAGCCGAAGGTCCACTTGAACGGCAGGAAGTTCGCCAGTGTCTGGACCCAGCCGGGCATCAATTGCAGCGGGACGAGGCGGCCGGAGAGCAGCATCTCCGTCGCCATGTAGAGGTCGAACACGGCGGCGCCCCTCGTCGTCCAGAAGTTCAGCATCCCGATCACGCCCTGGAACATGCTGCGGATCAGATAGGCGCCCCAGATCGCGAAGATGAAGACGACGATCTCGAGCGCGGTCGGATGCAGGTCCGGATGGAACACGAGCGATAGGCCGATCGCAATCGGCACCCAGAGGCCCACCACCACGAACTTCCAGCCGGCGAAATAGGCGAGGTCGTAGTGAAGGATGTGCATGGGCCGTAGGAGCTGCCCCGAGAGTTGACCCTCGCGAATGCGGTACTCCCAGAACGGCGCTCCGAAGACGATGTTCATGTTGCGAACGAGCGTCCAGACGATGTAGTACGCCGCGAACTCCCCCGCGGTGATTCCGTTGACCGACCCGCCGTGCTGGTTGGCGATCGTCGACCACACCACCAGCTGGATCACCGGCTCGGCGATCATCCCCAGCATGTAGAAGTAGTTCGTGACGCGGTACTGCAGCTGCTCGGCGACAGCCGTGCGCATGGTCGTTACGTAGAAGTCGAGCAGCGAGCGCCAGCGTCCTTCCTCCCGCAGTTGCGCGACGGGTAGTTCCGCGGCTTCGATGCTCATCGCTCTTGTGCGAAGACGAGCTCGATGACGTCTTCGATCGGCGGCTCCTCGATCGTGAGGTCGAGGATGTCGTGATCGGCGAGCAGGCGTGCAGCCACGCGCGACGTCTCCGCCTTCGGGACACGTAGGGTCACGCGGCCGTCTTCGCGGTGGATCACCTCGCCGTACTCGTCCAACGCGGCGTTCCCGTTCTCGAGCACGACGCCGATGGTCTTGTAGGCGGCGAACTGGTCGCCGAGGCTCGAAAGCGCGCCGTCGAAGAGGATCCGGCCGTGGTGGATCACGATCACGCGCTTGCACAGCGCTTCGACATCGGCCATGTAGTGGCTCGTCAGGAGGACGGTCGCGCCGTGGCGGCGGTTGTACTCCGCGACGAAGGTGCGGATCCGTTTCTGCATCGTCACGTCGAGGCCGATCGTCGGCTCGTCGAGAAACAGCACTTGTGGGCGGTGCAGCAGTGCAGCGACGATCTCGACCTTCATCCGCTCGCCAAGCGAGAGGTTGCGGACGGGCTTGCGCACCAGATCGCCGACGTCGAGCAGCTCGATCAGCTCGTCGCGCATCTCGAGAAAATCCTCGCGCCGCAGGCGGTAGATGGCGCGGTTGAGCTCGAAGGAATCGAGGGCCGGGATGTCCCACTGCAGCTGGTTGCGGTTTCCCATCACCATCGTCATCCGGCGGAGGTAGTCGCGCTCCCGGCGTGACGGCACGTGACCGAGCACGCGGGCTTCGCCGCTCGAGGGATAGAGCAAGCCGGCGAGCATCTTCAGGGTCGTCGTCTTGCCCGCGCCGTTCGGGCCGAGAAAGCCGACGACCTCGCCCGGCGCGATGTCGAACGAGATGCCGTCGACGGCACTCACCTCACGGTTCTTGCGGCGTACGAGGCTCTTGGCGGCCGCGCGTAGGCCTGCCTCGCGCTCGGGCACCTTGAAGATCTTCGTAAGCTCGGAGACATGGATGATCGAAGCCGGGCTCGACACGACGCTCAACCTATCTGGCGATGAGGATCCTGCTCGTCTCGCAGATGTATCCGGGCCCCCTGGATCCTGACCTGGGCGTGTTCGTGCGCGGGCTGGAGGAGCAGCTCGTTGCCCGCGGCCACGAGGTCCAGCGCGCGGTGCTCGACCGGCGCGGCGGCGGCAAGCAGAAGTACCTGCGCCTCGCGCGCGCGACTGCAGCCGCATCGCGGCGTTTCCAGCCCGACGTCGTGTACGCGCACTTCCTCTTCCCGACGGGGCTGATTGGCGCGATCGCCGGTGGCGCTCCGCTTGTCGTGACCGCGCACGGCCGCGACGTCCGCAACGTTGGTTGGATGCCCGGCATCGGCGCTGCGACCAGGCTCGTCGTGCGCCGAGCTGCGTCGATCATCGCGGTGTCCGACTACTTGCGACGCGAGCTCGAGGCGAAGGTCCCGGAGGCGCGCGGCAAGATCGATGTGGTCGACTCCGGTGTCGATCTCGAACGCTTCGCGGTGCAGCCGGCACCTGCGGGCCCGACGCGCTATCTCTGCATCGCTTCGTTGATCCAGCGCAAGAACGTGCTCCGACTCGCCTCCGCGTTCGAGCGGCTCGGGGAAGGGACGCTCACGTTCGTGGGCGACGGCCCTTTGCGTCCGCAGCTCGAGGGCCGGTCCGGGATCGAGCTCGTCGGGCGAGTTTCCTATGACCGTGTTCCCGCCGAGATCGCCGCCGCGCACGTCGTTGTGCAGCCGAGCCTGATCGAGCCGTTCGGCCAGGCCCTGCTCGAGGCGATGGCAGTCGGCCGTTCGGTGGTCGCGACGAGGATCGGCGGCCCGCCGGAGTTCGTCCCGCCTGAGGCGGGCGTGCTCGTCGATCCCGCGGACGAGGATGCTCTGGTCGAGGCGCTTCGGACCGCGGCCGCGCTCCCTTGTCCGAACCCGGCAGCACGAGTCGCTGCCGAGGAGCACGACGTCAGGCGTCAGGCGGAGAAGGTGGAGGCGATTCTCGAGCGAGCCGCTCGAGGTCCGCAAGCCTGATCTCGACGAGCGGCCGGATCGCATCCTCGAGGCCGGCTGCTTGCGCAGCCTCGAGGGCCTGCTCGTAGCTCTGCCTCGCCTTGGCCGGATCGACCCCTTGCTTGAGGCGGTTGTCGCCCGTGACCAGGAGCTTCTGGATCTTTGCCCGCGCGGCGTCCGCGCTCACCGGAGGTATCTCAGCCTTCATGTCCGACATGCTAATCAGCAGATTTCAGGTCCGGTCCCCTTCACAAATCGCCCTTAACCGGTCACATTTCGGAGGGACAGTCGTGGAGGCAGCCGTCAACGTTCCGGACAGGATCCATGTGCTCATCGCCGACGACCACCGGCTGTTCGGCCAAGCGCTCGAAGCCATCCTCGCCAGCGACGACCGGCTCGAGGTCATCGGGCACGCCGGAGACGGTGCGGAGGCGGTCCAGCTGGCGCTGAACCTCGACCCTGACGTGACCCTGATGGACATCGCGATGCCGATCATGGACGGGTTCCAGGCGACGAAGCAGATCCGAAAGCAGAAGCCGCAGGCGTGCGTCCTGATGCTGACCGGCTCGAACTCACGTACCGACGTCGACCAGGCGCGCGAGGCCGGCGCCGCCGGCTACGTAACGAAGGACCGCATTGCCGCGGAGCTGATCGACGCGATCTTGGAAGTCGTTCCCCGCTGATACCCTGGCCGCGCCATGCTTCAGGCGCTCGCGGTCATCCAGGTACTGCTCTGCATCTCCCTCTGCGGCCTGATTCTCATGCACTCGGGGAGGGACGCCGGGCTCGGCGGGATGGGCTTCACGCCGGCATCGCAGGGAGGCACGCATATCGTCGAGCGCAACCTGACGCGGCTCACGGTCGTCGTCGCGATCCTCTTCGTAGCGAACTGCATCGCCCTCTTCCACGCCCTGAAGTAGCGGCTTTCTGCGCGGCTGTCGCGCTCGTCGCAGCCGGCTGCGGTTCCGATCAGGCGGTCCCTGCTTCGTCAGCGCTGCGTGCGGTAGGGACCCCGAACGTCGTGCGGATCGCGCTGAGCGATTTTCGCTGGCCGCTCGATCCGGCGCTTGCTGCTGGACGCGACGAGTTGACGTTGGCGCGGGCTCTCTACTCGACGCCGCTTCGCACTGACCCGTCGACCGGCGCGGTCGTGCCCGGTCTTTGCACCGCGTGGACAGCATCGGACGACTTCCGACGCTGGAGCTTCACCTGCCGTTCGGCTCCGTCGATCGCTGCCGCCCTGCGACGGGTCAAGCAGCTTCACGGCGCACCTGCGCGCTGGCTCTTCGCCCACGCGGTGGTCTCGGCACCGTCGGCCGCGAGACTGGACGTACGGCTCGCTTATCCCTGGCGGCGCTTTCCGTACGCACTGACGGTCGTCGGAGCGGCGCCGCGATTCGTCCCAGGGCCGTTCAGGCTCGTGAGTGGCTCGCAGCGCCTTGTCGTTCTGCGCCGAGAGGGACTGACGCTGCGGGTTCAACGGCTGCCGGCGCTTGCGGCGATGCGGAAGTTCGAACGGGGCCAGCTCGATGAGGCTCCGGTCCCGGTCGGTGACATCGTCGCCGCCAAGGCCGACTCGCAGCTTCGTGCGACCGTCCGGGCACGGACTCTGCTTGCCATCGACCACGCCGACATCGGCGGCTGGAGCGAGCACCTCCGCCGCGTGTATTGGGAGACCGCGAACCGCCAGGACTATGAGCAGTTGATCCCGGAGCTCGAGGGCTCGGCCGCTTACGGATTCCTCGGTGGCGAACAGGCTCGACCTGCAGACTTCCGCCGCGCCGTGGATGCGATTCCGTCGCTTCGGAAGCTGCCGCTCTGGTTCTTCGTGCCGCCGGACCCGGCGCTGCGAGAAGGAGCAAGGCTTCTGTACGCACAGTGGCGCGATCTCGGCCTCGGTCCGATCCTGTTGCGCAGCGGACCCGAAGCAAAGCCGAATGCGGGCATCGCGCGGACAATCGCCGCCTATCCGCAGGAAGAGGCGATTCCGGCCGAGCTCGTGCTGAGGTACGAACTTGGTTCGCGCCAGTTGCTCCTAGGCGCGTTGCGCGCAACAAGCCAGCGCCCCTGGTTGCAACGCCTTGACGATCAGATGCGCCGCCGCGCCTCAGCGATACCGATCGCCTGGGTCGTCGATGCGCGCCTCGTCTCGCCACGCCTGGAAGGCTGGCGAGAAGACATCCTCGGGAGCGTCGACTACTCGGTGGTCAAATCCCTGGCTTCGAGCCGACCCCGGTGACCGCAAAGCGCTCCGACGCGATCGCCGGCGTAAGCACGCCGTAGGGGTAACGCTCGCCGTAGAAGTTCTGCGAGTTGACGAGCGCGGCCCTGCTGGTGAGCCCGAGCACGTCGCGGAGGAAATCGGGGACGGCGACCGTGAAGCGCAGATTGACGAGCGGCTCCGCAATCTTGCCGTCGCGAATGCGGAACGTCCCGTCGCGCGTCATGCCGGTGATGACCCCCTCGCGCGGATGAACGACCCCGAGATAGTGCAGACGCGTGATGTAGAGACCGTCGCCGACGAGCTGCGCGAGCTCCTCCACCGATTCGGCGTCCCCGGGCGACACGGAGAGTGCGGAGGGCAACGGGCCCCAGTCGCGCAGCTCTGCGGGAGGTGCGTGGCCGGTGGACCGCGCGCCGTTCTTCGCCTGGGCTGCCGTCGTGCGGTCCCAGACGACTCCGCGGGCGACGCCTTGCTCGACAAGCTCCACACGCCGCTTCGGCGTCCCTTCGAAGTCGAATGCCTTCGGCAGCCCCCGTGGATCGAGCGCGTCGTCGGTGATCGAGATCTTCTCGTCGAAGACCTTCTCGCCGAGGCGCCCCGCGAAGTAGCTGCGCTCCTCGAGCAGCCCGACTGCACCGAAGGAGTCGTGCGAGAAGTAGTCGAGGAGGTCGGCGAACGCATACGGCTCCAGGACGGCGCGATACACGCCGGGCTCGATCTCCCCTCCGCCTTTGGTTCGTCGTGCTTTCTCGGCGGCCTCCTGCGCGACGAGTGCGGGATCGATCCCGCCTGCGCGCCAGGCGGTCTGCTCGGCGTATCCGGATCCGCTTTCGTCGGCGGCGACGACGAGCGCGGTGGCGTCAGTCATGCGTTGCTGGACGGATAGTCCGGTGGACGACGCAACGGCGAGCTCCGACTTCGCACTCGTGAAGAAGCCGTAGACCGGAACCTCGCCGCCCGCCTCGATTGCGGCATCCGCCCGCTTGGCCTGTTCCTCGGGCCCGAGCCGCGCGGTGTCCTCGTCGAACCCTTCGACCTTCGGTGTGTCCGCGGGCGGCGCCAGGCCCGGAAAGGCGTCGTCGGGCGGTGCGCTCCGAGCAGCGGCGCGGGCGCGTTCGGCGACCTCGGCGAGCCCGTCCGCATCGATCTTGTTCGTCGTCGCGACGCCGACTCGAGTGTCCTGCACCACACGGAGCGTGACCATCGCGTTCTCGATCAACGTCGGCTGGTGCACCTCCGAGCCGGCGAATCGCGCGAGCCCGGAGTGCTCGACGTGCGCAACCGCTTCCGCTTCTCCGTCGACGACCTCGAGCGCGGCTCTTGCCACGTCGATCGCCTTCAAGAGCGAACTCCGACCTGCACGTCCAGGAATCGTGCCGGTGCCGCGCCGTGCGAAACGTGCGCGCTTTGACCAGGCTGGCCTTTACCGCAGTTCGTCAAGCCGTACAGACGCCACGAGTCGCGTCCGGCGATCGCGTCGAGCAAGCCCCAGAACTTCGGCGTGATTCCCGTGTACGTCGCGTCTCGCAGCATGCGTCCGAGCTTGCCGGACTTGATCTCCCACGCGATCTGAGTGCCGAACTGGAAGTTGAGCCGCTTGTCGTCGATCGACCAGCTGCGGTTCGTCTCCATGTACACGCCGTCGCTGACGTCGGTGAGCAGGTCGTCGAGTGTTCCGCTGCCGGGCTCGAGGTGAAGGTTCGTCATGCGAACGAGCGGCATGCGGTTCCAGCCGTCCGCGCGCATCGAGCCGCCGTTTCCGGCGCCGATCCGCGCCGCCGTCTCCCGTGAGGTGAGGAAGCCGGTGAGCAAGCCGCCCTCGACGACCGCCGTTCGCTCGGCAGGGACGCCCTCGTCGTCGAACGCGAAGCTGCCGAGCCCGCCGGCAGTCGTCGGATCTGCGGTGACGTTCATGAGGTCTGAGCCGTACCGCAGCGAGCCGAGATCATCGGCCTTCAGGAAGCTCGTTCCGGCGTACGAGGCCTCGCTGCCGTACACGCGGTCGAGCTCGGTCGGATGGCCGACCGACTCGTGCACCTGCAGGGCAACCTGGTCGCCATCGAGGACGACCGTCATCACGCCGCTCGGGCACACGTCTGCTCGCACGAGGGCGGCGGCCTGCTCTGCGACACGCGGTGCTTCGCCGCTGAGGTCGAGCCCGTCGACGTACTCCCAGCCGCTCTGACAGCTCGAGCCGACATGCGCGCTTGGGTAGCTGCGCATCTGGAAAACGCCGTCGCGTGCGGCCGCGCATTCGATCCCGGCGCCGCACTCGATCAGCTCCTGCTCGACCTCGGTGCCCTCGGAGGTGAGGAGGAGCTTGTGCTCTCTCTGCGCCCGCACCATCGCCTGGCGAACGACGATGTCCGGCCCGGCCAATCCTTCGTCCGCCGCGAGGCATTGCGCGACCTTCTCGTCCAGCGAGACCTCGAACGGGTCGCGCTCGACGGATGTGCGGTGCGTCGCGCTCGCGGGCGCGACCGGCGCGAGCTGTCTCGAATGCCGACCGCCGGAAGCGCGCGCGAAGGTGCAAGCCCGAAGCGCCGCCTCGCGAGCGCCTTCGCCGGAGAGTCGGCGGTCGCACGCGAAGCCCCACGCGCCGTTCACGAGGACGCGGACGCCGATCCCCTCGCTGTCCGAGTCCGCGAGCCGCTCGACTCTTCCGTTCTTCGTTGCCACGAACTGGTTGCGCTTGGCGACCACGCGTGCATCGGCGTACTCGGCACCAGCCCCGGTCGCCGCATCGACCGCGGCTGCACAAAGATCACGCATCGGCGGAGGACTTTAATCAGAACGACTTGTCGCCAGACCACCGCTACACTTCTCCCTCCCTCGAGCGCTGGTGGCGGAATTGGTAGACGCGCTAGGTTGAGGGCCTAGTGGCCTTAAAAGGCCGTGGAGGTTCAAGTCCTCTCCAGCGCATGACCCAGGCGGCCGACGGGCCGCCTTTGTCGTTCCGGACATGTGCCAGGGACAGTCCCTGGGACACGGCCTTTGACACCGTCCGCAGGAGTCTCTAGCCTGGTGGCGAACACACGTTCGACCGAGACCCCCACCCTTGGAGGCGGAAATGCTGACGGGACGACAACAGGAGATCTGGGACTTCCTCGTCGATTACGTCGACGCGCATGGCTACCCGCCCACCGTGCGGGAGATCGGCGAGGCGGTCGGGCTGGCCTCGCCTTCGACGGTGCATGCCCACCTGGCCAACCTCGAGCGCGCCGGGCTGCTCAAGCGGGACCCGACGAAGCCGCGGGCCGTCGAGCTGGTCGGCCGCGAGCGCCGAGAGGCGCCCGCCGCGACGCTCGACAAGCTGCCCCTGCTCGGTCAGATCGCGGCCGGCGGGCCGCTGCTTGCAGAGCAGGACATCGAAGACCACCTCGCGGTTCCCGAGACGCTGCACGGAGACTTCCTCCTGCGCGTCAAGGGCGACTCCATGATCAACGCTGGCATCCTCGACGGGGACATCGTCGTCGTGCAGCGGGCGCAGGACGCCCGCAACGGCGAGATCGTCGTCGCGCTCGCCGGTGACGACGAGTCGGCCGACGAGGCGACCGTCAAGCGCTTCTTCCGCGAGTCGGGCCGGGTCCGGCTGCAGCCGGAGAACGACGCCCTCGAGCCGATCTACTCGGCACACGTGCAGATCCTCGGCCGCGTCACGGGAGTGTTCCGCTCGCTGTGACTTCGGTTGCTCCCCTTCACCGGACGCTCGAACAGGAGCTGCAAGCGCTGCTCCGAGGCGCCAGCCTCGAGTGCCTCGTCTGCGGCGAGTTCGTACTGCACGCCGGCGGGATGATCACCTGCCCGGAGTGCAACGCATGCCTGCGCGCCGGTATCGAGGGCGAGAAAGCACAGCTACAATTCGACACGCAGGCCGGGTGACCGCGGGCCTCACGGCTCGAGGAAAGTCCGGACACCGAAGGGCAGGACGCTGGGGCGACCCAGGCGGCGAAAGCCGACGGAAAGTGGCACAGAAAGGAGACCGCCGGCAGCGATTCTCCGGAGACGCTGAAGGTAAGGGTGAAAAGGTGGGGTAAGAGCCCACCAGCGTCGTGGCGACACGACGGCTCGCCAAACCCCGTCCGGTGCAAGGCAAACAGGTCCCGTTCTAGGCGGCCCGCCGAGGGACCGGGTTGCTGCACAGAGGGATGGTCACCGCAAACAGAATCCGGCTTACAGGCCTGCTACGGAAGAGCCCCGCAAGGGGCTCTTCTATTTAGATGGTCTCGTGCTCGCCGCCCTGCCGCCTCCGCCGGCCGCCCCAATCCCGCAGCGACCGGCGCTGCTGGCCCAGACCCTCTCCTCGACGACGCGCGACCTCGGTGCAGCCGTCGACGGCTGGTCGTCCAAGGCGGCCATGCCTCCGGAAGGGGTCGTTTTGTTCGCGCTCTATCAACAACGCCTGTATCGGGTACTCGCGCGCGACACGAAGCTCGCGGCTGCGACCCTGCCGCAGCTCGCGCCGTCGCTGCGCAAAGTCAGTGCCGACCTGCTCGCGGCGCACCGCGAGCTTTACCGACTGACGCCGCCGTTGAAATCGCACACGACGATCCGGGTCGGCCGGGCGCCGCCGGCTGCGACGCTCCTTCGCTACTACCGGGAGGCAGGACTGCGCTTCCATGTTCCGTGGGATGTGCTCGCGTCAGTCAACTTCGTCGAGTCGAAGTTCGGGAAGCTGCGCAACTCGAGCGCGGCTGGCGCGCAAGGGCCGATGCAGTTCATGCCGGCGACCTGGGGGCAGTACGGTCTCGGGGGCGACGTGCACGATGCTCACGACGCGATCCTCGGCGCCGCCAACTACCTCCATGCGTCGGGAGCGCCGCGCAGTCTCCGGCGTGCGCTGCACGCATACAACCCGTCGAACGCATACGTCGATGCGGTGCTCCGCTACGCGAGGCGAATGCGTTCGGACCGAAGGATGTTCTACGAGCTGTACAACTGGCAGGTCTTCGTCAAGACAGCACACGGCGACCAACGGGTCACGGGGCCGGGCCTGCCTTGAGACGGACGTGTCGGCAGAGCCGACACGTCCTCTAGGTCAGCATCGCAAGCGATGCCTTGGACCAAATAGTCAATTCGCCGACACGGCCGAATCCCAGCCGCCGGTAGACGCGCTCGCCCTCTCTGCTCGGCGCGAGGATCGCAGGTAACCCGGTCTCGGTCAGCATCGCGGCGGAGGTGACCGCGGTGCCGTAGCCGCGCCTGCGGGCCGACGCGATCGTCGTCACGCCGAAGACGCCGACGACGTCGTCCATCCGATAGCCCATCGCAGCTGCGACAGGGAGTCCGTCGACACGGCCGATGAACATCTTCATTGCTTCGTCGTCGAGCACCGTGGGCGGGTGGTACGTCCCCGGCTCGATCGAATCCTCTTCGCTGCCGAACCCACGCACGCTCACGACCTCGAACTCGTGCACCTCGGCAGCGCTCGACACTGCGACCAGCTCGAGCTCGGGCGGTGACGTCTCCGGGGTAGGCCCGGGCTCGCGGAAGAACCACGGCTCGGTGCGCCAGACGCGATAGCCGTGCTCTTGGAGCTCCAATGTCTGCCACGCGTCGCAGACGCTGCCGGGCACCGTCGCGAGCGGTTTAGCCGAGACATCGGGCTCGAGGGTGATGCCGGCGAAGTAGATGTGGGGCGGGCGGTCGAGGGCTCGCCAGGCGCCCTTTTTGCGCTCGGAGCGAAGGCCGAGCGCTCGCAGCCAGGAGGCGTGCCAGCCGGCCGCAGCCTCGGCACAGAGCGCAACGGGATCTCTCACGTCTGGAGCGTACGCGGCCTGATCCCCCGAATTGAGGAGGCCCCTTTGCCCATTTTCGACCGAAATGACAGGCAAGACCTGCGGTCACGGGACTTTCATGCGGCGAGAGACACCTGCTAACCAGCACGACTGCACGGCCTACTACGGGGCGGGCACGCGCGTGGAGATTCACCGCTCTCGTTCTGAGCTCGAGCGTGTCCTGAACAAGTACGGAGCGGACGAGGTCCTCTTTGTCGAAGCCGACGCGGGCGCGTCGATCCAGTTCGCGATGCAGGGACGCTACGTTCAGCTCGCGCTGCCGCTGCCTGATCCACAGCACTCGCGCTTCACGCACACGCCGTCCGGGAAACCGCGGACGGTCGCGGCGCAGGAGCGCGCGTACGAGCAGGCGTTGCGCGAGCACTGGCGTTCGCTCGTCGTCGCAGTGCGCGGAAAGCTGCAGTCCGTCGAGAGCGGCATCTCGACGTTCGATCAGGAGTTCGAGAGATTTCTTGTCCCACACTTCGCCGAGGAGAAGAAGCGGGGCCGGAAAGCTCCGAAGGCGGTCAACTGGCTTCTCGGCGGTTCGCATTCGCTCGCGATCGCACTGGTCGCAGCGTTCCTGGTCCCGGCCTCGGCGGTGGGCGCCTTCGCGCTGCCCACGAATGTCGTCGGTCATCTGGCTGCGCCGTTTCGCTCCACCGTCGCGGCTGACGACAATGCGGCAGGCAACGGGTCCAACGGTCTAGCCCTTGCGGTCGGCGGCTGGGCGCCGTCGAACGGCACCGATTCCTCCGGTGACATGGGTCGTCGGTTCGCCATGGGCTCGTCCGACAGCGCCGACGAGCAGCAGCGCGAGCCGGCGAACCTGAGCTCCCCTCCGGCCGAACCTTTCGATCTTCCCGGCCCGGCTTCTGCACCCGGGCCTCCGCCGGCCAA
>Ga0307293_10000175_pt1 | contig 16395 bp, 19 predicted proteins | sample ER_DNA_150_FD_194488 | JGI IMG/M metagenome (GOLD analysis project Ga0307293, IMG submission 194488) | Bulk soil microbial communities from the East River watershed near Crested Butte, Colorado, United States - ER_DNA_150 | ecosystem: Environmental > Terrestrial > Soil > Floodplain | place...
AGTCGCCCCGGATGATGTGCGGGTCGGTGCCGCAGATGGCGACGGCGTGCACCTTGCAGAGCAGCTCGTTCTCGCCTGGCTCCGGCCGGGGTACGTCCTCGATCGAGAAGCGGTCGGGCTCGTGGACGACGAGCGCCTCCATCACGTCACCGCGACCGGGTCGAGCATCGAACCGGTCGCGCCCCGGATCTTGAGCGGCAGCGCAACGAAGAGGAACTCGTAGACCTCGTCGGCGGCGAGGCCCTCGAGGTCGAGGCTCTCCATGAGGTAGATGCCGAGCTCGATCAGGAGGTGCGTGTGAACCGGCTGCGGGTTCCGCGGCGTGCCCGGGTCGGGTGCGGGCTGCACCTCGTACGTCTCGGTGTCCGATCCCGTCGCGACCACGCGGCGCTCGGCCAGCCAGCGTGCGGCCGAGATGTCCGGCCCTGGCCCGCGGTGCTCGGCCATTCGGTGCTCATCTGGCCAGTGCGACATGTAGCCGGTGCGGACCAGCGCGACGTCGCCCTCGGCGGGCTCCTCGACGCCCTGCGAGCAGCAGATCGCCTCCAGCTCAGCCGCGGTGACAGGCTCGCCCTTCCCGAGGAACTCGACCCCCCTGTGGCGCGGCACGTCGAAGAGGACCCCTCTCGTCCAGATCGGCTCGAACTCCGACGCATCGCCGACCAGCGGCCCGAAGTCGCCGAGGTCGGTCTGCGCGGACCCTCCGTGCCAGCGATCGTCCTCGCCCACGGTCATGTGGGCGTGGGCGTCGATGTGGGCGCCCGAGTGGGTCGACGCGAGGACCAGCTCGCTCATGTAGCCAAGGCGGGCCTCGTTTTCCGGGCCCCACGGCTCCTCCCCGGCCGCCCGAAGCCCCTGCGGCGTTCGATACCCGAGCACCTCGAAGTTCGGATGGCCCGGAAAGAGCGGCATGCCCCGGAAGCGCTCCCGCGCGAGCGAATAGATCCTGCCCTGCCGGACCAGACGGGTCGCGTCGAGCACCTTGCTCAGAGGGACGCTCATGGGCCGACCTTTGGCCTCTGAGCCTGTGGACGGGGTGTGGGGGAACCGGGAGGTTCCACCACGTTGGACTGTAAGAAGGGGGCTCGCGGGGGAAACATGGTTTCCCCCGCGGGAGCGAGCCGGAGGCGAGGGACGGTCACGCAGCGGCCCTCCGGACCGCGTCGACGATCTTCACGTAGCAGCCGCAGCGGCAAAGGTTGCCTGCGAGAGCGAGGCGAATCTCCTCCTCGCTCGGCTGCGGGCTCTCTTCGATCAGCCGCTTCGCAGTCAGGATCATGCCCGGCGTGCAATAGCCGCACTGGAACGCGTGCGCCTCCACGAACCCCCGCTGGACCGGGTCTTCGCCGCCCAGGCCCTCGACGGTCGTCACCTGCCGCCCCTCCGCGAGCGGGGCGAGCAGCAAGCAGGTCGAGATCGGCTCGCCGTCCACGAGCGCCGTGCAGGCACCGCAGACGCCGATACCGCAGGTCGCCCGCACGCTGGTCAGGCCGAGGTCGCGCCGCAGCACCTCGAGCAGCATCTCGTCGGAGCGAGCGTCCACTTCGACACCCTCACCGTTCACGGTGAAGGCGATCCTCACGCGGGCACCTCCCGCAGGCCTGCACGCCGGTCGACTGCGTCCAGCACCGCCTCGGCGCTGATCGGGAGGTCGGTGACGTGGAGACCGAGCGACGCGAGCGCGTTCCCCACCGAAGGCGGCACGGGCGGCAGCGCCGTCTCGCCGAGACCGTGGACGTCCGCGCCGTCGCGCTCGAGGAGGTCATGGGTAAGGGCCACGGGCACGTCCATGAACGAGGGGATCTCGTAGTCGGAGAGATTCGCGTTCGTGACCTGTCCGTCTGCGATATCGACTGCCTCGAACAGCGTCGTCCCGAGACCCATGATCATCGAGCCCTCGTTCTGAAGCTCCGCGCCCGGCCGGTTTACGACCCGGCCCGCGTAGACGGAGGCGTGCAGGCGGACGACCTCGACCTTCCCGGTCTCCTCGTCGACCCGCACCTCGGCAGCGCCGGCGCCCTGGTGCCAGTGGTGGGAGGCGACCCCCTGGCCCGTGTCTGGGTCGAGCCCGCCCGGAATCTCCACCTCGCCGTAGCCACGACGACCGTTTTCCTTCAGGTCTCTGACCGCGTCGACGAGGGCACGGCCCATGATGTAGGTGGAGCGGCTCGAGGTCGTCCGGGTGTCGTACGGGACGAGATCGGTGTCGGGATCGGGAAAGCGAACGTTGGCGACGTCGACCTCGAGCAGTTCCGCCGCCAGCAGCGAGATGGCGCGGCGCGCACCCTGTCCCATCTCCGCAGTCGCGCAGCGGAGCGTGTAGGTGCCGTCGTCGGACGCCTCGATTGCGATTCCGGCCCGGCTCGGTGTCTGCATCCCCTTCATGAGCACGCAGAGACCCTTGCCCTGCCTGCTCTCGCGCCAGCCGATCGCGTCGGCGGCCGTCTCGAGGCACTCCGCGAACCGGACGTCGTGAAGCTCCTCGCCGGTCGCGTACCGATCGCCTTCCTGGAGGAGGTTCTGGAGGCGCAGCTCGAGAGGGTCGGCGCCGAGCCGCTCGGCAAGAATGTCCATCGCCCGCTCGGATGCCCAGACCGTCTGCATCTGTCCATAGCCCCGAAAGGCGCCGTTCGGCGGAAGGTTCGTGTAGACGCAGCGCGACTCGACCGAGACGTGGGGAATCCGGTAGGGCCCAGGAGCAGCGAAGCCCATCTTCTGCGCGACTCCGGGACCACAGTCGGCGTAGGCGCCGGTGTCTGCCCAGCACTCGACCTCCTTCGCGAGGAGCGTCCCGTCGGCGCGAGCACCCAGCCGGACCCGGATCTCTGCCGGATGACGGTTGAGCGTCAGCCATTCCTCGTTTCGCTCGAGGATGGCACGGACGGGACGGCCCGCCTTGCGAGCCAAGCAGGCGACGATCGCTTCGAGACGGACGAACGTCTTCGCCCCGAAAGCACCACCCATGGGAGGACACACGATCCGGATCCGGTCCTCGGCGATGCCGAGGACGCCTGCGAGATCGGAGCGGAGGTTGAAGGGCGTCTGCGTCCCCGTCCAGACCTCCAGCCGCCCGTTCTCCCACTGCGCCACGCTGGCATGCGGCTCCATGTGCGCGTGCTGCGCACCGGCCGTCCTGAAGGTCTCCTCCACAACCACGTCGGCCTCGGCGAAGCCGGCTTCGACGTCGCCTTGACGGAGTCGGAAACGGTGACAGACATTCGTCCCTTGCTGCGGCCGGATCCCGAAGTAGGCGGCATCGTTCTCGGAGACGTTGTGACGGTCGTGAACGAGCGGCGCGTCCTGGCCACATGCCTCGACCGGGTCGAACACGGAGTCGAGCTCCTCGTAGTCGACGTCGATCAGCGCGAGCGCCTCGTCCGCCTCGCGCAGCGTCGCGGCGGCGACAGCGGCGACCGGATCACCCGCGAACCGGGCCCGGTCGCACGCAAGCACGGTCTGATCCTTGATCTGGGCCCCGTACATCCCCAGGTCCGCGACGTCGCCAGGCGTGAGCACGACGATTCCCGCAGGGACAGCGGAGGTGTCGACGCGCTCGATCCGGGCGTGCGGGAACGGCGAGCGCAGGATGCGCGCCTCGAGCATCCCTTCGAGCTCCACGTCCTGGGCGTAGCGGACGGCTCCGGTGACGCGCGGGTCCGTCACGCCGCCTCCGCCTGCACAAGGTCCTCGAGCGCTCGCCGTACCTCCACGCGGATCACGCGACGGCGGTAGTCCGCTGAGCCGCGAACGTCGGCGAGCGGGTCGACCGCCTGCGCGTAGCGCTCCGCGATCTCGCTCCCGAGAGCAGCGTCGAGCTCCTCCCCGTCCGCGAGCCCACAGATCTCGGGGAACCACTGCGGACGGGATGCGACCGCGCCTACGACCACGCGGAGCGAGCCGCCGCGGAGGGCGGCAGCGACGCCGACGCAGGGGCGATCCTCGTGCGAGCGGCTGCGGAACTTCCGGTACGTCGACCGCCCTTCACGCGGGACGTGAACGCCGACGATCAGCTCGTCGCCCCGCAGCGAGGTCTCGTAGTGGCCCGTGATCAGCTCCTCGAGCGGGATCTCGCGCTCGCCGTCCCGGCTCCGAACGAGGGCGCGCGCCTCGAGCGCGGTCAGCATTGCCGGCGGGTCGGAGGCGTAGTCAGCGTCCGCAAGAACGCCGCCAACGGTTGCCTGGTTCCGGACACGCGCACTCGCCACGAGCGCGAACGTGCGCGCGAGCCCGGGCCAGCCCTCCAGCACCACGGGCGCGCGCTCGACCGCCCGATGCGTCTCCATGGCGCCGAGGCGCAGCTCGCCGTTCGCCTCGATTCCTCTCAGCTCCGGGACCGCGCGCAAGCTGAGAAACCGTTGTGGCGCCAGAAAACGCTGGTTCAGGAGAATGGCGAGGAACGTTCCGCCGGCCACGATCGTCGCCTCCTCGCCGTACTCGGCCTTCAGCGCGAGCGCCTCCGTGAGCGTCTCGGGAGCGAGCCACTCGGGAGCGGACTCAAACACCGGCAAGCGCCTCCTCGTAGAACGGTCGGGCGAGCTCTCGGGCTCGTTCGATCCGGATCCGGTCGAAGCTCCAACGGTGCTTCTCCCGCGCCCAGTCCTCATCGCAGCGACCCTCGCGCACCCACTTCTGGGCCACGTCCTGGTTCGTCTCGAGCCAGGAGATGGAGTCGGCCGCCTGCAGGACGTCGGCCTCGTGCCAGCCACCGAACTCGTGGTCGAGGATCAGGCGGCGCACGTCGGCCACGAGCGCGGCGTCCGCCCCCTCCTCCCGGACCCAGTCGCCAACGATCTGAGCCGAGCGCTCGGCATGGGCCCGGTTGTACGCCTCGTCGTCCGGCCGCTGCGTCGCCATGTCGAGCTGCGGGCCTCCAGGAAAATGCCGCTCCATGTCGTGGGTGAGCGCCGCAACCCGGAGGGCTTCGCTCGCGTCCGGCTCGAGCTCCACCACCCAGTCGCGCGTCCGCACCAGGTGGTGCGCGTTCCAGTACGGCGCGATCCAGTCGAGAGTGCGCTCCTCGAGCGTCACAGGGTCGTCACCGGCCTCGACTGGAGCAGGTGGATCTCGCCGCCGGCGAGGGCCCACTCAACGTCCTGCGGCCCGCCAAAGTGCGTCTCGAGGAGCCGCCCCAGGTCGGCCAGCCGCACGATCTCGGCCGGATCCAGCACACCGCCCGAGACGAGCTGCTCTCGCTTCACTTCGCCCTGGCGGTCCAGGACGTAATGGTCGGGTGTGACCTCGCCGGAGACGACCTGCTCGCCGAGCCCAAAGACGGCCTCCAGCACCATCCGGTCGCGGCGACGCTGGACCGGATCGACCGTGAAGAGTACGCCCGACTTATCCGGCTCGACCATGCGCTGCACGACCACCGCCATGCCGAGGTCGTCGAGCGACCCCTTCCGCGCCCGGTAGTAGAGCGCCCGCTCGCTGAAGAAGGAGGCCCAGCAATCGACGACGCGCGCGGCCACGTCGTCCGCGCCGCGGACGTGCAGGTAGGTCTCCTGCTGGCCGGCGAAGCTCGCCGCTTCGGAGTCCTCCGCGCAGGCCGAGGAGCGGACGGCGACGTCGCCGCCCACCCGCTCGTAGGCGGCGGCTAGCTCGCCCCGCGGCGGCTCGGCTGCAAGCACGAGCTGCTGTGCCGACGCATGATCTTCCGCGCGAGCGAGCTCGCGGAGCCGCTCGGCGTCGACGGACTCCTCGAGGACGCCGGCGCAGACGACGAAGCCTGTCGGCACCGGCAGGCCGGCGGCCGTCATCGCCGCGAGGCTCGCTCCCTTCCCGCCACACATACGCACGTCTATGGCCCGCTCGTGGTCGAACCACAGGATAGGACCGTCAGTCATCGAGGATCGCGACCGCGCGCACTGGAGCCGCCGTGGTCCCCATCCACTTGACCGGGAAGACGGAGAGCTTGAAGCCGTGAGGAGGAAGCTGATCGAGGTTTTGCAGGTTCTCGAGGTGCCAGTAGTCCTCCTCGTTCATGACCAGGTGTGCCTCCCAGAACTGCTTGCGCTCGAACATCGCCCAGACCGGCGGATCGAACGTGATCGCGTCGATTCCCATCAGGCGCACGCCCTGCGCGATCAGATGCCGCGTCGCCTCGGCGGTCATCCCGCAGTGGTCGGTCCGGTAGCGCTCCTCGGTGTTGTACGCGCTCGCTCCCGTCTGGATCAGGACGATGTCGCGCTCCTTCAACGTGTAGCCGATCGTCGCGAGGGCCTCATCGATTTCCGCGGCGCTGATCCCGGCCCCGGATTCCTTGTGCCGGAAGTCGAGGACGACGCCGTCGGAGAAGCAGTAGTCGAGGGGGATCCCTTCGACCCCCGGGGCTTCAGGGCCGCGGATGTGCTTGACCGCGTCGAGGTGCGTCCCCACGTGGTCGTTCTGGGTCACGAGGTAGCTCGCGGTCAGCGACGTGGCGCCGTACTCCGCTGCGCCGATCCGTTCGGCGAACTCCGTCCAGCTCTCGTAGAGGAGCAGCGTCGGGGGCGGGACGCGCGGGAAGGTCAGCATGTCGCGGTGAACCGGCATGGAAAGGTCGACGAGCCGACTCACGACCCTGCCTCCATGAGCTCGCGGAAGCCTTCGAAGTGCTCGCGGGAAGCGGTCGCCGCGGCTTCGGGGGAGCCACTCCGGATTGCCTCCAGGATCGGCACGTGCCATTCGGCGAGCAACTCCGGATCGATGTGTGTCTTCACGAGCGTCACCGTCGTCCGCGTCTCGATGTGAAGGCTGCTCCAGACGTCGAGCAGGACCCGGTTGCCGGCCGCTGCGACGATCGTCCGGTGGAACGCGACATCGTGTGCGACCTGGCGTCGCAGCTCTCCGGCCCAGGCCGCCTCCCGCATCGCCTCGAGCTCGGCCTCGAGCTCCTCGACGTTTCCGTCCATGCGGCCGGCTGCCTCGGACGCGGCCAGCTCCTCGAGCGCTGCTCGCACCGGGTACGCCTCGGCCAGCTCGAGCGCCGAGACGGTCCGGACGCGGGCGCCACGAAAGGGCTCCGTCTCGACGAACCTCAGGGCGGCAAGCTCGCGCAGCGCCTCCCGCACGGGCGCCTGGCTCGTGCCGAGCTCGTGCGCGATCCGGGTCTCGACGAGGCGGTCGCCCGGCTCGTACTCGCCCTCGAGGATGCGCTCGAGGAGCACATCCTTGACCTGCTCGCGGAGAACCGTCCGCGCGACGGTCACGCCAGGATCTCGACGACTCCGGTGGCTCCGTTGACCCGCACGCGATCCCCCGTCTTGATCCGCTCCGTCGCGTTGGACGTCCCGACGACGGCCGGAATCCCGAACTCGCGGGCGACCACGGCCGGGTGCGAGACGGCGCCGCCGGCGTCGGTCACCAGGCCCGCGATCTTCGTGAAGAGCACCACCCAGGCCGGATTCGTCATCTGGCAGATGAGGATCTCGCCCTTCTGCACCTGGTCGAAGTCGTCCAGCGAGCCGACGTAGCGCGCCGTCCCCTCCGCGATCCCGGGCGACGCAGCGAGCCCCTGGAGGTCGCCTGTCGTCTTTGGAGCCTCGCGGTAGAACTTCTCCGGGAAGCCCCAGAGGGCGTTGTACGGGAAGTCGAGAGCCGTCTGTGTCGCCGTCCCGACCCATTCCCGCGGCCTGATCGTGTAGGCGTGCTCGTGCTCGTCACGGCGATCCGAGACGAGCGAGCGGGCGTCGATTGAGTCGGGGTTCGCCATGAAGACCCGAAGCTCGTTGTACTTGAGGTAGATCACGTCTTCCGGGTCGTCGAGGAGACCCGATTCGACCAGCTTGCGACCGATTGCCACCGCGATGATCCGCAGGCGCGCGTTCGTTCCCTGGTCGATGTAGAAATGGTGGTCGGGCGTAAGTGGGTTCATGCGGAGCGAGAGGTCGAGCGCTGCCTGGAGCCGCTCCCTGTCCTCGCCCTCGACACCGTTCATGAGCTCAGCGACCGCCGCCTCGAGATCCTCCTTTACGGCTGCGATCGTGGCCGGGTAGTCGTAGTCGGTCTCGACGTAGCCGCGCAGCGCCTCGATCGTCGGCGTCTTCGTCTCCTTCCACGTCGGGAAGGCGAACTCGTGCGACCAGATGGCGTGGTAGCCGAACTCCTGCTGGTAGGGCTCGACCCGCTCCGTGAGGAACTGCCGCCCTCGCTCGGAGCCTTCGAGCGCGCCCAACACGTCCTTCGCGGTCTCGCCCCGGTGCCGGAAGGCGTCGTCGAGCTCCTTGTCCCCCTTGATCTCCTCCTTCATCTGCCACAGCCCTTCGATCGAGTCCCAGTTGCGGTCGTCGATCGAGCTCTGAAGCCGCCCGCCGAGATTCGGATCCACCTCGCCCTTGATCTCGCCGATCGTCGCGTTCAGCCCGACCGTCGAGGAGAACTGCGCGAAGTTGAGCATCCAGTGGATCTTCCAGTGGCGGTCGTGAATGTCGATCGCATCCTCGAGCAGGACGGCGACCTCGACGAGGCTCGCTCCCTCCATGTCGTAGCCGTCGAGATACTCGAAGTTACGCTCGATCTCGGGGCGCAACCGGTCGCGCCACCAGTCGAGGAAGTTCTCCGCGTAGTGCGGGAGTGCCCAGCCGAGGTAGGCGCCGATCTTCTCGGCATGAGCAGGGTCGCGCGGGACGCGTGGGACGTAACGGCTGTTGTACTCGGTCGCCTCGGCGTGGATGCTCGCGTCTGCCGGCACGGCGGCCGTGTAGAGGTAGCCGTTGATCGACTTCGCGATCCAGTCGCATGCGAAGGGCGTCCCGAAGCGGCGGAACATATGGTCGCAGGTGAGCCACCAGCCGCCGATGTCGAAGAACAGGGGCGAGAGAGGGTTGGGGCAGTGGAGGTCGTCGAAGATCCAGAAGAGCTCCTTCTCTCCCTCGTCCCACTCGATCGGAAAGTCATCGTCCCCGTGGAAGCTCCCGAGGATCTCCTCGCTGGCCACCGCCATGTCTGCGCCCCTTTCTCGTCCGCGCCCGCGCCGGGCGGCGCCATCATCGATGATCGATGATGCGGGGGTCAAGCCCTTACTTCGCGGTCAAGCCACCGTCGACCGGGAACACCGCCCCGGTCACCCAGGACGAGTCGGCAGAAGCGAGGTACGCGACCGCGCCCGCCACGTCCTCTGGCTCGCCGAGACGCCCCAGCGGGTGCATCCCCTCGAATTCGCTCCGCTGTTCGTCGAACCGTGGTCGATCGGTGTGGGCGAGCGGCGTCACGACGATGGCCGGGCAGACGCAGTTGCATCTGATGCCGCGCTCGGCGTACTCGACGGCGATCGCCCGCGTCAGCGCGACCACGCCGCCCTTGGCGGCTGTGTAGGCAGCGACCCCTGATGCTGACACCAGGGCGAGGGTCGAGCTGATGTTCACGATGCTCCGGTCGCCCGTCTCCTCCAGCATGAGGCGAAGCGCAGCCCGGGACACGAGGAAGGGCCCGTCGAGGTTCACCGCCACCTGTTCGCGCCACCGTTCGAGCGTGAGCTCGTGTACAAGCACGTTCCGCCGGATCGAGCCTGCGTTGTTGACGAGGACGTCGAGCCCGCCAAGCTCCTCCGCCGCCTGAGTCACCATCCGGTCGGCGTCGGCTTCGACGGAGATGTCACCGGCCACGGCGACGGCACGCCCGCCCGCCGACTCGATCGCCCCGACCGTCTCCGCCAGCGGCGCCTCGCGCCTGCCGCTCACCGCGACAGCGGCGCCTTCCTCCGCCAGGCGGCAGGCGACGGCGCGACCGATACCGCTCCCCCCGCCGGTGACCAGCGCCCGCCGTCCGTCCAATCGTCGCATCGCCGGGGAAAGTATCGTGCCCGCCGTGCGCATCGAGAACTCGTTCGAGGTGCCGGCCGGCGTCGACGAGGTGTGGGCACTGCTCATGGACGTACCCCGAGTCGTGCCCTGCATGCCCGGCGCCGAGTTGATCGAGACGGTGGACGACTCCACGTGGAAGACGAAGATGAGCGTCAAGCTGGGCCCGATGACGCTCGGCTTCACAGCTGTCGTGAAGCGGGAGGAAGCGGACGAGACGGCGCGGCGAGTACGCCTGTCCGCGAAGGCGCGCGAGCAGCGAGGGCGAGGCGGGGCCGGGGCGACGGTCGAGTCGACACTAATCGAGCTCGGGACGGGGACGCGAGTCTCGGTCGTCACCGACCTGACCCTCTCGGGCGCGGTCGCCCAGTACGGCGGCCCCGTAGTCAAGGACGTCTCTGCGCAGCTCGTCTCCCGCTTCGCCGACTGCCTCCGCGAGCAGCTGGAGAGCGCTTCGGCCCACGATGGGGGCGCAGCACCAACGCCGGCCACACCCCGCCCGGTCTCCGGCCTCGGCCTGCTGTTCCGTGCCGTCGGGCGCACGATCGGCGGAGTCCTCGGGCGGCTTACCAAGCGCCGCCCGGGGGCCTAGCACGGCACATTCGCGGCGCGGTAGCCTTGCCACTCGCGACCGAGGAGGCTCGATGCTCAGCTTTGGCGTAACCGTCCTGCCGGACCCGCCCTACACGCGCTTTCTCGAGCTGATGAAACTCGCCGAGCAGCACGGATTCGAGTACGGATGGACCTACGACTCCCCCATCCTCTGGCACGAGGCCTACCCGCTCATGACGCTGGCCGTCGCCCAGACCTCGAAGCTCAAGTTCGGGCACTGCGTCACGAACCCGGGGACACGTGAGCCGACCGTGACCGCCTCCACGTACGCAACGCTGCACCAGATCTCGAACGGGCGCATGATCATGGGCATCGGCCGCGGAGACTCGGCACGCCGGGTGATCGGCTACAAGCCGGTCAAGATGGACGAGTTCGAGCGCTCCCTCGTGATGATGAAAGACCTGATGAACGGCCGGCCGGTCAAGTGGAACGGCAAGGAGCTCGAGCTCGCATGGGCGAAGGATCAGCCGGACATAGAGATGTTCGTGGCGGCCTACGGACCGCGCGCGCTCGGGGTGGCGGGCCGGGTCGGCGACGGCGTCATCATCCAGCTGGCCGACCCCCACATCATCCAGTGGATCATGGAGACGGCCCGCAAGGCGGCCGAGGAAGCCGGTCGGGACCCCGCGGCGCTCAAGTGCCACGTCTGCGCCCCGAGCTACATCGGCGAGGACATGGCGAGGGCGCGTGACCAGGTTCGCTGGTTCCCGGCGATGGTCTCGAACCACGTCATGGACCTGATCGAGCGCTACGGCGAGGATTCGGAGATCCCGAAGGAGCTCACCGAGTACGTGAAGGCGCGGAAGGGATACGACTACAAGGACCACAGCCGGGTCGGCGCGGCCCACGGGGAGTTCGTGAGCGATGAGATCGCCGACCGCTTCTGTGTGCTCGGGACAGCTGAGCAGGTGAAGGCGAAGCTCAGGGAGCTCGAGTCGATCGGAGTGGACCACTTCAACATCTACCTCATGACCGAGGGCCAGGAGCAGATCCTCGAGGCCTACGGGAAGGACATCATTCCCGAGCTCACGGGCGTGCCTGCCTGAGAACTAACCTGCGTACCGTCAGGGCGTCTTGACTGGTCAAGGAGTCTCGACGGCCGACAGGCGCCCCAAGGCAGTGCGGACCGCGGCCCTCGTGCTGGGCCTCGTCGTCCTGCTCGCGCTCGTCGCCGCCGCCAGCCGGGCCGGGCTTCCCTGGTCCGAGCACTCCGGCGGGGACGGGGACGGTGTCTCTCTCGGACGTGTGGCTCAGCTCGCCGCTCTGGTCGCCCTCGCGGTGGTCACTGGGGTGCTGGCGGTCGCGTTCGCCGCCAAGGCGCGTCGCCGCTCGCGCCGCGACCCGTTCGAGGCGGAGGACGAGCTGATCGAGGCCGACGCCGAGCCCGAAAGCCGCCTGGCGCGCTTTCTGCTTCGCGTCGGCCCATACGCCCTAGTCGCTGTGATCGCCGTGGGCATCCTCTTCGCCGCCCGCGGCATCGACCGCATCGTTCCCCGCGACACCGCGAACCGGGCCGGGCCGGCGCAGGCCGAGAATGACCGGACGGTTCCGGCCGTGCCGGGGCCCGCCTCGGCCGCCACGTGGGTGCTCCTGGGCGTTCTCGGCGTGTTCGGAGCGCTCGCCTTCGTCGTCGTTCTCGGCCCCCAAATGCGTCGCTCGCTCGTGGATGCCCGCGCCGGGCGGCCCGGTGCCGTTGCAGCGCTCGTGGACGAAAGCATCGATGACCTTCGCTCCGAGAACGACCCGCGCCGTGCCGTAATTGCGGCGTACGCGCGAATGGAGCGCGGGCTCGGCCGGGCAGGCCTGGCGCGAAAGCCGTTCGAGGCGCCGCTCGAATACCTCCAGCGGGTGCTCCTCGACCTGCAGGCGGGCGCCCAGCCGGTGGGCAGGCTCACCGACCTCTTCGAGCGGGCCAAGTTCAGCCGGGACGACGTCAGCGCGGACGCCAAGGACGAGGCGATCGAGTGCCTCATCGCCGTCCGCGGCGACCTGCGGACGGCGACGCAGTGACCACCGGCTTGGCCGTCGGGCTGCTCGTGGTCGAGGCGCTCGGCCTCTCGGCGCTCGCATGGTGGGCGCTCCGCGCCCTGCCACCAGGCTCGATGGCCTTCGAGCGAGCGCTTCGGGCGCGGCGACCCCGCTCATCGCGTCTCCGTGAGCTCGAGCGCATCGAGCACGACGTCGTTCAGGGAGCCGCAAACCCGCTGGACCTCCACCGTCGGCTCCGACCGCTCCTCCGTCAGATCGCCGCGCACCGGCTCGCCGTCCGACATGGGGTCGCACTCGATGCCGACGACGGGCACGCACACCGACTGCTCGGGGACAAGGCCTGGGCGCTCCTCCGGCCGGATCGAGAACTGCCCGACGAGCGGAGAGGGCCCCGCCTGGACGTCCACGAGATCGAGGCGATCGTCGCCCGGCTGGAGACGCTGTGACGCCTCTCGAGGAGGTCGCCCGCACCTCAGAGCGCCTCCTCGACGAAGTCGAGCGCGCCGTCGTCGGGAAGCGCGAGGCACTCGAGCTCGTCCTGCTTGGCATACTCGCGGACGGCCACGTCCTGATCGAGGACTTTCCGGGCCTCGCCAAGACGCTCATCGCGCGCTCCTTCGCACAGGTCGCGAGCCTTGGCTTCTCCCGCATCCAGTTCACGCCGGACCTGATGCCGTCGGACATCACGGGCTCGTCCATCTACGACCAGCGGGCGGGTGACTTCGAGTTCCGGCCCGGCCCGATCTTCACGAACCTCCTCCTCGCAGACGAGATCAACCGCGCTCCACCGAAGACACAGGCTGCGCTCCTCGAGGCAATGCAGGAGCGCCAGGTCACGATCGACGGCACAACGCACGCGCTCGCGAGGCCCTTCCTCGTCCTGGCGACGCAGAACCCGATCGAGTACGAGGGCACGTATCCGCTCCCCGAGGCCCAGCTCGACCGCTTCCTGCTCCGGATCGAAGTCGGCTATCCCGACCGGGAGGACGAATGGGAGATGCTCGAGCGCCGGCGGGAGCGGCGTTCCGACGAGATCGAGCTCGAGGGCCTCGTCGACGGTCCCAACCTGCTGGCGCTGCAGGCGGTTGTCGAGGACGTCCATGTCGCCGAGAGCATCGGTCTCTACATCGTCGACCTCGTGAGCGCCACGCGCGCGAACCCACGTGTACAGGTTGGAGCGAGCCCGCGCGGCACGCTCGCCCTCCTCAAGCTCTCGCGCTGCCGCGCGGCGCTGCGCGGCCGGGGCTACGTGACGCCGGAGGACGTAAAGGAGGTGGCACCGTCGGCGCTCGCGCACCGGCTCACGCTGCGTCCTGAGGTGTGGGTGCAGCGGGTCCGGCAGGAGGATGTCGTCCGTGAGTGCCTCGAGGCCGTCCCAACCCCGGCCGCCGAAGACCTGGAATCCATCGTCGAGTGACCTCGAGCGCAACGCCGAAGCTGCGCGCCTACGTCCTCCTGGCGGCCGCCGGGCTCCTTGCGGCTCTAGTCCTCGGGCGGCCTGAGCTGGCCGCCCTCGCGACGCCGTTCGCGGCCTGGCTGGCCCTTGGAATCGGGCTCGCGCGCAGGCCCGAGCTCGACATCCGATACCAGCTCGACCGTGAGCGAGCTCTGCAGGGCGAGCGGGTGAATGCGTCGATCGAGATCGAGAGCGACGTCGCCCTCCAGCCGCTCGAGCTGCTGCTCCGGTTGCCGGCGGGCCTCGCGAGCGGCTCCCGCGCGCTCGCCTTGCACGTTCGCGTCGGGGAGCCCGGGCGGGTTGGAATCGCGCTCGACTGCAAGCGTTGGGGCGGGTATTCCGTCGGGGATCTCCAGCTCCGGGCTCGCGATCGCTTCGGGCTGCGTGCCTACGACGAGAGACTTGACCTTCGCCACCCTCTCCGCGTCTACCCCCGGGAGGAAACAGTCCGCTCCCTCCTGGCCCCCGCAGAGACCCAGGCGACGGCGGGGAACGAGGTGGCCCGTGCGAAGGGCGACGGGATCGAGTTCGCCGACATCCGGCCGTTCGTCCCAGGAGATCGCGTTCGGCGAATCAACTGGCGCGCCAGCGCCCGCCGCCCCGGTCTCTGGGTGAACGAGTCGCACCCTGAGCGGAACACCGACGTGATCATCTTCCTGGACAGCTTCGCGGAGGCGCGTCACGGCGCCACCGGCACTCTCGACCTGGCCGTGCGAGCAGCCGGGGCTCTCGCGGCGCGCTACCTACGGCGGAGCGACCGGGTTGGCCTCGTGAGCTTCGGCGGCGTCCTCCGCTGGCTCGAGCCCTCGATGGGCTCGGTGCAGCACTACCGGATCGTCGACGCACTCCTCGACACGGACATCGCGCTCAGCTATGCCTGGAAGGGAGCCGACGTGATCCCGCCGCGCACGCTGCCGCCTCAGGCGCTCGTGATCGGTCTCACCCCGCTTCTCGACGAGCGCAGCATCGTCGCTTTGCTGGACCTGCGGGCACGTGGATTCGACCTTGCGATCGTGGACGTGTCACCCCTTCCCTTCCTGCCGCCGGCGCGGGACCGCCTCGAGCGGCTCTCCCGCCGGGTCTGGGCGCTCCGGCGCGAAGTGCTCAGGCACGAGTACCAGCAGCTGGGGGTGGCGGTCGCCGAGTGGCGGGACGGCGAGGCTCTCGAGCAGGCGGTCGAGGAGGTGAGACGATTCCGGCGCTCCGCACGAGCCGTCCGCGCCTGATCGTCGCGGCAGGTTCGGTCGCCGTCGGCGCGGTGCTGGCGATCGACGCGTGGCTCGTTTCCGCGCGATGGGAAGGCGTGATCGCGGGCACGGCCGGGGCCGGCCTGGGAGTGCTCGCTCTCTCCCTGGCCCTCCGTTTCTCCCCGGGCGTTCCGCTCGGCCTCGTCTGCCTCGCAGGCTCCTACGCTGCCGCACTCGAAAGTCGTGGGGTCGACGTTGACCTCTCGGCGACCCTCTACGCCGCGCTCTTTTTCCTGACGGCCGAGCTTGCCTACTGGTCCCTCGAGCTCTCCCCCGGCATCCAACCGGCGCCGGGCGTCGTCGTCCGCCGCGTCCGTTTTCTCGCCGTCGGCGCTCTCGCAGCCGTCGCACTTGCCGGCCTCGTGCTGGCGGCGACCCTCGAGCCCCTCCCGCAGGGCCTCCTGGTGCAGGCGCTCGGCGTCGGCGGGGCCCTCGTGGTATTGGGCCTGATCGCAGTCCTGGTGCGGCGTTCCGAGCCGCGCTAGAACGCCGATACCATTGCTCCGCTACACTGGAAAGCGAACAGAGCGAGTACAAGTGGTGCCACGCACTTCCTTTGCCCGTTCGTGAAATGGCAAGGAGGTGAATTAATGGCAACCGGAACCGTCAAGTGGTTCAACGATGCGAAGGGCTTCGGCTTCATCGCCCCCGAGGGTGGTGGAAAGGATCTCTTCGTTCACCACTCCAACATCGCCGGCGACGGCTTCAAGTCGCTAGCGGAAGGCGCCAAGGTCGAGTTCGAGGAGCGCGAGGGTCAAAAGGGCCCCGAGGCAACGAACGTGACTGAGGTCGCTGGCTAGGAGACGCCATTCCTCCCAAGGAAGAGAAAATCGAACTCGAGGGCGAGGTCGTAGAGGCCTTGCGGAACAGGATGTTCCGCGTGGCCCTCGACAACGGCCACGAGACGCTCGGCTACACGGCCGGGAAGATGCGGCGCTATCGCATCAAGGTATTTCCCGGTGATCGCGTGAAGATCGAAGTCTCGCCGTACGACCTCACCCGCGGGCGGATCGTCTACCGGTACAGGTAGTCCCGGTCGAGGACCTCGTCGAGGAGCGCAAGCCCCTCGGCGAGGTCTTCCCGGGAAATCACGAGCGGCGGGGCAACCAAGACGACGTTGCCCCGCACGAAGAGATGGAGGCCGCGCGCGAGGGCTTCCTTGGCGATTGGCCTTGCATCCAACGGCTCGCGGCTCTTGCGGTCCGAGACGAGCTCGATGCCCCACAGGAGGCCAAGCCCACGCACGTCGCCGATGCGGTCGTGACGCTCCGCGAGCCCGTGGAGCTCCTTGGCCACGACCTCCCCAAGAGCTTGG
>Ga0307293_10000183_pt1 | contig 15994 bp, 16 predicted proteins | sample ER_DNA_150_FD_194488 | JGI IMG/M metagenome (GOLD analysis project Ga0307293, IMG submission 194488) | Bulk soil microbial communities from the East River watershed near Crested Butte, Colorado, United States - ER_DNA_150 | ecosystem: Environmental > Terrestrial > Soil > Floodplain | place...
ATCAGCGCACCGCGCGTGCCGAGCCAGTTGAGCAGGAGCGGCGCCGCAAGGGCGCCGAGGCCGACGGTCAGCAGGAACAGGCTCTCCATCACGCCGAAGACCCGCGCGATCACTTCGTCGGGCGCGGCGCGCTGCAGGAGCGTCATGCCCGAGACGTCGACGATCGTGTTGCCGATACCGACGATTCCGAGCAGGACGAGCGCGAAGATTTGATTCGGCCAGATCGCGACGAGCGCGATCGGCACGCCCCAGATGAAGATCCCAACTCCGAAGTCGGCGGCGAGCCGTCCTCGGCCGACGAGCGCAGCCGCGGCGAGCGCGCCCAGCAAACCGCCGACGCCGACCGCGGAGTTGAGGAAGCCGACGCCGGCGTTCCCCGTATCGAGCAGCTTCAGCGCGATCACGACGATCAGCACGTTGAGCATCCCGTCGACGAACGTCTGTGCGGAGAAGAGGCCGACGAGCAGGCGCAGCCGGCGCTCCCGAGCGATCGTCCGGAAACCGAGCAGGAGCTCGTCGACGACCGAGCCGGGCTCGACGACCTTGCGCTCGGCTGCGCCGACCGGTCGCACGCCCAGCACCAGGATCGCGGACCAGACGAGAGCCGAGGCCGTCACGATGAAGACGGCGCCCGGTCCGGAGACCGCGAGCAGCAGGCCCCCGATCGCGGGGCCTCCGAAGATGCCGATGCTCTCGATCGCGCTCGCGGAGACGTTCGCCGCAGTCAACTCCTCGGGTGTGCGGGCCAGCGAAGGAACGAGGGCAGCCTGGGCGGGACGGAACGCGGTCGCCGCAACACCGACGAGACCGGCGATCACGTAGATGACGATGGGGCTGGCATCGGCGTAGGCCGCGACAGCGGCTCCGGCGATAAGCAGCGCCCGTACGAGATCGGACACGACCATGACGAGACGCCGGTCGTAACGGTCTCCGAGCAGGGCCGCGAAAGGCGAGGCGAACGCGGCCGCGAGCCAGCGGGACAGGCCGACGATGCCGACCGCCGTGGCGCCGCCCTGCTCGTAGGCGTAGACGACGATGGCGATGCCGTAGGCCCAGGTCCCGATGAGCGATCCGGCCCATGCGAGCTGGATCCGGCGGAGGTCGGGGTTCGCAAAGACCTCCCGAAACGCTCGACTCGACCCGGCCAGCTGCCTCAGGAATCGCCGCACCGGGCGCAGGATCGCAGCCAGGGTTGTGTATTTGAAGGGCAGGAGGGAAGATTCATCCCGGACGGCCCGTCTAGTACCTGAAAACCGGCAATCCGCCGTGTCCCTTCTAGAAGGAGGATTTCAATGTCGGACGAGCGCTTCGAGCAGGACGAGGAGGCCAAGGACGAGGACGTCGAGGCTCACCGCAAGCAGCAGCGCGCGGTCGAGGCCACCGACGAGCCCGGCACCGACGATTCAGACGACGTGGAGGCACACCGCAAGCAGGCGTAGCCTCCCGTTTTTCATGCATCGACGAAGCCCGGGCTAGCCCGGGCTTCGCGCTTTCTAGAGAAGCTTTTCGAGCTCTGCGAGCAGCCGCAGCGCGTTCGCGCGCGAACCGTCCTCTTCGTCTCGCTGCTGCTCGAGGGCCTCGGCCACGCGGGCGACCACGGCGAGGTCACCCTCGCCCACGAGGGCAGCCTGCGCCCGCCGGGCCCGCTGCAGGAGATCGAGGGCGATCGCGGCCTGGTTCGCGAACAGCCCGAGCAGGTCCATCTCGGCAAGCGTGAACCTCGTGTCCTGCGGCCGGTCGAGCACCTCCAGCACGCCGAGCGCGCGTTCATCGTGGAGGAGCGGCACGGCCATGAGCCCTTTGGGAACGAAGCCGGTGCTCTCGGCGGTCTCCCGGGAGAAGCGCGGATCCTGGAGAACATCCTCGATCACCAGCGGCTGCCGGCTGACGAGAACGAAACCGGCGATGCCGGTGCTGGACGGAAAGCGCTGGCCGACGAGCGAGTCGGAGCCTTCACCGGCAACTGCCTCGAAGACGAGCTCGTCGGCCTCTTCGTCCAGGAGGAAGATCGAAGACGCTTTGGCCTTGAAGATCGCCCGGGCCACGTCGACGATCGACTGCAAGAGCCCTCGGAACTGCTCCTCCGAGCCGAGCACGCCGGCGGCTACGGCCGCCCGCAGGTCGTCGCCGTCGCTCACTTGCCTCCCCCCACGTTGTTCGCCGCCAGGTAGAGCACGCTCTTTAGCTGGAACGGCGTCAGCTCCGGATGCTTCGACAGGACGAGCGCGGCAATGCCAGCTACGTGCGGGGTGGCGAAGCTGTTTCCGGTGCAGACGAGGCGGCCGCCGCCGTTCCACGCCACCTCGACATCGACACCCCTCGCGAAGAACTCGACCGGCGGCGCGGGGTTGTAGTAGTACTCGAGGGGATCCTGGCCCTCGTGGCTTCCGACGGAGATGACGCTCGAGAAGCGCCACGGATAGCTCTCGACGGGCATGTTGTGCGCAGAGGCGACCAGCATCGTCCGCTGGAAGTATGCGGTGTCCGCGAGCTCGTGCAGGAGGGACGCGAACTTCTGCTTCGTCGTCGAGAGGCTCATGTTGATGACGTCGTAGCCCTGCTCGATCGCCCACTTGAGGCCCTCGAGCAGGACGGCGCCGCTGCCGGTGTAACCGGCTCCGAGAACGCGGACGCTGACGAGGTCGCACTCCGGCGCCAGCGAGCGGATCACTCCGGCGCAGGCCGTGCCGTGGCCGCAAAGATCGCCCTGGGTGTCCTCCTCGTCGACGATCACCTCGTCGCCCTCGATCGAAATGGCGACCGACTGCTGAACCTTCCCGACCAGCGGATGCCCGTCCTCGATGCCGCTGTCCAGCACGCAGACCCGGGCGCCGGCACCCGTTGCCCCGCCCCACGCCCAATCCCGCGTGATCTCGCCGGGCCATTCCTCGGGCAGCGCGATCCGCTCGACCGCGGCGGCGGGGAGGCTCCAGGCGGGGAGTTCTTCCTCGGACACTCCCTCAAGGGTATGAGGCGCGGCTCAGGGAAGACAAGGCCTTCGTCGCGCGTCCTGTTGGCGAAGTGTTTCCGCAATCGCCGCAAGAGATCGCCCGAGACCGCCACGCCGACCTCCTTCGCGAGGCGACCCGGCAGCGATTGGCCGCAAGCATCCGCGAGGGGACGGAAACGGAGCGGCCGCTTCGGGTGCATGCGGGAGCACTTCGGTTGACCGCCGGCGTAGGAAGGGGCCTCACGCGGCGGTTGGCGGTTCGCGCCGCCTGATCTACTCCCGTGCCGCCCGCGCCTCTTCTGCGGCGCGGGCGGCGTTCTCTGCCAGCCTCCCCGCCTCGCGGACCCGCTCGTCGCGCGCCGAGGCCGTCAGGTTGACGCCCACCAGCTCGGCCGCCGAGCTCGCGGCCGCCGCCGCCAGAAGCGCTGCAATGACGGCATCCGCGTGAAACGCGGGATCGCCGTTTCTGGCCACGACAACCGCCAGCTCGGCAACGTCGGCGGCGGCCCGGGCGATCTGGAGCGGTGGCTCTGCCGCGCGGGCGTACGCTCGCCCGAGGGCGAAGTCCCGGCGCTCACCGGCCTGGGTGCCGTCGTCCTCGCGCGCCCGCAGCGCGGCTTCGTACTCCTCCGCGTCCGCCTGGGCGAGGGGAGCCGCACGGTCGCGCAGGGACTCGGCCTGCGCGGCGATCCCCCTGCTTTCGGGCCACGCCGTCGAGGTTCTGGCGATCTTGGCCAGCAACGCCGCGGCGAGGGCGGTGACGAGAGCTGCGGCGGAGCCGCCCCCCGGGGTCCGTCCCGCAGCCGCGACATCGTCGAGGAACTCCCGCAGCGACCTGTCCAGCAAGGCCATGCGGGGATTGTGATCGAAGTGCTACGTGGACTTGAAGCGAACCCGCAGCTCTTCGACGACCGCCGGGTCGCGCTCGTAGCCCTCGGCCTCGAGCGCAGCCTCGAGATCGGCGACGAGACGGGCACGGAACTCGGCATCGGCCTCGGCACGGGCGACGATCTCGTCGAGCTCGGCCTTCGCGAGCGGCAACTCTTGCGCTGCCCGCACCCACGCCTCGGGCGCAGGCGGCAAGGCCCGGATCAGGCGTGCGAGGCGCTCTTCGTCAAAAGCGGTCATCGTGAACCAGACGCGGGACCGGCGTCGTTTCTTCCCTCGAGGAGCTCACGGAGGCGCGCCAGGCATCTCGAGATCCGGCTGGCGATCGTGCCGGAGGGCAGGTCGAGGTCCTCCCCGATCGTCTTGTAGCTCTCGTCCCGGGCGAAGAACCGGTCGAGGATCTCCCGGCAGTGCTCCGGTATCTCGGCCAGCGCCTCGTGGACCGTGAGCGCCTCTTCGAGCAGCGTCAGCGTCTCCTCGCTCCCTGCGAGCTCCAGCTCTTCGTCGGCCGTGGGCCGTTCGCGGGCCGAGGCGCGCAGGCGATCGATGCAAAGACGGCGGGTCAGTTGGGCGAGCCAGGGACGCACCGCGGCATCGTCGCGGAGACCGTCGAGATGCTGGTACGCGCGCGCGAACACTTCTTGGAAGACGTCCTCCGCATCGGCGTCCGAAAGCCGGAAGGCCTGGACGGAGATCGCGTAGACGTACCGGGAGAACCTGTCGACGAGCTCGGCCCAGGCCTCCTGGTCGCCGGCACGGCAACGCGCAACGAGCTCACTGTCGGTCAGCGCCTGGGCCATGCCAGAGATTCTGACGGGTTGCTACGTCGTCAGGCGGCCGGGGATTGGCCGGCATTGTTCCCGAGCTGCTTCGTCCACCACTCGGATTCGCGGCGATCGAAGTTCTCCTGGAGCTGTGCGACGTACATGGAGAGGTCGCTCTCACGGGTCGAGAGAGTCGCCTCGAGCTCGGCGCCGGCCTTCTCGCGCTGCTCGAGCCGCTGCTCGCGAACCTCGAACTCGGCCTCGAGCTGTGCCTCCCGGAGGTTCAGAGCGGCATCGCGCTCCTCCAGCTCCTTCGCGCGGGCGGCGAGGACCTTCTCCCGCTCGTCGAGTCCCTTCTCCTTGCCCTCGTAGCGGCTCCGCGAGGCGAGGATCGCCTGCTCGGCCTTGTTCAGCCCGGCCTCCCTCGCCGTGAGCTCCTCGTCACGCTGCTTCAAGCGGCGCTCGGCGAGCTCGTCGACCTCGGGCTTCTGCGCCTCTTCCGCAGCGCGGCGTAGCGCCGCCTCCTGGCGGTGGAACTCGGCTTCGCGGGCCATCAGCTCAGCCTCACGCCGTTCGATGTTCGCGACCTGCGCTAGAGCGTCTCTCGCAACCGCATCCCGTTCCCGAAGATCGCCCTCGAGCTGCTCGAGTCGCGCAGTGAGGTCGCTTGCGCGAGCCGAGAGCTCCAGCTCGCGCTGATCCAGCTCGCGCGCACGCGCGACGAGCTCTTCCTGATTGCCGGTGCTGTTGGCGGCGAGCTCGGCCTCACGCTTGTCGAGCACCTTCTCACGAGCTTCGATCTGAACCCGAGCCTGTGTCGCTTCGCGCTCGGCCTTGGCGAGCGTCGTTTCGCGTTCGGCGAGCGCCTTCTCGAGTGATCGGACCTGTTCCTCCTTGGCGCGAGCTTTCTCCTCGCTCTCGGTCAGGGAGCGCATCAACTTCTCGTGGCGTGCCTCGGTCTCACGGAGGCCGCTGGAGACACGCGCCTCCGACCGGGCGAGCTCCTTCTCCTTCTGTGCGAGGTCCTCGACCTTTTCCTTGAGGTCCTTTGCCGCGGCCGCACGTTCCGCGTCGGCGTTCTTCAGCTCGTGGACTTTCAGCTCGACCGTCCGCTCACGCTTGGCGAGCGACGCCTCGGTCTTCCCGAGCGTCTCCTTCAGCTCGAGCAGGCCGTCGAGCTCGACGAGCCGCTGGGTCATCTTCCGCTCGCGCTCCTCGAGCTCCGCCTCCGTAGCCGCGAGGGCAGCCGCGCGCCGATCGAGTGCGGCGGACTGCTCGGCCAGCACCTGCTCTTGCTGGAGCTCGCGGCCGGAGACGTCGACCTGCTCGGTGAGCGACGCTCTGAGCTCCTGCTCGCGCGCGAGCGAGGCATTCAACTCGAGACGCAGCGCCTCGACGTCGGGTGCCTCTACCTCGACCGCGGCGGCGATTGCCTCGCCGGGAGATCGCGGCTCGGGCTGATCCTTCTTCTCGAGCTTGGCTCTAAGACCGGAGCCGAAACCGCCCTCGATGCCGTGTTCAGTCACCGACATCCCTCTGCCTAAAGCGTGAAGACCTTGGCGATGTTGATGAAGGCCGGCCCGAGGATCACGATGAACATGGCCGGGAAGATGAAGAGCACCGTCGGGAAGAGCATCTTGATCGGCGCCTTCATCGCCTTCTCCTCGGCGAGCATCTGACGCTTCAAGCGCGAGTCGCCAGCCTGGATGCGAAGGATCCGGCCGAGGGAGATACCGAGCTGGTCGGCCTGGATGATCGCGCGCACGAAGCTCGACATCTCAGCGGATGCGCTGCGCTCGGCCATCTTCTTGAGCGCTTCCTGGCGTCCTTCGCCGATGCGCATCTCGCCGAGGGCGAGCTCGAACTCCTCGATGAGCGGTCCGTCCATGTGCTCGGTCAACTTCTGCACGGCCCCGTCGAAACCAAGCCCGGCTTCGACACTCACCGAGAGAAGGTCCAGTGCGTCGGGCAGATCCTGTGCGACCGCTGTCTGGCGCCGCTGAACTTTGCCGTTCAGATAGACGCTGGGAGCGACGAACCCGAGGAACCCCGCGCCCAGACCCCAGAGAATGGCCTGCTTCGGCGCGGCTGCGCCGCCCAGCAGGATCCCGAACACGAAGCCTCCGATACCCATGATGCCCTTGGCGGCGATGATCGTCATCGGCGAGGTCTTCCGCATGCCTGCGGCCATGAGACGCCCGGAGACGGACTCGACGCTGGTGCGTGGGTTCACGCGCAGCATCAGCCGCGCGGCCTTGGCGATGAAAGGCTCGAGAGCCCGCTCGCGGAATTTCGGCATTTCCTTGCCTGTGGCGGTGCGAATGAGCCCGTAGTGGGCGGCGCGGTGCACCAGGTTCCTGCGTGTGCGCATCGGTGAGCTGGCCAGCTCCGCGAAGAAGAAGGCGGCGGCACCCACGGCTGCGATGGCGATGATCAAAAGCATGGCATCAACCTCTGAAGGAGACGATTTTCTTGAGGATCAGGGAACCGATGGTCATCATCCCGAGGCCCAGGAGCATCAGCATCTGGCCCACGTGAGTGTGGTACAGCGGGTGCATGAAGTCGCGGTTGATCAGCGTGATGCCCCCCGCCAGCAAGAACGGGATGGCCACCAGCGTGTAGGCGGACATACGTCCCATCGCGGTGAGCGCACGAACCTTGCGCGCGAACTGCTGCCGCTGCCGGACCGTGTCGGCGACCATGTCGAACAGTGTCGCCAGCGAGCCGCCGACCTGCCGCTGAATGGTCACTGCGGTGATCGCGAACTCGAAGTTCTTCGAGCCGAGGCGCTCGGACATGTCGGCGAGCGCGTCGTCCATCGATCGGCCGAGCGACGCCTCGGTCAGCACGCGCTTGATCTCCTTGTTCGCCGGCGGGTGTCCTTCGTCCACCACTGCCTGCAGGCCCTGCTTGAACGAGTGGCCTGCCTTGAGGGAAGCGGCGATCGTGATCAGCAGATCCGGCAGCTGATCCTCGAAGGCCTGAAGGCGCCTGCGCATCTTCAGCCAGACCCACCCGAACGGCAGCGAGCCGACGACGACCATGCCAAGGATGGTGATGATCGGGGACATTCCGAACAGGGTCGCGAGCAGCCCGAACGCGACAGCCGAGCCGACGGCGATCCAGAAGAACTCCACCGTCCTGATCGGGATGTCGGCACGCTCGAGCATGCGGCCGATCCAGCGCCACTGCTTGAGGTTCCCGAGCAGACGCTCGGTGGCGCTGAACATCGACGTAAGCATCTCCGAACGGCGCTTCTTCCGTTGCAGCTTCGTGTTGCCGTGCGACTCGCCGGTGTGAGCCGCGATCCGGCTGCGGACCCAAGAACCGCGGGCACCCTTGAGGAAGAAGAGGCTGGCGAGCAGCACGAGCCCGGCGACGAGGCCGGCGAGACCCAGCGGGCCGCTCGGGCCGTAGGCGCCCTTGGGAAGGAGCTTCGACGGCGCCGGGGGCGCGCCGCTGCCCGACGTGTGGGGAATGGCCACGCGCTGGAGCGCGGAGCCTTCACCGACGACGGCAGCGGTCAGACGGATGAGGTCTCCGGGGCGCGCGGCGGTGACGTACTGCATGCGCCAGGTTCGCTTGAGCACCTCACCGATCGTCCCGTACACCGACTTCAGCGCCGCCGTCGAGGAAGCACCGTAGTACTGGCCTCCTGTTGCGCTGGACAGCTGCTCGAGCGGCGCGGAAGTGAAGCCCTCGCCCTCGATACCGATCGTGTAGACCGCCGCGTTGGCGGCGCGTGCTGCCGAGATCGCCTGCGTCAACGTGAGCCTGCTTGCGTTGTCGGCGCCGTCGCTCAGCAGGATGATCACGCGACCGGGAAGAGGATTCGAGCTTGCGAGCTGCGCGGCGAGCGCGACACTGTCGTACAGCGCGGTGCCGCGAGCCGAGTCGACCTTTAGGCGCGACAGTGCAACGTCGCCGTCCTGCACAGCCGTGGAGAACGGAGAGAGCGCCACCGCCCGGGAACCGAACGCAACGACGGAGACTTCGTCCGCGCCCTGCTTCGCAGCGACGAACGCGCGGGCCGCCTCGCCTGCATTGGCGAGCGGAGCTCCGCGCATCGACTGCGACCGGTCCACTGCGAGCACAATCGCCTTCGCACGACCGAGGTTCTGCAGCTGTAGCCCGGCAACGGGTGAGCCGTTTTCCGAGACCGCAGGCACGACCTTTGCACCGGCCGGGGAGACGACCGTCGCATGGATCGTGGGATATGCGCTCGTATCGACGCCCCGGAGCTGGACCGCGGCCCCGGTGGCCGCCGGCAGCACGAGAGCCACGAGTGCGACTCCCGTCAGGATTACTCGGTTCCGTCTCACTGAAAGGCGCCCTTGAACTTCGAGGCCTGGTGACCCTGTCCGACTGCAGGAGCACTCGAGTCGTCCGTCGTGAAGAAGCTCGGCTGGAGGACGACGCCGTTGGCGGCCAGCTTGTCGAGGAAGTTCGGCTTCAGGCCCGAGCACGTCAGGGGCGACAGAAGGCGAACCGCCCCAGCGTTGCCGGACTGAGACTGCTCGTCCGGCGGCTTGGCGATGAAGATGTCCTGGAGGGTGATCACGTCGGACTCCATGCGCAGGACCTCGGTGACGTGCGAGATGCGCCGCGAACCGTCGACGAGACGGGTGATCTGTACGAGCAGGTCGAATGCACTCGACACCTGCTCGCGGATCGCCCGCAGCGGCAGCTCCACGCCGGCCGTGAGGACGAGCGTCTCGAGACGGGAGAGCGCGTCACGCGGCGAGTTCGCGTGGATCGTGGTGAGCGAGCCTTCGTGGCCCGTGTTCATCGCCTGGAGCATGTCCAGGGTCTCTGGGCCGCGGACCTCACCGACGATGATCCGGTCAGGGCGCATTCGCAGTGCGTTGCGGACGAGCTCGCGGATGCGGATCTCTCCCTGGCCCTCGATGTTCGGCGGGCGCGACTCCAGCGTGATCACGTGCTCCTGCTGAAGCTGGAGCTCTGCCGCGTCCTCGATCGTGAGGATTCGCTCGTCGCCCGGAATGAACGCGGACATCGCGTTCAGGGTCGTCGTCTTACCGGTACCGGTACCACCGGAAATGAGGATGTTCAGCTTGCCCTTGACGCAGGCGGCGAGGAACTGGGCCGCCTTCGGGGAGAGGGATCCGAAGGAGATCAGGTCGTTCATCGTGTACGGGTCACGCGAGAACTTCCTGATCGTCAAGGTCGGCCCTCTGAGGGCCAGTGGCGGGATGATGGCGTTGACGCGGGAGCCGTCGGGGAGACGTGCGTCGACCATCGGAGACGACTCGTCGACTCGCCTGCCGATCTGCGAGACGATCTTGTCGATGATGCGCAGCAGGTGGGAGTTGTCCGCAAACGCGGCGTTGGTGCGGTCGATCTTGCCGAGCCTTTCGACGTAGATCCTGTCGAAGGCGTTCACCATCACCTCTGTCACGGAGTCGTCCCGGAGGAAGGGCTCCAGCGGGCCGTAGCCGAGGATGTCGTCGGTGATCTCGCGGATGATCTGACGCCGCTCGTCGCGGGTCAGCGGCGTCCGGTCGAGAACGAGCTGCTCCGTGACGGCACGCGTCACCCGCTCGTTCAGGTCACCGGTGCCCTCCCGCTTGAAGAGCTCGGCGCCCAGCGTGGCGATGCACGCATGGTGAATCCGGGTCTTGAGCTCGGCGTACGGGTCCTGCGCAACGGTCGGCCCTGACGGCTCGTGGGGCGAACCGTTCGTCGGCAGCTCGGCCGTCGCAAGGCCACCGACCCCGTTCGAGGTCTTGAGACGATCGTGGAGGCCCATGGTTTACGACCTCGCCAGTGCCGGCAGGAGGCGCCGCTTCTTGCCCTCTTCCTTGGGTGCGAGGAACAGCTCCTTCGCCATCGACCTGATGGCCTTGGAGACGTCCGCGTTTTCCTCGGCGAGGACGACCGGATTGCCGCGGTTCACGGCAAGCGGGACTGCCCGGTCCGACGGCACCTCGAAGCGGACCTTCATCCCCAGCGCGCCTTCGACCTCGTTCGGCTTCATGCCGACCTTGGAGTTGGAGCGGTTGAGGACGATGCCGACGCGCTGCTTCGGGAACGACAGCAGATCGAGCGTCTGCAGCGCGAGGCGCAGGTTCTTCAGGGTGGGCACGTCGAGCGAGCAGAGCAGCATGAGCTCGTCCGTCCGGTCGAGCGTGGCCAGCATCGGACCGTGGAAGAACGGAGACGTGTCGACGACGATGACGTCGAACGACTCGCGTGCGACCTCGAGCAGCCGGCCCAGCTTGGCCTCTGTCACGAGCTCCGCGTCTTCCGGCCGAAGCGGCGCGGGCAGAACTTCCAGCCCGCACGCGTGCTTCGTCGTGTAGCCGGCCAGCTTCTCGGTGTCCAGCTCTCCCGGAGCGACGACCAGGTCGTAGATCGTCTTCTCGGGCTCGACGCCGAGCATGATCGCCGCGTCGCCGAACTGGAGGTCGAGATCGAGGAGCAGCGTCTTGCGGCCCTCGAACTTCGCGCAGGCTGCGGCAAGGTTCGTCGCGATGACGGTTTTGCCCGTTCCGCCCTTCGGCGAGAACACGGTCACGATCTTGCCGTGCCGGCCCGAGCCACCGCCGGAGTCGTGATGACGCCTGGTCGAGTGCGTCGACTTGCGAATTGCGAAGACGACGTTCTCGACGAGCTGCGGGAGCAGCAGGACGTCGGACACGTCCGACTCGAGAGCCTCCTCGAGCAACCCCGCCGAGCCGTTCGACGCGACGAGGAGAATCGGGGCGCGGGTGTGCTCGCGGATCGAGGCAAGCTCGTCCGCGGGCAGGCTCGCGCCCCGCGTCGCATGGAGGACGGCGTCCAGGTGGCCGCCCGCCAGCGCGCCGGCGCCGTCAGCGACGCCAACACTCGAGCCGACCATTTCGATTTCGGGGTGGTTCGTGAGCGAATCGCGCAGCTTCTCGAATCCCTCGCAGGATCCGGTCGCGTAGATTCGGACGCGCTCACGCTGGGTTGTCTCCGTTGCGGAGCTCATCGTGGCCTCCTTCCAGGTCCTTCGAACTGCATGGTGCGGGAGTCCTGGACGGTGTTCGCACTGTCCAGCGCACTGTTCGGCGGGCGCAGCGTCAGGTGGTAGCCCTCGCCGTTGCCTTCGCCGTTCTCCTGAATCCAGAGCAGCTTCTGAGCCTGCGCATCGGTGACGCGCAGCTGGACGGTCTCGCCGCCCTGACCGGGTGACGTGACCTTGGTCGACGCAGTGCCTTCCGGCGCGCGAAGCACGAGCACGTCACGGATGAGGACGCGGCTGACCAGCGTTCCGCTTCCACTGCCCGAGCTGTCGCTTACCGACCAGGTGCCCACGACGTCCACGTGGTCACCGTTCTGGATCGTGCCGGCGAGGAGCTGGTCGACAGTGCCCGGAAGTTGATAAGCACGCTGCGTGCCCTTGATCAACGAGCGAATGCCCTGCTCGCTTGGAGGAGCGAAACGCCTCGTGCTGACCTGCTCGCCCTCGTAGACGTCCTGTGTCGCAACGTACTGGGAGAGCTGATCGGGCGTGGAGATTGCGCCCGCGACGATTGCCTTCCGCGGAACGGTCTGCTCCTTCAGCATCTTTTGATCGATGACATCCGCGCCAGCGGTTCCAGCCGGGATATCGCGTGCGGCGACGAGCACCGTCACCTTGTCTTCTCCGCGCTGGACGTGGCGCTTGTAATTGACTACGTAGACGCTCGTCAGAATGGCGGCTAGTGCGGCCAAGCCGATGGCGATCCCGATGTTCTTGACGCGGTAATTCATAGTCCTTTCTCTTTCTTGAGAGGGGCCTGTGGACTAACGAGCTATCGGCTGAATCAGCCGACGAGTTGAACTGATCTGACTCCAAAGGTGTTCGGGGCTCCCGAGCCGCTCTGGGCGAGGATTCCCTGGGCGATGTATTGGGTGAAATACCCTTCGAGTGTTGCGTCGTTGCCGTGCGTTGTTTCCTTCGTCAGGTAGAACCCGATCCAGCCGATGATGTCGTACTCCGCGTTCTGGCCGGTTCCGCTCAGGGTCTTGAAGACCGGGAACAGCAGCACGCTGCCGACGCGCGCATCGAGAGCGCCGTTGACGTTTTGCGAGCTGAACTTCGCGCCCGGGTCGGAGCGGTACATGCCGAGCGGCAGGTACTTGTCGTACCCGTGGAGGATCCAGCCTCCTTCTTCGGAGGCGCCCGGCGTCCCGTTGCCGTTGTCGAGGTTGAGCATGCCGAAGGCTCCGGGCGCGCCCATCTTGTCGTAGTCCATCGTCGTCTGGACGCCGAAGGTCGGCGTGTGGTTGCCGTTGCAGTTCTGGATCAGCGAGTGACCGCAATAGACGACCATCGGGGCGACGTAGCGCGCCTGCTGCGGCGAATCCACACGCGCCTTCGCGTCGGCCTTGATGTTGGCCGAGTTGATCCCGAGGATCTTGCTGAAGATGCCCGACTGAGTCTTGGCGGCCCTGACGCTGATCGTGTCGTTCGACGTGTAGGTCGTCGTGACGCTGATGTTGGCGCCGAGGACGTCTCCACCGTTCTGGTTCGCATAGGTCTGGGCCAGCGCCTTGGCGCCGGCTACATCCGTCGGCAGCTTCTGTGCGCCTGCGAGAGCTGCAGCATCCGCCGTGGCCTGAAGCCTGCGGTCGGTGCGCATCCAGATCCCGACGTCGAGTACCAGTGCGGCCATCCCGGTCAGGACGGCCAGCGAGATCACCATCAGAACAACCGCTTGCCCGCGTTCGTTCGTGCGACTCATTCCAGACGCTCCTTCATCGTGGAGGTGAAACGGCCGCTCTTCACTTTCCAATTGAGCAATTTGATGTCGTAGGGGTAGTCGGCGGTCACGGTGACGTCTGCTCCGGGTTGGAGAGACGAGAAGGTGCACGAGAGATGACTGCCGAGCTGGGTCGTGTTGAGGCTGCCCGCCGAAGCCAGCACCTGCGCGCGGCAGGCGCCTGCCGGGTCGGCAAGGTTGCGCGAGACGGCACCTTTGCGCGCGCCGGCGCGTACTGCGTCGGTCAGGCTGACGTAGTTGTTGAAGACCACGCCGAACTGGGCGATGCCGAGCAGAAGGACGAGCAGCACGGGCAGAACCAGGGCGAGCTCCGCCATGGTCTGGCCCTTTTCGTTCTTCAGATCTTTTGTGGTGTTGATGTGCGGCATCTCCATCTCCGGTGAAAAGAAGTGCGGGGCCCTCGCCGCCGGGCAAAGGGCCCCGCCTCTTCATGCTTGAGTGGCTAGGCGAACAGCCACTCCATGGTGTTTCCTCTTGCAGCGCTGCTCGAGAGCGGGGAAGCGACCGTGTCTCCAGACAGCATCCGGGCGCACGCGCGGTGAGCGGTGAGCTTTCGAATCTGTTGTCTGCGGTGATGCTTCACGATCGATTGCCTGCTTTCTTTGTTACGTCGCTGTCGATTTAGAGGAAGGAAGTAACGCGATCGATTGCGCCGGTGATGCCACCCTGGAGCGCAACGAGTGCCGCGACCACGATTGCTGCGATCACTGCCAGGACGACGCCGTACTCAGCCATCGTCTGACCTTCCTCGGCCGAAAGCCGGGCGCGGAAGTAAGTAACCAGATCCGTGTACGTCACGATGATTCACCCCCTTTCCTCGAACTCGAGCGCGCGCTGCGCGCAAAGGGAAAACCAGAACAAGTTGAGGAGAAATCGACTCGAAACCCAGCGACACTGGAAGACACGCGTCGAACGTCCTTTCTCTGTCTTTCGGCGCGCCGCTTCGCCTGGTGGTCAATCTCGTCCCAGTCATCGTCTCTCCGGCCCCTGCGCGTATCCCTCTAGTGGGTGATCCATGCCGACATTCCCCTGTGTGAGGGAGAGGGCCGGGGCTTCTGAGTTCGATAGCTAGTGCACGCAAGCGGCTGCGGAGACAAGGCCCAATCCGCGCCCCTAGTGGCGGCCAGGGGCTCAAACACAAGGAGCAAACGGCAATGCCACGTCGGTTCATTCGCAGAGAAAACTGGGAGTTCGGCGGCGCACCGCCCAGCTCCGAAGAGACCAAGGAGCCGAGGTCGCGCAAGCGCCGGCTCGTCTCGACGCTCGTCTTCACCACGATCTTCTTCGCGGGCGCGTCACTCGCTGCAGTTGCGGGCGACCAGCTCAGGCCTCTCGTCGCGAACGACAGCCAGGAACTCGCTGCCGACACGACGACGACCACCGCAGAGGCGGAACCGACTCCGGCGGAGACCACGGACGCCTCAGCGCCCGCGGCCGCCCCGGCGAACGAGTCCACGGCCCCCGACGCAGCGGCACCTACCGATGCGACCGCAGCGCCGGATGCGACCGCAGCGCCGGCCGACTCCGCAGACGCTCCGACGACTGACGATGCGCTGTCGCCGGAACATACCGCGGGTGCTGCACGTGCTGCCGCGCCGGCTCAGCCGGCTGCTGCCGAGCAGAACACGAACGCACCGAAGCCGGCCGGAAAGGCGGCGCGTGCCTGGAAGAAGACCCAGCTGCGCACGCTGCTCCTGCCGAAGCTGAAGCCGGCCTCCAAGCCCGAGATCGAGGGCCCGGCCGATGCAGCGACGATCTGGCTCAACTCGCAGCTGCCCGATCCCACTCCGCCCGCCCTCCGGCTTTCACCGAAGTTCGCCACGAACCTGAAGGCCGCGGCGAACGGAGCAGGGCTCGACTGGGCGACGATGCTCGGGATCCTCCGCGCGCGCGGCGCGACCGGCCACGAGCCGGCCGACCGCACGACGCTTCGGAAGCTCGCAGGACGCCTGGCGTCCTACGGTCCCGCCAACGGCGACTGGGCACGCATCGTCTCGTACTCAGGCGACACGAGCTTTGCCGACAGGGCTGCTGCCCTCGCGCGGTACGACCGCGCGGTTGGCCTCGACGCACTGGTGAACGGCCTCGAGGCGGCGAAGAGGTCGATTGCGAGCCGCCTGCTGTCGGATTCGTCGGTCTCGATCTACGCGGCCGGCCGGAACGACATCGTCCGGAACAGGGTCGACGTTCGCGTCCTGACGGTGATCGCGTATCTGCGTGAGTTATTCGGCCAGGTCAGCGTCTCGTCTCTCATCACCGGTCATCGCCTGTATGCGCGGCCCGGCGTGATCTCGGCGCACATCTCGGGGCACGCGGTCGACATCTCAGGCCTCGGCGGCACTCCGATCCTGGGCCATCAGGAGCCCGGCGGGATGACCGAGCGCGCCGTGCGCGACCTGTTGCTGCTCCCGGCGGAAGTCATGCCGCGGCAGATCATCTCGCTGCTCGGCATGGGCGGACCGTCGTTCCCGATGGCCGACCACTACAACCACATTCATCTCGGGTTCTAGTGGCGGAAGTCGTGCTTCGGCGCGAAGACGGAAGCATTGTGTGTGAGCGCTGTGTCCAGGCGGACACAGCGCTCATGCGCATGAAGGGACTGCTCGGCCGGCGCGACCTGCCGAGGGGCGAAGGAGTTC
>Ga0307293_10000184_pt1 | contig 15943 bp, 14 predicted proteins | sample ER_DNA_150_FD_194488 | JGI IMG/M metagenome (GOLD analysis project Ga0307293, IMG submission 194488) | Bulk soil microbial communities from the East River watershed near Crested Butte, Colorado, United States - ER_DNA_150 | ecosystem: Environmental > Terrestrial > Soil > Floodplain | place...
GATCGTCTCGCTTATCGCAGGGTTCAACTGGGTGCGCGACCTGCTGCCATCCTTCGACAACCCGTTCGCCTCGGAGACGATCGACCGCTCGCCCCCGCCCGTGCTGCGGTCGATCCAGGACCTGGGCGAGTTCCGCGCCGCCGTAGGCAATTACCAGGTCATCGTCGCCCAAGAGAAGGACACCAAGCTCCCGTCCGAGCTCCTGGGAGAGAAAACGCTCTTCGTCGCCAAGGGCTCGGTCGACGCGGGCGTCGACCTCCGGGCCGTCAGTGCCGACGACGTTCAGCTCTCGGCCGATCGCCGGGCGGCGACGATCACGCTTCCTCACGCAGTGCTCTACCCGGCGGAGCTCGACCTCTCGCAGAGCTTCGTCTTTGACCGCGACCGCGGGCTCTTCAACGCGATCGGCGACGCTTTTTCCGACGGGAGCGGCTCCGAGCGCGAGCTCTATCTCGTCGCAGAGCGCAAGCTCACCCAGGCAGCGGGAGGCACGTCGGGCCTGACGGCGCGCGCCGAGGAGAACACGCGCGCCACCCTCACGTCGCTGCTGGGCTCGCTCGGCTTTACGCGCGTCACCGTTCGCTTTGAGTAGCTAGGCCGCGCGGACGAAGAGGCCGGCCGCGGCGCGCTCGCCGATCTCGCGCTCGCCGCCGTTCAGCTTGACCGTGATCGGGCCCTCGTCCGGCTGTGACTCGCGCAGCTCGATGGTCGCGCCGGGAACGAGGCCCTCGTCGTAGTACCAGTGGAGGAGCTCGCCGTCGTGCTCGGCGAGTCGGACGATCTCGGCGCGCGTGCCGGGGGCCAGATCAGAAAGGGCAGCCAGGTCGCGGTTCTCGGCCTGCTCGAACTCGGTATTGACGGGCCACCCGTGCGGGCAGCGCTCCGGGTCCCCGAGCTGTTTTGCGATCCGCTCGATCATCTCATCCGTAAAGGTGTCGCCCAGTAGATCGGCCTGCTCGTGTGCCTCACCGGGCGTGTAGCCCATGAAGTCCGTGAGCAGGCGCTCGATGATCCTGTGGCGCCGGACGGCGCGCTCGGCGAGCTTGCGGCCCTGCGGTGTCAGGATCGCCTCCTTGTGCTTGCCGCGCTCGACGAGGCCGTCGGCTTCGAGCCGCTTCAGCATCTCGCTCGCCGAAGCGCGTGAGACGCCGAGCATGTCCGCGACCCGGACGGCTACGGTCCTGGAGCCTTTGGTGGCCGGTTGGTACTCGCCGACCGGGAAGGCGAGGAAGTAAATGGTCTCCAGGTACTCGTCCGTGGAATGTCCCTGGGCCATGCGACGATTCTACCCGTGCCTCGATACGCATCTGTCTATCCGCTCGTCACCGCCCGCGCTCTCGCACGGCCCTTCACGTACCTGGCTGACGGACTCCAGCGAGGGTCGATCGTCTCGATCGCATTCGGGCGCTCCAAGCGCCGCGGCGTCGTCGTCGCGCTCGAGGACGAGGTACCCGAGGACGTCGAGCCGGTCGCCGTCTCGGAGGTGCTGGGGTCGGTCCCGGAGTCGCTCGTCGACCTCGCGCTCTGGCTCGCGGATTACTACGGCTCCACCCCGGCGAGGACACTCGCGCTCGTCGCCCCGCCGGCCCGCAAGAGGCGCGCCGGTGCAAAGCGGCGGCCGCGCGCAGAGGATCTCGTTGGCGAAGCGCGTCCCGACGCGCTTACCGAGGCACAGGAACGCGTCCTCGCGCAGGTGGTCGGGGCGCTTGGCCGGCCGGCGCACTACCTTCTCTACGGCGAGACCGGGAGCGGGAAGACGGAGGTCTACCTGAGGGCCTGCGAGGCCGCCCTCGAACTGGGGCAGAGCGCGATCGTGCTCGTCCCCGAGATCGCCCTCACTCCGCAGGCATTCGGCCGTTTCCGGGCGCGCTTTGGCGATCGCGTGGCCGTCTTGCACTCGTCTCTGACCGAGGCGGAGCGGCGTGACGAGCGCGAGCGGATCGCAGCCGGGGAGGCGCGAGTAGTAGTCGGGGCCCGGTCGGCGATCTTCGCTCCGGTAGAGCGCCTCGGGCTTATCGTCGTTGACGAAGAACAGGACTCGTCCTACAAGCAGGAGTCTGACCCTCGCTACGACGCGCGCACGGTCGCCGCGAAACGCGGTGCGCTCGAGAACTCGGTCGTCCTCTACGGGACGGCGACTCCCCGCCCCGAGAGCTGGGAGCGCCTCGAACGGCTCGAGCTGGGGGAGCGCCTATCGGGCTCACTTCCGCCGGTCAAGATCGTCGACTTGCGCCGTGAGGCGGGATACCCGCTCTCGGCGCCACTCCTCGTCGAGCTTGGCCGGCTCTCCGACGGCGGCGGCAAGGCCGTGCTCCTCCTGAACCGCCGCGGCGTCGCGCCGGCGATCCACTGCCGCGCCTGCGGCCAGACCTTCCGCTGCGACCGGTGCGACGTCGCCCTCACCCTCCATGGCGACGGCCGCCTCCACTGCCACCACTGCGGCTTCACGGCCGAGGCGCCGGATCGCTGCCCGGTTTGCGGCTCGACCGAGCTGGCCCGCCTCGGGGCCGGCACGGAGCGTCTGGAGGCGGAGCTGTCCGAGCAGTTTCCGGAGCTCGAGCTGATCCGCCTGGACGCGGACACGGTCTCCGATCCCGCGCTCCTCCGCGACGAGTTGGCCCGGTTTGCGGCGACGGACCGTTCCGTCCTTCTCGGCACGCAGATGGTGGCGAAGGGCCACCATTTCGCCGGCGTCTCGCTTGCGGCCGTCGTGGACGCCGACACAGGGCTCGGAATGCCGGACTTCCGCGCCGAGGAGCGGACGTTCCAACTCGTTACACAGCTCGCCGGGCGGAGCGGGAGGGACGCACCGGGGCGAGTGCTCGTACAGACCTACCAGCCGGATGCTCACCCGATCGCCCTTGCGGCCCGGCATGGTGTCGAGGAGTTCCTCGTCGGCGAGCTGGCTCGCAGGCGCAAGCTCGGCTACCCGCCATTCCGCCAGCTCGTCCGGATCGTCGTGTCGGGCCCGGACCCGGCCGGGCCGCGGGCCGTCCTCGACCAGCTTCGGTCGGGGCTCGAAGGGCTTCCGGATACGGACCTGCTCGGGCCCGCGACTCTGCTGCGGCTGAGGGGTCGGCACCGTGCGCAGCTTCTCGTGAAGACGGGCGCCCCGCGACCCGTCGCGAGCCGCACGGGCCGGCTTTTGAACGCCGCCGCGGTCGCCATGCGGAGAGATAGCCTCGCCGCCGTAGTCGACGTTGACCCGCAGAGCTCGTCGTGAGGAGCGTCGCGGCCGCGCTGGCGCTCACCGTGGCTCTCGGCGGCTGCGCCGGGGCCGGGACCGCTTCGCCCGAGGAGGTCGTGCGGAGCTGGTCCGAGGCGTTGAACGCCGACGACAACGACGGCGCCGCCGACCTCTTCGCCGGCGGAGCGGAGGTCGTCCAGGCCGGCATGTCGTACCGCCTCTCCCGGCACGACGACGCCGTCCGCTGGAACGCCGCCTTGCCGTGCGACGGGAAGATCGTCGAGCTCGAGGTCGACGAGGACGAGGTAACCGCGGTTTTTGTCCTCTCCGACAGCAACACGACACCCTGTGACGCGCCAGGTGCGAAGGTGACGGCCATCTTCACGGTGCGAGACGGCAAGATCGTCCGGTGGGAGCAGCCGGGCGCCGGAGCTCCCGCCCCAGGCGACGTCGTCTAACCTGACCGGCCGTGAGCGAGGTCGAAGGACAGGTCCGGGACGAGCAGTTGGATCCGGAGCGCGAGGCGCGGCGGCTGCAGGCGCTCGCGCAGGTGCGCCAGTATCCGGACCCGGTGCTCCGGATGCGCGCGAACGAGATCGAGGAGACTGATGATTCCCTCACCGACCTCGCGGAGCGGATGGGAAGGCTCATGCAAGAGGCGCGCGGAGTAGGCCTCGCAGCGCCCCAGGTGGGCATCCTCCGCCGCTTCCTCGTCTACCAGTCGGCTGACGAAGCACCGGTGCAGGCTCTGGTGAATCCCGTGATCGTCGAATCATCTGACGTGACCGAGATCGGCCCGGAGGGATGCTTGTCGCTCGGCGCCGCGTCGGTCGTCGTCGACGTAGAGCGCCCGGACTCCGTCGTCGTCGAAGCCAGGACGCCGGTGGGGGAAGACATCCGAATCGAGGCGGAAGGGCTCGAGGCTCGGGTCCTGCAGCACGAGATCGACCATCTGGACGGCGTGCTGATCCTCGACAAGACGACGCCCGAGCAGCGTCGCGAGGCGCTCGGAAAGCTCCGGCCGCAGCCGCTCCTCGGCACTCTGGAAGTGTGAAGCTCGCGGTCGCGGCGACGGCGCCCTTCGGCGCCGCCGTGCTCGAAGGCCTGGCGGCCAGGCACGACGTCGAGCTCCTGCTGACGCGACCGGACCGGCCGAAAGGCCGCGGCCGCCGCGAAGGGCCGCCGCCCGCAAAGGAGGCCGCGGAGCGCCTCGGAATCCCTGTCGAGCAGCCGGAGCGGCTCGAGTCTGTGCCGGGGAAGGCGGACACGATCGTGGTCGTCGCGTACGGCCTCCTGATCCCAGAGTCGCTCCTCGCTGAACGCCTCTGGCTGAACGTCCATCCCTCGCTTCTTCCGCGCTGGCGGGGCGCCGCACCTGTCGAGCGGGCGCTCATGGCCGGCGATCAGGAGACGGGCGTCACCGTCCACAGGACGACCGCGGAGCTCGACGCCGGCCCGATCGCCGCACAGCGGAGCTTCCGGATCGGCCCGGAGGACGACGCAGGCGCGGTCTACGCGCGGTCGTCTGCGCTCGCGGTCGACCTCCTGGACGAGGTGCTGCCGGATGCGTTGTTCGTCCCGCAGCCGGAGGAGGGCGTCACGTATGCGGAGAAGATCCGCCCCGAAGACCGCGAGCTCGACTGGTCGCGCCCGCCGCAGGAGGTGTACGACCGGATCCGTGCGCTCTCGCCGCACATCGGGGCGCGTGGGGAGCTTCACGGCCGCCGGATGACCATCTGGCGCGCCCAGCTGGTCGAAGGGAAGGTCGTGCCGGTCGAGGTGCAGCCCGACGGCCGCCGGCGGATGACATACGAGGAGTTTCTGCGCGGGCTCCGATGACGGCTCGCCAAGCCGCCTACGAGGTCGTTCGGCGCGTCTTCGAAGAGGACGCCTACGCGGACCGCGTCTTCCGCGCGGCTGCAGAGGGGCTCGATGATCGCGATCGGGCTTTCGCGATGCAACTCGCCTACGGGACCGTGCAGCACGTCCGGACCATCGACCACGCGATCGAGACGCTGGGCAAGCGTCCAGTCCGGAAGCTCGACCCGGCCGTCCGCGCTGCCCTGCGGCTCGGCGCCTACCAGCTCGCGTTCATGGACGCGGTACCGGTGCACGCGGCTGTGAACGAGTCCGTGGAGCTCGTCCGGCGTGCCCAGCTCGAGCGGGCGGTTCCGTTCACGAATGCGGTCATGCGCAGGCTCTCGGAGGGGTTGGGAGGCCTCCTCGCCGGCCTCGGCGAGGCGACCCCCGCAGAGGCGGCGCTGCGCCACTCCTATCCCGACTGGGTCGCGGAGACATGGTGGCGGGAGTGGGGGGCGGAGGAAGCGGTCGGCCTCATGCGGGCCCAGAACGAGCCGCAGGAGACTGCCGTCCGAACGCGCGACGGCGCCCGTGTCGTTGACCGGATCCCCGAAGGCTGGCTCAGGACGGGCTACGCGTGGCCCCAGAGCCGTGGCTCGCAGCTAGCAGGAAGCGCTGTCGGCGCCGAGCCGGGTGACCGCGTCCTCGACCTTTGTGCGGCCCCCGGAGGAAAGACCGCCCAGCTTGCGGAGGTCGCGGGCGAGGTGGTCGCCGTCGAGAAGCATCGCGGCCGGGCTCACGAGCTCGCGCAGAACGTCGAACGGCTCGGCGCGCGCAACGTCCGGGTGGTGCACGCGGATGCGCTCGATCTCCCCGACGATCTCGGTGCCTTCGACCGCGTCCTTGTCGACGCGCCCTGCTCCGGGCTCGGCGTGCTCGCCTCGCGTCCAGACCTGCGCTGGCGTGCGAAGCCGCTCCCGGAGCTCCAGCTCGAGCTGATGCGTGCGGCGGTTCCGCTCGTGCGGCCGGGCGGCACGCTCACATATTCGGTTTGCACGATTCACGGGGCGGAGAACGGGGCGATCGTCGATGCGCTCGGGCTCTCCTTCGACGACCTGGGCGCGGAATGGCCCGACTTCCGCCACCCGCGGCGCCCCGAGTTCCTGCTGACGCTGCCGCACCGCCACGGGACCTCGGGGTTCTTCGTCGCCCGCCTGCGAACGTAGGATCGACTCGTGGCCTGGCGTGAGTGGGTGCAGGACTTCGAGATCGAGCCGTCGATCTATGCCGCGAACTTCGCCGCGCTCGGAGCAGACCTGGAGGGGGCTCTCGACGCGGGCGCGCGCATCCTCCATTTCGACGTCGGTGACGGTCACTTCGTCGAGCCGATCACGATCGGACCGATCGTCCTCGAGTCGATCGCCCCGCTCGTGCACGCGCGCGGCGCCGTGCTCGACTGCCACCTGATGGTGGACAATCCCGAGCACCATTTCCCACAGATCGCGAAGGCCGGCGGAGACAGCGTCACGTTCCACCACGAGGTCGTCGCCGATGTCGCCGTGACGGCGGCAAAGGCCCGGGAGCTCGGGCTCGGAGCAGGGCTCGCGTTCAACCCGGAGTCCGAGGTCGCGGATGTCGTGCCGCGCGTCGAGGGCGTCGACCTCGTCCTCTGCATGAGCATTCACCCGGGCTACTCCGGGCAGGCGTTCATGCCCGAGGCCCTCGATCGGATCCGGGAGCTTCGGGCGGCGCTCGCGGACGATGTCTACGTTCAGGTCGACGGTGGCATCAAGGCGGAGAACATCCGGGCGGCGCGCAAAGCGGGGGCCGAACTTCTGGTCGCCGGAAGCGCGGTCTTCGACGGCGTCGACCCGGGCGCGGCCTACAGCCGCTTAGTCGAAGCAGTCGCGTGACAGTCCCTCGCCTCCGGCTCGCTCCGGCGGAGGAAACCATGTTTCCCCCGCGAGCCCTCTTCTTACAGTCCAACGTGGAGCAACCTCCCGGTTCCCCCACACCCCCTCCACACGCTCACAGGCCAAAGGGCGGCCTATGAGCGTCCCGCTCGAAAGGGCGCTCGAGCTGGCCGAGCGGGGCCGCGGCACGACCCGGCCGAATCCGATGGTCGGGGCCGTCGTCGTGCGCGACGGCGAGGTGGTCGGCGAGGGCTGGCACGAGCGGCCCGGCGAGCCCCACGCGGAGGCGATGGCCCTCGCGGCTGCCGGGGAGCGTGCCCGCGGCGCGACGCTCTACGTGACGCTCGAACCGTGCGCGCACCTGGGGCGGACGCCGCCTTGCGCCGATGCGGTCGTCGCCGCGGGGATCTCACATGTGGTGGCTGCCATAGGCGATCCGGATCCGCGGACGAACGGCCAGGGCTTCGAGCGGCTTCGAGCGGCCGGCATCGAGGTGGAGATCGCCGAGGGCGACTTCGCCAGACAGGCGCGCCGCCAGAACGAGGCCTTCCTGACCTGGGCCACCAAGGGGCGCCCGTTCGTCACCTACAAGGCGGCGATGACTCTGGACGGGAGGCTGGCTGCGGCAGGAGGCGATGCACGCTGGGTGTCCGGCGAGGAGAGCCGCCGCCGCGTCCACGAGCTGCGCGCGGCCTCTGACGCGGTTGCGGTCGGGATGGGCACGGCCCGCGCGGACGAGCCGCGCCTCGACGCCCGCGGGGTCGGCGCGGTCCGGCAGCCCCGCAGGCTGGTCTTCGGCCAGGGTCCGCTGCCGGACGGGTCTGACCTCGAGCTGGTCTCCGGCCCGCTGGACGAGGAGTTGGCCCGTCTGGCGGGGGAGGAGGTCCAGTCCCTGCTCCTCGAGGGCGGTCCGACCCTCGCCGGCGCCTTCCTGCGGGCGGGGCTGATCGACAAGCTGCTCCTTTTCGTTGCCCCGAAGCTCGTCGGTGGAGACGATGCGCCCCCGCTCTTCGCGGGCCCCGGCGCCCGTTCCCTGGCGGAGTCGGTCCCGGTCGGAGAGCTCGAGGTGGAGCAGCTCGGGGACGATCTTTTGCTCACCGCGTATCTCAACGAGCCCTGAGCCAGCCGTAAGCTCTATCCATGCTGATCTGTCCCGCCTGCGGTCAGGAAAATCCCGAGGGCTTTCGCTTTTGCGGCTCCTGCGGCAAGCCGGTAACGGACGAGATCCGGCGCCCGCGCGAGGAGCGAAAGGTCGTCACCGTGCTCTTCGCCGACCTCGTCGGGTTCACGGGCCGAGCCGAGCAGCTGGATCCCGAGGACGTCCGCGCGATGCTTTCCCCGTACTACGCCCGGCTCCGCAGCGAACTAGAGCGGCGCGGGGGGACGGTCGAGAAGTTCATAGGCGATGCGGTCATGGCTGTTTTCGGCGCGCCGATGGCCCACGAGGACGACCCCGAGCGGGCGGTTCGGGCTGCGCTTGCGATCCGAGACGCGATCCGGGACGAGGACGCGGGGCTTCAGGTTCGCATCGCCGTCAACACTGGTGAGGCGCTTGTCTCCCTCGACGCGAGGCCGAGCGCCGGCGAGGGCATGGCAGCCGGAGACGTCGTCAACACGACGGCCCGGCTGCAATCGGCCGCCCCCGTGAACGGCATCCTCGTGGGCGAGAGCACGTATCGCTCTACCCGCCACGCAATCGAGTATCGCGAAGCCGCCCCGGTCGAGGCGAAGGGGAAAGCCGACCCGGTCCAGGTGTGGGAAGTCGTCCAGGCGTATTCCCGGATCGCAGTGGAGACATTGGAGACGGGGGCGCCGCTGATCGGCCGCCGGCGCGAGCTCGACGTGCTCACGGGCGCCCTCGAGCGCGCGCGGCAGGAGCGCACTCCCCAGCTCGTCACCCTCGTCGGCGTGCCGGGGATCGGGAAGAGCCGGCTCGTCTACGAGCTCTTCAAGGCGATCGAGTCGGAACCAGACCTTGTCTTCTGGCGCCAGGGACGTGCTCTTCCATACGGCGAAGGCGTCACGTACTGGGCGCTCGCCGAGATGGTGAAGGCGCACGCCGGGGTGCTCGAGACGGACTCGCTAGCCGACGTGGGGCAGAAGCTGACGCAGGCGGTCTCTGTCGTCCTCGGCGAGTCGCCCGAGGCGGAATGGGTCGAGCTGCACCTCCGTCTCCTGGTGGGGCTTACGACAAGTACGGACATGTCGGGCGACCGCCGTGCCGAGAGCTTTGCTGCCTGGCGGCGCTTCTTCGAGGCTCTGGCCGAGCAGAACCCGCTCGTCCTGGTCTTCGACGACCTCCACTGGGCCGACGACGACCTACTCGACTTCGTCGACCACCTGGTCGACTGGGCGAGCAGCGTCCCGATTCTCGTCGTTTGCGCCGCGCGTCCGGAGCTGCTCGACCGCCGCCCGGCCTGGGGTGGCGGAAAGCTCAACGCCGCCACCGTCTCGGTGACGCCGCTCAGCGACGAGGAGACGGCGGAGCTCATCGGCGCGTTGCTCGAGCGGATTCTGCTTCCGGCCGAAATCCAGGCGACCCTCCTTGCGCACGCGGACGGCAACCCGCTCTACGCGGAGCAGTTCGTCCGCATGCATCTCGAGCGCGCCGGCGATGCGCCGGCGTTGCCCGAGACCGTGCAAGGCATCATCGCGGCGAGGCTCGACATCCTTCCCGCGGCGGAGAAGGCGCTTCTCCAGGACGCCGCAGTCATGGGAAAAGTCTTCTGGCTCGGCGCCGCTGCCGCTATCGGCGAGCTCGGCCCCGATGCCGTCGAGACGCTCCTGCACGCGCTCGAGCGCAAGGACTTCATCCGCAGAGAACGGCGCTCCTCCGTCGCCGGAGAGACCGAATACTCGTTCCGCCACGTTCTGGTGCAGGACGTTGCCTACGCCCAGATTCCCCGGGCCGCGCGCGCGGAGAAGCACCGCGTTGCCGCTGGCTGGATCGATTCGCTCTCGGACGACCGGGCCGACGATCGGGCGGAGATGCTTGCGCACCACTATCTGGCGTCCCTCGAGTTTGCCCGCGCAGCCGGTAGCGAGACCGACGACCTTCGGGAGCGGGCCCGCCTTGCCCTGCGCGTCGCTGCGGAGCGCGCCATGGCGCTGAGCGCCTTCGCGGCGGCGGCTCGCTTCTTCGAGAGCGCGCTCGAGCTCTGGCCGGCCGACGATGCCGAGCGGCCAAAGCTCCTGCTTCGGTGCGGGGAGGCTCTGTACACGAGCCGCGGCGCGGGCATCGAGTTCCTCGAAGAGGCGAGGGACGCTTCACTTGGCGCCGGCATGGTCGAGGAGGCAGCCGAGGCAGAGGCTCTGCTCGGGCAGCTTCGCTACGACCAGGGGCTTCCCGACGAGGCTCTCGGCCACATGGATCGAGCCGTCGCTCTCATCGAGGATCGGGCGGCCTCTGCGGCCAAGGCGAGCGTATACGCGCAGGCGGCGCGGTGGAAAGCGCTTACGGGCAATCGCACGGAGGCGATGCGGCTGAGCGACGCGGCGCTCGCCCTGGGCGACGAGCTCCAGCTTCTGGATGCCACGGCGTACACCCTCAACACGCGGGGGATGGTCAGGGTCATCGGCGGCGACCTGGGCGGGATCGAAGATCTCGAAGCGAGCATCGTGGTCGCCGGGGAGCGGCGGCCGGCCGACCTCGCGCGGGGGTACGGCAACCTGGCCTCGATGCAGGTCGATCTGGGAAACCTCACGAGGGGGCGCGAGCTGCACGAGCGAGGGCTCGAGGCCGCATCGCGAATGGGGCAGGAGAACGACGTCCGCTGGCTCGACGCCGAGCTTTCGTGCGACCGCTTCCTCGCGGGCGAGTGGAATGAAGCGCTTCGCGGCTTCGATCTCCGGATCGCGGAGTCGGCGACCTCCCCGTTCTTCATGGAGGCTCCGTGTCGCGGATTGCGGGCGCTGATCAGGCTGGCGCGGGGCAACTTCGCCGGGGCGCTCGAGGATTGCGAAAGGGGTCTCGCGCTGGGCGCGTCCAGCCGCGGCGACTCCCAGACGTTTCTTCCGATTCTTGCTAAAGCCGCCCTTTGCCGCCTGGAGACGGGCGACGAAGGCAGGGCCGGAAGCCTCGCAGACCGGCTGGTCGAGATCAAAAGCAGGGCGCTGCTCGCGCACTCGTGGTTCCTCGAGCTCACCTTCGTGTTGGTGGGCCTAGGTCGCTCTGCGGAGGTCGGTCCGGCGGCGGCGGGGTTCCCGACGCCGACTCTCTGGCTCGAAGTCGCAACCTCCTACGCAGCCGGGGACCCCCTGGCAGCCGCAGAGATGCTCTTTTCCATGGGGGCCCGACCGTACGAGGCATACGTTCGTCTGCGGGCCGCCGAGGAACTCGTGGCCCTCGGGCGCCGCTCGGAGGCGGACCAGGAACTGCGGAGAACGCTCGACTTCTGGCACGCGGTCGGGGCGAGCACGTACGTGCGTCGAGGCGAGGCGTTGCTTCCCGCCTCCGCGTAGCTCTCGCCCGGATCCGGCTCCATTATCGTGGCGGCAGTGTTCACAGGAATCATTCGTGAGCTCGGGCGGGTCGCGAGCCTGAACGGGGAGTCCGCTGGGATCCGGCTTCGCGTCGTGGCGCCCGTGACGGCGAGCTTGACCGCGGCCGGAGATTCGGTTTCCGTGAACGGCGTGTGCCTGACGGCGGTCGACGTGGAGGGCGGCGTCCTGGCTTTCGACGCGGTGCCCGAGACCCTCCGCCGCAGCTCGCTCTCGCGCCTGACCGAAGGCGGCTCGGTGAACGTCGAGCCGGCGGTGCGTGTCGGCGAGCCCCTGGGAGGCCACCTCGTCCAGGGCCACGTCGACGGTGTCGGGCGCGTGCTCCAGCTCGAACCCGAGGGCGAGGGCGCCAGGCTTACAGTCGAGGCGCCCCAGGAGCTCCTCCGCTACATCGTCGAGAAAGGCTCGATCACCGTCGAGGGCGTCAGTCTCACCGTCGCAGCGCTCGCGCCCGACGGCTTCGAGATCGCGCTCGTCCCGCACACGCTGCAAGCGACGACGCTCGGATCGCTCGCGCCCGATGACGAGGTGAACCTCGAGGTCGATGTGCTCGCGAAGTACGTCGAGCGGCTGTTGGGAGCCAGGAATGCGACTTGAGCCCCTCTACCGCGTCAGGTTCAGCTACCCCGAGGCCTGGTTCGTCGAGCTAGACGGGGAGCGGGGGACAGAGAGCCAGCACTTCTTCATCGCCGAGGGACGCTGCGAGGGCGGGATCTCCGGTCGCTTCCGGGGCGCGAACCACCCGCGCCGTCGCACGGACCTCACCTACCTCCCGGACTTCCAGGGGGTGATCGAGACGGACGACGGTTCCAAGGTGATGTTCGACTACCGCGGCTACGGGCGCGCCTACCCGGAGCAGAGCCGTCCGTTCGTCGGGACCGGCATGCACGTCTCCGGCGACGAGCCCTATAGCCGTCTGAACGACGTCGTCTGCGTCATCTGCGGCGAGGCTCGCCCGCTTCCGGAGGGAGCGGGCTTTTCGATCGTGCTCGACGTGCAGGAGCTTGTCTGGGAGCCACCCGGCGACTAGGAGTCTGCCGCCGGATACGATTTCCCGGATGGCACAGCACGCGCCCGAGCTCGAGACCGCTTCCCCCTTCGCCACGATCGAAGAGGCGATCGAGGACATCCGCCTCGGCAAGTTCGTGGTCGTCGTCGATGCGCCCGACCGGGAGAACGAGGGTGACCTCACGATCGCGGCCGAGCACATCACCCCTGCCGCGATCAACTTTATGGCTACGCACGCTCGTGGCCTCATCTGCCTGTGCCTGACCGAGGAGCGTTGTGACGAGCTAGGCCTCCGGCCGATGACCTACAACAACCAGACGCCGTTCGAGACGGCATTTACCGTTGCGATCGAGGCCCGCGAGGGCGTCACCACGGGAATCTCGGCTGCAGACCGGGCGCACACGATCCAGGTCGCCATCGACCCGTCGAAGGGGCCCGACGATCTCGTTCAGCCCGGCCACATCTTTCCGCTTCGAGCCCGCCCCGGGGGAGTCCTCCAGCGCACCGGCCAGACGGAGGCATCCGTTGACCTTGCGCGCCTGGCCGGTCTGAACCCGGCCGGGGTCGTCTGCGAGATCGCGAACGAGGACGGCTCGATGGCACGGGTCCCTGATCTCGTCCCTTACTGCGAGCAGCATGGGCTCAAGATGATCACGGTCTCCGATCTGATCGAGTACCGCCGGCGGCACGAGAAGCTGGTCGAGCGGATGACGAGCGTGCGGCTCCCAACCGCCTACGGCGAGTTCACCGCTGTTGCGTTCCGCGAGACGCTGACCGGGAAGCACCACGTCGCCCTCGTCAAGGGCGAGGTCGAGGGCCGCGAGAATGTGCTCGTTCGCGTCCATTCAGAATGCCTGACCGGCGACGTGTTCCACTCTCTTCGCTGCGACTGTGGTGAGCAACTCGAGCAGGCCCTCGCGCGAATCGGCGACGAGGAGAGGGGCGTTCTCCTCTACATGGCGCAGGAGGGCAGGGGCATCGGCCTTCTCAACAAGCTGAAGGCGTACGAGCTCCAAGAGAACGGGCTCGACACCGTCGAGGCGAACCTCGAGCTCGGGTTCCCTGCAGACGGGCGCGAGTACGGGATCGGCTCGCAGGTTCTCCACGACCTCGGGCTGACCACGATCCGCATCCTCACGAACAATCCGAAGAAGATCACGGGGATCGAGGCCTTCGGCCTCAAGGTGGTCGAGCAGGTGCCGATCGAGGTGGCTCCGAACGCCGAGAACCGCGGCTACCTGGAGGCCAAGCGTTCCAAGCTCGGGCATCGGCTGCACCACCAGGATCTGCGGTACGAGGAGCCACAGGAGAAGTGACTGAGCCGATCGACCATGCGCTCCGCGTCGAGCCGCAGGCTCCGGACTCTCCGCTGACCGAAGCCGCGAGCCCCGAGCACGCAGCGGGCGGGCTTGCGATCCCGGCCGGCGTCGTCGTGCTCGAGGGTACGGCTGACGGAGCTAGGCGGTCGGTCGCCATCGCGGTCAGCCGCTTCAACGGTGAGATCACGTCGAAGCTCCTGGACGGAGCCCTGGAGGCGCTCGAGGAGGCCGGGGTCAGCCGTGACGCGATCGAGGTGATGCCGGTTCCCGGGGCGTTCGAGCTCCCGCTGGCGGCGATGGCGCTCGCACGGACGAGGCGCTATGCCTGCGTGCTCGCGCTTGGCTGCGTGATCCGGGGCGACACGCCGCATTTCGAGTTCATCGCCGCCGAGGCGGCGAGCGGGCTCCAGCTCGCGGGCCTCGAGACAGGCATTCCCGTCTCCTTCGGTGTCCTGACCTGCGACACCCGAAAGCAGGCCGAAGACCGGGCCGGAGGGCCACACGGGAACAAGGGCACGGACGCCGCGCTCGCCGGCCTCGAGATGGCTGACGTCTTCTCGCAGCTCCGGAACGCTGTAGCGCAGTAGCTAGCTATACTCGGCCGCCGATGTCCAAGGTCTGCGCAGTGTGTGGAAAGGGCCCGTCGTTCGGCCATAACCGCAGCCATTCGATGGTTGCAACGAACCGACGCTTCAATCCGAACCTTCAGCGCGTGCGCATTCTCGTGAACGGGGTCGCGCGCCGGAGCTACGTCTGCACGCGGTGCCTGAAGGCCGGCAAGGTCCAGAAGGCGCTCTAACCTTCGCGCGGGAGCTCGTCGGCGCAGCCCTTGCTTCGCTCGAGGCCAGCCGGGAGCGCATCGACAACCTGAACGTCTTTCCCGTGCCGGACGGCGACACGGGGACGAACATGACCCTGACCGTGAGGGCGGTCCGGGACGCACTCGCTGCCTCAAACGGGACGGAGGCCGGTGACGTGGCCCGCGAGGCCGTCCGCGCCTGTCTCATGGGCGCACGAGGCAACTCAGGCGTCATCCTCTCCCAGATCTTTCGAGGGGCCGCAGAGGCCCTTGCGGCTGGAGAGGATCAGGCGGCCGCGTTCCGCGCGGCGAGCGATGCCGGCTACGCGTCCGTGCGCGAGCCGCAGGAAGGAACCATCCTGACCGTGGCGCGCGCGCTCGCTGACCGGGCGGACCAGGCGCGGGCCGAGGCACTCGACACCGGAGAGGCACTGGCCAGGATTGTTGACGCGGGTGACGAGGCGCTCGCGCGGACGCCCGAGCAGCTCCCGATCCTCCGGCAGGCCGGCGTGGTCGACGCGGGCGGTGCGGGCCTCCTGGAGCTCGTCCGCGGGATCACGTTCCACGTCCGCGCTGAGCCGCTCCCCGAGATCGCGGCAGGCCCCGAGCGCTTACCGCTCGAGTCGGTGCACCTCGAGCCCTCGGCGTTTCGGTACTGCACGAGCTTCTTCCTCGAAGGGGAGGAGGCCGATCCGGACTTGCTCGAGCGCGACCTCCAGTCGCACGGCGACTCGCTCCTCGTCGTCGGTTCGCCGGGAGCCGTGAAGGTGCACCTCCACACGAATGACCCCGGACAGGTCCTCTCGCTCGCGACCGGGATCGGCGCGGTCGACGAGGTCGACATCAAGAACATGCATGTCCAGACTGCTGACCGCACCGAGCGAATCCTGTCCGTCCCGGCAAAATCCGACGTCGTCGCCGTGGTGGCGGGGAGCGGCAACGAGCGGCTTTTCCGGAGTCTCGGAGCCGCCGGGATCGTGGAGGGGGGACAGTCGATGAACCCGGCCGCTTCCGCCATCCTCGAGGCCGCCTCCGAGGTCGAAGCGCCAGAGGCGATCGTCCTCCCGAACAACCCCAATGTCCTGCTCACCGCCAGGCAGGCAGCGGCGTTGTCAGACTCGCCCCTGGTGGTCGTACCCACCGAGTCGCTCCAGGCGGGCCTGGCGGCGTTAGTCGCCTACGACCCCTCTCGCTCCGCAGCGGAGAACGCCGAGGCCATGGAAACCGCAGCCAGGGAGGCGCGAACGGGAAGTGTCACCCGGGCCTCCCGCTCGGCGAGTCTCGGGGCTCTCGATGTCGAGGAGGGCTCGTTCCTTGGATTTGTTGAAGGGGAGCCTGTGGCGAGTGGCCCGGTGCTGGAGACGGTCGCCCGCGAGGTCGTCGAGAGACTGCTCGACGGAGGGTCGGATGTCCTCAC
>Ga0307293_10000193_pt1 | contig 15517 bp, 9 predicted proteins | sample ER_DNA_150_FD_194488 | JGI IMG/M metagenome (GOLD analysis project Ga0307293, IMG submission 194488) | Bulk soil microbial communities from the East River watershed near Crested Butte, Colorado, United States - ER_DNA_150 | ecosystem: Environmental > Terrestrial > Soil > Floodplain | place: USA...
CGAGGCGGCCCCGTTGGATCTCACCATCGTGAGCTGTGACCGCCCAGAGCTTGATCGAGTGATCACCGATCATCTGCTGCGTATCGACCAGCCACATCTGGTAGTGCGCTGCTGGGGAAATGGGGTCAGCGTTGGGCCGCTGGTCCTGGCCGGCCAGACCTCGTGCCTGAGCTGCGCCGACCTAGCTCGCAGCGATGCCGATCCACAGTGGCCTGTAGTACTCAGCCAACTCTCGCGACTGCGCATCGAGTCGCCGCCAGCTCTTGCTGCTTGGGCGTCGTCAGTTGCGGCGGCGCAGGCCCTGGCATATCTCCACGGGGAGCTTCCAGAGTCTGCCGGCGCGACACTGGAGCTCAGCTGGCCCGATTTCGTGACACGACTACGTAGCTGGGCAGCCCATCCCAGTTGCGGTTGCGGTTGGCTCGGCCAGACAGAATGGGGGCCATGAACGACCAGCCGGCCAAGCCGACCAACGGCGCCGAGCGGCATTTGGCGGCCGACAGCGATGGCAATTCGCTGGCTCGTTCCGCATTCCGCCGCGGGGCGAAACTGGCCTCGCTACCCCTCGGCTTTGCTGGCCGCGCAACTCTCGGACTCGGAAGACGATTGGGCGGGACACCTGCCGACGAAGTGAGTGAGCAGCTGCAGCAGCGTGCGGCTGAGCAGCTCTTCCGGGTACTCGGGGAGCTCAAGGGCGGCGCCATGAAGTTCGGCCAGGCGCTGAGCCTCTTCGAGTCGGTGCTACCGGAGGACGTGGCGGCGCCGTACCGGGCCCATCTGGCCCGGCTGCAAGACGCAGCACCGCCCATGCCGACATCACGAGTGCACGCCGTGCTGGCGCGGGAGCTCGGGCCACGATGGCGCCAATCGTTGACCGATTTCGACCCGCTGCCAGCAGCGGCGGCCTCCATCGGTCAGGTGCACCAGGCGACCTGGTCCGATGGGCGTACGGTCGCGGTCAAGGTTCAGTATCCGGGAGCCGATGAGGCCTTGCGCTCAGATTTGCGACAAATCGGACGGCTTTCCAAGGTATTCGCCCCACTTGCTGGGGGCATGGATGTGAGCGCGCTGGTGGACGAGCTCACCGCCCGGGTCAGCGAGGAACTCGACTACACCCTCGAGGCGGCCTCCCAGCAGCAGGCAGCAGTCGGCTTTGCGGGCAACAAGGAGTTCTGCGTACCACAGGTGCTGGCGAGTACCCCGAAGGTGATGGTGAGTGAGTGGGTCGAAGGTGCGCCACTGTCCTCAGCTGCACATCTTTCCGAAAAGAAGCGCAATGCGGCCGCCTTGCAATACGTACGGTTCCTCTTCGCCGGGCCGAGCGTGGTCGGTTTGCTGCATGCCGACCCGCACCCCGGAAACTTCAAGCTCATGAAGGATGGCCGACTCGGCATCGTCGACTTCGGGCTGGTGGCGCGCCTGCCGGACGGCCTTCCCCCAGCCATGGGCCGGATCTTGAGGATTGCCCAGAAAGGCGACGCCCATCAGGTAGTCGAAGGGCTGCGTCAGGAAGGCTTCGTTGCCTCCGACATCGACGCTGAGGATCTCCTCAACTATCTGAGCCCGTTCGTGGAGCCGGCCGCGGTGCCGGAGTTCCAGTTCAATCGTGACTGGATGCGCGAGCAGTTCATCCGCGTGCGTGATCCACATGCCTCAGGCGGGGTGGCAATGAAGCTGAACTTGCCGCCCAGCTATCTGCTGATCCACCGGGTCTGGCTGGGTGGGCTAGCTGTCCTCTCTCAGTTGAACGCGCGAGCAGCGTTCGGCGAGGTGCTCCGAGAGTTTCTTCCCGGCTACGCCGAACAGTAAAAAGCGGCTTGCATCATCAGCGCGCGGCACAGCGTGGGGGCTGGGTCGCGGGCACGCGCTTGGCTGGGGAGGCCAGGACTCCACTGCCGACCCGAAGGGGAGCCTCGAGGCTGTGCCGCGTGTTGATGATGCAAGCCGCGATGATGCTATCGGCACACTGCTGCGCCGTACGGGAGAATCGCCGTAATTTTTATTGGCTCGGCGCATCCCGTCATGAGTCATGCCGCTGCCTCGTCCTTCGCCACCGGAGCAAACGGGTCAGCGACCGGGTACTTCCGGGGACGACCCCTCGGCCGCTTGTGGGCCACGACGACGCCGGCAATGAACAACTCTCCGCCCCAGACGCCCCACGGCTCACGCCGCTTCAGCGCGCCAGCCAGGCACGCCTCCCGAACCGGGCAGTCCAAGCACAGTGCCTTTGCCTCCTCGACATCGGCAGGCGCCTCGGCGAAGAACAGATCCGGATCCACCAATCGACAGGGCAGCTCGGCGATGCCCCGGGGTACGACCATCGGGCCACCTCCTGCGTGATACATGTCGGCCTACTTTTCTGATCATGAAGTGCCAGCTCATTGCTGGCTCCTCGAATCTGGCCGGGAAACACGAAGGCCGTGAGTCCCGGATGTCTGGGAGTCACGGCCTGGAGGCGGCGGTGTGGTCTACACCGGCGGACTACAGGAGGGTGGTCCCAAACGGGTCGAGAACTTGGTATCGGTGACGTCGTAATCGCCGAATCCGGCGACACGTCCGCCCTGTACGTCGGCTGTCGCAGCGCTACCCTGCATGCAGAGCTCTCCCCTTCGGCGCCAGCTGATTCGGCTTGTGATCGGCTGGATGCGGTGAGCATGGAGCGTGCCATGGGGCGAGATGTGCGCAACCGCTGGCGTGGCAGGCATGAACGCGCGCGAAGACAGCTGGAATTCAGGCATGCTGAGTCGAGCGGTGATTGGGCCGCTGGTCTGCAAGGTATGCACCAACCCCTCCTCTCACACGTCCAGGCTGGCGATGGGGGGCCTTGTACTCAGGCAGAGCAAAAGGTCCTCGTCAAACCCTAGGGGAGTATCGCAAAGTCATGCAAACATTTTTTTACCAACGTGGACGGTGTTCGGTTGCTCGCTACCGCTCGCTCCGGATCGCGCCAAGCAAGCCGCCTTCACGTAGATGATCTCGTCCGGTCCGCTTCGGCAGCAATGATCGCGAGCAGGTGTTCCCCGTACTTGTCTGCCTTCGTCGGACCAAGGCCCTGCACCTTAACCAGATCCCTTGCACTGCGGGGTCGCGCCTCGGCGATGGCTATCAGCGTGGCATCGGTGAAGACACAGTACGCGGGCAGCTTCTGGTCGGCCGCCTCCTGGCGACGCCACTCGCGGAGTAAGGCCATCGTCTTCTCGTCGAACGTCGCCGGGCAGTCGAGATGCCGACCGATCTTGCGTTCGGCGGCCTCCGCGAGCGATCGGCCGCAGGAGCGGCAGTGCAGCGAGAGCGCTGACTTCCGGCTGGCCCGCCGCGGCCGAGGCTGGTTGGCTGGTGCCCGCAGAGAATCGGGCAGCACCGGCTGGAGGAAATGCGAGGGCGGACGCGTCTGCCCATTGCCGTTGCGGGTTCTGGACCAGGAGATTCGCAGCAGTCGCCGGGCACGTGTCACACCGACGTAGAGCAGCCGTCGTTCCTCAGTGATCTGCGCCGGAGAGCTGGCCAGGATGAATGGGAGTGAGCCTTCATGGATGCCAAGCAACGCCACCGCGTCCCATTCCAGGCCCTTTGCCGAATGCAATGTCGAGACCGCGACGCCTTGCGCCACTGGAACGTGTTGCGCCTCAGCGCGACGGTCCAGCTCGGCTGAGACAGCCTGGAGGGTGAGGGTTTGCTCACCATCCTCGGGCCGCGGAGCGAGCTCAGCAGTGGCATTTGCCTCGGCTTGTAGGTCCTCTGCCACGCTCAGCAACGCCGCCAGCGACTCCCAACGTTCACGCAGTGCGCCGCCACCTTCGGGCGGCTGCTGCGTCCAGCCCAAGGTGAGAAGAATCGCCTTCATCTGCTCCACCGCGCTCCCCTGCTCAGCGCCGGCCATCGTCCGCGCGTTGGTCCGTAGTGTCAGCAGGGCCTGACGTACCTCGGGCCGCTCATAGAAGCGCTCGCCTCCGCGCACCAGATAGGGAATGTTGCGATCGGCGAGTGCCTGCTCGATGGACGGTGATTGTGCGTTGATGCGGAACAGCACGGCCATGTTGCGAAAGTCCACGCCGGCCTCGGCTTGTTGAGCCAGCCAGTCGCCGACTCCGGCAGCCTCAGCCGACTCGTCGGTCGACTCGACGAATTCAACGTCTGGTCCGGAAGGCTGCTGTGCCTGAAGTGTGACGGGCTTGAAGCCGTCTCTCGTTGGCTCCTCGCTGGCGGCTGCTGCCATGATCGAATTGGCGCATCGCACAACCTGGGGCGTCGAGCGGTAGTCGCGTACGAGCCGGATCACCGTGGCGTCCGGAAAGCGTTGACCGAATCCCGTGAGGTAGCTGGCCTGGGCTCCCGCGAAAGAGTGGATGGTTTGCGCCGGATCACCCACTACGCACAACTCAGCCCGTTCACCACGCCACAGGTTGAGCAGCGCCTCCTGCAGTGGGCTTACGTCTTGGTACTCATCAACCACCAAATGCCGGTAGGTCCGCCGGATCGTCTCGGCGATCTGTGGGTGTTCTGACATCAGCGCGGCAGCGCACAGCAGGATGTCTTCGAAGTCGATCCGGGTGCGATCGCGCTTGGCCTTTTCGTACGCCGCAAAAATGCGAGACACGGTCTCCGGGTCGTAGGAGGCGATGCGGCGATTGTGCTCGCCAGCCAACCGGGGATAGTCCTCAGCGCTGACGTTGCTCACCTTGGCCCACGAGATTTCAGCGACCAGGTCACGCAAGCCGGGTGTGTCGATCTTGACCCGCAGCCGGCTCGCAGCTTCGGCAACCAGCGGCATCCTGTTGCCCAGCACTTGGGGCAGGTCGCCGCCGTAAACCTGAGGCCAGAAGTACTGGGCCTGGCGCAGAGCAGCTGAGTGGAACGTGCGGGCCTGGACGCCCTGTGCGCCCAATCGTTGCAACCGGCCGCGCAACTCGCCCGCCGCGCGAGTGGTGAAGGTCACAGCCAGCACCGAGGTGGGGTTGTACGCTCCGCTGGCGACACCGTACGCGATCCGATAGGTGATCGCCCGGGTCTTGCCTGTGCCAGCTCCTGCGATGACGGCAACCGGCCCGCTGAGCGCGGTCGCCACCTGTCGCTGCTCCGGGTCGAGATCATCGAGCAGCGCGTCGGGCGACAACGGCGGTCGCGTCAGGGCTTCAGGCACAGGGACACCATAAGGGCCCTCACCGACGATCTCGGATTGCTTGTTCAGCCGGTAGCGGATACGCCAACTCGATTTCAGTGATGCCGGGGTCGCGATCCATCAGGCGCCGACGACCGGTCTCGACAAATCCGAACGAGTGGTAGGAGCGGGTGGCGCGCTCGTTGGACTCGGCCACCTCCAGCACCAGCCGCTTGCCGTGGCGCCGGATGGCAAGATCGGCGATCGCGTCGAGCAACTGGTGAGCGCAGCCCAGGCCACGTGCTTCCGGTGCGACATACATCCCGACGACGTGCGTGTCGCCATCCCGCGTCCATACGCCGGTCGCTATGCCCACCAGATCATGATCATCATCGAACGCCAGATAGGTGACTGCGGTAGCCAGTCGCTCTCGCCACAGGTCAGGCTGGTAGCGGCCTTCGGTCTCGTAGTCGGCGGCGTACGCCTGGGGCTCCTCACGGAGCGAGCGCAGCCGGATGCCGCGACAGAGCTCCCAGTCCTCCGGCTCGGCTCGGATGATCATGAAGGGCATGTCCCCAATGGTGACTGCCGAATGGCCCGTTTCTTGCCGAAGTGGTCAGGAGCCACACGGATTCGGCGCAAACCCGTGCTTGTACGTAACCACTTTTTATCCCGCGGCTGGGCGTTGATTGATCTTGATGCAGGTGAGTGTTGCGCTGGCCCCAGGGGCGATTCTGCGAACTCCAATCTGTCCTCAGAGGGATCGATTTACTAAGCGTCTGAGCAAACGCCCTCCTGCTGTCAGTGACTCGCTTTAGTGTTGTCCGCGACCATGACGCTCTACTTGCATCGCGCCGAGCGTGCCGACCGATTGGTCACCGCTCTCGGGGATTTACTTAGTACTCCGCTGCCTGACCCGTTCGCCACAGAGATCATCAGCGTGCCCACGCGGGGCGTTGAACGGTGGCTGTCCCAGGGGCTCGCGCAGCGGCTCGGCGCCGCGCCCGGTCGCGCCGATGGCGTCTGCACAGGCGTGGTATTTCCCTCACCTCGACGACTGGTGGCGCGTGCGCTGGCCGGCAGCGCGGACGAGGAGGACGTCGACCCGTGGCAGCCACACCGCGCCGTGTGGCCGCTCCTCCGCGTGATCGACGGCTGTCGCGGTGAGCCGTGGGCGGCGTTGCTCTGGCACTACCTTGGGGCTGACAGTCACTCCGCCAAGCTCGATCCGCTCCGCGCCGGAAGGCGCTGGCCGACCGCGCGACATCTGGCCGGTGTCTTTGCCAGCTACGCCGCAACCCGACCGACCATGATCGACAGCTGGTCCAAGGGCCACGACATCGACGCCTCGGGATCGCCGCTGCCGGCCGACCGTGCCTGGCAGGCCGAACTCTGGCGGCGGCTGCGCAATGAGCTTGGTCTACCGAGCCCTGTCGAACGCGCACATGCCGCGCTGGCAAGGCTACGGCTCGATCTCGAGAGCAGTGACCTCCCGCAACGGCTATCGGTCTTCGGCGCCACCCGCCTGGATCCCGACCACCTGCTCGTACTCTCCGCACTTGCCGAGCATCGCGACGTTCATCTCTGGCTGGCCCACCCCTCCCCCGCACTCTGGGCGGGCGTGCAGGCCGCCACCGATGGCAACGGACGCGGCCCAACGCCTGTTTTGCGACGCGCGGATGACGCCACCGAAGCCCTGGTTCGTCATCGGCTCCTGGCCTATCTCGGCCGTGACGTACGCGAGCTCCAGCTCGCCCTCACCGCAATCAGTCCCCATGCCACGGATCTGCATCACGGAGCGCCGGAGCCCAGCCAGCCGACCTCTCTGCTCGGTTGGCTGCAGTCCGACATTGCGGCGAACTGCACAGCCCGGCCGTCGGATCAGCGACCACTTCTCGAAGGTGATGACCGCAGCGTGCAGTTCCATGCCTGTCACGGCGCCGATCGGCAGGTGGAGGTGCTGCGGGAAGTGCTCGTTGGACTGCTCGCCGACGATGCCACACTCGAGCCCCGGGACATCGTCGTGATGTGCCCCGACATCGAGACCTACGCGCCGCTGATCGCCGCCTCCTTCGGACTCGATAGTCCAGATGCTCAAGCTGAGCATCCTGGGCATCGGCTCCGAGTACGGCTGGCCGACCGATCACTGCGGCAGCTGAACCCGCTGCTGGCCCTTGTCAGTCGGCTCGTCGCACTCGCCGACTCGCGCGTCGAGGCCAGCGCCCTGTTGGACTTGTGTGCCGCGCCGCCGGTAGCCCGGAAGTTCCGCTTCAGCCAGGACGACCTGGAGCGGCTGCACGATCTTGTGCCGCGCGCCGGTGTCCGTTGGGGGTTCGACGCCACCCATCGCCGCCGGTTCCAGATGGGCGAGTTTCGGCAGAACACGTGGTCCTCCGGGATGGAGCGGCTGCTGCTCGGCGTGACGATGGATGAGACAGGCCAGCACTTCATCGGGACCACGTTGCCACTGGACGATGTCGATGCCAGTGATGTTGATCTTGTTGGGCGTCTCGCCGAGCTGGTCGCACGGGTCAGCCTGCTGACCGAGGCGTGCCACGCAGCCCAGCCGCTCGGTGGGTGGGTCGAGCTCTTCAAGCAAGCGATCGAGATGCTGGCGTCCGTGCCGCCGACAGATAGCTGGCAGTTGAGCCACGCCTACCAACAGCTGGGTGAGCTGACGCTGGCGACCGACGAGGCAGGCGATGTCGCACTGAGCCTGGCTGAGGTGTCAGCCTTGCTCAGCGATGCCTTCCGGGGACGTGCCAGCAGAGCGAACTTCCGTACCGGGACCTTGACGGTCTGCACCATGCTTCCGATGCGATCAGTGCCACATCGAGTGGTCTGCCTGCTCGGAGTCGACGACGGCACCTTCCCTCGGAAGCAGCCGCCCGACGGCGACAACATCCTCGCCGACGATGAGTGGATCGGCGATCATGACGTGCGGAGCGAGGACCGCCAGCTGCTGCTCGACGCCATCATGTCGGCTCGCGAACGCTTGGTGGTGATCTTCTCAGGCTGCGATCCTCGCTCAGGGGTCGCGATACCTCCTGCGGTTCCCATCGGTGAGCTGCTTGACTCGCTGGACACCACAGCACGCACCGAAGACGGCGAGTCGGTCCGAAGCAAGATCACCACCAGGCACCCGTTGCAGCCGTTCGACGCGTCCAACTTCACTCCGGGCCGGCTCGGTTCGTATGCCGGTTTCAGCTTCGACCTCGCCGGTCTGCGCGCCGCACGCGCTGCGTCCCGGGAGCGTCGCGCCGCCGCGCCGGTCTTCGGTCGCGAGGTCTTGCCGGAACCCGATGGCGACGGCCTGGTCGGCCTGAGCGACCTCGTACGCTTCTTCAACAATCCAATCCGAGCGCTGATGTATGACCGGGCGGGATTGTGGATCACCCGGCCCGACAAAGCGCCGGACGAGCAGATCCCGGTCAACCTGAACGGGCTTGATGCTTGGAGCATCGGAGAGCGGCTGTTACGGCTGCGCCTGGCCGGCCACGGAGCTGAGTGCCTGATCGCAGCAGAGTGGCGGCGCGGCTATCTCCCACCACGCGCTCTGGGTCAGAGGGCCATTCAAGACATCACCGGAAAGGTCGAGGAACTCGTGCAGACCGCGCAGCCGTTCCTGACTGATCGACCAGCCCCGTACGAGGTGCTGGCCGATCTCGGAAAGGTGCGGTTAACCGGGACCGTGAGCGGGGTCATCGGCGACTCGGTCGTCCACGTCAGCTATTCCAGACTCGCCGCGAAGCACCGGTTGCAGGCCTGGATTGAGCTACTGGCACTAACCGTCAGCGATCCGAGCCGGACCTGGAAAGCAGTTACCATCGGGCGCGGCGGCCGCTCCCTGCTGCGAGCGGTCGACGCGACATGGGCCCGCACGGTTCTCACCGACTTGATCGACCTACGAGCGACTGGACTGCGGGAACCACTACCGTTCAGCCCGAAGGCCTCGGCTGAGTACGCTGCCCTGCGCTTCCGCGACCGGCAGCTAGCGCCGTACCGAAAGCAGCTTGCCAAGCTCTGGGCCGAAGACCGTGACGAGGCGTACGAGCGGTTCTTCCGGGTAGGGGTGAGCTTCGACGACGTGCAGGCCAGGCCATCGATCCCCGGCGAGCAGCGCGGTAGCTTGGCGGAGCCCAGCCGGTTTGGCACGCTTGCACGACGGGTGTTCCAGCCTCTGCTCTCGGTTGAGAATCTGCGATGAGCAGCGATCTCGGGGTGGTCCTGGATCAAGTCCGGGCTGATCCGCCACCCTTCGATATCTGCGCCGAGATGCCCAGTGGAACCACCGTCCTGGAGGCGAGTGCCGGCACGGGCAAGACGTACACGATCGCTGCCCTAACCGCTCGGGTTATCGCGGAGGGCGCTGCCGAGCTGAGCCAACTGCTGTTGGTCACCTTCGGTCGGATGGCGACCAATGAGCTTAGGCTGCGGGTCCGAGAGCGCTTAGTGGCTGTCGAGAGCTGCCTGGCCGACGCGGTTGCACAACGCGCTCCCACTCGGCCACTCAGCGATCTTGAGGTGATGCTCGCCACCGGTCACCCGGAAGAGTTGGCGCGTCGCCGCGACCGGGTGTCTCGGGCGCTTGCCGAGTTCGACGCCGCAACCATTGCGACCACACACGAGTTCTGCCTTCAGATGCTCGACGGCCTCGGTGTGCTCGGCGACCGTGAGCCACACGCCACCGTGGTGGAGCACATCACCGACCTCACCCGCGAAGTAGCAACTGATCTCTATCTACGCCGTTATGGCACCAACGGCTCGCCGCCGATGAGTTACGAGGAGGCGCTGGGGATCGCCAATCAGGCGGTTCAGGCGATACACGCCCGGCTGGTGCCCGCCGGGCTCGGCCCAGATGATCCGTCGGGCAGTGGCGAGCGGGTGGCGTTCGCGACTGCGGTACGCCAGGAGGTGGAACGCCGGAAGCGAATGAGCAAGCTCTTCACCTATGACGACATGCTGACCCGGCTACGCGATGCTCTGGCCGATCCTGAGCGCGGGATGGCCGCTGCCGATCGGCTCCGCCGGCGCTACCGCATCGTGATGGTGGACGAGTTTCAAGACACCGACCCGATTCAGTGGGAGATCCTGAACCGCGCGTTCCACCGACATTCCACCTTGATCTTGATCGGCGACCCCAAGCAGGCGATCTACGCATTCCGCGGCGCGGACGTCTTCAGCTATCTCGACGCCGTACAACAGGCCGACCAGGTCAGGAGTCTGACGGTCAACCGGCGCAGCGACGAGGCGCTGGTGGATGCGCTGGATGTGTTGATGGGTGACGCCGCTCTCGGAGACGAGCGAATCACCGTACGCGCGGTTACCGCCGAGCATCAGGAGCGGCGGCTCAGTGGACCAGACGGCCGCGAGCAGCACACTGTGCCACCGATCCGGTTGCGCGTCATGCCCCATGAGCCCGACGCGGAGCAGGTGCAGAGTGTGGCGACCATCCGGCCTCAGATCGCCGAGGACCTGGTCGCCGACATCACGGCACTGCTGGGGTCGGGCACCCAACTGCTCCAAGGAAGCTCCCGCCGCCCACTGCTGCCATCCGACATCGCCGTTTTGGTACGCAAGAACGAGCGCGGCGAGGCGATTCGCGATTGCCTGGTGGCCGCCGGAGTGCCCGCGGTGATGTACGGCGCCAGTTCGGTCTTCGCCTCGCCGATGGCACAGGACTGGCTGACGCTGCTGCTCGCCCTTGAGCAGACGCGGCAGCAGTCGGTCCGGCAGGCGGCCCTGACCTGCTTTTTCGGCTGGACCTTTGCCGACCTCGTCGCCGCCAGCGAGGAGTCGCTGATTGAACTCACCCAACGCATCCGCTGGTGGGGCAGGGTGCTGGAGAACCGCGGTGTCGCCGCACTGCTGGAGACGGCAACGGCTGACGAGCGGATTCCAGAACGGCTGCTGAGCCTGCGCGGCGGGGAACGGATGCTGACCGATCTGCGCCATCTCGGCCAGAGTCTGCATGCTGCGATGACCTCGTCGCAGCTCGGCGTCGGTGCCCTCGTCGAGTGGCTCCGGGCACGCATCTCGGAGGCTCACGACATCGGCCTCACCGAAGGCACCCGGCGGCTCGAGACCGATGCGAAGGCAGTCACGATCTTGACCGTGCATCGCAGTAAGGGTTTGGAGTTCCCGATCGTCTACTTGCCTGAAGCCTGGGATCGACATGCCAATGGCTCCGACCAGGGTCGGATCCTCAGGCTGCATGAGCCGACGGCCACCAGCAGCGGCGAGTGCGTGCTCGATGTCGGAGGTCGGCACGGCCCAGGCAGGCCTGAGCGTTTCTCGCGCTATCGCGACGAAGAGGCCGGAGAAGACCTGCGGCTGCTCTACGTCGCTCTCACTCGGGCGAAGTGCCAGGTGGTGACATGGTGGGCTCCCTCGTTCAACACTCCGGCCTCGGCGCTGCATCGCTTTGTTTCTCGCAGGCCAACGGACTCGGCGGCACCTCACGTTGTTTACCCACTGAACGGCGATCCCTTTCCCGGCCGCGATCTCGGTCCCCGATTCAGCGTCGAGACCATGACATCGCGGACGCTCTCGAAGTGGCAGTCGATCACTGAGCCTCCATCTGTGCTGCGGGTGCGAGGCTTCTATCGCGAGCTTGACCTGGTCTGGCGCCGGACCTCCTACTCTGCGCTCACCGCCACTGCGCACGGTGCCGCCGTGCCCCCGCCTGCGGTCGGGAGCGAGCCGGACCTCATGCGAGAGGACGACGAGTCAGCGCAGGTCACCTCGGCAGCCGTCCGGGCTGAGCACGAAGAGTCTCCGATCATGGACGGTCTTGGTGAGCCGTCGCCCATGTACGATCTGCCGTCGGGCGTGGAGTTCGGGACCGCCGTACATGCGATCTTCGAACGTGTCGACCCGGCAGCAGCGGACCTGCCCGCAGCTCTGCGTCAAGCTTGCGCGTTGACGCTTGCGCAAGGCCCAGCGACCGCGATGACAGTCGATGCACTGGCCAGTGCAATGCTTCCCGCGTTCCGCACGCCACTTGGGCCGCTCGCCGACGAGCTCCGGCTCTGTGACGTTTCGCGCGCTGACCGGCTGGCCGAACTCGGCTTCGAATATCCACTGACCGGTGGCGATGCGACCAACGCCGAGGTCACCTTAGGCATGGTGAGCCCGCTGCTACGCCGCCATCTTGCTCCGGCAGATCCGCTGGCCGGTTACCCCGATCGGCTGGACGACCCGGCGCTAGGCACCCAGGCGCTGCGCGGCTACCTGACCGGCAGCATCGATGCGGTTCTCCGGCTCCGACGCGACAACCGGCCACCGCGCTACCTGGTTGTCGACTACAAGACGAACTGGCTGGGCAGCTTCGACGGAGACATGCTGAAGGTCGGCGACTACACACCGGCACGCATGGCCGAGGCCATGATGAGCGCCCACTATCCACTCCAGGCATTGCTGTACGCCGTGGCCGTGCACCGCATGCTGCGCTGGCGGCAACCGGACTACGATCCGGCGGTTCATCTGGGCGGCTGCTTATACCTCTTCGTCCGCGGAATGGCTGGCCCCGACACCCCGCGAGTCGATGGCGTGCCGTGCGGGGTGTTTGGCTGGCGCCCGCCAGCGTCGCTTGTCGTTGAGCTGTCCGCGCTGCTTGATGGAGTGATGCCGTGAGCACGCAGTCCAGGTTCGCTGTAGCTGTTGCCGACCGTGCCCTTGCGGTCCAGGCAGCATGGGGTCTGCTCGCAGCGTTCAACCAGGCTGGCGTGCTCAATCCAGCTGATGTGCATACGGCCGAGACGGTCTGCCGAATCGGCCAAGGTGTCGACGAGCGGGTCCGGCTCGCCCTTGCCTTGACGGTCCGCGCGCTCCGCAATGGCTCGGTCTGCATTGATCTGCGGACGGTACGCACCACTGCCTTCGATGAGGCAGAGAGCGCGATCGACATCTCTGAGCTGCCCTGGCCCGAGCCCGATGAGTGGATCCAAGCCTGCACAGCAAGCCCGCTGGTGGCTGACGGGGCTGACCAGCCCGGCGGGCGGCCGCTGCGGCTGGCCGGCGGCCTGCTCTATCTGGAACGGTATTGGCAGCAGGAGGAGCTGGTTCGCGCGCAGCTGCAGCGACGTTTTGCTGCACCGGCGCCTGACATCGACCAATCCCGGCTTTCGGCTGCGTTTCCACGGTTGTTCGACCACGAGGGCCTGGCGCCAGGCGAGGCAGACCGGCAGCAGCTGGCGGCTGCCGTCAGCGCGCTGAGCAGAGTGAGCGTGCTCGCGGGCGGCCCCGGCACAGGCAAGACGACGACCGTGGCCAGGCTGCTGGCCCTGTTGCGCGATCAGCCCGGGCCTGCTTTGCGTATCGCGCTGGCTGCGCCGACCGGCAAGGCCGCTGCCCGTCTGGAGGAGGCGGTGCGAGCGGCCACCGCGCAACTAGAACCAGACGATCAACACCGGTTGGGCGATCTCACGGCGTCCACGCTGCATCGACTGCTGGGTTGGCTGCCCTCGAATCGCAGCCGGTTCCGGCATGATGCGACAAACCAACTGCCGCACGATGTCGTGATCGTCGACGAGATGTCGATGGTGTCCCTCACCCTGATGGCGCGGCTACTCGAAGCAGTCCGCCCAAGCGCCCGTCTCGTGCTCGTCGGCGACCCGGATCAGCTGTCGTCGGTCGAGGCCGGTGCGGTTCTGGCCGACATTGCCCGGGCGCCTGGCACACCCGACGCGAATCTTGGGCGGCGTCTAGTTGAGCTCGATCTGATCTCCGACCAGGAGACGGCACCGGTACATGGGGTCGTGCAATTGACGCATACCTGGCGGTTCGGCGGCGCCATCAACGCGCTTGCACGGGCCGTCCGGGGTGCCGACGCCGACGCAGTGGTCGCGGTGCTCCGCTCGGGGGCAAGTGATGTGCAGTTCAGCGAGGTCGACCTCGAGGCTGCGCCGACTGAGGCTTCCGCTAGAGCCCTGGTTGGCGTGACAGCACAGGTACGAGCGGCCGGTGTCGCCATGCTCGAGGCGGCCAGATCTGGAGACATCGCAGCGGCGCTGGCCGCTTTGGATCGACATCGGCTGCTCTGCGCCCACCGGCGCGGGCCGTACGGGGTGCTCCGCTGGGGTCTCGAGGTGGAGCGTTGGCTGGCGGAGGCGGTCCCCGGATATGGCGAGGACGGCGAGTGGTATGTCGGACGGCCGTTGCTGATCACCGCGAACGACTACGAGATGTCGCTCTACAACGGCGACACTGGTGTGATTGTTCAGACACCCGCCGGCGTACGCGCCGCCTTCGCCCGCGGCGCTGCGGCCAAGCTCTACCCGCCGGTGCGGCTGGACGCCATCCAGACTGTGCACGCGATGACCGTGCATCGGGCGCAAGGGAGCCAGTTCGACACCGTGTCGTTTGTCGTGCCCCCGCCCGACTCTCCACTGCTGACTCGCGAGCTGCTCTATACCGCGGTGACCCGGGCGCAGCGGCAGGTCCATCTCATCGGCTCGGAAGAGGCCATCCGGCGTGCCGTGCTGCGGCCAGCAAACCGTGCGAGCGGGCTGCGGCACCGGCTAGCCGCCAGACCGTCTGCAGCCCTCAGTCTGTGATCATCGTCTCGCCGGGGTGTGCCTCAGACCAGGCCGCTACTGACTGATCCCACTCGGCACCGCCCAGCGTTACCACGGAGGCAGGAAAGAGGCCGTCCTCCTCCTTGCTGATGTGCTCATCCAACTGCTCGAATGCGACTCGCAGCCGCTGCTGGTCGGCGGGATCTGAGACGTCCACCGTCGCCAGCAAGTGAGCCAGCTCACGGTGCTCGACGATGAGCGGCGCGACGTAGTCGGCGTAATCCTGTTCGCGCGCCGCCATGACCCGGAAGAGCCCGTTCTCCTCGCCCTTCCAATGGCGCTCCAGCGCGTCCGCCATCGCGCTGATGAATTCCCTGGCGGCGTAAACGTCGCCCTGATCGATTGCGCGGATCGCATCATCGCCGAGATCCGTGGCGCACTCGTGTTCGGCGACATAGTCCCTGATGAGCAGCATCGACCGGCAGCCGCAGTAGTGGCACATCAGTCCAACTATGGCACCAGGACTCGGGGCCGCCGGCAATCTCCGTGCCCCCCGCGGGCACAGAGATTTCAACACTCTCTGCGAGCGTCGGTAGGCGCCCGCTGGTGATCGGAGGAGCGATGAGCGAAACATGCCCGCGAGCGGAGCGAGCAGATCAATACCATCGTTTCGCGAAGAGCGACGACGACACCAGCTTCCTGGGGCGCCGCGCGAGCAGAGATTTCAACACTCTCTGCGAGCGTCGGTAGGCGCCCGCTGGTGATCGAAGGAGCGATGAGCGAAACATGCCCGCGAGCGGAGCGAGCAGATCAATACCGTCGTTTCGCGAAGAGCGACGACGACACCAGCTTCCTGGGGCGCCGCGCGAGCAGAGATTTCAACACTCTCTGCGAGCGTCGG
>Ga0307293_10000197_pt1 | contig 15382 bp, 16 predicted proteins | sample ER_DNA_150_FD_194488 | JGI IMG/M metagenome (GOLD analysis project Ga0307293, IMG submission 194488) | Bulk soil microbial communities from the East River watershed near Crested Butte, Colorado, United States - ER_DNA_150 | ecosystem: Environmental > Terrestrial > Soil > Floodplain | place...
ACTTCTGATGAAGACAACGATGCCAGCTACGCCGACCGCGGTGAACATGAACCATTGCACGGCGTACCAGAAGTGCGGGCCCTCGGAGAGCTCCGGCAGCTTGATCGGCTGAAAGCCGCCTTGCTGGTCGGGCTGGACGGTGAGCAGGCCGATGTAACCCGAGGCGATCGGATAGGGCAGCGTGGCACCGATGGCATCGGAGTTGATCAGGCGCAGCTGATTGTCGACCGGAGTGGTCGCGGCCCGCCGACCCCTCTCGTTGCGGCGTACGTGTCCGACGATTGTCACCTCGCCGGCTGGTGGCGCCGGGGCCACTGATGGGATCTGCGTGGCGCGTGCCAGCGGAATGAATCCACGATCCACGAGCACGGTTCCGGTCGCTGTGCGCAGCGGGGTCACGACCTCGTAGCCGTCAGCATCACCAATGCTGCGGTAGCGCACGACGAACTGGTGATCAGCGTCGAAGGTGCCCCGCGCCTCGACGCGCTGCCATTGATCAGCATCGGTGATCGGGCGGGTGAAAACCTGTTCGTACGCCTGGATCGGCATCTGCTCATTGACGATCGTTGTGGCGTTCCGCTCTCGGCGCTGGGCCAGCCGGTCCAGCTGCCACTCGCCCAGGTTGACGAAGACGATGCCGAGCGCGGCGACGAAGATGATCAGCAGTGCCCAGCGGAGCCATAAGCGGCGCACGCAGCCCAGGTTAGCCCCCTGGGTTGTCGCTCATGAGCAGCGCCGTGGCAGTGGCGGCGGTGCGCCCGAGCGTTGCGCCGCGCCCTACGGCGACCCCGACCAGGAATGCGCTCAGCGGCGCAGCGATCCGTTCCACCTCGTGGGCGGAATCCCGAGCGAGGTCCAAGAGTGTGTGCACGGCGTCTTCGTCCAGCGTGACGTCGCTGATCTCCAGCTCGGCAGCCAGGCTGGTCAGCCACTGTTTGAGTTCCATCGTTCGAGTGCTCCCGGCGGAGATGAATTGTGCGGCCCTTTTACTTGTGCGGCCCTTTTCTTGTGCGGCCCTTTTTCTTGTGCTGCACTGCCACGATGATGGTATGGCCAGGATGATGCTATGGGACGAGTAACCCGGCGGCACGCCGTGCTGCGGTTGGGACCTGGACCGGATCAATCGATTCGCCGAAACGACACTCTTGCTGTGGAAGAGCCGCTGGAGATCCGCCTGAACAGTGAGCCATATGTGGTGACGATGCGTACTCCCGGCAATGACATTGATCTGGCCCACGGGCTGCTGCACAGCGAGGGCGTCATCGCCGAGCGTTCAGATGTCATGCTCGCCCGCTATTGCGCAGGATCCGGTCCTGATGGTGTCAACAGCTACAACGTCCTCGACGTCGCCCTGGCGCCCTCGGCGAAGCTGCCGGAGCTCGCGGCGCGGCGCAACGTCGTCACGACAAGCGCGTGCGGGATCTGCGGCACCACCACAATCGAGGAGGTGCTGCGCGAATCGCAGTACGACGTCGACGCCGAGGTGACGGTCTCAGCTGCGCTCGTCCTGTCGGCACCGACGCGACTGCGGCAGCAGCAGCGAGCGTTCGACCAGACCGGCGGACTGCACGCGGCAGGCCTGCTGGGCCTCGACGCGGAGATGATCTGCGTTCGGGAGGATGTCGGCCGGCACAACGCAGTTGACAAGGTGATCGGCTGGGCCATTCGGGAGCAGCTGCTTCCGCTTCGCCAGGTGATCTTGGCCGTATCGGGACGAGCTTCCTTCGAGCTCACCCAGAAGGCCGTGCTGGCGGGCATTCCAGTGCTCGCTGCCGTTTCCGCTCCGAGCTCATTGGCAGTCGAACTGGCTGAGGAGGCCGGGTTGACATTGGTTGGGTTCGTCCGCGGCGAGACAATGAATGTCTACACTCATGCGCAGCGGATCCGCTGGTCGACGAACGGCCAAATTAGACTCCAGGAATGACTACGCTGCTTCCATTCCCGCGGTTGCGCAAGGCGGATTCCGCGCCCGCGGAAGGGACAGAGCGTGATCAACTCGTGCTTGCGGATGGCTACGGGCGAGTAGCGACTGATCTGCGGGTATCACTCACTGACCGGTGCAACCTCCGCTGCTCCTATTGCATGCCGGCCGAAGGGTTGGACTGGCTTCCGGGCACCGATGTGTTGACCGATGAGGAGATTCTGCGGTTGATCACGATCGGCGTCGAGCGGTTGGGCATCAAGACGGTGCGCCTGACCGGCGGGGAACCGCTGTTGCGCAAGAACCTCGAGCTGCTTGTTGCCGATGTCGCAGCCCTGTCGCCGGCTCCCGAGATCGCCTTGACGACGAACGGAATCGGACTGGCGGCGCGGGCCGAGAAACTGGCCGCGGCAGGACTTCGTCGGATCAACATCTCGTTGGACACGCTCGATCCTGATACCTTCGCCCGGCTCAGTCGGCGGCGCCGGTTGCCCGACGTGCTCGCGGGAATCGCCGCTGCGCGCCAGGCTGGTCTCGACCCCGTCAAGATCAACACGGTGCTGCTGCGCGGTACCAATGATCATGAAGCGATCGACTTGCTGCGCTGGGCTATGGCCGAGCAGGTTCAGCTGCGGTTCATCGAGCAGATGCCCTTGGATCCGCAGCACGGTTGGCAACGCGACGAGATGATCACCGCAGCCGAGATCAAACAGCGCCTGAGCCAGCACGTCGAGATGATCGAAGATCCGGCGGATGCGCTGACCCGGGGGAGCGCACCTGCGGAGCTGTTCCGGGTCGTCGGTACCGGCTACTCCGTCGGCATCATCGCGGCAGTATCGAAGCCGTTCTGCGGGACGTGCGACAGGGTCCGGCTCACCGCCGATGGTCAGATTCGCAACTGCCTGTTCGCCCGTACGGAGTCCGATCTGCGTACGCCGCTGCGAAGCGGCGCAAGCGATGCAGAGCTCGCCACTCTTTGGGTGGCAGCCGTACGCGGGAAGCAGCCCGGCCACGGGATCAACGACCCGAGCTTCCTGCAACCAGACCGGCCCATGTCGGCGATCGGCGGCTAGAGCGGCACTACGCTTTTGAGGAATCCGCGGGCGGAGAGGAACTGCGACAGGGAGTCGCGATGATCATCGCAGGCAAGCCAGTGCTTTCGGCGGTCTGCGGTATGGATCGTGGGGTTGTTCCATTGCAAGTCATACGACGCAGACTGCCGGCAGCCTCGAGCCGAGCACACTAAACCATCAGCACTTGTGGGAAGCGGATCGACGCCGCTAGGCGACACGTCCATTCGGTCGCTGTTGCTCGTCGTCCTCCTCCTCGATTACCTCGCCAGTTTGGCCCTCGTCATCGTGGCCGGTGGTGAGCTCCGGTCCACCACTGAGCATGGATTGCGGGGCTCTCTTCTTCCCGGCACGAAAATGTTGGTCCACCTGGTTTGCTGCGATCACAGCGATGAACGGCAGCAACACGGCGCAGGCGAACAACACCCAGCGGAACACCCCATGAACAAAGATCATGCTGACAAAGCAGGCGGCGCGAAACGCCATGGTGATTGTGTACCGGCGAATCCGAGACGACATCTCCTCGCTGGTGCCCATCCTGGCATCAGTGATCACCGGGGCTGAGCTGCGGTTGCCCGGGTCGGCCATGGTCCGGGTATGTGCCATCTCTCGATCGGTCACCACGTCAGCCTACGCCTGCTCGCAGACGCCGTGGCTGACTCGATAGCGTGACCCCGTGAATCCATCGAGGGTGGTTTTGGTGACCGGTGGCAGCAAGGGAATTGGTCATCGCATTGCGGCGAGATTTGCACAAGCTGGGCATCGCGTCGCAGCGACTTACCGAAGCGGCGAGGTCCCGAGCGAGGTTCTCGGCGTGAAGTGCGACGTCACTGACCCTACTCAGGTGGAAGCGGCCTTCGCTCAGGTGGAATCCAATCTCGGGAACGTCGAGGTGCTGGTCGCCAACGCCGGGATCACCCGCGACACCTTGCTGATGCGGATGTCGGATGAGGACTGGGATCTAGTGATTGCGACCAACTTGACCGGAGCATTTCGGGTGGCACGGCGGGCCGCTCGGCCGATGATTCGTGGCCGATTCGGGCGGATAATCTTCATCTCCTCGGTTGTCGGACAGCTGGGTTCAGCCGGACAGGTCAACTACGCGGCATCGAAGTCGGGATTGGTGGGGATGGCGCGCTCGTTGGCGCGCGAATTGGGATCGCGTGGCGTGACGGCGAATGTGGTGGCGCCTGGATTTATCGAGACCGATATGACCGCCGAGCTGGGCGAAGAGCTGGTGAAGAAGTACGCCGAGCAGATTCCGCTCGGCCGACTCGGCTCAGTGGACGACGTTGCGGGTGCAGTCGAATTCCTCAGCAGCGCTGCAGCCGGCTACATCACCGGCGCCCTGATACCGGTCGATGGCGGCCTGGGTATGGGTCACTGACCGGGTCACCGGACAACTTCCACGCAGAAGGGATACCTGTGGGCATTCTTGAGGGCAAGGTCATCCTTGTTGCCGGCGTCACTCTGGACACCTCTATCGGCTTCCACGTTGCCAAGATCGCTCAAGCCGAGGGAGCTACCGTCGTCGTTTCCAATTTCGGCCGGGCGATGAGCCTGACCGCTCGAGTGATCAAGAAGCTCGATCCGGTGCCGCTGCTGCTGGAAGTCGACGTCACCAACGAGGATCACCTAGCCGGACTGGCGGCTCAGCTGGGCGAGCAGCTGGATCATCTCGATGGGCTGGTGCATTCGCTCGCCTTCGCCAATCCTGAGACCGCGCTCGGCGGGAAGTTTCTTGGTACGCCGTGGTCCGATGTCGGTACCGCGTTGCAGGTGTCGGCATACTCGCTGGCGTCGTTGTCGATGGCCTGCAAGCCCTTGCTCGCCAATCCTGCTTCGGTGGTCGGGCTGACGTTCGACGCAACCGTCTCTTGGCCGGTTTACGACTGGATGGGCGTTGCCAAGGCTGCGCTCGAGAGCACCTGCCGCTACCTGGCGCGCTATCTCGGACCGGACGGGATTCGGGTCAATCTCGTTGCCGCAGGGCCGCTGGAAACTCTGGCCAAGAAAGCGATCGGTGGCGCCGATTCCTTCAACGAAGTGTGGGCCCAACGAGCACCGCTCGGCTGGGATCCCAAGGACATCACGCCGGCTGCGAAGGCGGTGGTGGCGTTGCTGAGTGATTTCTTCCCGAGGACCACCGGAGAGATGATCCACGTGGATGGCGGCCTGCACTCGACCGGCGCATGACGAGGCTCGATGGCCGCCGCATCCACCGCCCGCTCGTTGCTCGAGCTGCGCCTGCTTGACGGACCCAACCTCTACTTCCCGCGGCCGGCTGCGAAGGTCACCCTCGATCTCACCGAGTTGCTCGGCCTGCCGGTCGCTGCTGCTCGTGCTCTTGGAGCGGAGCTAGGACTCGGCAACACGCGCCCGGGCCCGGCCGGATCCGTGTTCCGGCAGCGGTTCGCGATACGACTCGTGACCCAGAGCGTTCGTCGGCTGGCACGCGCCGGAGGGGCGACGAGGCTTGCGGTGCGTACTCGGGCCGGACAGGGCGTCAACGAAGTCGTCGTCGCATATCCGTGGCGCAACGCCGGCCGGGCCGAGGGATTGGCGTACGGGCTCGCGCGGGTGCTGGACAGCGTTGCCGCCGGACCAGCGGCGGTCGCTGAGATGATCATTGCTGAGGGTGCCGCGCTGGCCGGAGCTCCGCTCGGTTCAGCCCCGCAGGTGATGAGGCCGAAGATTCCGGTCGTCGCGATCACCGGCACCAACGGTAAGACCACCACGGCCAGGATGATCGGCCATGTCGCCCGCCGGGCCGGCACGTTAGTGGGTTGGTCGAGCACCGATGGCGTCTACATCGACGGGCAGCTCGTCGAGGCCGGCGACTTCTCGGGTCCAAGTGGTGCAAGTCGGGTGCTTGGTCACCCCGATGTTGAGCTGGCCGTGACTGAGACGGCGCGCGGGGGGATCCTGCGTCGTGGCGTAGGAGTCGCATACAACGACGTCTCGGTGGTGACCAACATCAGCGCCGATCATCTGGGACTCGGGGGCATTGACACCCTCGACCAGCTCGCCGAGGTCAAGGCAGTTATCACCAAGATCACCAAGTCGGACGGCTGGTGCGTGCTGAACGCCGACGACCCTCGGACGTTCGCGATGCGGCTCGGCACCAAAGCGCAGATCTGGGTCTTCACGCGCGATCCCGATTCGCCGGCGGGACGCAGTGTGCTTTCCGAGGGCGGTCGGATGACCACGCTGCTCGGCGGCTGGGTATGTGTGCTCACGCCGCGTGCCGACCCTCTCCAGGTCGTCGAGGTGATCGATGTGCCGATGACTCTCGCCGGATTGAGCCGAGTGAACGTCGAGAACGTTCTTGCGGTCACGTCGGCAACACTGGCGTTGGGGTTCTCCGTTGAGCAGGTCGCCGCCGGTCTGCGATCGTTCGATCCGAACCAGAGCAACCCGGGCCGGATGAACATCTGGACCCTCCCGGTCGCCGGCGGAACGATCAGCGTGGTGATCGACCTGGCCCACAACGAGGCTGGGCTCGAGGCGCTGCTTGAGATCATGAGCGGGATCCGGCCGCCGAACGGTCGGTTGTTGCTGGGTCTGGGTACCGCAGGTGACCGCGGCGATGAGGTCTTCGTACGCCTCGGTGAGACTGCCGCCGTGGGAGCCGACCTCGTCGAGATCGTTCATAAGCGGAACTATCTGCGCGGCCGAAGCATGGCGGAGATCAACGACTTGATCACCGCAGGCGCTGCCCATGCCGGCATGAAAATTCAGCGCTGGCACGACAGCGAACTGGACGGTCTGGTATCGCTGGCTGATCAAGCGCAGCACGGCGACGTCGTCGCGATCATGACGCATCAAGATCGTGAGGAACTGGATCGTTGGCTGGTCGATCACCAGGCGACCCGCGATGATGCCGACGCGCTGCGCGCCAAGGTCGCTGTCTAGAGAAGAGTCTGCGAAGCCGCCGGCTCCGGGTCATGGGTCGCCTCTGGCGCGAAGTCCGGGTCGGGCACAGCATTGCTGAATTCCCGATCATCGTCGGGTCGTGCGCCCGGCTGCGCGTGATGACCGTAGGACTCCAACTGAGCCATCACCGCCGCGTGCTGCTCGACGCAGATCACCACGAGGTCCCCGGGATTAGAGCGCGACATCGCGTGCCGGACGCTGGCGAGCTCTTCGAGCACGATCTCGATCTGCTTGCAGCGTGCTCCTTCCGCCCTGGCCTCGCGCGCTCCTCGTACCACGAGCTCGGCGACTTCACCAGCTGCGCGGCCGCGCAGATTTGCGTCCTCTCGCACGATCACCACGTCGAAATGCTGAGCCGCTTCGCGTCCCAGGGAGTGCATGTCATCGTCTCGGCGATCGCCCGCGGTGGCGATCACACCGATGCGCGACACACGTCCCAGATCATTCGTGCTCTCCAGCGCATCGCCGGTTTTGTCCACGAAATCACCGAGCATGACCATCCCGGGGACGTTGTGGCAGTAGTCGACGATCACCGTACGGCCTTCGACGCTGACCTCGTTGAGCCGGCCTGGGGCGAGATAGTAGTTGGTCGAAAATGTCCGCAGGCCCTGCCGGATGTCATGTAACGAGGCACCTGCCGCGAACGCCGCCGCAGCGGCCGCCATGGCGTTCTGCACGTTCATCGTGGCGCGGCCGCCGAAGGTCGCCGGCAGTAGGTGGGTCCACGCCAGCTGCATGGCACGCCGACCTTCCTTGACCATGATCATGTCACCAAGATCGCTGTGCTCCAGCACGACCGCTCGACCACCCCGCCGGCAGTGATCATCGACCGAATCCCGGATGTCGCTGCCGGGCTCGGCCATGCTGAACCACACAATCCGGCCCGAGCAGCGCCGCCGCATCGCGCGAACCAGCGGATCATCGGCGTTGAGCACCGCAAAGCCGTTACGGGGCACAGCCTCCACGATGACGGCCTTCACGTCGGCAAGCTGCTCGAGTGTGTCGATGCCGCGCAGGCCCAGATGATCGGCCTGTACGTTCAAGACGACGCCGACGTCGTTGCGCTCGTAGCCCAGGCCTTCGCGCAAGATGCCACCGCGTGCGACTTCGAAGACTGCGAAGTCGACTCGCGGATTCTGCAGCACCATCTTCGCCGACCTCGGCCCCGAGGCGTCTGAGCGGATGACCAGCCGCTCGTCGATGACCACGCCGTCTGTCGAGGTCATGCCAACTTTCTTGCCGATGCCTTTGAAGATGTGGGCGATCATCCGCGAGGTCGTGGTCTTGCCGTTGGTGCCAGTGACGGCGACGATCGGTATTCGGCTCGGTGTACTCGGCGGGAACAGCATGTCGATCACCGGCTTCGCCACGTACTGCGGATCCCCGATCGTCGGATGGGTGTGCATCCGAAAACCAGGCGCCGCGTTGACCTCGCAAATACCTCCGCCGGTCTCGCGTACCGGCTGGGTTATATCGGGTGCGATGAAGTCGATGCCCGCAATGTCCAGTCCGACGACCTGCGCTGCCTCTTCTGCGATCTCGATGTTCTCCGGATGGGCTTCGAAGGTCCGGTCGATCGAAATGCCGCCGGTGGACATGTTTCCGGTAAGGGTCAGCTTCACCATGGTGCCGTTCGGCGGTATGTCGTCCAGGTTGAAGCCCTGAGTCGCCACCAGGTCGATCGCTGTCTGGTCGATCTTGATCCGGGTCAGCACCTTTTCGTGACCGACGCCGCGGCGGGGATCGGCGTTGGTCTTGGCGACCAGCTGAGTAATCGTCAGCACGCCGTCGCTGATGACGTGCGCCGGCACCCGCTCGGCAATCGCCGCAATCTTGCCGTCGATCACCAGGCATCGGTAGTCGCGTCCGGTGACGTAAGTCTCGACGATGACCAACCCACCGCGTGACTCTGACTTGGCGATGTCGAAAGCGCCGCGTACGTCGGAATCACTGCGCAGATCGAGCATGACGCCGCGACCGTGGTTGCCGTCCAACGGTTTGAGGACCACGGGGTAGCCGGTGCGGTTGGCCAGCCTGACCGCCTCGTCGACGGTGCGGACCGATTGTGATCGCGGAACCGGCAGCCCGGCCGCGGACAGCAGGGAGAGAGTCAGCTCTTTGTTGCTGGCAATGTCCACTGCGACCGACGGTGTTTGAGACGTCATGGTGGCTCGGATCCGCTTCTGGTGGACTCCCTGGCCAAGTTGCACGAGCGAGGCGCTGTTGAGCCGTAGGTAGGGAATGTCGCGGCTGACCGCCTCCTCGACAATTGCCTGGGTGGACGGCCCGAACGCGGTCCGTTCACCGCGGACGATGAATCGCTCTAGCTCCTCGTCGAAGTCGAACCCAGGATCGGGGATGATCAGGTGATTGATCAGCCGGACGGCTAATTCACCCGCGGCCAGCCCGACCGACTCGTCGTAGTAGGCATAGATCACGTTGTAGCGGCCACGCTCACCCTTCACCTGGCGGGTCTTGCCGCGGCGCATGTCGTGGCCCACCGCCTGCTGCAGCTGCAGGGCCACATGTTCGGCGACATGGCCGACCCAGGTGCCCTCGTGTAACCGCTCCACGAAACCGCCCCGCCGGCCGCGGCTGCAGCTGTGATTCATCAGTCCAGGTAGCCGCTCCACCAGAGCGTCGGCGAAGCCGCGCAATTCGTTGCTGGGGAAATCTTCCAACACGCCGAGGTCGACGACGAGCTGGATGGCGGGTTCGTAGTGCCAGATGTTCGGACCGCGGAAGACTCTGCTAGAGATGATCTTGAGATCCGGGTGTGGGGTTGGGGCAACGCTTTGGCTCACGAACGCTCCTGACAGCATCGGTTTGCTGCGATCCTGCCACTGATGTGTTGGGGCAGTCATTAGCTGGCTGCCACTCCTTGCCAGCCCAGCTGACGCAGCGTGCCAAGATCATCGGCGATAACCCAGATGGTCGAGATCTTTCCGTTGCTGAGCGTCAGTAGGTCAATGGTGCGGATCTGCACATCCGATCCGGTCGGCTGGATGCTTCCGAACCCCGTCTCGTACGGCCCGGTGTGCCGGCCATGAATTAAAAAGGCGACCGCAATGCTGTCAGTGTCATCCACCACCTGCAGTACCTCGGAACGCAAATCAGAGAACGCCGCATGAAGCGCTCGCGCCCTGGTAGCGAGATCGGACAGTGAGAGATCTGAGCCATTGACCCTGACGGGATCGGCATAGAACTCAGCGAGCCGATCTTTCATCTCATCCAGACCATCGGAATCCGTCCACACCTGGAAAAGCCGGTCAAGAAACGCAGTCATGTCCAACAGTTTCGCCGACTACCGCGATGGCTTTGACATGTGACTAATAGGTCACCTATTGTGAGCGCATGCACCTGGGCAGCGAGGTCTTTCGAGCGCTCGCCGACCCGACCAGGCGGGCACTTCTGGACAGCTTGTTCAGCCGCGACGGGCAGACGCTCAATGAACTGTGCGGAGAGTTTCCCGAGATGACCCGCTTCGGAGTGATGAAGCACCTTTCCGTACTCGCCGAGGCCAATCTGGTGATCACCATGCGGTACGGACGCACCAAGCGGCACTACCTCAATCCGGTGCCGATCGAGCAGGTCGCCAACCGGTGGATCAGCAAGTACGCAGCCCGATTCACCTCTGCTCTGGTGGCGCTGGATGAGCAGGTGGTCGCCGATCACAACACGCACATGTCGAGAAGGGCAGAACCGGCATGACCCTCACCCCGCACGTCTACCAGATCTACATCGCCGCGACGCCGGAGCAGGTCTGGTCCGCGATCACCGAGTCGGAGTGGACCAGGCGCTACTTCCACACCACCGAGTTCGTCGAGCCACCGCGACAGGGCCGCCCGTATCGTACGGTCGGCGCCAACGGACTGCCGGCCGTCGACGGCATCATCGAGGACATGCAGCCGCCACGTGGCAGCAACCCCGGCCGCTTCGTGCAGACCTGGCACACCCTCTACGACGCGGAGCTTGCCGATGAACCACCGAGCCGGGTGGAATGGACGGTGGAGAACGCCGGCGAGGGGCTCACTCGAGTGAGGCTGGTGCATGGCAACCTCGAACACAGTCCGTTGACCTGGGAGAACGTCAGAGACGGCTGGGTGTGGATTCTGGACAGCATGAAGACCCTGCTGGAGACCGGGCATCCGTTGCCCCGAATACGCCGGGAGGAGAACCTAGCCGGCGCTGACCTGGCCTGATCGGCATCAGGCTAGCCTTATCGGCGCCGGTTGCGGCGTAGTCGACGCGCATAGTTGGTCGGCGATACACCCTCCGCGGCGATATCTCGAGCGATGTCGCGCAAGTCGGCTTCGGCCGCTCGCGCCGCCACTACCTCCGGGTCGGGAACGGGTGTCTGGTGGGCAACGAGGTTCCGGCTGAGGAGGTCGAACTGGCTGCCGGCCGGCAGTACGTGGACCACTGCGCCTGAGACCAGCAAGGGAGCCGTGCGCTTGGCCGCGAACGCGTTGGAAACCAGATGCTGTCCGTCGACGACGGTGACAGCGCCCCGGCCTACGACCTCCAGCCGATGGCCATCATGGATCACCGCCGCGGTGTCTTCATCAATGCCTAGACCGAGTAGCGAGGGGGACTGCGCAACCAGTGACAGCAGCCGTCCATAGCGATTGCGCTGCTCGAAGTGCTGGTCGATGACGACGCCCTGAATCAGGCCCAAGCCGGCGGACAACTGGCTCATGCGCTGCTTCGGAGTGGCGCCGCCGGCGCCGAACGCGACCATGTGCTCGGCCAGGATGCTGGCACCTGCCGACGTGCCGGCTACCGCCGCACCGCGCTGGTAAGCCTCGTGGATCGCATCACCGAACGGCGTCCCGGTGATCAAGGTACTGAGCTTGAGCTGGTTACCGCCCGTCATGAAGATGCCTCCGACCTTGCCGAGCGGCTCGACAAGATCGGACTCCGCGGCCTGGGTGCGACTCTCAGGACGAAGGGAAACGACCTCCCGCGCGCCGAGCGACGTAAAGACGGCCTGGTAGACCTCAACGACCTCGGCACCCAGCGACGAGGCTGAGGAAATCACAGCAATCCGTGAATCCGGGCCACCCGCCGCCGCGACGAAAGCACCCAGCACTGTACGTCGCCGAAGCTTGGCTTCAGCGCCTCCGATCGCAAACAAGGTGCCCAGGGGCGGATTGGGTGCTTGCATGTCCACAGGATACGGAGGACGTAAGGCGCTAAGGGTGTGCCCAATTGGCGATGGCTATGTCCAGCGCCTTTCCCATGACGTCGTGATCCGGATCGACACCCGTCCAAAGCTTGATGTTGATCGCAGCCTGATTGAGCAGCATGCCGCGACCGTCGACCGTGGTCGCACCGGCCTGCCGCGCGCGTTGCAGGAAAGGTGTGTCGGGCGGATTTGGGATGACGTCGCACACCACCAGCCCGGCCGGAATAGCGTCGAAGCCAAGCTGCACGTCGCCGGAACCTGGCAACCCCAACGACGTCGCGTTGACGACGACGGTGGCCGACTCCGGCACCGTGAGGTCGGTTCCCCACTCGATGGCGGAGCAGGCGCTGGAGGTCTGCGATATCACCAGATTCGCGATGTCGGATGCCTTCGTGACGTTGCGGTTTGCTATCCAGATCTCGGAAGCTCCGGCGAGCCCGAGCTCGACGGCTATCGCCCGCGCGGCACCGCCAGCTCCCAAGATGAGGGCTCGCTGTTCCCCCGGTGCGGCAATGGATCGCAGGGAGGCGAGGAAGCCCTGACCGTCGGTGTTTTCTCCGATCCATCGGCCGTTGCTCCGCACTGCGCAATTCACGGCACCGATGAGGCGGGCTGAATCGGCAAGCTCGTCGAGGAATTCGATGACGGCCACCTTGTGTGGCAGTGAGCAGTTGAAGCCGACCCACCCCATGGCCGTCGCGCCGCGAACGGCATCGCCAAGGTGCTCGGCGGCCACCTCACAGTTGAGGTACCGGGCGTCGATGCCGTGATGTTCGTACGCCGCCTCCATCATCGCCACGGTCGGGTTTCCGGCCGCAGGCGTGGAGAACGAGCCGGTTAAAGCCGGAAGCAGGGACATGCGGGCAGCGTAATCCTCGGCGCGTGGATCCGCTCAGCGCAGCCAGCTGACGACTGAACCGAGTGTCTCGCCCGCTTTGGTGCGTACTCGGCGCAGCTCATGGGCGCGGCATTCTGCCTCGAATGAGGAGATGCTTGTTCCGTCATGCAGCAAGGCCGCATCGCACGCCGCCAGTAGCCGAGAAGCCCGCTCGGCAGTGGCCCGCTGAGAAGAGCTGTAGCCGGGCGCGAGCAGGGCCGGTGCTGGCGGCGGAGGCCGCAGGCCAGACCCGACATCGAGGCGGGACAAGGTGGTGGCCGCATCGATGACGACCTCGTTCAGTGCCCGCTCCGCGTCGTAAGGGCTGCTCGGCGCAAGCGGTAGCTCCGCCGGGAAAATCCGCCATTGCACCGCTTGACCGACCCGGATCGGTACCAGGCCGAGAGATGCGCTGCTGGCCACCACGGCTTGGCCCTGTTCGATTGCCGCGAGGTTGAAATGCGCCGGCCCGCGAAGCGGCGCAAGGGATCCGGGCACCGGCAGAGCGAGGAACCATCCGTCACGCTCCGTGGCGAGAAGCACCTCCAACGCGTCGTCGAGAGTCGACGCTTGCAGTGGATCCAGGCCCAAAGTCCCCTCTGGGTCAATGACGTGATGGGCGACGTCGTCGCCGACAATCGCCCGCTCGGCCTGCTCAATCGACTGCTGCCCTCTGATCATCGAATTCAGGTTCGCGGTCATGCGCACCGAGGGCAGCGACTCCATCGCACTACGGTACGTCGCCGCCGACAGTGCCTAAATTGCGCGATGCGGAGTCTGGCGATTGCTCCCTCCCCGCGCTGCGCCAAACTGTAAGTTGAACTCATGGCGGCTGTCGTGGAACTGGCTGGCGTAAGCATCGTTCGAAACGGTTCCACCTTGATCAACAACATTTCCTGGGAAATCGACGAGTCCGATCGCTGGGTGGTAATCGGTCCCAACGGGGCAGGCAAAACCACCCTGCTGCAAGTGATTTCGGCGCAGATCCATCCCTCGAGCGGCGTTGCCGGGCTGCTCGGTGAGGTACTCGGCACCGTCGACGTCTTCGAGCTCCGACCGCGCATCGGGTTGACGTCTGCCGCTCTGGCCGAGCGCATTCCACGAGGGGAGCGGGTTCACGATGTCGTGGTCTCGGCCTCCTACGCCGTGGTGGGACGGTGGCGGGAGCAATACGACGAGCTCGATCACGAGCGTGCTTCCGAGCTGCTCGCCCAGCTGGGCATCGACCGGTTGGCGAATCGCACGTTCGGCACGCTCAGCGAGGGAGAACGCAAGCGGGTGCAGATCGCACGGGCGCTGATGACCGATCCTGAGTTGCTGCTACTCGACGAGCCCGCCGCCGGCCTGGATCTAGCGGGCCGTGAGTCTCTGGTCACGGCCCTCGGCGAACTCGCCCAAGATCAATACGCCCCTGCCACGGTCCTGGTCACCCATCACGTGGAGGAGATTCCCAACGGCATCACCCATGCCATGCTGCTCAAGGCCGGGGAGATCATGGCTGTTGGTCCACTGCGCGACACGTTGACTGCGGATAACCTGACGAAGACCTTCGAGGTCGATCTGAGCCTGGTCGAGGCTGACGGTCGATGGGCCGCTCGGGCACTTTAGCCGACTGGCACCATGGAATCAGGTAAATAATCGCGTCTGGAGTCCGTAATGGAGGTGAACTTGACCGACTGGATGGGCGACAATGCCTGGGCGATCTGGCTGAGTCTCGCCTTCCTTCTGGGTGTCGCCGAGATCATGTCGCTCGATCTGGTTCTGATCATGCTTGCGGTGGGAGCACTGGCCGGAGCGGGCGTTGCCGTGCTCGCTCCGTCACTGTGGTGGCTGCAGGTCTTGGTCGCGACTCTGATCAGCCTCGCGATGCTGCTGCTGCTCAGGCCGACGCTGCTCGCCAAGGTGCGGAGCATGCCCGGCTATAGGTCCTCGGCAGCAAAGATGGTGGGCAGTAGCGGCGTGGCAACCTCGCAGATCGACCGGTCCGGCGGCGAGATCAAGGTTGACGGTCAGAGCTGGTCGGCACGTCCCTATTCCTCAGACGTGGTCATCGAACAAGGCACCGAGATCGAGGTATACGAGATCGACGGAGTCATTGCTGTCGTCTACCCGAAGCACGGGGCACTCCCCTAGAGAGAAGGAAGATCGTGGATCTCGCGTCGTTGATCGTCGTCTTGGCCATCGCGCTGGCGGTGATCTTCTTCATAGGCAACGCTGTCCGCGTGATCCGCCAACAACGAGTTGGTGTGGTCGAGCGGCTCGGCAAGTTCAGGCGCACATTGGAGCCGGGGCCCCATCTGGTTGTGCCGCTGTTCGACAAAGTCCGCTACAACATGGACATGCGGGAGAACGTCGTACCGTTCCCGCCGCAAGGAGTGATCACCGAGGAC
>Ga0307293_10000208_pt1 | contig 15052 bp, 13 predicted proteins | sample ER_DNA_150_FD_194488 | JGI IMG/M metagenome (GOLD analysis project Ga0307293, IMG submission 194488) | Bulk soil microbial communities from the East River watershed near Crested Butte, Colorado, United States - ER_DNA_150 | ecosystem: Environmental > Terrestrial > Soil > Floodplain | place...
TTGACGTACGTGAGGCGCTGGCCGAAAAGTTCATGCCGAGGTTGTTGACCCCAGTCCGTGACCTCACCTGTGACGGCGGAGCCACGGTCAAGACGCTGTGGCGGATGCACGACGGCGCGCTCGTCGAGAGCGTGCTGATGCGCTACCCGGATCGGATCACCATGTGTGTCTCCAGCCAGGCGGGATGCGGCATGGCCTGTCCCTTCTGCGCCACCGGGCAGGGCGGCCTGCAGCGCAACATGAGTACCGCGGAAATCGTCGAACAGGTGATGGACGGCGCGCGAAAGCTGCGCCGCGGGCAGATCTCCGGAGGCGCCGGTTGGGTCGGCAATGTGGTCTTTATGGGCATGGGCGAGCCGCTGGCCAACTATAAGGCGGTTGTTGGCGCCGTACGCCAGCTGACCACCCCAACGCCGGATGGTCTCGGGCTGAGCGCCCGCGGCATCACCGTCTCCACGGTCGGGCTGGTACCGCGGATGCAGCAGCTCGCCACCGAGGGGATCCCGCTCACGCTCGCGCTGTCATTGCACGCACCCGATGACGAGCTGCGCGATGAGTTGGTGCCGATCAATACCCGCTGGAACGTCGAGGAAGTGATCGACGCCGCATGGGAGTACGCCAAGACGACCAAGCGTCGCGTCTCCATCGAGTACATCCTGATTCGCGACATCAATGATCAGCCCTCCCGGGCAGAACTGCTCGCCAAAGTGCTGCGCCGCCGCGGTAACTGGGGTTGGGTGCACGTGAACCTGATACCGATGAATCCCACCCCCGGCTCAATGTGGACCGCGTCCCGACGCACGGACGAGGACGAGTTCGTCCGGCGGCTCCAGGCGAGGGGTGTGCCGGTCACAGTGCGCGACACGCGTGGTCGGGAGATCGACGGAGCTTGCGGGCAACTTGCCGCACACCAGGCGTGAGTGAGGGCATCGGCGGCCTATTGATTGCTGCCAGGATTGGCGCCGTGACAGAACTCGACCCAACCCTTTACGACCTGGCTGAGGCGTTTGGCGTCGCGACGGAGTACTGGGATTGGCAAGGCCGGCACATGTCCGTCGCTCGCGACACCGTGGTTGCCATTCTCGCGGCTTTGGAGATTGACGCGTCGACACCAGAAGCTGCTGCTGTCGCCCTGGCGAGCCATCACCGCTATCCGTGGACCCAGATGTTGCCACCGTGCATGACGATTCGAGAGCATCGGACGGCCTCGGTGTGGGTCCATGTACCGCACGGCAGCCCGGTCACTGTCTGGATCGAACTCGAGACGGGAGAGAGCCGTCACGACCTGCAGCAGCTAGAGAACTGGACACCGCCGCGTGAGATCGATGAAGGCTGGGTTGGAGAGGCGTCGTTCGAGCTCCCGGCCGACCTGCCACTTGGCTACCACACCCTGAAGGCCGCCAGCGGCGGGCGGCAAGCGTCCATGCCGTTGATCGTTACCCCGGAGTGGCTGGGCTTCCCGGAACGGATGGGCCAGCATCGTGGCTGGGGCCTCGCCACTCAGCTCTATAGCGTGCGCTCAGAGCAGTCCTGGGGAGTGGGCGACCTCACTGATCTTGAGGATCTGGCCGTGTGGTCGGCGGCCGAGCACCAGGCCGACTTCGTCTTGGTCAATCCGCTGCACGCAGCCGAACCAGTGCCTCCGCTACAGCCGTCGCCATATCTACCCAGCAGCCGCCGCTTTGCCAATCCCCTCTATCTACGACTCGAACGCATCGCGGAGTATGCCGTGGCCAGCGGGGCGCAGCGGGAAGAGATCGACAAGATCAGAATCCGGCTACTCGACGAGATTGCTGACTCGATCCAGATCGATCGGGATCGATCATGGAATGCGAAGCGCGAGGCCCTCAAGATCATTTTCACGGTACCTCGTACGCCGGGACGGGAAGCCTCGTTTGCCGCTTATCGGCGCCGTGAGGGGAGTGGCCTGGATAGCTTCGCAACCTGGGCCACGCTCGCCGAGGAACACGGCCCGAGTTTTCAGGATTGGCCAACCGAGCTGCAGGATCCCGAGTCGCCAGCTGTTGCCGGGTTCGCTGTAGCGAATGCCGCCAAGATCGACTTCCACTGCTGGCTGCAGTGGCTGATGGAGGAGCAGCTCGCCGGCACCCAGCAGGCAGCTGTGCGCGCTGGCATGGCGCTTGGGGTGATGCACGATCTGCCGGTGGGTGTGAGCACGCGCGGCGCAGATGCCTGGAGCTTGCAAGACAGTTACGCACGAAGCGTCTCGGTAGGTTGCCCGCCGGATCCCTTCAACCAGCTGGGGCAGGACTGGAATCAGCCACCGTGGCGGCCTGATCGGCTCGCTGCCACCGCGTACGCGCCCTTCCGAGAGACGGTCTCCACCATCTTGCGGCATGCCGGCGGCCTGCGTGTCGATCATGTGATCGGTTTGTTCCGGCTCTGGTGGATTCCCAAGGGTATGCATCCCACGCAGGGCACCTACGTTCGCTACGACCACGAAGCCATGATGGGCATTCTCGCTCTGGAGGCCCATCGGGCAGGCGCAGTGGTGGTTGGCGAGGATCTAGGAACCGTGGAGCCTTGGGTCCGCGACTACCTACGGGAACGCGGCATCCTGGGCACGTCGATCTTGTGGTTCGAGTTCGACTGGGGTGGGGACGGTACGCCGCTGGCACCTGAAAAGTGGCGGGAGTACTGCCTGGCGTCGGTCACCACCCATGATCTGCCACCCACCGCCGGCTACTTGGCTGGTGATCACGTCCGGCTCCGTGATCAGCTTGACATCCTGACTCGCACGTTGGACGAGGAATTGCAGGCCGATGAGGCGGAGCGCCAGGCGTGGCTGGACAACCTTCGAAGTCGCGGCGCTTTACATCCCGATGCGGGGGTCGAGGAGACCGTGGAAGCCCTGCACCGTTACTTGACCTGGACTCCGTCGCGGCTGCGCTGCCTCTCGCTCGCCGACGCCGTTGGCGAACGTCAGCTACAAAACCAGCCCGGAACCATCGACGAATACCCGAACTGGCGAGTGCCGCTCGCCGGCCCCGACGGATCATTGGTGATGCTGGAGGACATTTTCACCAACCCGCGGACAGCGCGGCTCGCCAAGATCATGAGCGACAACCGTTAGCCGCTGCGCTACTTACCTAGGACCGAGGTTGATCACGCCCTGCTCAACCGCCTGGCGTACAGCATCCGCCTCTTCCTGAGTCAAGATGCCCGACTGGACCGCCTGGTCAAGCCAAGCATCCAGCGCAGCCGGCCCTTCCGCTGCATAAGCCGCACGGATCTGGTCAAGGGCGGCCCTGATCTCGGCCTCGTCGACGCCGAGCATCTCGGACAAGGTTTGGACAAGTGCCGCCTCACGCTCGGCCTGATCTGGGTCGGTTGGCCAGCCCGGTGGCTCAGTGCTCGGCGCGGGAATGCTGGGCGTTGAGGTACCACTGGGCGCGCTTGTCGGGTTAGGCGTTGCTGGGGTGTGTGCGGACGCTATGCTCCCCGCTCCGATGCCAGCGCCAAGCACGAGTATTCCTGCCCCTATTGCGACTGCAGTCCTCATCGAAGCTGCCACGTTTGTTGCTCCCTATCCTCGGTTCGCGATGCCTGTCGAACAGGGTGACGCTCCTATCTGTCAACTGCCTGGGTGGAACCTGGCAGCCAGCTAGCAATGTGAGTCGCTTCTGCGGGCCTGGATAGGGTCGAAATGTGGTCATGGTGAGGACATGTCCGCGACAGCGGTGAGCGAGCGGCGGTCGAAGCAGGTCAACGGCAGCCTGCTGACGGTGCTGGTCGCTTTCCTCGCCAACTTGCTGATCGCCATTGCCAAGTCCGTGGCCGCCGCAATCACGTCATCGGCGTCGATGCTCGCCGAGGCTGCGCATTCCTGGGCGGATGCGGGCAATGAGATCTTCCTGCTGATTGCTGACCGGCGATCCTGATTGGCATCACGATCGCGGTCATACGTATAGCGCTCCACCAGATCACCGGATCAGTGGTCCCTGACGCGATTGGCTCAATCCTGGTCAGCGTGCTGCTGGCCGTCAACGCGGTTTTCTTGATCGACCGTAACCGGCGCTTCTTGGTCGGGGAGGTGGTCCGCCCCGAGGTCCGGCAGCACGTGCTCCGCGAGCTACTGGCACGCCCTGAAATTGACCGGATCACCTATCTGCACTTGGAGTTCGTCGGTCCCGCTCGGTTGTATCTGGTTGCCTCGGTCGACATGGCCGGTGACGACGTCGAGCACAACGTGGCCGTGCGATTACGGCAGGTGGAACGGGAGTTGGAGGAGCAGGAGAACATCGAGGAGGCCGTGCTTACCCTCGCCACGCCTGACGAGGCGTCTCTTACGCCGTGAGCGGTGAACGCTAGGCGCTGGCGGTCAGAAGGCCGCTGGCCTCGTGCACATCGTCGACGCAGTAGATCAGCTCACCCATCGGTCGCCCGGCGCCCAGCCGTTGGAGCAATGGCCACGCGGGATAGGTGTCGGTCCAGTACTGCCAGCCCACCAAGATCAGCGGCGCGATCAGACTGGCGTCGGCGGCGTAGAAGTTCTCCGTGACGGCTTGGAAGATCTCCTGCACCGTGCCAGCCTGCCCTGGAAGGAAGACCACACCGCCCTCGCAGCGATGCAGCAGAGTGTCTTCCCGCAGCGCGTTTGAGAAGTACTTGGCGATCTCGGTGGCGAAGACGTTGGTTGGCTCGTGACCGTAGAACCAGGTGGGAATGCTGAGGCTCCGTCCTGCGCCGGTGATGGGCCAGCGAGCCCGCACTCGGAAGGCGCTCCCCGCCCATCGCTCGAGGCTGGGTCGGTATGACGGAGCCGGTTTGATGATCGTCAACGCCTCGTCGAGTGAATCCGCCCACGGGCTCAAATAGGCTCCGAGATTTGCTGCCTCCATAGCTCCCGGGCCGCCGCCGGTGAGCACGGTCCTGCCCGCATTGGTCAGGCTCGCTCCGAGTTCGGCTGCCGCGCGGTAGGTGTCGTCGGTGCGCGCGACGGCATGGCCGCCCATGACGCCGACAATGTTGCGCAGCTCCAGGTGTGATGTCAGGTCATCGAGGGCCTCGGTGATGGAGTGATCATGAAGGGTGGTACCGAGCTCTGCTGTCAGGGAATCTGCATGTTGGGCGTGGGCCCAGGCGTACACCGTGGCATCCAGGCTTGTGGCGTAGTCGCTGGTGCCGTAAAGCTCGACGGCGTCGTACAGACGACCTCGGTAGGGGTCGAAGGGCAGATCGGGCAGTCGCGGGAACAGCAGCGCGCCCGCCTTGCGGAGATGATTTTCGACGGCCGGGTTAAACACGCAGCCAAGAAAGACCGCCCCGCGCGGATCGACCTTGAGCAGCGCGTCAGCTCGTTCGGTCAGGTCGACAGACTGGACAAACCATCCGTTCAGCCGGCGGGCCTTGCCAATGTGGGCATCAAAATCGGCGAGGCTCTCGATGTCGATCAGGCGTCGAGTCACGACACGAACCGCCGACTTCTCATGATGTCGGCATTCTGTCAGGCGTCCCAATTGCCCACGCATAACTGGAGAGATCTTGTCTGCGACCTGCCACACTTGGCCCCGTGCGTGACGTGGTGATCTTGGGCAGCACCGGCTCGATCGGAACGCAGGCCTTGGAGGTCGTCGCCGACAACCCTGATCAGTTCCGGGTGGTGGGGTTGGCCGCCGGCGGCTCCCAGATGGCGATGCTGGCTCGACAAGCGTTGGACAGTGGAGCGCGTACGGTCGCGGTCAGTCGGGCCACAACCGTCCAAGATCTCCAGCTCGCCCTATACGCCGAAGCCAGCCGGCGCGGCTGGGCGCATGGGGACGTGCGGCTACCGCGCATTGTTGCGGGGCCCGATGCGGCAGCCGAGGTGGCGGCCATGCCGTGCGACGTCGTGCTCAACGGCATTACTGGCTCCGCCGGGCTTGCCGCAACACTCGCTGCCTTACGAGCCGGACGGATCCTCGCCCTGGCCAACAAGGAGTCTCTGGTGGTCGGCGGTCCCCTGGTTACCCAGGCCGCACAGCCGGGCCAGATTGTTGCTGTCGACTCCGAGCACTCAGCCCTGGCGCAATGTCTTCGCGGCGGAGCAGCCACGGAGGTCGATCGGCTGATCCTGACTGCCAGCGGCGGGCCTTTCCGCGGCCTCAGCCGGGAGCAAATGAGTGACGTCACGCCGGACCAGGCCCTTGCGCATCCGACCTGGAATATGGGCAGGGTGATCACGACCAACTCGGCGACGCTGGTGAACAAGGGCCTGGAGCTGCTTGAGGCCCACCTGCTGTACGGCGTGGACCTGGATCGGATCGATGTTGTTGTACATCCGCAGTCGATCGTGCATTCCATGGTGCAGTTCGTCGACGGATCGACCCTCGCGCAGTGCTCGCCACCTGACATGAAGCTTCCGATCGCGCTGGGTCTGAGCTGGCCGGATCGGCTGCAGGGAGTGGCCCCGCCCTGCGATTGGAGCACGGCATCGAGTTGGACTTTCGAGCCGCTGGACCGCGCGGCATTTCCAGCGGTTGAGCTCGCCCGGGAGGCCGGGCGACTCGGAGGTACGGCGCCGGCCGTGTACAACGCCGCGAACGAGGTCTGTGTGGACGCTTTTCACGATGGCCGGATCGGTTTCACCCAGATCCTTGACATCGTGGCCACGGTGTTGGATGAGCACGCTGGTTCAGATCCCGACGTAGGCTCGAGGCTGGTCGCGAGTGACAAGCTCACGCTTGAGCGGGTGCTAGCGGCCGATGCTTGGGCACGCGCCCGGGCCAACGACCTCACTCAGACCGCGGAGCACACGCACTAGATGAACCTTCTGATCTACATCGGTGGTGCCGTTGCCTTCTTCGCATTGGTGATGGCCTCAATCGCCTTGCACGAGGTAGGCCATCTCGTGCCAGGCAAGCTGTTCAATGTCAAGACCACCGAGTACTTCGTCGGCTTCGGTCGTACGTTGTGGTCCCGGCGCCGTGGCGAAACTGAATTTGGCGTCAAGGCGGTCCCAGTGGGCGGCTATGTTCGCCTCGTCGGCATGTTCCCGCCCGCCAAGGATCGTCCTGATCAGGTCCGCGCATACAGTACTGGCCCGTTTCGAGCGCTCGCCGACAATGCGCGGGCCGCAGAATGGTCCACGATCAAGCCCGAAGACAACGGCCGGCTCTTCTATCAGAAGCCCTTCTGGCAGAAGCTGATCATCATGGCCAGTGGGCCGGCGATGAACATCCTGCTGGCGTTTTTGATCTTGCTGGGTGTCGCGGCCACGTACGGCGTCTACCGCTCCCAGCTGACGATCAGCAAGGTGCAGGAGTGCATTGTCGTTGCCAATGCACCTGACAAGACCTGCGCCGGAAAACCGCCGACCCCGGCCGCTGAGTCGGGAATCCAGTCGGGGGACAAGATCGTGGCGTTCAATGGAACCGCGGTGTCGTCCTGGGACGACGTCTCGCGCCTCATCCGCGCAAACCTGGACCACGAGGCGGTGGTGACCGTCGAGCGGAATGGTCAGCGTATCGATCTGAAGCCGGTCAACACCGTCATCACCGGCGTGCCGGACAGGTACAACCCATCGAAACGGATTCCAGCTGGCTTCTTTGGCGTCGAACCCGAGGTAGTCCGAGAGCGCGGCGGGCCTATCGCAGTGGTCGGCGACATGTGGCAAATGACTAAGCAGACCGTTGTAGCGCTCGCATACTTCCCCGCGAAGGTGTTCTATACCGCTTACAACCTGGTGACTGGCCAGCCTCGAGATATCTATGGGCCGATGTCGATCGTTGGCGCAAGTCGAGCGGCGGGCGAGATCGCTTCGACGAATCAGATCGACGCGGCAGCCAAGCTGGCGAGCCTGTTCACCGTGCTCGGCGCGGTCAATCTCTTCGTCGCACTCTTCAACTTCGTGCCGCTGCTGCCGTTGGACGGCGGGCATGTGGCTGCAGCGTTTTATGAGGCGGTGCGACGGGCGATCGCTCGCCTCTTCGGACGGCCTGACCCCGGACACGTGGACACAGCGAAGTTGCTGCCGGTGGCGTACCTTGTCGGCGGCGCGATCCTGATCTCGGGCGTGATATTGATCTTGGCTGATCTCATCGATCCGATCCGCCTCTTCTGACGCTTCCCGGGGCTCATGGTGGGTCGGCAATGCCACGTCCGATCGCATCCGGATGCTCCGGAAACCCCCCGGAAAAACCGAACAGATATTCGATCCAAGCTAGAGGGCCGGCGTGTGCCCGACATCCCTCAAGACGACTTAGCAGATGGAAGTCTTGTGATACTCGCTCGCCAGGCGTTTACCCCTATGCGATCGATATTGGTGTCCATGGTCACGGCGTCAAGGGCATCGATCCGCCATGTCGGTGGGGTAAATGCCGCTCTAATCTCTTGCTGACTTACCCGCCGCGGACCCAAGGTGCCCGGCTGCCGGTCACTGAAGCAAAGCAGGTAGTAGTGGCCTGCCGCCGTGATGACGGCATCCAGCGCGGTGACATATCGAGCGCGTTCGTCATCGTCGAACACGTGGAATAGCCCGCTGTCGAGCACGGTATCGAATTGTTCGCCGAGCTCCGGCAATCGGAGAGCATCCCAGACCAGGAACCGTCCCTGTAGACCGCGCTCGTGGGCTTTGCGCCGCGCGTGGCTGATCGCCTGCGGCACAGCGTCGATGCCGACAGCGTCCAGTCCGAGCGCGGCGGCCATGAGCGCGTGCTCACCGGTTCCGCACCCAACATCCAGGACGCGTCCTCTCAGCACACCGCGCTGAACCAATTCCACGAAGGCGGGTTGGGGCCGCCCAATGTCCCACGGCGGAGGGCCGGCGTCATACATCGCATCGAAGCGGTCAAGCCGCTCCGGCCGTGACGAGCCGAGCAGATTGTCTGGGTCGCTCATGCTGCTATGTTCGACCGTCCGAGTCCGGACAAGCAATGTTGCGATGCGGAGCCGAGGCGTAGGCGGCTATAGGTGCGGAGCTCAGACGACATAAGGCGTCGTTCCCAGCAGCTGAACCTGCAGGGCCTCGGTACAGCCTGGGGAACATCGTCTTGGCCAACGTCGGCGACCTGATTTATGCGGTGTACGTGCTCAGCCTGCCGTTCGGACGGGTCTGTGCGTTGCACGGCTTCCATCTCGGCGCAACCGGCCTGATGCTGTTCTGGTACCTCTGTCACTCCGGCCGCAGCCAACGGAATCGTTTGCCATCCCCTCGAAGTCGGGAGTCAGGTTAGGCTGGACCGGCGGCGCGCCGTGACTTTGGTGTCGCCGAAGACTGCCGTGCATGAAAGGCCTTATGAGCATCGACCTGGGTCTGCCAACCCTTCCTCCACCGACCCTCGCGCCGCGTCGCAAGAGCCGCCAGATCAACGTCGGCAAGATTGCGGTCGGCGGCGATGCGCCTATCAGTGTGCAGTCGATGACCACCACGCTGACGGCAGACATCAATGCCACCCTTCAACAGATCGCCGAGCTGACCGCCACCGGCTGCGACATCGTCCGGGTTGCCGTACCGAGCCAGGACGACGCCGACGCCCTACCGGTGATCGCGAAGAAGTCGCAGATCCCGGTCATTGCCGACATCCACTTCCAACCCAGGTACGTCTTCGCCGCTATTGACGCGGGATGCGCTGCCGTACGCGTGAACCCCGGCAACATTCGCGCCTTCGATGATCAAGTGAAGGAGATCGCAAAGGCTGCGGCGGACGCGGGCTGCTCCATTCGTATCGGGGTCAACGCGGGGTCGCTGGACAAACGCCTGCTCGCGAAGTACGGCAAGGCCACTCCGGAGGCATTGGTCGAGTCAGCCCTGTGGGAGGCCAGCCTCTTTGAGGAGCACGGCTTCCAAGATTTCAAGATCTCTGTCAAGCACAGCGACCCGGTGATCATGGTGCGCGCGTACGAGCTGCTCGCAGCCGCGTGCGACTACCCGCTGCATCTCGGTGTTACCGAGGCCGGGCCGGCATTTCAGGGGACCATTAAGTCCGCGGTCGCCTTCGGCGCGCTGCTCTCCAAGGGAATCGGCGACACGATCCGGGTCTCGTTGTCCGCGCCACCAGTCGAAGAGGTCAAGGTCGGCATCAAGATCTTGGAATCCTTGAACCTGAGGCCGCGGCATTTGGAGATCGTCTCCTGCCCATCTTGCGGTCGTGCCCAAGTTGATGTTTACAAGCTCGCCGACGAAGTAACCGCTGGGTTAGAGGGGCTGGAGGTGCCGCTCCGGGTTGCCGTGATGGGTTGTGTCGTCAACGGACCGGGAGAGGCACGGGAAGCCGATCTCGGGGTCGCTTCGGGTAACGGCAAAGGCCAGATCTTCGTACGCGGCGAGGTGATCAAGACTGTGAAAGAGGCCGACATCGTCGAGACCCTTATCGATGAGGCGATGCGGCTCGCAGAATCCATGCCCGCCGGCGACGGCGTCCCCGAGGTCAGCGTGCGCTAGACATGCGCAAGGTCGCCGGCACGATTGCATCCCGATGGGCCCGAGACGGTTCCGTGCGGGTGCTGAATCGCAGCGACCTGCCCGCGGCGATCCGGCTGCTCTCCGCTAACCCGATCGAGAACGTCTTTGTGGCCTCCCGGGTGCGCGCGGCGGGTATCGAGCAGGCAAGCCTCGGGTGTCCTGTCTGGGGATATCAGCGAGGTGGTCTGCTGCGTGCGCTGTGTCATGCGGGATCGAATCTCGTGCCCGTCAATGCTGACGAGGACGCGCTTGAGGCTTGGGCTGAGTTCGCCGGTCCGGAACGTATGTGCGCATCGATCATCGGCCCGTCGCATGTCGCGCTGGAGCTGTGGAACCGGCTGTCCGAGCGCTGGGGCGCAAGCTGGAGCGACGTTCGCGATGTGCGGCCACGCCAACCCGTGCTCGCGATCAGTTCGCCGCCGACCATCCCGATCGATCGGCGGGTACGGCGGGTCACCCTCGATCAGTGGGATGCCTACACCGAGGCGGCCGTGAAGATGTACACCGAAGAGATCGGCGTCTCACCGGTGCAGGGCAATCCCGCCGGCTATCGCTTTTACGTCCGCCAGCTGATCGCCTCGGGTCGCGCGTTCGGCATCTTTGAGGGTGATCGGGTGCTCTTCAAGGCCGATCTCGGCTCGGTTTCTGGATCGGTCTGCCAAGTGCAGGGAGTTTGGCTGGAACCTGAGCTGCGTGGCCGGGGTTTGGCAGCCGCCGCGATGGCGGCTGTTGTCCAGCTGGCGCGTACGGTCGTCCCGACTGTGTCGCTCTATGTCAACGACTACAACCTGCCAGCACGCGCGACCTACGCCAAGGTGGGCTTCACCCAGGTTGGCGAGTTCGCGACGGTTCACTTTTGACGGCCCCTCGGGCGTGCCTCGCAGGGCTCTGGATCGGGCTGTTGATCATCTCCGGTTGCGCGACCGACCAACCGCCAGCCGACCGTACGCCAGCGGCGGCTTCGACTCCTGATCCGACCGGAACCCTGAGCAGGCCAACTCCGAGCAGCTCCTCCAGTCAGTCCGCCCAGCGGCCGCCTTCGAAGCCGAAACGGATCAGCGCGACGGTGGTGATGAACGGCGATCTGTTGTGGCACAACACCTTGTGGTACGGAGCAAAGGAAGACGCCCAGCGACGCGGACATGGCGGCTACGACTTTGCGCCGCTGCTGGCGGGAATGAAGCCGGTGATCGCATCGGCCGACATGGCAATCTGCCATGAGGAGGTGCCGCTCGCTCGGCCAGGCGGGCCGTACCGAAACTATCCACTGTTCGCCGCGCCGCCGCAGGTCGTGCGAGCCATTGCTGCGACCGGCTACGACGTGTGCACTACGGCTTCCAACCATGCCGTCGACCAAGGCTTCGCCGGCCTGAAGCGCACACTCGATGATCTTGATCGAGCCAGGATCCCGCATCTGGCACGGCTCGTACCAAGGCCGAATCCGTCCGGCCGACGATCTTCACCACCAAACAGGGCGTCAAGATTGCGGTCGTCGCGGCCACTTTCAGTCTGAACGGTCTCCCCATGCCGACGGCCAAGCCGTGGGCTGTGCAGCGGATGAGCGCCAAGGGCTTGTTAGGTCAGGCGCGTCGTGCCCGGGCGGCCGGAGCAGACGTCGTGCTCGCGGCCGTACACGTCGGAACTGAGTACTCCACGAGCGAGAACGCGCAGCAGATCAAGCTCGCCCGCACGCTCACGGCCTCACCCGATGTTGATCTTGTGTATATGCACCACCCGCATGTCGTGCAGCCCTGGACAACCATGAACAAGAAGTGGGTGCTCTACGGGGTGGGCAACACGGTGGCCCAGCACGCCACCAATGTGCCGCGCGGCGCCGAGGGCGCGACAGGGCGGTTCACCTTCACTCGCGTCGGCAATGGGCGGTTCACCGTCACCAACGCTGAGTACATTCCGACCCTCGTCACCTACTACCGGCCCGGCCGGCCTGCGCGGTTGTATTGGGTTTCTGCGGCATTGAAGACCGCCAAGGGATCATTCCGCAGCCGGCTGCTGGACGCCCAACGGCGGACCACCGCGGTCGTGATGCGCAAGCATCCTCAAGGGTTAATGCGCGGATAGTCCCGGCGGCATTGCAATACAGTGCTCGCGCATGGCGCGCGCCGGCATGCTGATGGAGGGAGCAGACACGGTCTTTGTCTGCGATCGACGACGAAGTAGTAGGCGGCCTTTAAGCGCGGTGCGCGAGCCGAGACAATACAGTGCTCGGGTGATCACCCGAATGTCGGAGCTGTTTGTCCGCACGTTGCGCGAGGATCCGGCCGATGCCGAGGTACCGAGCCATCGCTGGCTGGTGCGTGCCGGCTACATCCGCCGCGCCGCTCCAGGCATCTATACCTGGCTGCCACTGGGCTACCGCGTATTGCGCAATGTCGAGCGCATCGTGCGCGAGGAGATGGATGCGATCGGCGCTCAGGAGTTGCACTTTCCGGCGCTGCTGCCGAAAGAACCCTACGAGGCCAGTGGACGCTGGACGGAGTATGGCGAGGGCATATTCCGACTGCACGACCGGAAGGGCGCGGAATACCTCCTAGGTCCCACACACGAGGAGATGTTCACCCTCCTGGTCAAGGATCTGTACTCCTCTTACAAGGACCTACCACTCTCGCTTTACCAGATCCAAACGAAGTACCGCGACGAGGCGCGCCCACGGGCCGGATTGCTCCGCGGACGCGAGTTCGTGATGAAGGACTCCTACTCCTTCGACATCGACGACGAGGGCCTCGCGAAGTCGTACGCGGCCCATCGCGATGCCTACGTCAAGATCTTCAACCGGCTCGGCTTCGAATACGTCATCGTGCACGCCATGTCCGGCATGATGGGCGGCTCGGCCAGCGAGGAGTTTTTGGCCATTGCCGAGAACGGCGAGGACACCTTCGTCCGCTCACCTGGGGGCTACGCAGCCAATGTGGAGGCCGTGCGGACAACGCCGCCGCTGCCGCTACCGTACGACGACGCGCAGGCCGCTCACGTCGAGGACACGCCGAATACTCCGACTATCGAGACCCTGGTTGACCTGGCGAACGCTCGCTTCCCGCGGCCCGACCGGACCTGGCAAGCCGGTGACACCTTGAAGAACGTATTGCTGATGATCACTGAGGCGGATGGCACCCGGCACCCGCTGGTGATCGGTGTGCCGGGGGACCGGGAGGTCGATATGAAACGGCTCGCGGCCCAGCTCGAACCGGCCGAACCAGAGCCATTCAGGGATGAGGATTTCGCCGCAAACCCGGAACTTGTGAAGGGCTACATTGGACCGGTTCGATTTGGCGCCGCCGCTGAGCCGGTCGCCGCGGTACTCGGCGAGGAATCCATGACCAAGATCAGGTATTTGGTAGATCCCCGAGTCGTCGCCGGAACTCGTTGGGTGACTGGGGCGAATGAGCCTGGTCGGCATGTCTTCGACCTCACGTGCGGGCGGGACTTCACACCCGACGGCATCATCGAGGCCGCCGAGATTCGCGACGGCGATCCGGCCCCTGACGGCTCCGGACCCTTGACGCTGGCCCGGGGCATCGAGATGGGACACATCTTCCAGCTGGGTCGCAAGTTCTCCGAGGCTCTTGGCCTCAAGGTGCTCGACCAAAACGGCAAGCTGGTCACGGTCACCATGGGGTCCTATGGTGTCGGCATTTCGCGAGCTGTTGCGGCGGTAGCCGAGGGGACCTGTGACGACAAGGGACTCTGCTGGCCACGCGAGCTGGCGCCGTTCGCCGTGCACATCCTGGCGGCCGGTAAAGAGGAGGCTGTGACCATGGCAGCTGCCGATCTGGCCGTTCAGCTGGACGAGGCGGGGGTATCGGTGCTCCTGGACGACCGTCGGGTAAGCCCCGGCGTCAAGTTCGCCGACTCGGAGATCCTGGGCATGCCGACGATCGTTGTGATTGGCCGCGGCCTGTCCAGCGGTGTGATCGAGCTGCGCGATCGAAGGAGCGGGAAGCAGACCGAGGTCGCCGTTGAGGATGCGCTCGCAGAGATCCTCGCAGCGGTGCATGGCCCAACCCGACTGGGCTGAGGCTTTGGATTGTCGGACCTCTCCGCTCTGTCGCTAGCGGCGCTGATCCTCGCGGCCTTTGTCGCCGGTTGGGTTGATGCGGTAGTTGGCGGCGGTGGACTGATCCAGCTGCCCGCTCTGCTGATTGGGCTGCCGAGCAGCACCCCACCGGCAGTGATCCTGGGCACGAACAAGATCTCTTCGTTCTGCGGGACGGCGACCAGCTCGCTGACGTACGCACTCCGGATCCCGCTTGACTGGCGGACCGTGGCGCCGCTGGTCGTCACCTCAGCCGTTGGATCAGCAGTTGGGGCATCGCTGGCGAAGCTGCTGCCAAGAGATGCCTTCACGCCGATTGTCTTGGTCGCGCTGATCGGCGTCGGCATTTATGTCTGGCGCCGGCCGCAGCTGGGCACGGTCTCGAAGCGGAAGCACCCCGGCCGAGGACATTACGGGCTGACCGCGCTCATCGGCCTCGGCGTCGGCGCGTACGACGGGTTTCTGGGGCCTGGCACCGGCTCCTTCTTCGTGATCTTGCTGGTCATCGTGCTTGGCTACGGATTCCTGGAAGCGAGCGCGACGGCCAAGATCGCGAATCTGGTCACCAACCTGTCCGCCATTGTCATCTTTGGGTTGTC
>Ga0307293_10000239_pt1 | contig 13994 bp, 15 predicted proteins | sample ER_DNA_150_FD_194488 | JGI IMG/M metagenome (GOLD analysis project Ga0307293, IMG submission 194488) | Bulk soil microbial communities from the East River watershed near Crested Butte, Colorado, United States - ER_DNA_150 | ecosystem: Environmental > Terrestrial > Soil > Floodplain | place...
GCCGCGGGCGCGCCGGCCGACGCTTTGACACGGCCGGCGATGGCGCGGTACTACCCGACCGCCGAGCGCGCCATGATGACGCATCCGGATTACCCCCGCCTCTCGATCGCCGAGGCGATGCGCGCCTGCGGCGAGGTGCACTGGACGCTGGTCGCCATCCCACCGCCACACCCCGCGGCGATACTGGGAGTTGAGCTGCCCTTCACGGTCAACGTCGACGGCGAACAGATCAACGGCGTGCTGGACTACGCGGTGCGCACCGGTGAGAACAGCGTGCACGTGCGGGACTGGAAGTCCAGCGCGGTGACATGGCGACCCACCACCGACCCCGCGGTGCCCCTTTACGGCTGGGAGGCCCGGCGGCGTTGGCCATGGGCCACGACGATCACCGTGGGGATCTACTCCATTCGGTCACGCCGAGAGCAGGTGGAAACCCTCGACCCGGATGCGAGTCGGTACCTGTTGGATCGGCTGGTCGCCGATGCGCGAGAGGCTCGCGCGGAGGCCGCCGCACTCACCACCGACACTGTGGATGCCCTGTACCCGCCGAGGCGTGGTGAGCACTGTCGGACATGTTCCTTCCGCTCACACTGCCCGCTGTTTCGCCACGTCACCGGCCTGCCGATGCGGCCGGGGATCAACTTGGCCACCGAGCGTCACCGGCTCAGCCGGACACTGGAGCAACGCTCGCACCCTGAACTACCGTCCACGTAGGAGTGAGCGCCCCAAGGAGGCGAGGCACCCGTGCCACCTTCCCCCCTCCCCGACGATCAACCGGAGTACCCCGGCGCCGTTGAGCGAGTTTTCGGTCCGCCCGGTACCGGCAAGACCACCTATCTGTCCAAACGGGTCAGGTCTACTGTGGCCAAATATGGCCCAGATTCCATGCTATTGGCCAGCTTCAGCCTCACTGCCGCTCACGAGATGAGCAGTCGATTCGTCGGCGATGGACCCAAGCCGAGCCCACGATGCATTGGCACGCTGCACTCGCACGCGTTCCGTCAACTCGACCGGCCGCCGGTTGCCCTGGACCGCAAAGTGATCGGCGACTGGAATGAGCAAGTCGAGCCGGAATGGCGGGTCACCCCAGATACTCGCAAATCTGGCGCGGCCAGCGCCGACTCCGGCGACGGTGTCACCGACGGTCGGTATGCGGCTACCGGCGACGAGCTACTGGCGGCGATGGATCGGCTGCGTGCCGTTCAAGCTCATCGGGAGGACTGGCCGCCCAACGTCCGCGAATTCGGTGAACGCTGGGACGCCTGGAAACGCGGAGCCGGCGCCATCGACTTCACGGATATGATCGAACACGCACTTGAGCAGGCCTTGGACGGCGTGGCGCCGCCCGGCAACCCGCAGTTCGTACTGATCGACGAGGCCCAGGATCTCACCCCCCTGGAGATGGCGCTCGCGCTGGCGTGGGGCCGACACTCCAGTGTGCGGAAGTTGGTTTTCGGCCTCGACGACGACCAGGCGATCAACCGATGGCGCGGCGGCGACCCCGAGGCGCTACTCACCCTGCACGGGCCGGGTGTCGCCGACCACCTGCTGACCAAGTCCTACCGAGTGCCGGAGTCGGTGCGGGTGGTGGCCGAGCAGTGGGTGCGTCGACTCGGCCCGCGACGCCGCGACAAGGCGTATGCCCCCCGCACGATCACTGAGCAGCGTTTTGACGATCACGGCGCTCCCTACGAGCACGACACCGGCGAAACCGTGACCGGCGCGGCGTACAAGCTGCCGCTGCGGATCTCCGATCCGCGCCTGGTGGCCAAGTTGGTCGCTGACGTGGACGCCGGCCACACCGCCATGGTGCTGACCACCTGCAACTACATGCTTGACCCGCTGATCAACAACCTGCGTCGGGAGGGGGTGCCGTTCCACAATCCCTACCGGCCGGCCGAGGGTCGATGGAATCCACTGGGTCACTCCGGCGAGAACATCACCACCACGGCCGAGCGGGTTTTGCGGTACCTGACACTGGCCAAGCGGGACTGGACTGGCGCGGACATCCAGGCGTGGATCGAGCTGGTGAAGCTCGCGCCAGCCGGTATGCGCAACGGCGCCAAGGCGGCGATCTCGCGATTCAGCCCTAACGCCACAGTGCCGTTCGCCGAGGTGGCGGACCTGTTTCTCACCCCGGCCGCGCTCGAGAAGGCCACTGGACCCAGTATCGATTGGCTCTATGGCGCGTTACTCAAGAGTAAAGAACGGGTAGCCAGCTACCCGTTGCAGATCGCGCGGATGCACGGCGCCGAGGCGCTGGCCGAACAGCCGCGCATTGTAGTTGGAACGATACATTCCGTTAAGGGCGCGACGAGCGACATCGTGTACGTCAGCCCTGATGTATCGCCGGCCGCCGCCCAGACTCTGCGGACTCAAGCCGGCATCGACGAGACGATCAGGCAGTTCTACGTGGCGCTGACAAGATCATTTCACGAGCTGCGAGTGCTGGCCCCGGCGACCTCCCAGCACGTCCGACCGTCCGAACTCATCCCCGGCGACCTGGAGGTTTTCGCATAATGGAACAAGGTCTCACTTGCCCGACGGTAGAGGACGCCCCCTACGATGCCGCGCCGTTGCGCCGCAAAGCCGAACGCAAGGCTGCCGAACCGCATTACCGAGCCGAGGCCGACGTCGTCGGCGACGTGATCAACTACATCCGGTCACTGCCCCTCGGTCACGCCCGCAAAATCCACGGCGACGCCCACACGCAGATCGGCGAACCGGATGTGGACGCCTGCGTGCGCGGCCGATCGGTCAAGCTCGAAGGCAAGACGAGGCGCGACCGTCCTACCGCCACTCAGATGCAGGCGATGAAACGCTGGCGCAAGGCCGGCGCGCTGACTGGCTGGTTTCGCAGCACGGCCGACGTGGTGGCCTTGCTGGAGCACCTCGACGACCCGGCTTTTGTCGCCAACCTGGAGCAACCCGGCTGCGGTTGCCCGCTGCATCCCCGGAACGGGGCATGAGCCGCGCCACCAGGGCACACCTCACCGCGATCGGCCCGGCCGATCGAGTGGTTGCCCTGGCACCTGTGACGACAGGCGTCCCCCAGCTCGCCGCGGCGGTGGTGACCGCGGCGGTGCAGTGGGCGACCGAGGCCGACGCGCTGGCTAGCACAATGGGCTGGGCGCCCAGCACCACCAACGCGCTCGGGGAGGCCACCCTCAGCCTGCTCGACGCTGTGCACACCTTGGAGGCGTCGGGTACGGCCGCGCCCTCTGTCGGCGATCCGGCGGGCTAGTCCTTGGTTCCGGTGACCTTGCGGCGAGCTGGCTTGCCGGCCTCGGTCGCCTCCTCGTCGGGCTGCGCGGCGCCGGCTTTCTGCTGCTCGTCTTCGTAGCCGATGCGGTCAGCGACCGGCACCGGGGCCGGTACCGCGGTGTAGGGCAGGTCCTTGGTCTCCAGCGGGGGAGGGGATTCAGCCATGCGCCAAGGTCACCACGATCACCAGGGCTCGGCAAGTCGACACGCAAGCTCCGGGCCCCGTCATCCGGCGGGAACTCCCGAAGCTCACTTCCGGCCTGCACCGCGGTGAGGTCGGCCGCCTTCAAGATTACGCGGCGTTGGCCAGTGGGGTGCCGCGCCGCGCGCCGTTGATGTCCACCGATGCCACCACCTGGGTGCGGGCGATGAAGGCCAACACGGCGGTGACGATCATCATGACTGCCCCCTGCCACTCCGGCGCGACGTGGATGCCCAGTGAGAGCGCCAGGGCAAGAAGGGCTTTGAATAGACCGGTGACGATGGGTACCCATTCCTCGGCGTGCACGAGGCCAGCCGCGATGAGATTGAGAACCAGGACGGCGACGGCATTAAGCCAACCCTGAGTCTCGGTGCTCAGATTGGCGATCATGCCGATGCCGTAAATCACGGCGGCGATCAAATTGAGCGTCAATACCGGATCGCGACCGAACGGATTCTTCATTGAGTTTCCTTTCAGTGCGGGGCGATAATCATGGAGCTGGGCAACGGTTCCCCCGGCGGTACCGGACCCAGCAGTAACCCGAGCACGGAGAGATTGCTGTACGCCTGGATCGTGTCGTCGCCACCGTGGGCGCGGACTACGAACTGCATGTCAATGAGATCCTGTTCATTTTGAATCCATCGACACGTCACACCGTTGCCCACGAATACGGCGAGAGTCCCGGGCTTTCGGACGAATATCAAATCCTTCATTTTGTCCTCCGGTGTCGGTATGGGCTGTGGCGGAGTGCGCAGGTGTCTCGCTATGGTTCCTACCAGCGCCGGCCCGCCATTGATTTCGAAGTGCATCTCATCTACCCGGCCGGAGTAGTCGCCACCCCAACGCACCGCCCCCCCGCACTCAGCTAATATCGCATGAATGGCCGCACGTTGCGCGGGGGTGAAGGTATTGGGCACGCCGATAGGGTGCTTCGGAGCATTGAAGTCGATCGCGGTCCCGGACGCATGGTTGGAGTAGCCGGAGACCTGGCCGCGAACCGCGCGATAATTGTGGCCCCAGCACGAGCCGGCCTCCAGCGACTCCACCGCAACATGGAATCGGTTGGCGACGTGGCTGAGCACCGTGGCCACGTCGCCGGAGCGGACTCCGCCAGGAAACGAGACGCCGTGCACAGTGAACGGCGTGACCCCGATCTCAGATCGGACACTGGAGGCCGTCCACCCGTTTTGACTAGTCGCCATTGGCTTCCTCCGCTGGTTGGATCATTCCTAGCGCCTGGTAGTGTGGCTGCAATCTAGCGCACAGCGCGGAGATGTCACCGAGGACAGCCTGTCGTTCCTCGGCGGATTGGGCTTCCTCAAGCTGAAGTCTCGCGCGACATAGATCCGACTCAATGAGAAAGATTCGTTCCCGCCGAATTCTCTGCGTGTCTACTGCGGTGAGAATTTGGTAATCGTTGTCGCCCATCACGGCCCCATCCATGTGGCGGCAATTGAGGTGACCTCACCGTTGGCGGTCAAGTTGATGGAGCCGCCCTGCTCGTGGTATACCCAGAGGGCGATTCGTTGGTTGGCTGCGAACCGCCGGGTGGTGGACACGTTCAGGGGAAACGGTGCGGCCGTACTGTATCCGCCCGTAGATTTCCAGGGGGTGGTATTCACGTCATCGGCGAGCTGGATTGACCGAAGGCTGGTTCCCGCTGCGGATCCGAAGTTTCCGCCAGCGTCGAGTGACCACAAGCCCGCGCGATTGAGGGTCAAAAAGCTGCCGATCAGGGAACTCCCAGCGGTGTGGGTGACGTCGGTGGTGGTGGCGACGGCGGTGGAGAAATAGGCTCGGAACATGGTATTGGTGGGAACGATCTGATTGCCGGTGTTCTTGTACTTCGCGTGCCCCTCGGTATCGAGGTGCATTACCCCCAGCCAGGCGGAACCGGTGTGGCGGTAGAGCATGTTGTCGGTGGTGAGCACGGCGAGGTCGCCCGCTGCGGGAACGAGCACGTCGGCCAGGTCGTCGACCGAGACGGGAACCCGTCCACCTCCCCATCCGGTGATCAGCCCGGTGGCGGCCAGCGATGTCGTGTTCAGCGCGCCGGTGTGGGTGAACGCGCCGGCACTGTTGAGTGTGGGCGCGATCAGCGAGATCTCGCCGCCAATCCACGGCGCGCGGCCGACGGTGATGTGATCGGGCAACGCGGTGAGGACGGCGGCCGTGTCAGCGAGGTTGCGGAACACTTCCAGCCCGGGACTGATCGGAGCGGCGGTGGACCCGTGCAACCGTGCGGCGGCACCGGCGACGCCGACGATGGCGGCCGTGGACACCGGTATCCCGGTGACCGGCGCGGCGGCGCCGAAAGCGTTGGCCAGACGGGCCTGCATGCGCCCGGCGGCGTCCACCGTCCAGATCGCCTGCCCGCCGGATTCCAGCGCGGTGTAGAGGTTGCCGGCGTCGCCCGCGTGCGCTGAGGCCACCACGGCGCGTTCGCTGGTGGCTCGGGTGCGGGCGTAAAGTCGACCGGTGGTCAACGGGTCCAGTGAGGCGCCCAGATCAGCGCCGACGGCGCCTTGCAGGGTACGCACCGCGCCGTTGGTGGCCAGCTCGCCGCCGGCCGTCATAGTGGCGCTGGCTGCGGCGGCGGCGATGTCGGTGCTCCATACGATGTCGCCGGTCAGGGCGCCGCGGAAGTAGCGACGCACCGGCATGACTGGGCCGCCCACCCACTCCCAGTCGGCGGCGGAACGCCGGTAGAGCGCGAAGCCGCTGGTGACGGTTTGGCGCGCGTAGCGGCCCGGCTTGAGGTGGTCGACCGGCAGGCTGGCCGAGACCACCCCGTCGTCGTAGGCGGCTCGCAGTTCGAGGCTGGTGGCCACCTCGTTCCAGTCGGTGCGGGAGAGCGCGGCATCGGCGTCGAGGCTGTAGCTGGGCAGCTCGAAGTGTGCGGTGCGGGTCTCGGCCACTACAGCCCTGCCTCTCCCTGTTCGCGCCAAGTGATGGTGTTGCGGTCAGCCCAGGTGGGGAAGGCGGCGGCTACGGCGGCCCAGCTCGCCTCGTAGGAGTAGTGCCAGAGCACCGCGCCGGCCGGCTTGACGCCTTTGCGGCCCACCGCGTTGAGCACCTCGGTGGGATCAGCGGTTTCACTGGGCCGGGTGACGATGGTGATGTCCCACGCCGATCCGTCGATGATCACTCCACCGCTGGGCTTCTGGTGCAGCAGCAGCGTCACCTGCCGCGTGCCGGTCAGCGCGGAACGGGCGGCGTCGATGATCGCCTGACGGGTTCCGCCCCGGTAGCCGGAGGTGGCGAAGGTGATCGTGTCACGCTGCTCCTGCTCATTGGCCGACGAATCGATCCGGGCGCCCACGAGTTGGCCGAGCCAGGGCAGCCAGCCGGCCGGCGCGACGATCGGGTCGCCCAGCAGGGAAGTTTGCTGGACGCGGTTGGCGAGCCAGATGGCCAGTTCGTCGGCGGGCAGCCCCCAGGGTTGCGGCGAATCGGGCCCGATGGCGTCATTGCCGGCGATGTCGTCGACGGTATCGCCGATCTGCCCGGCGAGATCAAGCGTCGCCCCCAGGTAGCGCTTGAACACCCAGCAGGAATCCGCGGCGTCCAGCACTCGCACGATCTCCGGAAGCCGCCGGTAGAGGCGATGCACCAACGCGGTCATGTAAGGCACCTGCCCGTCATCGGGCATCGGTTCGCTGGCCAGTGGGGTTGTCACGTTTATGGCCCCTGGGTCAGTGTGATGACCCCGGCGTTGGGCAGCGCGGCGATGCCGGCGATGGCATAGTTGGCGGCGACCGCGGCCAGGGTCACGCTGACCACCCGGTTGACGCCACTGACCTGGTCGATCAGCGAGATCATTTCGTTGAGGTAGATGGTGGCCCCACCGCTGCGGTTGGACCAGGCGATCGGATCGATGTAGGCGTTGATCGCATCGGTGACCGAGGCGGCCACCGTCGCCCACACCGCCCCCGCGTTGGGCACCACAGTGGCCGCGACGGCCACCGTGACGATCGCGGCGTTCATCACGTGCACGTCGAGGATGGCGACCGCGCTTTCCTTCATGGCGGCTTCCAGGGCTGCTTTGGCCGGTGCGGACAGGGCCACTCCGGCCTCGTCCAGCACGGCCACCGTCATGTGCCCGGGATGATCGCCCGGTACCCCCGCCTGGCCGGGATCGTAGAGGTCGAGTCCCGTCGCGATGCCCACCAGCGGGTTTTCCAGCGCGGCGGCGACGAAATGTCGGGGCAGCACCAGCGCGTCGGACAGGCGGGACAGCCGGTCGACACCGCGGTCGCGCCACTCGTTGTCCGTTTCGGGGCTGCGTCCGTCGGCTACGTCGGTGGCCAGTACCACGGAGTCCACGAAGGTCAGCCGGTCGGCCATGGTCAGCGTGGTCCCGGTGGGGGTGCCGTTGGCGGCTGAGGTGAAGGTGTCGCTGATCAGACTGACCACCCCGCTGCCATCGCCGGGCGCGACGGTCAGTCCCGGCGGCTCCACCAGGAAGGTCACCGTGCTGCCGTCGGCGAGCTGGAGGTGGATGCGGGTGCCGGCTGGCACGGTGTGGCCCAGCAGGTCGCCGAAGGTGACGGTGGCGGTGGCTACCGGTGGCGCGCCCAGGTCGCGGGTGATGCCGATCAAGCCGAGGATGGCCACCGCCACCGCGCCGGTGACCCGGTTGGCCGCGACGATGAGTTCGGCGATCTCCAGGGCGAGCGCCTCCATGATGATGACTTCGGTGTTGGCCTCGTTGGGAACCCAGCCGGGCAGATTTAACTGGGTCGTTGCGATGGCGGTGTTGACGATCTGTTGGTCGGATACGTCATAGAGACGTAGGTCGATATAGCCGGTCAGGTCGACCGGTGGGGTTACGCCGGGGCCGCTCACAGCGACATCGCCGCCCGCTGTTCGGTGTCGGCGCGTCGCCAGGACACCGTGACCTGTTCTTGGCCTTCCTGGGCGGGCTCGACCTTGACTTCGGTGATGGTGATCGGCGGCCCAAAGTCGATCAAATGGCGCTGTAGCGAGCTGACCTGAAAGCCTGTGAAGGCGGGATCGTTGACGCCGAAGGCGGGCACCTGGATGCGCTCGCCGGGCCGGGTCAGCATCGCCATGGCGATGCACTCCTCTACCCAGGTGTCGGATCCCTGGTCCACGGAGGCCACCGCGCCGGTGAGGTTGAGCCGGAACGGAAAGCTCAGTAGCCGCATGTCCCGCATCGTCTCACCGGCGCGCGGCCAATCCTCGCAGCGGCACGCGGGACAGGCCGAGGCTACTGTTCGCGGACCACTCCGTAGGAGCCGTTGCGCATCACGGTGTCGGTGGCGGTCGCCGTGTTCTGGGCCCATTGCAGGACGAGGTTCCCCGCGGAGCCGGCGGTGAACACGAAGTGGATCTGACACATGGGTGGGATGACCGCGGCCCCGCCGAGCGCCTGTACGGCGGTGGTGTTGAGCGTCCATCCGGTGGACAGGAATGCCCCGGCGGTGTCGATGCCGGTCACGGTCCAGCGCATCGAGGCGCCGGCCGGGCACGACCAGCCGACCTTGAAGTCGGCGGTGGCGTCGGAGCTGTAGGTGAAGTACACATCGCCGGTGTAGGCGGTGCTGGCCAGGACTGGCCAGGTCAGCACGGTGTCGCTTTGCATCGTCGCGGTGTTGTTGATCGTTTGGTCGGTGAGTCGGCGCCGCGACACGCCGATCTTGGGCAGGAGCGCGTCGACCGTTGTCTTCCAGGCGGCTAGCGTGGTGAGCGTGGCTTCGGCGGTGTCAAGTCTGCCGTCGAGGCTGACATCGGCGGCCTGGAGCGCATCGATATCGACTTCGGCGGTGTCGAGCCGGCCGTCCAGCGTGATGAGTGTCGCCTCGGCGGTGTCGAGCCGACTATCCAGGCTAACGTCAGCGGCTTGCAGTGCGTCGATGTCGGTTTCAGCGGTATCGAGCCGACCGTCCAAGCTGGTCAGCGTGGCTTCGGCGGTGTCGAGGCGTCCGTCCAGCGCGGTGATCTCGGAGTCGTCAGCCTTGCCGTCGAGGGCGGTTTGCAGCCCGGTCACGTCGTCGATGCCAATGGGCAGGGTCGCGAGCGCGGCGGGTGGCAGCCTGCCGACGATGACCAGGTCCGACAGCGACAGCCCGATCTGAGTGAGCAGTACCCGGTCGCCGGCCACCAGTTCTGCCACCGTGGATTCGATCGGCCCATAGGTTCGACTCTGGGCAAGCGAGGTCACTTCGACGTCGTAGGTGTCGGGCTGTATTCCGGCGCGTAGGACGCGACCCCGGTGGGAAACTCCGTAGGCCGGCCGCGTCATCTGTGCCGATGCCTCTCCTTCATAGGTGCCAGAGTGACGAGAACCCCACGCGGAACCGCCGAGTGTTACCGGATCGACACCTGACGGTTCCGCGTCGGGGATCAGTCCGGGGTGACCTCAGTGACCTCGCCGAGATTGATGGCGACCCGTTCGGCCAGGCCGGGCACCACGGTGAGCAGCACGTCGCCGGACATCGCGGCCAGGCCGCCGACGGGCGGAACGTCGATGTGGAGGATCGCCGAGCCCAGTTCGCCGGTGGCGGCGGCACTACCGGTGCCGTCACCGTTGTCAGTCAGGCTGATGATGTCGGGGTTGTCCACGCTGTAGGTGGCCGTGTAGCCCTCCGGCGCTGGCACCGGGTTTTCCATCTCGTCGGTGAACGTGGGTGCGTTGATGGCGACCTTCGTGTCAGCCAAAAGATCCATTGAGATGCTCACTCTTCCTGGTTCAAAGGGAGGTCCGCCCGGACCGGGGATTCGGTCGGTCGGTGTGGTGTCGCTGACTCTTCCGAGGTGCAGCACCACGTTGAAGCGACGGCCTTTGATCAGCCATCGTGTTTCCTTGATCCGGATCAGGTCGCCGAAGTCGTCGACCCGAACCTTTCCGCGCGGACCGCTCACACGGGGTCCACCTTCCTCTCGTTACCGATACCCCTGGGCCCCGGGGATCTTGCCAGCCGCGCTCCAGCCCCGGCCGTTGGCGTTGCCTTGCAGAACGCCGCTCCTCGGGTTGGCGGCCTCGATCGTCTTGCCGTTGCCCAGCGAGATCGCCACATGGCCCGGATGGAACAGCAGTGCGCCCTTGGTGCTCACGCCGGCCGACACGCTGATCAGTGTGTTGTGCGAGCGACAGTGCGCGAGCTGCGCGGCGCTGCCATCCGGCACTTTCGGTGAGATGCCGGCGCGCGACGCGGCCCACTCCACCAGCTCGGAGTTTGAAACGCAGAGTCCTTCCGCAATGAAGTTGCGCGTCCCCTCCACCTGGATATCGAACGTCTCGTCTTCGCCGATCTCGGTAATAGATTGGACGCGTCGCACCGACCATGGTTCGGGGAGGAATCGACGAAGGCCGTAGCTATTGAGCAGCGTCACATCTCGTCGCGGTGAGTTCGGATAGTAGGCGAACGAGTAGAATCGCCGTCCTCCGGACACTGCTTTACCTCTGATCATGACGTCTTTCTGGATCACCGATGTGATATTCGAAACGGCGTCGCCGATCATGATGTGCAGCGCGCGGACCTCCGTGAGCAGCCGTCGCGAAGATGAGCCGTACTGAACATGTCCGCGCTTGTCGTAGTGCCCGTCCGTGTCGGCAAAACCGCGCAAATAGGCGGCGATCAATCCATGCCGCCACGTTGAGACAATGGGCGGTACTCGCTTGACGGGAGACTTTCCGACACAGCCGAGCCCCCTCAGCATCGCGGCCACCGTGACGCTGTTGAATATCACACCGCGCTCGGGAGCGTCGGGGTACCAGCAAGCTGCCCTACCCCAGGTGTGCTCGAATGTCTTTCGAGCGGCGGAAACGACATCCGGCTTGAATACCGAAAGCACTACTCCGGAATGGGTGATCCATCCATTACCGGTGATCGCACCGAAAAGCCACGCTATATCGTCGGTGACTTCGGCGCCATCAGGCAGCGTGGAGCGGAGACCGCTCACTGGATCCGGAACAGCGCCATCCAGCGTCACGGCAAGATCACCACGGGTAAGATTCTGGGCATTTGTCCATTCGAATGTCCAGTGAACTTGCTGCCACTGGCCCAGCTCGTCGCGATGGCGAGGCTGCTTCACTGCGCGCAGGAATGGATGATTGCCGGTGACGTCGATTTCCCGGTTGCGAGTCCTTACTCGGTAGATCGGCCGGGCTCGCTGTCGTGCCCACGCCACCACGGGACGGGCGACGATCCCGTTGCCGGCGTCAAGGTCACATCCGTAAACCATGTCTCCAATTTCGATCTCGTCGACTGGAACGGGGCCACGATTCGCGGTGTAGACCAGCATGTGGCCGACGATACAACAGTCGAAGGCGGCCGGATTCGGGTTGCTCGCCGCGGCCTCGGCACCGAAGACGTAGCGGTCCCCGGCCTGTTGTAACGCAATGGCTACGAACCGGTCCACCTGCCCGTCAGCGCCACCGCCGGACACGGTGGTGCCCGCCGAGGTGTTCGTGGTGTTGGGCGCGGCCTGTGGAGGTTGCGGCGGCGGGTCGACCGGTTCCAGCAGGGTGATCTCGGCGCCGTCGATGTCGGTGCCGATGCTGTAGGCGACGTGGGAACAGATGAATTCCCGCCATTCGTCGCCGGCCACGGTCGGGGTGTTGCGCACGATCACCGACACACCGGGGCGAAAGAACTTGGCTCGATTGAGCGGAATCTTGCCGACAACCTCGGCAACGTTGGCCCGGTCACCGACGCTGGTCGTTCGCGCGGACGGCATGGACAGCCACTGTTCGCCGAGGCTCGGGGGTGCGTACCAAGATAGTCGCAGCGAGCCGTAGGCACACCAGCGCATCGCGAACGCGCTGGAGCCGAAGACCGCCTTGCCGCCGGAGAGAAAGAACCGCTTGCCCAGTTCGCGGGCCAATCGGGTCATCGTGGTCCAGCCGCTGGGCGCTTGGCCGCTGCCGGCGCTGCCCTGCTGGTCGTCGACGTCTCGGGAGACCTGGGCCTGGTCGACCAGCGCCTCGCCGATCATGTAGAGCGCCGGGTCGAACCCCAGTGTGGCCAGCTCGCGGGCCAGCCACTGCGTGGCGGAAACACCGCTGGCCGTGGCCGCCCCCTTGAGGATCATCAGTCGATAGGCGATGTCATGCATGGCGGTGATGATGAGTTGACCACTGCCGTGACTGCCGGGCTCGAAGGCCACCTGATCGATACGAAGATCCAAATCCAGGTACTGCACCCGAGAACCCCGCACGAACACATTGCGGTGCTTGCTGAGCAGCTCCCCCTCGGGGTCGACGATGGTGAAGCGCAAGTTGGGAATGGTTTCCAGGCCAGCCTCGAACTCGGGGGTGCCGATCATCATCGTGGTGTAGTCGCCCCACATCTCCGATCCGATGATTTTGATGGGGTCCAGTACGTCGGGCACCGGCGCCGCCGGCACCAGGGTGGCGACGGGGGCCGTCGGAGTACCGAGCGGGCCAAAGCCGATGTTGGACGCGCCGGTGATTGTGCTCACCGAGGGCAGCTCCGGCGCGCCGAGCGCGGTCGCGGCCTGGGCCAGCGCTAGCCGGGCCTCCCCCAGGTAGGTGACATAGTCGCTGGTGGCATAGGAGATCCACGCCTGCAGGCCACGGGCCTGGTAGATCTCGTAGGCGGCGTTGGTGTTGTACTCAGGGTCGCTGAGCAGGCGGCGCTGGTCGTAGTGCTGGTTACCGTCCCAGCGGATTTTGAACAGTCCGCTAGCGCTGTTCGGATCCAGCGCGTCGACCCGATACCCCGATTCCCGCCGGCAGATCGCCACCGCGATGGCCCGGGTGGACACTCCGCCCACCGGCGTGTCCGGGAACCCGGCGCGCACCACCAGCGCGGCGACCTGCGCGGCCGACAGGATGATCACAGCCGTTCCGGCCAGTGCCAGGTGCCCGGTAGGTAGGTGGCACGCTCGCCAAAAACGATCTTGCCGGGCGGCGGTAGCTCGTCGTGCGCGCACACCACGCCGGCCGCGCCATTGAAGAACACGCCGGTGGGATTGCATACCATGAGCGCGCACGCCTCGGTGCGCTGTTCGCCGGGGATTTCCTCGACGGTCCGAACGGTGATCCACTGACCCACTTCGGTGATCACGGCGGCGCGACACGTCGAGTGATACTCCCCGCCGGGAGTGCCGTAGGAGACGTAGTGCACCATGCGGCACACGCTCGGCTTGGTGCCGTTCACCGAGGACTCCCTTCGTCCGGATCGAGATCTTGGCTCAGTGAGGCCATATCGACTTTCCTTTGTGGACGACGCGGGTCGGTGCGGATCGACTCATCGCGGTAGATCACCTGCCAGTCGGCGACCTGGTCATCGGCGAGCAGCTCGGCTTGAAGGTCTCCGTTGGCCCAGGACATCTGTAACCACCGCCGCCCTTCGGCCCATGCCCTGGGCGCAAGGGCGACGCCTGGCAGGAGCTGGGCAATCCAGCCGTCCGGCCCGAGTCGAACTTCGATCATGGGCGCCTCCTCAGGGAATGGTGAGAACCTGGCCGGGATAGATCAAATTGGGATTCTTGATCTTGTCGCGGTTAGCGTCGAAGATGCGAGGCCACAACGCGC
>Ga0307293_10000251_pt1 | contig 13650 bp, 10 predicted proteins | sample ER_DNA_150_FD_194488 | JGI IMG/M metagenome (GOLD analysis project Ga0307293, IMG submission 194488) | Bulk soil microbial communities from the East River watershed near Crested Butte, Colorado, United States - ER_DNA_150 | ecosystem: Environmental > Terrestrial > Soil > Floodplain | place...
GCCGTCCTGCTCGAAGAAGAAGACGTCGTGGGGCTTCTGCTCGTCCATGTAACGCCCGAGCACGCGGAAGGCGTTCTCGTAGTGGCCGGCGTCACGTTCCGACTCGGGCGACGGCTGGCCCCGTCGAGCGATCGATTCCTCCATGAACCGGGCGATGTCGTCATCGAGGAAGGTCAGGGTCTCCTTCGTCTGCGTCCCGATCGTGTCGGACCAGGTCCCACCGCCGGTGCCTGAGACGACGATGCCCTGGACGATGAAGCCGTCCGGCGCCTCGACGAGGAGGACCTCGCCCATCCGGCGCTGGTCGAGGAACGCCCCGATAGAGCGAAAGACTTCCTCGAAGTCCTTGCGTGGGCTGCCCTCGTAGATCCGCATCGGGTCTCCTCTGCGCGCCGCCTTGCGCCGCCGCCGTCCACGGTTTCAGGACCCGGTGGTCTGGTCCAGTAGTCCGCGATCCTTCGCCCGGCGGTCGCTCGTCCTGAAGACGGCTATCGCTGCGAGTGTAGCCACCGCCCCGGTCGCCAGCAAGGCGACGAGGATCTGAAGAGCGTCGGGCCGTCCCTGGCTGCCGAGCGACGTGAAGAGCGAGCCCGGCCCGCCGACCGCCGTGAGGCCGCCCGGAAAGAGCGCGTCCCGGACGCCCTCGATCCACCACGTCAGCGGGGTCATCAGCCCGATCGCCTGGATCGGCGCCGGCAGGACGGCGAGCGGAAAGACAGCGCCGCTGATGAGGAACAACGCTCCCGCTACGGCCTCCGGGTATGACCAGGCCTCCTGGCGGGTCTGGAGGCAGATCGCGGCGAGCAGAATCCCGATCGCCACGATCGAGGCGATCCCGGCCGCCATCACGATGACGAGCAGCGGCCAGTTGACGACGAACGGGTCGAACGGCACCCCGAGCAGGACGACACCGATCCCCAGCGTGATCACGGCGCCCATCCCACCTACAGCCACCCGGGCGAGGCCGCGCCCGAGGAGGACGACGAGGAAGTCGCTCGGGCTGACGTAGACGTACTTCAGCATGCGGTAGCGCTCGCGATCGTCGAGGACGCTCCAGGCGAGGCCCGAGATCCCCGAGATGACGAACGACCACAGGGCGCTGCCGATGACGACGAAGGCCCGATAGTCGAGCCGGCTGCCCGCGCCGATCACCTCGAGCATGAGGACGAGGATCAGCGCCGACGAAACCGGCTTGGCGACCGAGTAGATGAAAAACAGTACCGGGTCAGTCCAGTTCGCCTCCATCTGCCAGCCGAGCCTGGCGGCCACGCCGAAGCTGCGCCGGATGTCGGCCGCGCCCCGGCCTCTCGTCCGCGCCGGATCGAAGCCACCCCACTCCGGCGAGGCGAGACCGACGGCAGCCGGCAGCTCCGTGCCGCTCATTGCCAGCGCACCGACAGGCGGCCTTCGCTGCGAGCCCGGTTCTCGAGCACGCGCAGGGCCCACCGAGCGACGAGCAGGAACACCACGGTCATGGCAACGAGGATGAGCGCCTCGATCTGCGGTCCGGGCGTGCCGAGCGGATACGCCGAGTCGGCAAAGGCGAGCTGGCGCATGGCGTCGAGGCCGACCGCCAGCGGCAGGATCGAGATGGCCAGCGACCCGACGACCCCGAGTCGCCCGACCGGGAAGCTCATGCCCGATACGAAGTAGACCGGTTCGATCAGCAACTGGGTGAGGTGCCACGCCTCGCGACCCCACATGAGGAACAGGCTGGCGAGGACCATCCCCAGCCCGTACAACGCCGCCAGTGTCAGCAGGAACACGGCGATCAGCAGGAACCACTGGTCGACGGCGAAAGTCACGCCAAAGAGGGTCGTGGCGATGACCAGCACGGCCGCCGCGCGGGTCGAGCTCATGACGAAGCCGCCGACGGCCATCCCGAACAGGACCGACATGATGTTCATCGGGGCGGCGAAGTACAGCTCGAGGTTGCCCTGGCTCTTCTCCCACCAGAGCTGCTGGGCCATCATCCAGATGACGTTCAGCCAGAACGAGGTCATCGCCCCGCCGAGGACGACGAAGCCGATGTATTCGGGCGGCGCCTGGAGCGCCCGGTAGACGAAGACGAACGCCGACGTCGCCAGGAACGGCAGCAGGATCTCGAAGAAGACCCAGCTTTTCTCGCGGAACATGCCGGTGACGCGCGGGTAGGCACGACCCCGCACCGACCGGAGGTCCGTCGCCAGGATCTGGCGCGGCGACCAGTTGGCGGCCTCCTGCGGGCTGCGTGTCGGGCGGAAGACATAGGGCGAGCTCATACGAGCGCCTCTTCCTCCTCGGTCTCGCCTGCTTCGTGCGACGTGTCCCGTGGGTCGGGCGTCTGGTCCGGTGCCGGAGGCTCGGCCCCCTCGCCTTCCGACGCCTCCTCGTCGAAGCCGCGACCGACGAGCTCGACGAAGACGTCCTCGAGCGACGGCTCGGACTTGCGTAGCGCGACGATGTGCGAGCCGATGCCCGCGAGCGCGCCGACGACGCCGCCGAGGGCCGCGTCCTCGGCCAGGGTCAGGTTGACGACCACCGTCTGGCGTTCCTCGCCGGCGGTCTGGTCGGCCGCGGCGGTGGCGGCGCTGAGGACCCCGGGCAGCCGGCGGAGGGCGCCGGTCCCACCGTCGAGCCGGTCGAGCTCCAGACGAAAGACGGACTCACGCTGGACCCGCCGCTTGAGCTCGGCGGGGCTGCCGAGGGCGAGGATCCGACCGTGGTCGACGATCGCGATCCGGTCGCACAGCTCGTCGGCCTCGGCCATGTAGTGGGTCGTCAGCAGGACCGTCCGGCCCGGCACCGCCGCCTTCCAGGCGAGCACCAGCTCGCGGACGGAGCGGGCGGCAGAGACGTCGAGACCGAGCGTCGGCTCGTCGAGGAAGAAGATCCACGGGTCGTTGAGCAGGCCGCGGGCGAAGTTCATCTTCTGGCGCTGGCCGGTCGACAGGGTGCTGACCCGCTGCTCGCGCTGTTCGTCGAGGCCGACGGCGTCGACGAGCTGGTCGACCCGCTGCCAGCCTTCTTTCGATGGCAGCCCGTAGAACTGGCTGAACATCCAGAGCTGTTCGCGGACGGTGAGGATCCCGTAGCCAGACTGCTCGCCGCCGGCGACCATGTTCATGATCCGGCGGATCTGCTTGGTCTGGCGCTCGACGTCGAAGCCGAAGATGTGGGCCGTGCCCTCCGAGGGCAAGAGGAGGGTCGTCAGGATCTTGATCAGCGTGGTCTTGCCGGCGCCGTTCGGGCCGAGCAGGCCGAAGAACTCGCCCGGCTCGACCTGGAGGTCGATGCCGTCGAGGGCCACGACGGGCTTCGGCTTGACGTTGTAGACGCGGCGGATGCCGCGGACGTCGATGGCGAGCGGTTGGGACTGGGCTGTGTCGGACACGGAACTCCCCGGACGAGCCACCTGAGGGACCGGCAGTGTACGACGGCGGCGCGAATTGCTCCGATATCGAACGCCGCGGAACGCCGGTTTCCTCGCGGTCCATTACTCGGAGATCGGATTCCGGATTCGGAGGATCGGCGGGAAACGGAACAGACCACCGCCGGCATTCGAAATTGGACGACGTTCAGCTGCGAGTGACGCCGCCTCCAGCGAGATAGACGGCCACGGCTCCGGCCACCCGGGCGTTGTTGACGATCAGGGCGGTGTTGGCGCGGATCGAGGCACCGTCCGTCAGCTCGCCGATGCGGGCGAGGAGCCAGGGGGTCAGGGCCGGGCCGGCGACCCCGGCGGCGTCGGCTTCGGCGGTCGCTCGTTCGATTGCGTCGGTGGCGTCCGCGCGCGATAGGGCTTCGGAGGCCGGAACGGGGACGCAGATAAGGATCGCGCCACCGAGCCCGAGACCGAGGTGCGTGGCGGCGAGCCTGGCCGCGGCCGGCACGTCCGGTACGGAAGCGGGCGCCGGTACACCGAGGGAGGTCGCGAAGAACCCGGGCAGCTCGGCCTGGCCGACAGCGACGACAGGCACGCCGCGCGTCTCGAGGTATTCGAGCGTCGCGGGAACGTCGAGGATCGCCTTCGGCCCCGCGCAGACGACGGCCATCGGCGTCCGGGCGAGCTCCTCGAGGTCGGATGAGATGTCAATGGTCGCCGCGTTCCCAGGCTCGCCGCTGCCGTTGCCGCGGCCCAGTGCGCCGCGATGCACCCCACCGATCCCGCCCGTCGCGAACGTCCGAATCGCAGCGGCGTGGGCCACGATCATCGTCGCGGAGACCGTGGTCGCCGCCCAGCCGCCCGCGTCGACGGCGAGGGCCAGGCTCGGCCGGGCCGCCTTCCGGACGGTGCCGGTTGCGGCAGTCGCCAGTGCCTCCAGGTCGGCGTCGCTGAGGCCCACGAGAAGCCGGCCATCGCGGACGGCAATCGTCGCGGGGACGGCCCCGGCATCTCGAACGGCCGCCTCCGAGGCGCGCGCCACTTCGATGTTCGCGGGATAGGGCAGGCCGTGGCTGATCAGCGTCGATTCGAGGGCCACGACCGACCGTCCGGCGCGGAGCGCGGCGTCGATCTCGGGGGCGATGAGGAGTCGGTCCGCGACCGACGCCTGGGCAGGTTGGGCCATCGGCGAAGCGTAGCGTCGGCCGCCGCTTGCGTGGGCAGGTCATCATCGACCGATGACAAACCCGACCCGCGCCCCTCGGCTGATCGCGTTCCTCGCGGCGACCCTCGCGGCCACGATCGCCCTGCCGGCCTCGGCCGCGGCCAGCCAGTTCCCGCCCGGCTACGAGGGGTTCCACACGTACGCCGAGGTTGCTGCGGATGTCGCGGCGACCGCGGCCGCCCACCCCGACATCGTGTCGCGCTTCTCGATCGGCAAGAGCTACCAGGGTCGGGAGCTGTGGGCGGTCAAGATCTCCGACAACGTGGCCGTCGATGAGAACGAGCCGGAGGTCCTCTACGACGGCGGCACCCACTCGGACGAGCACATGGGCGTCGAGATGACGCTCAAGATCATGCACTGGCTGGTGAACGGCTACGGCGTCGACCCGCGGATCACGAACATCGTCAACAAGCGCGAGATATGGATCGTGTTCCTGGTCAATCCGGACGGCGCCGAGGCCGACATCAGCGGCGCGCGGTTTCACCACTGGCGCAAGAATCGCCAGCCGACGCCGGGGACGACGGCGATCGGGACCGATCTCAATCGGAACTTCGGGTACCGCTGGGGGCTGGAGGGCAACACCAGCACGAACCCGCGGGCAATCACCTATCGAGGCCCGCGGGCCTTCTCGGCGCCCGAGACGCGGGCGATGCGGGACTTCCTGGCCAGCCGCGTCGTCAACGGGCGGCAGCAGATCCGGACGGCCATCACGTTCCACGAGTACGGCCGCCTGGTGATGTGGCCCTATGGCTACAGCTATGTCGACATTCCGGGCGACATGACGAAAGCCGATCACGCAGCCCTGGTCGCGATCGGCCGGCACATGGCAGCGACGAACGGCTACCGGCCGGAGCAAGCGAGCGACCTCTACCTGACGAGCGGGACCACCCGCGATTACGAGTACGGCATGTATCGGATCTTCAGCTACACGTTCGAGCTGTCGAACCGCGACTACCCCAATCAGACCTGGATCTCCGGCGAGACGGCCGAGCGGGCCGACTGTCCGTTGGGCGTTCTCGGGCTGGGGGCACGGGTGGCCCGCTGCGGGGCGTTCGACGACGATCTCGAGGTGAATCGCGGCTGGGTCGTGAACCCGGACGGGACCGACACGTCGGTCTCCGGGCGCTTTGCCCGGGCAGATCCGGCGGGAACGTTGAAGAACGGGCCGAAGCAGCTCGGCGGGGTCGTGTCCGGCTCGAAGGCCTTCGTTACCGGGGCGGCTGCCGGATTGTCGGCCACCGCGAATGATCTCGACGGTCGAACGACGATTCGGTCCGTCCCGATCGCCCTGCCGGCGGCGGCGGGCCAGAAGCTGATGTTCCGCTACGTTTTCGCCCACGGGGTGAGCTCGACCAGCGCCGACCGCCTCGCGGCGATCGTCGAGGACGCCGCCGGGACCCAGACCACCGTCTTCCTCCGAAGCGGCGCCCCGACCGACGTCGACGGTGTCTGGCGGATTGCGTCCGTGTCGCTCGATCGCTGGGCGGGCACGACGATCCGAATCCGCTTCATGGCGGCGGACGCTGCCCGCGACAGCCTGGTCGAAGTCGAAATCGACGAGGTCGCGGTGACCCAACCCAGCTGACGTTGCGCCCGAGTCGCGCCCGGGCGCGGTAGCCGCACAAATCAGCCGCCCCGACGCGCCGGAGCCGTGCAAGACGCGCCGGAGCCGTGCAAGAAGCCCGCGCGCAAGCACGCGGGCGACCGCGCCCATCGGTCAGTGATGCCGTTGGTTGCATATTTGATGACGGCTTCCCACCTGGCCACACCCAGGACAGCATCGGTAATGCAGCCAACGGCATCAGCGGCGGCGAGGTTGGCCGGCTCGACGGTGCGACGCAGCATTGTCGGGTATGCAATCAACGGGCATCAGGGACGGCGTAGCCCGGCTCGACGGAGCGGGCCAGCCGAATCGGTTATGCAACCAACGGCACCAGCGGCGGCAAGGTCATGTCGCTGGCGATGCGCCAGAGCCGGACCGGGCGGGACAGGACGGGACGGGGGACGGGGCCGAGCCGCGACGGGGGACTGGGGACGAGGCGGGGAGGGGCGTCAGCCGAACGACAGTTCGGGTGATCCCCCGGTGAGCTGGCGGGCGGCGGCGCGGTGGCCGGTGAGGGCGGCGCGGCGGAGCGCTGCAGGTCGGACGCGCGCGTCGGCCGCGGAGGCGACGAACGAGGCGAGGAAACCTGCGTCGAAGGCGTCGCCGGCGCCCGTCGTATCGGTGGCCGTCAACCCCGGCGTCGCAACCTCGAAGCGCAGGGGCGCGATCGTTCCGCGGGCGAGCAGGGTCGCTCCGCCCGCTCCCCGCTTGATCACGGCGAGCGGCGCCGCCTCGAGCAGTCCGGCCAGGTCATTGCTGCCGAGATACGCCTCCGCCTCGCCGATGGTCGAGAAGATGAGATCCGGAGCAGCTTCCGCCACCAGTCGACGGGCCGCCTTTCGTCCCTTCGCCAGCAGCGGGGCTGCGGACGCGAGATCGAGGCTGATCAGCGCCCCGTGGCCGCGAGCCAGCTCGATCGCCCGCCGGCCAGCATCGCCCAGCGGCGACCCGATGAGCGAATAGGCCGGCAGATGAAGCAGATCGGCCGCGAACCAGTCGGATCGGAGGTCGCTCGGGCGGAGCTCGTCGGCCGCCCCGCGATCCGCCACGAACGACCGCTCCCCGCCGAACATCACGACGACACCGATCCGGCCGGTCGGCTTGGCCGCGACACGAGTCGCCCGCACGGTGACGCCGTCACGCGCCAGGGCATCGACGAGCGCCCGGCCAATCGGGTCGCGGCCGATGGCGGTGACCAACGTGGACCGGACTCCCAGTCGAGCCAGCCAGCGAGCACAGTTGGCCGCCGAGCCACCCTGGCGCAGGGCGACCCGACCCGGGACGTCCGTGCCGCGCTCGAGTGGGCGGACCGGCATGATCACCGCGTCGAGCATCAGGTCGCCGAGCACCGTGATTCGGGGGCGCTTCGGGCGGCGGCGGGGCACCGGTCGAGCCATCCTCGCAGCATAGCCCGGCGGCCCATGGCGCCTACAATGGCCCCAATTCACCGACGTTCCTGATCGGAGCCTGCCCGCCATGACGATCGCGACCGAAACACTCGACAAGCTCGCCATCGACACGATCCGGACCCTGTCGATCGACGGGGTCCAGAAGGCGAACTCAGGTCACCCGGGCGCGCCCATGGGTGCCGCCCCGATGGCCTACACCCTGTGGACCCGCTTCCTGCGACACGCCCCGACGAGGCCGGACTGGCCCGATCGCGACCGATTCGTCCTGTCGGCCGGGCACGCCTCGATGCTCCTCTACTCGCTCCTCCACCTGACCGGATACGCCGTCACGCTGGAGGACCTCCAGTCGTTCCGCCAATGGGGCTCGAAGACGCCGGGCCACCCGGAGTACCGCCTGACGCCCGGTGTCGAGGCGACGACGGGACCCCTCGGTCAAGGCTTCGCCAACGCAGTCGGGATGGCCATCGCCGAGCGCCGCCTCGCCTACGAGTTCAACCGGCCCGGTCACGACATCATCGACCACTGGACCTACACGCTCTGCTCCGACGGCGACCTCCAGGAGGGAATCGCCTCCGAGGCAGCCTCGCTCGCCGGCCATCTCCGGCTCCGCAAGCTCGTCGCCCTGTACGACGACAACGGGATCCAGCTCGACGGCCCGACATCGATGGCCTGGTCTGAGGATGTCGTCGCCCGTTTCAATGCATACGGCTGGTCGGCCAGCCGGGTCGACGACGGCAACGACATCGAGGCGATCGCGAGGGCAATCGAGGAAGCCCGCGAGGACGATCGGCCGTCGCTCATCGCGATCCGGACTCACATCGGCTACGGCAGCCCGAATCGCCAGGACACCCAGAAGGCCCACGGCCAGCCGCTCGGCGCGGACGAGGTCAGGCTCGTCAAGCAGAACTACGGCTGGGACCCGGACGCCACCTTCTTCGTTCCGGACGCCGCGAAGGAGCTGTTCCGCCGAGCGATCCCGGCCGGCGAGGCGCTGGTCGAGGCGTGGCACGAGGCGTTCGTCGCGTACGAGAAGGAGTTTCCGGACCTCGCCGCGGAACTCCGCCGGCGCCTCGACGGCCGGCTTGCCGACGGCTGGGACAAGGACCTCAAGACGTACGCCACCGGCGAGGAGATCGCCACCAGGAACGCAAGCCAGGAGGCGATCCAGGCCCTGGCCGGGCCGGTCCCGGAGCTGTTCGGCGGGGCCGCCGATCTGTCCGAATCCAACCTGACCGACGTCAAGGGCGGTGGCGACTTCGGGCCTGACGAGCCGGGGCGGAACCTTCGTTTCGGTGTCCGCGAGCACGCGATGGGCGGAGCGGCCAACGGGATCGCCTATCACGGCGGATTCATCCCGTACGTCGGGACGTTCCTGACGTTCAGCGACTACATGCGTGGCTCCGTCCGGTTGGCTGCGCTCAGCGGACTCCACGTGATCTACGTCTGGACCCACGACTCGATCGGGCTGGGCGAGGACGGGCCGACCCACCAGCCGGTCGAGCACTACGCGGCACTCCGGGCAATCCCGAACCTGTGGTTCATCCGGCCGGGCGACGCCAACGAGGCCGCGGCCGCCTGGGCCATCGCCCTCGAGCGCGGACTGGAGGATCCCTCCGGGCCGGTGGCGCTGTCGCTGACCCGCCAGAAGCTGCCGACGCTGGCCGGCACGGCGGAGAAGGCCCGTGACGGGCTGCGGCACGGCGGCTACGTCCTGCGCGAGGCTTCCGGCGGGCCTGGGTCCGTCAAGGCGATCATGATCGGGACGGGCTCGGAGCTCCAGCTCGCCTTCGGGGCAGCCGACGCGCTCGAGAAAGACGGCATCCCGACGCGGGTCGTCTCGCTGCCGTGCTGGGAGCTGTTCGAGCGGCAGGACGCGGCCTACCACGAATCCGTCCTTCCCCGAGCGGTCCGGGCGCGGGTCGCCGTCGAGGCGGGTGTGTCGCTCGGCTGGGAGCGCTGGGTCGGCGACGAGGGGGCGATCGTCGGGCTCGACCACTTCGGCGCGTCGGCGCCGGCCGGGACGATCTTCGAGAAGTTCGGCTTCACCGTCGATCGCGTGACGGGCATCGCCAGGGATGTCCTGGCGGGCAAGGTGCGCGGGCCGATCCCGACCCTCGAGCCTGGCCATCTGCCGGCGCCGCGCGGCGGCCACCCGAGCCTCGGCCACGGGGAGTCGGGCGTCGGCCGGACCACGGGCACCGATCCGGGCCACAGCTGATGCGCGTCGCCTTCAGCGCCGATCATGCCGGCGCGGCGCTCAAGGACGAACTCCTCGGTCGACTCGAGGCGGCCGATCTCGACCACGAGTTGATCGACCTCGGCGGCGACGGCTCCGACCCGACCGACGACTACCCGGACTACGCCAAGCGTCTTGGCGAGGCGATCCGCGGCGGCGCGGCCGATCGCGGCATCCTCATCTGCGGTTCGGGGGTCGGGGCCAGCGTCGCAGCCAACAAGATGCGGGGCATCCGGAGCGCCGTCTGCCACGACACTTACTCCGCCCACCAGGGTGTCGAGCACGACGACATGAACGTGCTGACGCTGGGGGCGCGTGTCATCGGCACGGAGCCCGCCTACGAGTGTTGTGTCGCCTTCCTCGGCGCCCGCTTCAGCGGCGAGCCGCGCCACGTCCGGCGCCTGGCCAAGGTCAATGCGATGGAAGCCGAGGGCTGACTCGACCGGACCGAACGCCCGATGGCAGTTGCGGGACTATCCTGTGACCCGACTGCAGGAGGAAGCTCGAATGAGCGACGCGACAGGCACGACGGCAGCGCCGGGGCTGGCCCTTGGCGAGCATGCCGGCGCGTTCGAGACCGCCGTCGGTCGGGCGCGTGACGAGCGCTGGACGGAGCGCTTGTTCGACCGCGATCCGTCGCTCTGGTCGTCCGACCCGCGCGTCCAGGCGGGCATCAGCGACCGTCTCGGCTGGCTCGACGCGCCGGCTCATTTCTCCGACCAGATCGCCGCCATCGAGGGCTTCGGTGAGGGTATCCGCGATGCCGGGTTCAGCGCCGCGATCGTCGCCGGGATGGGCGGCAGCAGCCTCGCCCCGGAGGTCTTCGCCCGGACGTTCGGCACGGCTGATGGCTGGCTCCAGCTGCGCGTCCTCGACTCGACCGATCCGGCCGCGGTCTCTGCCGTCGTCGACGATCTCGACCCGCTCGCGACCCTCTTCATCGTCGCCAGCAAGTCCGGCACGACGACCGAGCCGCTTGCCTTCCAGGCGGACGCCTGGGCACGGATCGAGGCGGCGCTGCGGAGCCACCACGCGCCGCGCAATGAGCACGCCGCGGAGCTGATGATCGCCATCACGGATCCCGGCAAGAGCGTCGAGTCGATCCCCCATCACGACGAGCTCCGCGAGGTCTTCCTCAACCCGCCGGACATCGGCGGCCGCTACGCGGCGCTGACCTATGTCGGTCTGGTCCCGGCGTCGCTGATCGGGCTCGACCTCGACGCCTTCCTCAAGTCCGCCCTGGCGATGGTCGAGGCCTGCCGGCAGCCGGATCCCTCGACCAACCCGGGTGTCGCCCTCGGCCTGGCGATCGGGACGCTGGCGAAGGCGGGGCGCGACAAGCTGACGTTCATCGCCGACCCGGAGATCGGCACGTTCGGCGCGTGGGCTGAGCAGCTCATCGCCGAGAGCACCGGCAAGCGCGGCGTCGGGATCGTGCCGGTCGATCGCGAACCGCTCGGCAAGCCGTCCGACTACGGCCCCGACCGGGTCATCGTCCGGCTGCGGCTGAGCGGTGTGAACGGAGCGGAGGTCGACACGGCCGACCGACTGACTGACGAGCTCGAGGCGGCCGGTCACCCCATCGTCCGGATCGACCTCGCCGACCCGATCGATCTCGGGGCCGAGATGTTCCGCTGGGAGGTGGCGACGGCCATCGCGGGAGCGGTGCTCGGGATCGACGCCTTCGACCAGCCGAACGTCGAGGAGGCGAAGGAGCTGACCCGCAAGCTCCTGGCGCGTCACGAGGACGAATCCAACCGCCGTGCGACGGACGCCGCGGCCGCGACGCCCCTCGTCGTCGACGGCGGCCTCGCCCTGTACGGCGACGCACCGCTCCGACTCAGCGCCGACGGCGATCACACCCTCGTCGGTGAGCTCGCGCGGCATCTCGTTCGACGCCGCCCGAACGCCTATTTGGCGATCCAGGCGTTCATCGCCCCGACTCCCGCCCGCGACGACGCGTTCGCCCGGATCCGGACCCTCCTCCGCGGCGGGACCGGCTGCGCCACCACCGCAGGATACGGGCCACGCTTCCTCCATTCGACCGGCCAGCTCCACAAGGGCGGACCACCGACCGGCTGGTTCATCCAGCTCACCTCGGACCATCCGGCCGACCGTCCAATCCCCGGCTGGCCGTACACCTTCGGCCAGCTGATCGATGCCCAGGCCCAGGGCGATTTCGAGGCAATCGAATCCCACGACCTGCCGATCATCCGGATCCACCTGGCCGACCCCGAGACAGGATTGCCCGCTCTCGAGGCGGCTCTCGCCTCGGCGCTGGAGGCCGCGACGAGGACCGGCTGACATCGACATCGTCCGCGTCCGGTCCGCCGGCTCGCGACCCCACGCCACGACCACCACCTGACAGGGAGGCTCCTCTGATGCGGATCGGTTTCGTCGGACTCGGCCGGATGGGCGCGAACATGGTCCGTCGTCTCGTTCGCGACGGGCACGAGGTCGTGGCGTATAACCGGACGCCGGAGAAGACCAAGGAGATCGCCGGCGAAGGCGCGATCCCGGCCTTCACGATCGCCGAGCTGGTCGAGAAACTCGAGAAGCCGCGAGCGGTCTGGATCATGGTCCCGGCCGGAGACGCCACCGAGGCCCAGATCGAGGAGCTGCTCGAGCACCTCGAACAAGGCGACACGATCATCGACGGCGGCAATACGAACTTCCACGACGACCAGCGCCGCCACCGCGACCTCGCCGCCAAGGGCATCAAGTACGTCGACGCCGGGACGAGCGGCGGGATCTGGGGGCTCCAGGTGGGCTATTGCCTGATGGTCGGCGGCGAGAAGGATGCGGTCGAACCGCTCGAGCCGATCTTCCGCTCGCTGGCGCCCGAGGGCGGCTACCTCAATGTCGGCGGGCCGGGTGCAGGCCACTACGTGAAGATGGTCCACAACGGCATCGAGTACGGCCTCATGCAGGCCTACGCCGAGGGCTTCGAGATCATGCACGCGTCGGACTACGAGCTCGATCTTGGAGCGATCTCGGAGCTCTGGATGCAGGGTTCCGTCGTCCGCTCGTGGCTGCTCGAGCTGGCGGGCCGGGCCTTCAAGGCCAACGGTCCGGACCTCGAGCACATCAAGGGCTACGTCGAGGACTCCGGCGAGGGCCGCTGGACTGTCCAGGAGGCGATCGACCACGACGTGCCGGCGCCGATCATCACCCTGTCGCTCCTGACCCGATTCCGCTCGCGCCAGGAGGATTCCTACGGCGCCAAGGTGTTGGCCGCCTTGAGGAACGAGTTCGGCGGCCACTCAGTGAAGACCGAGTGAGGCCCACGCAGCGGCCATGACCGACACGGCGGTCCCGAAACGGCGAAAGACGAAGCCGGAAAGCCCGGCGGTCGCGCCGGAGAGCGCGCCGGACAAGCCGACCTATCCCTCGCCACGCCAGAAGGACGCCCCGCGAACGATGCGCGAGCTGCGCCTCTCCCGCGGCGCCAGGAAACGTCCGGCGAAGGCCGACGAGAACCCGCTGCGCGAGGGCCTCCGCCTCGAGCGCGTCCCGGACCTGCTGCCACACGAGTTCGTCCTCCTCGCCGCCGGTCGGCGCGAGTACGACGACGACGCGCTCCGCGCGGAATTCCGGGCGTCCCTCGAGAAATACTCGCGCGTCCTCCCGCTCGACGAGGCGGCCTGGCGTTCGTTTGCCAGCCGGATCAACTATTTCCGGCTCGACTTCTCGGACGCGTCCGGTTACGACCGCCTCGCGAAGCGCCTCGCCGAGATCGACAAGCAGCAGAACAGCCGCGGCAATCACCTGTACTACCTCGCGACCCAGCCGTCGCAGTTCGCCGAGATCGTC
>Ga0307293_10000262_pt1 | contig 13337 bp, 14 predicted proteins | sample ER_DNA_150_FD_194488 | JGI IMG/M metagenome (GOLD analysis project Ga0307293, IMG submission 194488) | Bulk soil microbial communities from the East River watershed near Crested Butte, Colorado, United States - ER_DNA_150 | ecosystem: Environmental > Terrestrial > Soil > Floodplain | place...
GCGTCTTCCTGGTTGGTGTGGTCGCGTTCACCTCCGCCAGCATCGCGTGCGGGCTCGCTCCGAACCCGCTCTTCCTCGTCGTCGGCCGCGCCGTCCAGGGCCTGGGCGGCGCTGCGGTCTCCGCGGTTGCACTCGCCCTGATCATGGGCCTGTTCACCGACCCGGCCGAGCGGGCCAAGGCCATGGGTTTCTTCGGGTTCGCGGTGTCAGGTGGCGGCGCGGTGGGCGTCCTCGCAGGTGGCGTCCTGACCGGCCTGCTGAACTGGCACTGGATCTTCCTGGTCAACGTCCCGATCGGTGTCGGCGTGTGGCTCGCGGCCGGTCGGGTGCTACCCGCCGACGATGTCCACAACGGCGGCCAGCGTCTCGACGTACCGGGTGCCGGGCTGGTCACGCTCTCCCTGATGATCGCCGTATACGGCGTGGTCGGCGGCAACGAGGCCGGCTGGACATCGTTCCAGACCCTCGGCCTGCTCGCGGTCGCTGCCGTGCTGATGGTTGCCTTCGTGGTCCGCGAGGCCCGCGTCGAGCACCCCCTGGTCCCGCTGCGCTTGTTCAAGCTGCGCAACGTCGCGATCTCCCAGATCCTGGGCGTGCTGTGGGCCGGCGCCATGTTCGCCTGGTTCTTCCTGTCGGCGCTGTACCTCCAGCAGGTGCTCGGGTACGGCGCCCTCGAGGTCGGCCTGGCCTACCTGCCCGCCTGCCTGGTGATGGCGTACTGCTCGCTGCGCGTGTCCGACAGGCTGGTGATGCGGATCGGCATCCGGGTTCCCCTGGCTACCGGCCTCGGCCTGGTCGCGGTGAGCCTCGCGCTGTTCGCCTTCGCCCCGGTCGGCGGCGAGTACGTCGTCCACGTCCTCCCGGCGATGGTCCTGCTCGGCCTGGGCGCGGGGATCGCGTTCAACCCGGTCCTGCTGGCCGCGATGGGCGACGTCGAGCCGCACGAAGCCGGTCTCGCCTCTGGTGTGGTCAACACCAGCTTCATGATGGGCGGCGCCCTCGGCCTGGCGATCCTGGTCGCAGTCTCGTCCTGGTGGACCGGAGGGCAGCCCGACCCGACCTCGCTCGAGTCGCTGCACGGCGGCTTCCAGGTCGCGTTCGCGGTCGGCGCAGTCTTCGCGGCCGCGGCCGCCGTGATCGGTGGCGCCTACCTGCGGCCGAAGCCGATGGTGGTGCCGGACGCCGAGGCGGTCGACGAGGTGGCCGTTCCGGTCCACTGAGCCAAACGGAATCTCCTCTCTGCCTCGTCTCTGTCCGGAGCAGCACCAGCCACTGAACGCGAACCCGCCGAGCAGCTCCTCGGCCGCGCCCTCGTCGGCCGACGCGACGACGTGGTGATCGCGACCAAGTCCGGTGAACGTCGGTTCGACCCGGCAGCTGGGCTCTCGCGCCGGTACATCATTCATCAGGTCGAACACAGCTTGCGCCGTCTCGGCACCGACTACATCGACGTCTACTACGCGCACTTCCCGGACCCGACACCCCGCTGGAGCAGACCCTCATGGTTTACGACGATCTGGTGCGGGCAAGGAAAGCTGCGCTACGTGGCCCTGTCCAACCACCCGGCCTGGCAGGTTACCCAGGCGCTGTGGATCGCCGATGACCGCCACCTGGCCGCCGCGCCGGTCTGCGCCCAGGTTAAGTACAACCTCATCGACCGCGCCGGCGAAGACGAGCTCGCCCCAGCCTCTCAGCAGTTCGGACTGTCCATCGTGCCGTTTGGCCCGCTGGATGGCGGGCTGCTGGCCGGCATGCAGGTCGAGGAACGGGAGTTCTCCGGTGACAGGAGATTCTCCGGTGACAGGAGATTGGTGGGTCCGGGTTCACTGACACCGAGCTGGAGATCGGCCGTGCTGTCGAGCGGCTGAGCCAGGATTGGGGCTTGGAGCCGTACCAGGTGTGGCTGGCCTGGCTGCTATCCCGCCCGGCGGTCGCCTCGGCGATCGTCGGCGCCGAAACTGAAGTGGAGGTTACCGCCAACGCCACCGCGGCCGACGTCACTTTGGACCAGGCCCAGCTCGACGCCCTGACGGCACTGCCAGCCGGCAAGGACAGCTGAACGAGACAGCACCATGCCCAAGACGGCGTAGAAGGTGCGCCATAAGCCGACCGTCTACCGGAACGCGTTTCCGCAGGTGGATGTGTGTCCCACACGCTCTCGCGGAGCACCGGCCAACTACCTAAGCCAAGCGCTCGCCGGCCTGAGATATCGATGGAACCGATGTGGCAGTGGACTAACTCCAAAGGTCATCTTCACTCGTTTTGGGGTGCGTGGCGGTGCGGTGTTGAACTCAACAGGGTAGACCCAGCTCAAGCAGCCGACGGGCTAAGTCCGCTCGACCGCATTGTCCAGAATCGTCCCCTTCAACGGCAAGTTGGGACGTGCCGGTTGCCAGGGCGAACGCGCTCTGGCGCGTGCGCAGGTTTGGGATAGTCCACTCATTCTGCATATCGGCATGATTAGATTTGGTCTCGGGCCAGCGGTCCATTTCTCGGGGAAAGCGGCTCAAAATGAATGGGAGCCACCGTGACTACACCGCCAGCCACGTCTGGGCCATCCGCCCCGCACCGCTCTCTTGTCAATCCTGTACAGCCTTTCGGGCCGCCTAAGGAGCGACGAACTGGGCTGAAAATGGGTCCGGGCAAAAGAGCCCAAACTGAGCCCATTCACGCGCGAAGCGCGCGTTACGGATCATTGGAGCGACCGATGTCCACGGCGCATGCACTGTCGCCGGCGACCGGCAGAGAGTACGAGGCCTTTCCGAACGTGGAGGCGCGCAACGGCCTGCAGGAGCGCATCGAGATCCCGCTGATGTTGCGCGCCCTCGGCCTGGAGAAAGGCGGGCGCATTCTCGAGGTGGGGTGCGGGCGCGGCATCGCGTTTCGCGTGTTCGCCGAGCGTCTCACGCCACGCGCGCTGGTCGGCGTCGACGTCGATCCGATGCTCGTCGCGCTGGCGGAGGAGCGCGTGCGCCGCGTCGGCATCGCCGCGCGTGTGATTCATGGCGACGTGCGAGCGCTCCCGCTGCCGGCGGAGAGCTTCGACCTCGTCGTGGACTTCGGCACCTGCTACCACGTGACCGGCGGCGAGGAGGGCGCGGTCGCGGCACTACGCGAGATCGGCCGGGTGCTCCGCCCGGGTGGACTGTTTGTACACGAGACGCCGATCGCGCAGCATCTGGCACATCCGGTGAGGTCTTTCCTGCGCTCGCTGCCGTGGGCCGACGCGCCCTGGTTCGAGCGCGATCGGGCCGCCGTGCTCTGGGCCGCCCGCCGGAAGCGGAGCGACGGGCGTTGACCGACCTATCGCCGGCTCTGCTGTGCGCTGTGGCGCTCGTCGTCTCGGCTGCCGGCGGTCTGCTGCCGTTCACCCCCATCGAGCCGATGCTGATCGGCATCGCTGCCGTGACGCGGCCGTCGCTGCTCATTGTCGTGATCGTGGTCGCGACCGTGGGACAGATGGCGTCAAAATGGGTGCTGTACGCGGGCAGTTGTCGCGCCGCCGACGCACTCCGCCCCGACCGGCGCGTCGCGGTCGACAAGGCGATGGCGCGCCTCTCGGGCACGCGCCGACGGCAACTGCTCACAGTGTTTCTTAGCGCGGCCGCAGGACTGCCCCCGTTTTATGTTGTGACGGTGGCGTGGGGGGTGGCGCGGCTGCGTCTCGCGGACTTCGTCATCGCGGGAACGATCGGACGCGCCGCCAGGTTCACCGTGATCATGCTTCCGCCCAACCTGTATCTATGACGCGCTGCCCTGCGGTGGTCAACTACGACGGCGCGCGGCTGGCATGGAGTACCGGGCGCAGCGCGGCCAGGAACCAGGGAAGAAGAACCCACCGAACATATGCAGCGTCGCCACGATCAAAAATCCCGGTGCGGTTGACCGTGTAGAACTCGGCGATTCCTCGCGACCGCTCGGGCCGGCCGGGTTGCCCGCACCCTCAGTACGAAGAGCGAGATGACCCAAAGCACAGCGCCAAGCGCCGCCCGGGGTCACACAAGTGGTTGAGCATCCCGCAGGGCGACCCTTTTGCGCATCACGCGGAGGGCCTCGGCCGTCGCCGCTGGTTCGGGCACGGCAGGAGGATGAACGTGGGATACGCCCGCGTCTCAACAGAGCAGCAAGATCCCACCGTTCAGCGCGACGGCCCTGCACGCGCTCGGCTTCGGCGACGATCGCACCTACGTTTCGACCACGGCCTGACCGGCACAAATCGGGACCGGTCGGGTCTTCGCTGGCGCTGGCCGCCTGCCGGGCCGCCAACACATTTGTGGCGACCAAGCTGGACCGGCTCGCCCGTTCCTTGCCCGACGCCCGTGACATCTTGGACGAGCTCACGAAGTGCAACGTCAAGCTCAGTCTCGGCGGCTCTATCCATGATCCGACCCGACCCCGTCGGACGGCTGCTGTTCAACGTTCTCGCCGTGGTCGCGGAGTTCGAATCCGACCTGATCCGACTAGGCACTCGAGAAGGGATGACGGTAGCGAAGGCGAAGGGTCGGTTACGTAGCAGGCAACCAAAGTTGAAACCGAACCAGGCCAAGCACCTGCTCGAACTGCACAACTCAGGGAATTACACCAAGGCTGAGCTCGCCGAACTGTTCGGCGTCGGACGATCCACCATCTACCGCACCATCGACAGGATGCGACCCAAACCCGTCGACCCCGAGAGGCCACTCGCCCCAGATGGCCATGCCAGCGGTCACCAACACCGCAACCGGCAGCTGAAGTCTCAGCCGGCCAATCGATGCGACCAACCGCCGACGCAGCCGCCGCATGCGATCCGAGCAAGAGGCCCCGACACTGAGTCGGGGCCTCTTCGTCAGGTACCGCCTTCTCGCCAAGCGGCGCACTTACGCTACCGCGACACTCCACCAGCTAAGGGCAACCGCGACACCAAGCGGTGTCGCAAGCGGAACGGTATGTGACACATGCTGTGAATGGCGACCGTTCCACCTTCGGGGTCGAAGGCTCCAGAGGTGAGACGGTGGGGACGGAAGCAGCCCCACACCACGGAAGAGAACGCGCTTATCTATGGGTCAGGCATCGACCGATTCGGCCGGACGTCTGGTGAGCCGCGACCTGTGGTCTTGTGACATTGGATTGCTGAGTCAGTTGCCCAACCTGGAACCGTGTGAGCCTCGCGGCCGGAACGGAGACGAGCTTGCGGCGATGGTTTCCTTGCTCCGCGTCCGACGGGGAAGGCGGTGTCGACGTGTCGAAGACACATGTGTGCGGAGGCTCGCCTTCTTAGTCGATGCGCCCTGAATCCAGCGGCAACAGAGACTAGTGTGGCGCTCTGCAGAGTTGCGGCAGCGCCGGGCTCGGCCGGTGGTTTCTCCCAGTCGATGGAGGCCGACATGGAGAGCAGAGCGAAGCGAAGGTGGCGGGCCGCCGTTCACCAGCAGTACGACCTGACCCGCGTGAGCGGTCGTCGGAGCCTTCTGGGTGCCGCGGCGAGCCGGCATTGGCCGCGTTGACCGGGCTCGCGCGCATCATCGCCTTCGGCCAGTCCACGCCGCCGGCATATGACCAGATCAAGTTGTGGAGCGACTACTACGCGGACCACGTCGGTCATGACGGCGTGGCGGAGCGCGTGTGGCGGCGCGCCGATGTGCGCACCCGTCATTTGACGGCCTACCCCGTGCACGAGGATGTATGCCGCTGGAGTACCGCCCAGCGGATGCGGCGATTCCTCGACGACGCGCTGCCCCTGGCCAAGGAGGCGGTAGGTAGCGCCCTGGTGGCGGCCACCCTCATCCCCGAAGAGGTTGGCCTGCTGGCCACGGTCTCGTGCACCGGATATGCCAATCCCGGCCTGGACGTCCATGTCGCCAAGGATCTAGGCATGCGCCCGGAAGTGCGGCGGCTAGCAGTCGGGCATATGGGATGCTATGCCGCCATCCCTGGGCTGGCGGTGGCCACCGACTATGTCATCGCGCAGCGCCGACCGGCCGTGCTGGTCTGTACGGAGCTGCCGTCCTTGCATGTGCAGCCGCCTCCGCACGACACCCAGCAAGCCGTTGCGCACGCACTGTTCGCCGACGCCTGCGCCGCCCTCGTGCTGGCCCCCTCGTGGATCGTAGGCGAAGGGCTCGACGTCATCGCCGTGGAAACGCTTACCGACGTCGGCTCAATTGCGGACATGACATGGGACATCACCGACCACGGGTTTCGCATGGCCCTCTCCCCGCGGGTCCCAGCGCTTGTGGCCCGTAACGTACCTACCCTCGTCGACCGTCTGCTGACTGACCGCGGGCTCGCTCCTGATGACGTGCGGCACTGGGCGATCCACCCAGGCGGTCCGCGAATCATCGACAAGGTACAAGAGGTCTTTTCCTTAGGCGACGTTCAGATCAAGCCATCCCGCGACATCCTGTCTCGCTATGGGAACTGCTCTTCGGCGACGATCTTGCTGACCCTCGCGTCAATGTGCCCTGTGCCCGTCGGAGACTATGTGCTCGCCATGGCCTTCGGTCCAGGTCTGACGGTCACCGGTGCCCTTCTCCAAGGTGCGGCGACGCCTAGGCCGACCCATGCACAACCAGGCTGACTACATCGACCGCCGCGATGCATACGGCAGCGGCAAACGGCACCCGGCCGCGGCCGCGCATGGCGACGACTGCGAGGACCACGCAGAGCGCGAAGGCCGCCCACACCCACGCGGCGGTTCTCGTCACTGGGCCGAGTGCTGCCACCGCGGAGGCGACCGTTAGCACCAGCGGTGCCAGCCAGCGCAGTCTGCGTGCACCCAGGCGGTGGGGCAAACCACGTACGCCGGTCTGGGCGTCGTCGGCGAGGTCGGGTAGTGCGTTCAGCAGGTGGGCCCCGACGCCGAGCAGGGCACCGGCGGCCACCATCCACGCGGCGGGCCACTGCGGCTCTGGAAGGGCGAGGGTGATCACGGCGGGAAGCGCGCCGAACGCGACCGCGTACGGCAAGCCTGACCAGGCGACCTGTTTGAGACCAAGATTGTAGGCCCAGCCGGACCCCACTACTAGCAGCAGGTGCACGGCCGCGGATGCGAGGCCGCACGCCAGGGACAGGACAATGCATGCCCCAGCGGCCGCCGCGATCATCCGCCGGACCAGAGCCTCGGAGACCTCACCACGAGCGACCGGTTTGTCGGCGCGCCCCACCTGCTGGTCACGGCCGGCGTCGATTACGTCGTTGGACCAGCCGATGGTGAGCTGCCCTGCCGCAACGGCCGCCGTGACGACCAAGCCTGTTCCCAACCCATGGCCGGCTGCCACGGCCAAGAGCGCGGTGAGCGCGGTGACCGCGACCGTGGGCCCGGGATGGCTGGCACGAAGCAGAGCCGGCAGGGTGGACGGTATGGGCACTGGCCGAGCCTAAGGCTGTCGTGGCCCGGATGGCCGCGGAAACCGGGATTTGTGCCTAGGGTGGCGGGGGTGAGCCACCGCGCACCGTCTCGGACATTCTGGCTCGAGCCGCTACGCCAGGCGAAGGTGATCACCGCCTTTACCGAGGTACTTGGCTTCTCCTCGGAGCATCACGCCTCCGCCGGCGCCTGCACGAGAACGCCTGGACGTGCCAATCGCACCTGCCTCTGCTCCTGCCCTTGGAGCGATACGCCGCACGCCGACACTTCGGTGAAGCCAGGTAATAGCCATGCTCGTAGCGGGGGACCGAGCCGGGTGATCCGTCATGGGCAGGGCGGCTGAGGCGTGACCTCTCAACTCCTATTCACGGCTTTGGTCCTAGCCGTCGGCGTCGAACGGCTGGCAGAGCTGGCCGTGTCAAAACGGCATGCGGCGTGGGCGTTCTCACGCGGGGGTAGGGAGTTCGGACGCGGCCACTTCCCTCCCATGGTGGCGCTTCACACGGCTCTACTGGTCGGCGCGCTGGCCGAGGTGTGGATGCTAAAGCGCCCCTTCCTGCCGATTCTTGGCTGGGCGGCGCTGGCCATTGTCATTGCATCGCAGACCCTGCGCTGGTGGTGCATCGCCTCGCTGGGACGGCAGTGGAACACCCGCGTGATTGTCGTGCCGGGCTTGCCACTGGTCAGCCGCGGCCCGTATCGCCTGCTGCGCCATCCGAACTATCTGGCTGTGGTGCTCGAGGGCGCGGCCCTACCGCTCCTGCACTCAGCTTGGGCCACGGCTGCCGGGTTCACCGTCCTCAACGCAGCCCTGCTCGCCAGGCGGATCCAGGTCGAGGAGCGGGCGCTGGCCACTGTCGCTGGGAAGGCAGCCGCGTTGCGATGAGGCGGCGGGCCAGCGACGTGATCGTGGTGGGCGGCGGCCCGGTGGGCCTCGCGGCTGCGACGTATGCAGTGAGCAGCGGCTTGTCGGTTGTCGTACTCGAGCCCCGACAGGGCGCGGTCGACAAGGCGTGCGGTGAAGGTCTCATGCCCGGCGGCGTACATGCCCTGGCCGCCCTTGGGGTCAACCCCGTTGGCTGGGATCTGATTGGCATCCGCTACGTGTCGGGCGGGCGGCAGGCAGAGGCTGACTTCAGCGCTGGCCGCGGCCGTGGCGTACGCCGCACCGACCTTCACACGGCACTGCGGTCGGCCGCAGCAGCCGCTGGCGTGCAAGTCTTCCCTTTTGCGGCATGCGAGGTGGCGCAGTCGTCCGGGGAGGTGCGCGTCCGAACGCAGGGACCCGGCCAGACGCCTGGACCCGACGTCTACGGGCGCTACCTTCTGGCAGCTGATGGGCTTCATTCGCCGACGCGTCGCGCGCTCGGTCTGGAGGTGGGCACCCACGGACCACAGCGCTTCGGTCAACGCCGCCACTACGAGTTACGGCCCTGGACCAGCCATGTGGAGGTGCACTGGGGCAGCTATGGCGAGGCGTACGTCACCCCCGTCGGGGCAGATCTCGTCGGGGTTGCGGTGCTAAGCGCGCGCCGGGTGCCATTCGAGGAGCAGCTCAACGAGTTCCCGCAGCTGCGAGAGAGGCTCGCTAATGCCTCCGCCGCCACGCGAGTGCGCGGGGCTGGCCCACTTCGGCAACGAGTCGCCCGCCGAGTCGCCGGCAGGGTGCTCCTGGTCGGCGATGCCGGGGGTTACGTCGATGCGCTTACCGGCGAGGGGATATCGCTCGGGATGGCCCAGGCACGGGCGGCGGTGTCAGCGGTTGGAGCCGACCGGCCGCACGCGTACGAGCGTGCCTGGCGCCGGGCCAGCTGGCGGTATGCCGCGATGACGTACGCCCTTGTGCAGGCAACACGCCCAGCGTGGGCCCGGCAGGCCATCGTTCCTGCCGCCGCTGCGCTTCCCAGCGTGTTCCGCGCGGCCGTGAGAGAACTGGGGCGATCGCATTGAGCCGAATCGTGGTGTGGATGTCAGCGGAACGCAACAACCTATGTCGATGCTCGGGGTCCATACGCCTGACGTCGAACAATGATCGCCCTCTTAACCACCCGCCATCGGCTGAGCTGGATCAGCGACACACGGCAGCCGCGGCGACCACCGCACGCGAGCCAGCGCCCTGGGACACCGAAGTGCCCCTCAATCGCCTCGCTGCTGCACCCTTTCCGAATCTCGTTGTCTCCGGCGCCTGGGACATCGCACCACTTCTAGCCCGCGAGATCGCCGGAAGCGCCTTCGCGTCATCTGCGACGTGCTGGAGAAGAAACTTCCACCCGAGCGAGCCGTCTTCCGCGGCGCGGCAGACAATCCCCAACTTCTCGGCATGCAATTCAACGACCGCCTCAGAACCTTCTTGGCCGCTCGCAACCGCAGCTAGACGCGTGAGATTTATGGTCGGCCCGGCCTTGCCAGAGATGGTCGCCAAACAGACCGGCGCACGATTTACCCCGTCGAACGGCGGTAGTTGGGACGCATCTGCGGCTGGCGGCATCACAAATGCGACGGCGTCCCACATGACCCGACCGGTGAAATGCCCCATGACCGTGCGGCGGATTCTATGAGTCGATGCAACACATGAGTGTCATGAGGGCATTTGCTCCTCGCTTGGGAGGCTATCTCAGCGGGTTGGTGTGGAGGCTGTTTCTTTGGCGAAACGGAATGCCGGGGTGTCGTAGCCGAGCGCTTTCCGGGGGCGTTCGTTGAGCTCGGCGGTGACGTAGGCGACGTGGGTGGGTGAGTGAACTGCCAGGTTGGTTCCCTTCGGGAAATACTGACGGACGAGCCCGTTGTAGTTCTCGTTAGCGCCTCGTTGCCACGGGCTGGAGCGTTCGGCGAAGAAGATCCGGACACCGGTCGCGGCGGTCAGGTCTTGGTGCTTGGCCATCTCGACGCCCTGGTCCCAGGTGAGGGTTCGTTTCATGTGGGCCGGCATCGCGGTGAAGGCTCCGGTGACGGCGGCGTTCACGCTGGCGGCGGTGTGGTCATGGGGCAGGTTGACGATCACGCCGTATTGCGTGGTGCGCTCCCGCAACGTCACCATGGCCGACGCCGAGCCGACGCCGATGATCATGTCACCTTCCCAGTGGCCGGCCTCGAGCTTGGTTTCGGCCGAGGCCGGGCGCTGGTCGATCATCGTCTTGTTGGCGATCGTGGGGCCGTGTCCGGTCCGGGTGAGCCACCGCGACTTCCGGATCCGCCGGCCGGTGCGCAACTTCAGGCAGTACTTCTTGTGCAGGCTCGTGTTGTCGCGCAGCAGCAGCTCCCGGTAGATGGTCTCCGGGCACAGACGCATCGAAAGGTCATCGGGGTAGGTCTTCCTCAGCCAGCCACAGACCTCATCGGGTGACCAGCACCGGTTCAGCTTGCGCTGCACCAGCCGCCGCAGCGTGACGTTGGCGGTCAACTTGCGGGCCCGCGGTCGAGCTCGTTGCTGCCGTGCGTCGTGGTCGGCGGTCCGCGGCAGGTAACGACCCTCAGGCGATCGGTGCCGATCCAGCTCGCGTTTGATCGTGGACGGATGCCGGCCCAGCTCTGCGGCGATCCGACGCAGCGAGAAGCCCAACCGGAGCAGGTCGGCGATCTGCAGCCGTTCCCGGGCATCTAGATAGCGGCCCGACCACACCACTCGTGGCGCCCGGACGCGCGTCTGGTATTGGTGCGCTCGTCGAATAGTCGTACCGCTGCGTCGGCTCATGCCCAGGACTCTGCAGGCGCTCGTGTTCGTTTCGCCGGACCTCATCAGCTGCCAGTACGTGTCGACCAGCTCCGCGCGCTGCTGCTGCTTCTTCGACAGCACGACGGTGCGATCGGCGTACTGCCGCGAGGACCGTAGGGCCTCTTCATGCGCAGCTGCCGCAGCCTGGCGCTCACCTAGCTTCGCCGCGGCTCGCTGTCCTTCAGCCCTGGCCGTGACCTGGTCGGTCAACCGGAGCAGACGCTGCGCACCTTTGACGGTGAACCCAGCGGCGCGGAGTTCGCAGAATCGCCGGTCTAACCACCGATACGCGGTCGACCGGCCAACCCCAGCCGCGTCGGCGGCGGCATCAGCGCCGGTGCCGGCGTCATAGACCGCCCAGAACCGAGCCTCCCTATCGACGGCGACGCGAAGGTGATGCCTACCGGGCCCGGCCGCCACCTCGGCTTCCCAGGCGATCGATTTCGCCGACGCCAACCCCATCACCGCCTCTGTCTCAGCGATGCTCTTCCCGCCGCGTCGATGCGCGACGTAGGCCTCGCGGAGCCATCGGTAGCCAGTCTCCTTCCCGATGCCGGCCTCCCGGGCTGACCTATTGAGACCCCTGCCTTCCCTCACCGACGTGAGAAATCGGACACCTACCGCTGACGAGGAACTGAGATGCATGTCGAACCACCTTGTGAACAAGGCGTTGCTTCGACCGATAGAACCTGGGGTACCTCAAACAGGACGAGCGTCGAGCCTCGACGCAGCACGCCGAGAGTCAAACCACTCCTCTCCATGATTCCAACCACGCCACAGCACGGTCGGCATCGGGCCGCCGTCTTTCCTCGACGCTGAGAAGCCGCTCGAGGATCACGCCCGCATCGACGAGTCCCGCCTCCAGCAGGGCTCCAACGAAGTTGCGATCCTTCTCCCTGAACGCGCAGAGCTTGGCGACACAGAGATCTTCCTTGTCCAGGCACCAACCGGTGAACTGCGGTTGTCCGGCCGGCGCTGCCGTGTTGGCGTTCTGCACTTTAACCAACCGATCGCGCCACCGATCCGGGAGCGTCGACGTTTCCAGATCGACGCCGTCGATGCTGAAACCGTGCAGGTCCTCGAATGTGGAGAACTCGCCCGCGACGCCCTCGATCAGGTCAGCAAGACGCGCCGTCTCGTCGTTGCTGTTGGCGATCGGCAGGATGTCGACCTCGACAGACATGGTGGCATCAGCAGGAAGCTCATCCTCGCGGAAGCTTCCGAGGATCGCCTGCGAGCCGACCACGATCACCTCCGGTCGCTCGATGATCTGACAAGCCGTCCGGATGGCGTGTTCCAACTGGTCGCGACGCATCAGCTGGCCATCTGGAGCACGTCCGTACGCTCGTCCTGCGAGAGCAGCCCGCCCATCGGCGAAACCTCACGCATCTCGATCGAGTCCCGGTCCAACCCTGTCAAGACGCGGTGGAGCCCTGGCACATCGCCGCGATCGATCAGCGTCATCCACCGGTCGAGATTGCGCCCGTGCGGCTCGCCGCTGACGCCGTTGCGGAGCCGCTCCAAGTTGCGCTCGATGGTCGGCCGCCACTGCTCCAGGCTCGTTCGCGTTAGGTGTGTTGAGAGCTGGCGGTGGAGTCGCCACGACCGTCGTTCGGAGTGGGTCAGCTCGGGCACGACGGGACGTCGGACCACCTCAAGTCGATAACCGATGCACGACAGGAGCCGATCGAGTTGCTCATCGCTCAACTCGACCTTCCCGGATAGGAACTGGCTGATGCTGGGCTGGTGCACACCGCTGACACGGGACAACTCGGACTGAGTGGTGCTCGTTTCGAGCATCACCTCGCGGAGCAGATCACCTCGGCTGGACATGACTCGACTATAGCACTCTATGCTATAGAGATCGCTCAGCCAGGAAGCCCCGGTTCGCTAAGTTCCGAGGTGGCGCGTTGGCAACAGATTTGCAACACCAGAACCGAAAACGGCCCCACTCGGCTAGCAACGACCAACCACTCAAAGTGGGTCTGACCTTGCAGTCGTCTTCTGGCTCTCCGGAGGCGGGAGCGCGAGTTCGAATCTCGCCGGGGGGCGCCAGTCGCGCAGATGGCCAGGGAACTCATTGCCGTCACCCTCGACATTCGACTGCGCGAGGTTGCTGTCGACCTTTCCTGCGGCGCGATGGATGGCATAGATCGCGATGGATGGCATAGATGTTGCGGCGGCGTAGTTGCAGCGCTGCACCACTGGGCCCTGAATCTGCATCACCAGCGGTGAAGAAGGCGCCGCTGATGGGCACTTGGGTCGCGTTCGTGATGCAAA
>Ga0307293_10000276_pt1 | contig 12990 bp, 10 predicted proteins | sample ER_DNA_150_FD_194488 | JGI IMG/M metagenome (GOLD analysis project Ga0307293, IMG submission 194488) | Bulk soil microbial communities from the East River watershed near Crested Butte, Colorado, United States - ER_DNA_150 | ecosystem: Environmental > Terrestrial > Soil > Floodplain | place...
GGAGAGCCAGGGCGCCTCGAGACGCATGGAACCCGCATGGCCGGAATCGTGGCGGGTGGCGGGCTCGTAGGGGGAGTCGCACCGGGTGCGAGGATCCTGCCTCTTCGCATTCTCGGCTGGCGCCGGACCCAGGACGGCTCCTATGCCGTTCTCGGCCGCGGCGACGCACTCGTTGCGGGCCTGGAACGCGCCGTCGATCCCGACGGGAACGGCGACCTCCGGGATGCGGCTGACATCGCGCTCGCAGCCGTCGTCGAGCCGTTCGCGGCGTTTTCGGACAGCCCGGAGTCGAGAGCCGTCGCAGGCGCGACCCGCCTCGGCACACTGGTCGTGGCCGCCGCCGGGAACGACGGCCGGGCAGGACGGGAAGGATTCGGAAGCGTCGGCGGACCCGGCGGAGCTCCCGACGCGCTGACCGTCGGCGCCCTGGACGCACGCTCCGACCTGCTCCAGGCGAACGCGCGCCTGCGAATCGACTCCGACGAAGTCCTGGATGAGCCCGTGCGTGTGCTCGGCCCGGTGGCGCCCCGGTCGGCATTGCGTCTCGGCGTTTCGGCACTCTTCGGTCCCTCGCTCGGCGACGGCGAACGAGCCCCGGCGGTTCAGGCCAGCGGAATCATGCTGGCCGACTTCTTTGACCGCGCCGGCGACAGCCGGGTCGCGGGGCGGGCCGTGCTCGTCCCGGCGGGTGGCTCACTGACAGAGAAGGCGCAGAACGCCGCCGTAGCCGGCGCGACCGTCCTCCTCGTCGCCGGGGCGCACCTTCCGTCCGGTGCGCTCGACCTGGACGAGTCGGGCGGGATCCCCGTCCTTGCGGTCGCCGGGCACTCGGGCGTGGCGGCCGCGCGCGCGCTCGCTTCCGGTCGCGAGGTTACCCTCGACCTCGGAGCCGCGGAGGTGGTGGGCAACCCGGGCGCGGGGCGCGTGGCACCATTCTCCTCGAGCGGCCTCGTATTCGACGGGCGTGTAAAGCCGGACCTCGTCGCACCCGGCGTCGGGCTCGTGACCGCGGACGCAGGTCGTACTGCCGACGGCTCGCCGCGCGTCGCGACCGCCACCGGCTCGAGCGCGGCTGCCGCCGTCGTCGCCGGTGCGGCGGCGCTCCTGGCCGACGCCCGCCCGGACCTGTCGGCCGGTGAGCTTCGCGGGCTCCTGGTCGGAAGCGCGCGCCAACTCGAGGGCCGGGCGTCCGCAGGGGTGACCGTCACGGGAGCAGGCGCGCTCGACCTCCAGGGCGCAGCCTCGACGGAGCTGGCGGTCGAGCCGGCCTCGCTCGCGCTCGGAAAGGCGACCGGCGCGGGCTGGAGCGTGATCCGGGGCATCAGCGTGCGGAATCTGTCGACCCGCACCCTTCGACTCTCGTTCGGTGTCGTCAACGATTCGGCTGCCGCTCCCGAGGTGCGGTTCGCCGCGAGCCCGGCAGCGCTGACACTTCAGCCGGGTGAGGCGGGCGATGTCGTCCTGCAGGCGGCCGCGCCGGCCGGGGGCTCCGGTCTGTCGGCGGGTGTCTTCGTGGTCCAGGCTGAGCGCTCGCGGCCCGTCCGGCTCCCGTGGGCGGTCTCGTTCGCGCCCGCAAAGGCGGGGCTGCTGGTCGGTGACCTCCGGCTCTCGAACGACTCCTTTGCGCCCTCGCCAGCCGCTCCGGCGGTGGTCGCATTCAGGGTGGGAGCCGTGGGCCAGGGTGTCGAGGGGCAGACGATCGAACCGGTTCGTCTCCTCGAGGGTGAGCTCTGGACGGCCGCGGGCAAGCGGCTGGGGACACTCTTCCGCCTGCGCGACCTTTTGCCGGGCCGCTACGCGTTTGGCCTGACCGGCCGTGGCCCGTTCGGGAACACCCTCAGACCGGGCGACTACGAGCTCCGGCTCACTGCCGAGCCGGTCGAGGGAGCCGAAGGCACGCCCCCCTCGACCGCGAAGGTCACGTTCACGATCTCCGGGTCGGGGGAGGGTTAGGCGTTGGCAACCATCGAGGCGAGCGCGTCCCACCTGAAGCGCGATCCGTGGGAGATGGCCCGCGAGCAGCTCCGCCAGGTCGCAGCGCTGGTCGACGTGACCGAGAACATGTTGGAGGTGCTCCTCGAGTGCAAGCGGTCGGTGGAGGTCTCCATACCCGTCCGCATGGACGACGGCTCCGTCAACGTCTACACGGGCTTTCGGATCACGCACAACGTGGCGCGCGGGCCTTCCAAGGGCGGCATCCGCTACCACCCCGGCGTCACGCTCGACGAGACGAAGGCGCTTGCTATGTGGATGACGTGGAAGTGCGCCTTGATGGCGCTTCCGTTCGGCGGTGCAAAAGGCGCCGTCGTCTGCGATCCCAAGGTGCTCTCGCTGGGCGAGCTGGAGCGCCTGACGCGCCGCTACACAACGGAGATCATCAACCTGATCGGCCCCGAGGTCGACATCCCCGCGCCCGATGTCGGCACGAGCTCCCGCGAGATGGCGTGGATCTTCGACACCTACTCGATGAACAAGGGCTACTCGGTCCTCGGCGTCGTGACCGGAAAGCCGCTCGAAGTCGGTGGCTCCCTGGGACGGATGGAAGCCACGGCCCGCGGTGCCTCCTACTGCGTGCGGGAAGCGCTGCGGAAGCAGGGTCGAAGCATAGAAGGCTGTCGCATCGTGGTGCAGGGACTCGGAAACGTCGGCCGAAACCTCGCGCTGTTCCTCGCCGAGGAAGGCGCTTCCATCGTGGCCGTCTCCGACTCGAGCGGCGGGGTGCACAATCCGGCCGGCCTCGACGTCCAGGCTGCCGTGGAGCACAAGCGCGCGCGCGGAACACTCGAGGGCTTCGAGGGCGGCGAGCCCGTCACCAACGAGGAGCTCCTCTTGCTGGACTGCGACATCCTCGCCCCCTGCGCGCTCGAGCAGGTGATCACCGAGGAGAACGCCGACAAGGTCAGGGCCCCGGTCATCTGCGAAGGCGCAAACGGTCCGGTCACCCTCGAGGCGGACAGGATCCTGGAGGACCGCGGCGTGCTCGTGCTGCCCGACGTCCTCGCTAATGCAGGGGGTGTCGTCGTCTCCTACTTCGAATGGGTACAGGGCCTCCAGGAGTACTTCTGGAAAGAGAACGAGGTGAACGCGAAGCTGAACGACATCGTGACGCGAGCATTCTCCGAGACGTGGGGCATCCACGAGAACCGGCAGGTTTCGATGCGCCAGGCCGCCTATGCGATCGCGGTGAGACGTGTCTCGGAGGCGACGACCATCCGCGGCCTCTACCCCTGAGAGCTGGGAGGTACATGCATCGCGTCCGGCTCTACTTCGCAAATGGGTGTCACCTCTGCGAGGCCGCACGCAGCGTCCTCGAGCAGGTTCGCGCAGAGATTCCGTTCGAGCTGGAGGAGATCGATATCGGCGGGGACACGGAGCTGGAGCGGCGATACCGCGAGCGCATCCCAGTCGTCGCCGTCGACGGCGTGGAAGCGTTCACCTACTTCGTTCACCCCGACGGACTCCGCCTCAGACTGGGAGCACAAAGTCGACAAGATTCGCGGGCTTCGTGAGTCACAGTTCCTGCTACGGAACAGAAAGCACGCCAGGTATGCTCGGTTACAAGTGGTGAGCAAGCTTCCGATCCCGCTCGAAGGCGTCGAGGAGGCCCGCAACGGCGACCGGCTCACCGTTGGGGTGGCCGCGCGGCTGAGCCAGTACCTCCGCGTCCTCACCCAGGCCCGCAAGATGGGCAAGGAACGGATCTCCTCGCAGGAGATCAGCGAGTACACGAACATCAACGCGACGCAGATCCGGCGCGACCTCTCCGGGTTCGGAAAATTCGGGAAACGCGGTGTCGGCTACAACATCGACGCCCTGGCCGGCGAGATCCGCAAGATTCTCCGGACACAGGGGCAGCACAACATCGCGCTCTTCGGGGCCGGCCGGCTCGGGCAGGCGATCGCAAGCTCGACGATCTTCGCCGACCACGGGTTCAACATCGCGGCCGCGTTCGACGTCGATCCCGAGAAGGTCGGCAAGCCGATTGGACAGGCGCAGCAGGTGCTCGCCTACGACCGCCTCTCTGAGCTCCTTCGTGAGAAGGCGATCATCGTCGCGGTGCTCGCGGTCCCGGACGACGAGGCCCAGCGGGTTGCCACCGACGTGGTCGAGGCCGGTGTGAAGATCATCTTCAATTACACGCAGGCGCTCCTCGACGTTCCCTCGGACGTAACCGTGCACACGACGAGCCCGGCCGTCGAGCTGCTTTACGCGCTCTACTTCTACCTGGCCTGAGCGTCACTCTCGGCCGGGGGGCCGGGAGCATCAGGGCCGGATGAGAACGCGCACCGGGCCAGGGTCGAACTGTTCGAGTGCCTTCCGAACGTCCGCCTTGGTCGCACCCCGGACGATCACCCTGCCGTTGACGGCCCGCGCGTCGAAGCCGTCACGGCGCAGACGGCGCGCCACGCTCGCGGGCGAGCCGGCGACTGCGGCCCGGAGATATGAGGGCGCGTCCTGGCTCTCGACCGTCGATTCTCCTTTCGTAGTGGCAGCACCTTCGCCGGCGCCGCCCGCATTGCTCGCCTCGTCTTGAGCGACGCCCGACGCGCTTTCATCGTCGCCCCCGCCGCTCGTCCCGAGGACGAAGGCGCCGCCGGCCAGTGCGGCGACGGCGGCCAGCGCAGCGGCAACGGGGAGCACCCGACGCATGAGACCGGGCGGTGTCGTAGCTCGGGACGGCAACCGCGTCAGCACCGCGTCGAGGCGCTCCTGGGACAGCTCGAGCATCGGCGCCGAGCGCAGGGCCGCTCTGCCTGCCTCGACCGCACGCAACTCCTGCGCGCAGAGGTCGCAGGTCTCCAGATGGGAGGCGACTTGCCCGCGACGCAGGTCGTCGAGCTCGCCCTCCAGGTAGGCGAGCAGCTCGAGCTCCTCCGGGTGCATCCCAGCCATCACTCCTTCGACTCCTTCGCCGGCGCGGATGTTCCGAGTGCCGCCGCGAGCTCTTTGCGGCCGCGGAAGATACGTGACTTCACAGTTCCCTCGGGCACCCCGGTAACGTCGGCGATCTCGAGGTAGGAGCATCCGAGCACGTCGAAGAGGACGACCGCCGTCCGGTACGGGTCCTCGAGGCCGTTCAGCGCAGCCTGGAGCCCGCCTGCAAGCTCGCTGTCGACGAAAGCGTCCCGAGGGTCGGGGGTTGCGACCGCTGCCTCCGAGGGCTCGGGCCGCCGCTTGGAACGGAGGTCGTGCGCGGCGTTCGCACAGATCCGGTAGAGCCAGGTCGAGAAGAGTGCGCCGCCGCGAAAGGTGGGGAGGTTCAGCCAGGCGCGGATTAGCGCCTCCTGCACGGCGTCCTCAGCGTCCGCCCGCGAGCCGGTCAGTCGCGCGGCCAGCGTGTAGAGGCGATGCTGGTGGCGCTCGACCAGGCGCTCGAACGCATCGCGGTCGCCGCGGCGGGCACGACGTACGAGGAGTCCGTCAGGATCATCCATGTCATGAAGATTCTCCTCTGGCATGGGTACCTCCTGGGCGGAACGGGCTCGAACGTCTACACCCGGGCCCTGGCGCGCGCCTGGGCGCGCGCGGGGCACGAGGTCGTCGTCTTTTGCCAGGAGCCGCATCCCGAGCGCTATGACCTCGGCGGCGCGACCGTGGTCCGGCCCGAGCTGGACGGGCCTCTTCCGGTCTTCGTCCTTGACCGGTACGAGGGAATGGAGCCGGCGTTCCTGCAGGAACTGACCTGGGAGCAGCGTCGCACCTTCGTGGAACGAAACGCAGCCGCGATCCGGGAGTGCCTTCCCGCCGACTTCCTGCTCACCAACCACGTGCTCCTCGGAGCGCCGGTCGGCGTCGCGGCCGGCATGCCGTTCTCCGTGAAGGCTCACGGCTCCGAACTCGAGTTCTCGATCCGGGGCAATTCCGAGCTGTCCGGATGGGCCCGCGAGTCCCTCGACCAGGCGGAGACCGTCTTCGCCGGCTCGGAGCACATCCGCGGCGTCCTCGAGGAGGTCGTCGGGCCGGGTGACTACCTGGAGCGCGTGCAGGTCGTTCCGCCGGGCGTGGACGTCGAGGAGCTCGTTCCGGCTGACCGCGAGACGGCGTTCACTGCCCTCGTCGAGGAGGCCCGTCAGGATCCGCCGAATGCGGGGGGTGAAGGCGAGCGGCTCCCTGATCCCGGGAACGCCGATCGGCTGGAGGCGTTTCTCGCCGGCGACGAGCCGACCGTGGTCTATGTGGGGAAGCTGTCGGACGAGAAGGGAGTCGCTCTCCTGCTCCAGGCCCTCGGCGAGGTTGAGGCCCGCGCGGTCATCGTCGGCTTTGGACCGGCTCGGGCCGAGCTCGAAGCCGCGGCCGGAGGCCGCGTGCTCTTCACCGGGCCGCTCGAGCACCGCCACCTGAGGCACCTCTGGGCGCTCGCGGACGTGAGCGTGACACCGTCCATCTTCCCCGAGGCCTTCGGGATGGTGGCTGCGGAGGCAGCGGCCTGCGGTTCGCCGCCTCTGGTCGCCCGGCATTCCGGTCTCGCCGAGATTGCAGCCGGAATCGAAGCGGAGTACCCGCCGGAGCACCGCCACCTCGCAGGCTTTCGGCCGGGCGATGTCGCCGATTTGGCGGCGACGCTCGGGGCTATTCTCGCGCTCCAACCGGAGGAGCGGCGAGGGCTCGGCAAAGCCGCCAGGCGTGCCGTCGTCCGGCGCTGGAGCTGGGAGCGCGTCGCGGCTCTGCTACTTTCGCGCGAATGGGAGACGCCCAGCGCCTGAGTCCGGACGACCAACTTCGCTCTGCTCGTGAGGGATTCGAGGACGGTCGAGACTTCACCGTTGCCGTCGAGGAGGAGTTCGCCATGCTCGATCCGCGAACGCTCGGGCTCGTCAACCGCTTCGAAGAGCTCGAGGCCGCCGCGGCCGGATCCGAGCTCGAGCCACACCTCGTGGGTGAGTTGATCGCCTCGGAGGCGGAGGTCAGAACCGGCCGGTGCGAGAGCTTCGCCGAGGCGGCCGCGACCATGGCTGAGCGCCGGCGGCAGCTCATCGAACTCGCCGGTGGGCTCGAGGTCGGCCTCTGCGCGGTCGGCACGCACCCCTGGAGCCCGTGGCAGGAGCAGCGCATCATCGATACGCCGCACTATCGGCGAAACGACGAAATCCTTCGCTACGTCGTCTGGCGCAACAACAGTTTCGGCCTGCACGTCCACGTCGGGATCCGCGGCGCCGATCGAGCGATCCGCGTCACGAACGCGCTCCGAAGCTACTTGCCCGACCTTCTCGCGCTCTCGGGAAGCTCGCCCTTCGCGGAGGGCGTCTTCACGTACCTTCATTCGGCTCGCACGCAGATCTTCACTCGCATGTTTCCGCGCTGCGGCGTGCCTGACGTGTTCGCCGATTGGAACGAGTACGAGCGTTACGTCCGATTCTTGTACGACACGGGTTCGATCACGGAGCACACGCAGCTCTGGTGGAGCGTTCGCCCGCACCTCGCCTTCCCGACCGTCGAGATCCGGATCTGCGACGGGCAGCCGACGCTGGAGGAGGCTCAGTCGCTCTCGGCGCTCATGTACGCGCTGACAGCGAGGATCGCACGAGCCCTGGACGAGGGTGAGCCGCTCCCCGACCATCCTCCACGCCTGATCGAAGAGAACTTCTGGCGTGCGATCCGCTACGGGCTCTCGGGTGAGCTGATCGACCTCGCAACAGGTGAGGTGCGTCCGGCGCGCGAAGCGCTGGCCGAGCTGGTCGAGTGGGTCGCGCCCGTCGCGGAGGAGCTCGGGTGTGCGGGGTTACTTCATATACCGGCCGAGAATGCGGCGGAGCGGCAAATGGCTCGCCATGATGCGGGGGAGAGCATGGAGTCGATCTATGCCCAAGAGGTGCTGGAGGCCGTGCGTGTCTGAGCAGATCCCACCCGAGGAGCAGGAACGGATCGCCCGCGAGGTTGCGGAGCAGCTCCGAAACCTCCGCGTCGAAGACGTTCTCATCCAGAGCCTGATCACGATCTCGTCGATCGGATACCAGCGGCTCGGTACGACCGAAGACACGCGCGATTCCCGCGATCTCGAGCAGACACGGCTTGCGATCGAGACGATGCGAGCGGTGACGCCGATCCTCGGCCAGTTCGTCCCGGCGGAGCTCATCCGCGACTTCGACCAGTCGGTCGCGAACCTCCAGCTTGCATACGCGAGCGCCGCGGCCGAGGACGCCGCCGAGGACACCGGCGCGCAGCCCTAGCGACACCGCGTACCGGCGGGATTGTGATAAGAATGCCCGCCGTCGCAACCTGGCTTGAAACGGAGCATTGCGCGCTCTCAGGCGGGGCCGGGGCGGCCTACTTTGTGAAACCGAAAGGCGGGAGTAAGTGAGCGGGTTCTTCCAGGATCACAGCGTGCTCTTCGCGCTCATCTGCGCGGGGTTCGGCATCGGTTGGGGGGTCATGCTGACGGTTCGGCTCCTCGCTCTGCCCGAAGGCTCCGACCGCATGAAGGAGATCGCGCTGGCCGTCCAGCAGGGTGCCGCCGCCTACCTTCGCCGGCAGTACACGACGATCGGCGTCGTCGCGATTGTCATCTTCCTCGGCATCGGTTTCTGGAACGATCTCGGCTGGGGCACCGCCTTCGGCTTCCTGATCGGCGCGGTCTTTTCCGCGGCAGCCGGCTTCGCCGGGATGAACGTGGCCGTCCGCGCCAATGTCCGCACCGCCGAAGCTGCGAAGGGCGGCGTCAGACCGGCGCTCAAGGTTGCCTTCGGCGCGGGCTCGGTCACCGGCCTTCTCGTCGTCGGGCTCGGGCTCCTCGGGGTCGCGGGCTACTACGGGATCCTCACCTCCTGGTTCGATCAGGGCCCGGACGAGGCGACGAAGAACCTGATCGGCCTCGCATTCGGCGGGTCCCTCATCTCGGTCTTTGCCCGGCTCGGAGGCGGGATCTTCACGAAGGCGGCCGATGTCGGTGCCGACCTCGTCGGCAAGATCGAAGCCGGGATCCCCGAGGACGACCCGAGGAACCCAGCCGTGATCGCGGACAACGTCGGCGACAACGTCGGCGACTGTGCCGGCATGGCGGCCGACCTCTTCGAGACCTACGCGGTGACGGCGGTCGCGGTCATGTTCCTCGGTGCCGTTAACTTTCCGTCGACCGGCGTCGTCGTCTACCCACTCGCCATCGGCGGGGTCGCGATCATTGCCTCGGTGATCGGAACGCTCTTCGCCCGGGTCGGCCGTACGGGCTCGATCATCAACGCGCTCTACAAGGCGGTGCTCGTAGCCACTGTGCTCTCCGCGATCGGGTTCGTCCCTGTGACGATGGCGTTCGACAACGACAACTTCACCTTCGGCGAGCTCTACGGTTGCGCGCTGATCGGGCTCGCGGTCACGTTCCTCCTCGTCGCGATCACGGAGTACTACACGGGCACGCGCTGGGGGCCCGTCAAGGCGATTTCCCGCGCGTCGCTGACCGGTCACGCGACGAACGTGATCGAAGGGCTCGCAGTCGGGATGCAGGCCACCGCGCTGCCGGTGATCGTCATCGCTGTCGGCATCTGCGGCGCGGCCGGGCTCGCAGGCCTCTATGGGATCGGCGTCGCGGTCATGGCACAGCTTTCGATGACCGGGCTGATCGTCGCGCTCGACGCCTACGGACCCGTGACCGACAACGCCGGTGGCATCGCCGAGATGGCCAACCTGGATGAATCCGTCCGCGGGGTCACGGACCCACTCGACGCGGTCGGGAACACGACGAAGGCTGTCACGAAGGGTTACGCGATCGGGTCAGCCGGGCTCGCCGCCCTCGTCCTCTTCGACGGCTTCACGTCAGAATTGGGTCGCCAAGGCCTGCCTGTCAAGTTCGACCTCTCGGATTTCTGGGTGATCGCAGGCCTCTTCATCGGAGGCCTCATGCCGTATCTCTTCGCGTCGCTCGCGATGCAGGCCGTCGGGCGGGTCGGGGGCGAGGTCGTCGAGGAGGTGCGTCGCCAGTTCCGCGAGATCCCGGGGATCATGGAGGGCACCGCGAAGCCCGAATATGGGCCTGCGGTCGACATCGTCACCGGCTCCGCGATCAAGGCCATGATGCTTCCGAGCCTGATCCCGATCGCCTTCCCGATCGTCATCGGGATCATCAGCGTCAAGATGCTCGGCGGCCTCCTGATCGGGACGATCATCACCGGGATTTTCCTCGCCATCGCCATGACGTCCGGCGGTGGGGCCTGGGACAACGCGAAGAAGCTGATCGAGGATGGCGCGTACGGCGGGAAGGGGTCGGAGGCGCACGCGGCCGCGGTCACGGGCGACACCGTCGGCGATCCCTACAAGGATGCGGCCGGCCCCGCGATCAACCCCATGATCAAGATCACGAACATCGTCGCGATCCTGATCATCCCGCTCCTCGTCTGGGTTCACTAGGAGCTTCGAAACAGGCCGGCGCTTCGCTCCGGAGCGCAGACTAGAGTTCTTAGGTGCCGACTCCCCGACGGCGGAGGGGCCAGTCCCTGGAGCGGGTGCTCGGAACGCCCGCGCTCTTTGCCACGGCCTACGGCAACGTCGGGTCGTCGATCTACTACGCCCTCGGCGTCACTGCCGGATTCGCCCTCGGGCTGACTCCGCTCGTCTTCCTGATCGCGGGGATCATCTTCGCCGCGACGGCCGCGACGTACGCGGAGGGGACGGTCCGCTACCCGGAAGCAGGCGGCTCGGCGAGCTTCGCTCGCCACGGGTTCAACGAGCTGGTCTCTTTCGGGGCCGCCTGGGCGCAAATGCTGAATTACGTGATCACGATCGCCATCTCGGCGTTCTTCGTCCCCCACTACCTCTCGATCTTCTGGGAGCCGTTCAGGACGAATCCCTGGGACGTGATCGGGGGGACGGTCGTGATCGTCTTTCTGGTCGCCCTGAACATCGTCGGGATCCAGGAGTCCGCGAAGCTGAACGTCTTCCTGGCTGTGATCGACTTCTCCACGCAGGTCCTGCTCGTCCTGCTCGGCTTCGTTCTCATCTTGAGCCCGCACACGCTCGCCGAGAACCTGCACTTCGGCGTCGCACCCACGTGGGGCCAGTTCTTGCTCGCGATTCCGGTCGGCATGATCGCGTACACGGGCATCGAGACGGTCTCGAATCTCGCCGAGGAGGCGCGGGATCCGTCGCGGAGCATCCCCGCCTCGATTCGCCTGGTTGCACTTGCCGTCTTTGCGATCTACTTCACGCTTCCGCTCGTCGCGCTTTCTGCGCTCCCGGTCGAGTTCGTTGGGGGTGAATTCCGAACGCTCCTCGGTCTGCCGCCCGAGCAAGGCGGCTTCGCAAACGACCCTGTCCTCGGCCTCGTCCAGAACCTCGGGATCTCGGGTGCATTTCTGGACGGCCTGAAGATCTACGTGGGCGTCTTGGCGGCGACGATTCTCCTGATTGCAACGAACGCAGGCGTGATTGGAGCGTCCCGCATCACGTACTCGATGTCGACCTATCGCCAGCTACCCGATGCGTTCCGTCGCCTACATCCGCGCTTCAAGACTCCATGGCTCTCGCTCATCGTCTTCGCCGGGCTGACCTCGGTCGTCGTGCTGCTTCCGGGCCGGGTGGACTTTCTCGGGACGATGTACTCGTTCGGTGCGATGCTCTCGTTCACCGTTGCGCATGCGTCGGTGATCGCGCTCCGGTTCCGTCACCGAGACGAGGAACTCGTCTATCGCGCCCGTCCGAACCTTCGCGTCCGGGGAATTGACTGGCCGATCTTCGCCGTCTTCGGCGGGGTCTGCACTGCCGCTGCCTGGGTCATCGTCGTGGTACAAACGGCGGCCACCCGTTACGCGGGGCTCGGATGGCTGGTGTTCGGCTTCGTCTTCTACGCCGTTTACCGGAAGCGCACAATCGGGCGACCTATGCGTGAGACGGTGCGGGCTCCCCAGCTCGTCCTCGGCCCCTCGCTCCAGCTCGACTACCGCACGATCGTCGTGCCCGTGACCCGTTCCCACGACTCGGAGGAGGCGCTCGTGGCCGCGGCCCGGCTCGCCGGGGACCGCCGGGCGACGATCGTGATCATGCACGTCCTCGAGGTGCCGCTCGACCACCCGCTGGGCGCCGATCTGCGTCGGGACGAGGAGGAGGCGTACGACCTGCTGGACGACGCGCGAGCGCTGGTCGAGCGCTATGACATACGGACGATCGTGCGCCTCGCGCATGGGCGGCGCGCGGGACCAGAAATCGTCGCCGAAGCGGACAGACGCAACGCCGAGCTGGTTGTCGTCGGAGCCGGGCGGCGGCGCGCCCGCCGTGGCCGGATGATTTTTGGCGGCACGGTCGACCACGTCCTCCGGGCAAGTCCGAGCAGGGTCCTCGTTGCGGCCGGGAGGCAGGCCGCATGAACTGGGCTCCTCGGAGGGCTACCGTCGCGATCTCCGCCGTCCTCGTGATTCTGGGCGTCGCGATCCTCGTCGAGACGGCGATCGTGGGCGGCGGCATCGGCTACCTGCTCGGCACGCTATTCGCGAGCGCCGGCGCCCTTCGTCTGTATTTATCAGGGCGGGTGTAGGGCGGTGGCGAAAAAGGTCGAAGGGCTCCGGCGCGTTCTTGATCCCACGTCGATCGCGTCGGTGGCCTACGGCGAGATCGGCTCGTCGATCTTCTTCGCGCTGGGCGTCATCGCACTCCAGGCACTCGGGTTCACGCCCTGGGTGCTCCTCGTTGCGGGGGTCCTCTTCATGCTGGTGGCGGTCTCTTACGCTGAGGGGACGGCGGCGATTCCGGAGACCGGCGGCGCGGCGACCTTCGTCCGCCGGGCCTTCAACGACCCTGCCGGATTCGTAACGGGCTGGGTTCTCTTCCTCGACTACCTGATCGTGATCGCGCTCGGAGGCCTCTTCGTGGCCCACTACTTCGGAAACGCGGTCGGTTGGGACGCGCCGACCGACAGCCCCTGGGACGTGATCGTCGCAATCGGCATCATCGGCCTCCTGGGGGTCATCCGTCTCGTGCGGCGCGCGAACCTCTACCGGCTCGCCGTGGTTGTCGCAGGGCTCGCGTTCGTCACTCACTTCCTGATCGTCGGGCTCGGCTTTGCGTTCCTCG
>Ga0307293_10000277_pt1 | contig 12988 bp, 11 predicted proteins | sample ER_DNA_150_FD_194488 | JGI IMG/M metagenome (GOLD analysis project Ga0307293, IMG submission 194488) | Bulk soil microbial communities from the East River watershed near Crested Butte, Colorado, United States - ER_DNA_150 | ecosystem: Environmental > Terrestrial > Soil > Floodplain | place...
GGCGAGGGTGCCGACCACGGTCGCCAGCAGCATGCCGGCGAGCAGGTCGGTCGAGCCGGCCCCGCCGGCGACGATGACGTGCCCGACCGCCTCGGCGGGCAGCAGCACCAGCAGCGACGACAGCACCGCGGCCAGGTACTTGGCCCCGAGCACGGCCGGGCGGGGGATCGGCTTCAGGAGCAGGTTGGTGACCGTGCCGTCGCGCAGCTCGGACCCGAGGGTCGAGGTCGAGAAGGTGAGCGCGACCACCGGCAGCAGCACCGGCAGGACCAGCTGGCGGAACAGGTCGAGGGTGAAGCTGGCCGGCTCGACGTCGGCCCCGGCCGCGAACACCGCCGGCAGCACCAGCGGCAGCGCGACCAGCAGGGCGATGATGACCAGCCGGCGCCCGGCCAGCAGCTGGCCGAGGCTGAAGGTGAGCAGTCTGATCGTCTTGCTCATCGGCGGCCCACCAGGTAGCGGAAGACCTGCTCGAGGGACTCGTCGGTGGTGCGGACCTCGCGCAGGGTGGCGCCCTGGTCGCGGGCCAGCCGGGGCAGGGCGGTGGCGAAGCTGTCGACCGAGCGGGTGCGGGCGCGCAGGCCGTCGCCCTCGACCTCGACCGCGACCGTCGACGGCAGGGCGATGAGCCCGGCGGCCAGGCGGCGGGCGTCGTCGACCTTGACCATCACCGTGCGCGGCTGGTCGGCCATCAGGTCGCGGATGGCGTGGTAGTCGCCGGAGGCGGCCAGCCGGCCCGAGACCAGGACCAGGATCTGGGAGGCGAGCCGCTCCACCTCGGCCAGGATGTGGCTGGACACCAGCACGGTGACCCCGGCCGCGGCGATCAGCCGGATCAGCTCGATGAACCGGGCCCGCTGCCCCGGGTCCATGCCGGTCATCGGCTCGTCCAGCACCAGCAGGGCCGGCTGGTGGACGATCGCCCCCGCCACCTTGGTCCGCTGGCGCTCCCCCTTGGACAGCCCCTTGAGGCGCCGCTCGGCCAGCGGGCCCATGTCGACCTCGGCGATGGCCCGGTCGGCGGCCGCCCCGGCGTCGCCCAGCCCCTGCAGCTCGGCGTGCAGCCGGACGTAGGAGCGGACGGTCAGCCGCGGGTACAGCCGGTCCCCGTCGGGCACCACCCCGATGGCCCGGTACAGCATCGGGTCGCGCTGGATCGGCCGCCCGAACAGCAGCACCTCGCCCTGGGAGGGATGCAGCAGCCCGCAGATGGCCTTCAGGGTGGTGGTCTTGCCGGCCCCGTTGGGTCCCAGCAGCCCGGTCACCCCCGGCCGCAGCTCGAACGACAGGTCGGCCACCGCGACCACGTCCCCGTACCACTTGGAGAACCGCCGCAGCTCGACCACGGCCCCCTCGGCCGGCCCCTCGGTCGCTGGCCCGCTCATGCCCGCAGGCGCAGCACGCGCCAGGTGAGGACCGCGCCGGCCACGGCGGCCACCGCGGCCATCGCCACCAGGTAGCCGGGCCCGGTGAAGCCGGCCTGGTCGGCCAGGGTGCCCGGGTCGAACCCTTCGCCGAACAGCCAGTCGACGAACCGCCCGGGCAGGCTGCCCAGCGACAGGAAGGCGACCCAGCGCCGGCCCTCGAACCTGGCCGTGAAGAACAGGATGTTGGCAAGGGCCGAGGTGCCGAGGAACACCCCGAGCAGCCCGGCCGTGGCCACCGCCCGCCGGTCGGTCAGGCTGGCCGCGGCCAGGGCCACCACCGAGTAGAAGACGGTCAGCACCGTCCCGGCGACCAGGATGCGGCCGAGGTCGTCCAGGTTCTGGCGCAGGTAGGTGGCGGCGCTGTCGGCGGTCAGGGTGTTGCCGATGAACAGCACCACCAGCGGCACCAGCGCGATCAGCCCGACCACGGCCAGCAGGGCGGCCAGCTTGGCGACCAGGTAGTCGGCGCGGGTCACCGGCCGGGTGAAGATCAGGGCGAGCACGTTCTGGCGCCGGTCGGGACAGAGCAGCTCGGGCCCGGCGGTGGCCGCGAACAGCAGCAGCAGCCCGGCGACGATGCGCAGGTAGCGGCCGTAGCCGAGGAACTCGCCGACCGCCTCGCCGACCAGCACCCGGGCGCCGATGAAGGCGAACACCGGCCCGAAGGCCAACACCAGCAGCGCGAACGGCACCACCTTGGTCTTCCAGTTGCGCTTGAGCCCCAGCACCCGGCGCACCCCGGCGGCCGCGATCGCCCGCACCCGCCGCCCCCGGCCCTCCCGCGGCCCCTCGTAGTGCCGGTAGCCGCGGTCGTAGATGGTCCCGGCGGGGCTGCTGAGCTCGCTCACCGCCGCACCCCCCAGGCCGCCTCGGGGGTCGGCGGCGCCGGCTGGACGGGCGGGACCGGGCCGCCCTGGGCGGCCTGGAGGCGCAGGAACGTCTCCTCCAGGCTCGGCGCCCGCGGGACCATCCGCCGCAGCGGCCAGCCCCGCTCGGCGGCGACGTCGCGGACCAGGTCGGAGGATCCCTGGACGAGCAGGTCGTCGCCGCTCGGGCGGACCTCGAGGCCGGCGGCGGCCAGGGCGGCCAGCACCTCGGGGCCGTTGCCGGCCAGCTGGATGCCGAAGCCGGGCTCGGTGGTGCCGGCGACCTCGGCGATCGAGCCCTGGGCGAGGACGTGGCCGCCGTGCACCATCACCACCCGGTCGCAGACCCGCTCGACGTCGCCCAGCAGGTGGGTGGAGACCAGCACGTCGATGCCGAGCTCGCCGCGGACGCGGGCGATCAGGTCGAGCATGTCCTCGCGGCCCTGGGGGTCCATGCCGTCGGTCGGCTCGTCCAGCAGCAGGAGGCGAGGGTCGTGGACCAGGGCGACGGCCAGCTTGACCCGCTGCTGCATGCCGGTCGAGAACCCGCCGATCGCCCGGTAGCGCTCCTCGTCAAGGCCGACCTGGTAGCAGACCTCGGCCGCCCGTTCGCGGGCCGGCCGCGGTGGCAGGCCGCCCAGCTGGGCCATGAAGGCGACGAAGTCGGCGGCGGTCACGTCGGTGGGCAGGCAGGCGCCCTCGGGCAGGTAGCCGACCCGGGCCCTGACGGCCAGCGGGTCGGCGGCCACGTCGTGGCCGAGCACGTTGGCCCGGCCCTGGTCGGGCGCGAGCAGCCCCAGCAGCAGCTTGATCAGGGTCGACTTGCCGGCCCCGTTGGAGCCGACCAGCCCGGTGCAGCCCGGCTCGATGGCGACGTCGACCCGGTCGAGGGCCTGCACGGTCCCGTAGCGCTTGCTGAGGCCTTCGACCTCCGCGACCAACACCCTGGCGCGACCTCCGACTGGTTGGGGACGCCGGTCCCGGCCACCTTCTCATACCCGCAGCCCCGGCGTGGCCCCTCCAAGGTCGCGGCCTCGGCGACCAAGGTATCGACCTGTGAGAGGATCGGGGCATGGCCAAGCCGATCCCGGTCTACATCGAGTCGGGCGCCAAGAAGGTGTTCGCCTGCGCGATCGACTTCCCGGGCTGGTGCCGCTCGGGCAAGGACGAGCAGGCGGCCCTCGAGGCGCTGGCCAGCTACGCCCCCCGCTACGCCGAGGTGGCCAAGCTGGCCAAGGCCGCGTTCCCGTCCAAGGCGGTGGAGCTCGAGGTCGTGGAGCGGGTCAAGGGCAAGGGCGCGACCGACTTCGGCGTCCCCCACGAGATCCCCAGGGCCGACGCCGAGCCCCTGACCGCCCGGCAGGCGGCCCGCCAGGTCGAGCTCATGCGCGCCGCCTGGGCGGTGCTGGACAGGGTGGCCAAGGGCGCCCCGGCCGAGCTGCGCAAGGGCCCCCGCGGAGGGGGCAGGGACCGCGACAAGATGCTCGGCCACGTGCTCGGCGCCGAGGCCGCCTACGCCCGCCACCTGGGCATCAGGCATCCCGAGCCGGAACTGGGCGACACCACTGCGATCAGGGCCCTGCGCGACGACCTCGCCGAGGCCCTGAGCGGCGCCTCCGACGGGTCGCCCCTGCGGCCCAAGGGCTGGCCGCCGCGCTACGCCTTCCGCCGGATCTCCTGGCATGTGCTCGACCACGCCTGGGAGATGCAGGACCGCGGCAAGCCCGGCGCCTGAGCCGTCAGCGGGCCACCTGGAAGGTATGCCCGCCGAGCACGCCCCCGTCGTCGTCCAGCAGCAGCAGCGACCCGCGCCCCGTGGCGGGCGGGTCGCCCAGCAGCAGCAGGAACGGCTCGGCCCGCTCCGGGTCCAGCTCCATCCCGCGGAGCCACAGCTCGAGCCCTGGCCCCCCGCGCCCCGGCCCGGTCCCATAGGCGGCGCCCAGGTCGAGCCGCTCCGCCAGACCCGGCTCCTCCCTGACCAGCGTCACCAGCTCCGGCCGCCAGCGCTCGCCGACCCGTCCCGCCACCAGCCCCGCCTCCACCGCCAGCCCCCCGAGCCGCCTCGGCAGCACCAGCCCGGCGACCAGCTCGCCCACCCACCCCTCCGCCGCCAGCCCGAACGGCCCTCTCCCGACGCCACCAAGCAGGTCGAGCCGAACCACCCGCTCCTCCGCCCCCCGCTCCAGCACGGTGACGCTCTTGCACCCCCAGTTCCCGTTCCCGGTGACCAGGTCTGCCGGGTCGACAGCCACCGCCCGGCCGGATCCGTCGCCCGTCCACAGCCCCCCGGTTGTCTCCGCCTCCCCGGCTGCGGTGGCGACCGCCATGAGGCAGAGGTTGCGGGGAAGGTCCCCTGGGACCTGCCAGTCGAAGCTGGCCACGGCCGAGCGGCCGGGGTCGAGGTCGCCGATGGGGGCCGGGGGGGCGACGGGGCGCCAGGGCGAACCGGCGGGGGGGTCGCCGCCGGCGGTCAGCCAGGGACCGACCTGGAGGTCGGGCGGGCGCAGGCAGGCCGGGACGGCGAGGACCCGGACCCGGACGTCGCGCAGCGGCCCCTGGCCGCGGTGGTGCACCTGGACGTGGACCCGGGCCGGCCGGCCGGGCTCGACCCGCCCGCCGCGCTCGGGCAGCCCGGCCGTCCCCGGCCAGCGGTCGTCCTCGAACTCCACCGGCGTCACCGGCCCGTCCCGGACCGCCGCTGGCGCCTCCACCTTGATGTCGGGGCACTCCCACCACGGCCCGCCGGGGCGGGGGCGGGGGGCGGGGGAGCGGCCGGAGCGGAGCGCGGGAACGGCCGCCTCCTGGCCGGGTTCCCGGTCAAGAGGGAGCTCCCAGACGCCCCGGCCGAGCAGGCCGACCCGGAGCAGGCGCCCGTCGCGGCGCAGGGCCAGGGCGAGCGCCGGGGTGTTCGGCAGCCCCCGGCCGAGAGGCTCCCAGGCGGCGCCGTCGTCGCGCGACCACCACACCCCGGCGTCGGTGGCCGCGAACACCGTGCCCGGCCGGTCGGGGTCGGCCGCCACCGCCCCCACCGGGACCGCCGGCAGCCCGCCGCCGGCGTCGGCCCAGGTGACACCGTCGTCCCGCGACCGCCACACCCGCCCGCCCCGCGGGTCCGACCATGCCGCCCAGGCGACCCCGGGCCGCCCCGGGTCGGCGGCCACCCCGGCCACCCAGCCGCCCCGCGGCCGGGCGACCCCGGCGACCAGCCACCCGCCGCCGGCCCGCTCCAGCCGCAGCAGCTCGCCCTCGCTGGTCCCGGCCAGCAGGCGGCCCGGCCCGGCGGCGGCCACCGCCGTCACCGCGCCCCGTGCCGGCGCCAGGGGGACGGCCGCCCAGCTCGCCCCGCCGTCGGCGGAGACGGCCAGGCCGCCCGCGCCGGCCGCGACCAGCTCGTCGCCGACCGCCAGCGCCGGGCCGGCCGGGCCGACCGGGCACCACACCTCGCCGCCCTCGTAGCGGAGGGTCCCGAGCTCGCCGGCGCCGGCGAGCAGCCAGGCCCCGTGGTCGGCCAGCCGCCCGACCTCGGCGACGGCCAGGCCGGTGCCGAGCGACCGCCAGGAGCGGCCGCCGTCTCCGGAGCGGTACAGCCCGCCCTCGTTGGCGACGTACAGGGCCAGCGGGTCGCCGGGCTCGAACACCAGGGCGTGCTGGCCGGGCGGGAGGCTGTCGCCGGAGGGCCGCGCCGTCAGGTCGGTCCACGACCAGCGGCCGCCGGGCCCGCGGACCCCCCGATGGAGGCCGCCCGCGCCCAGCCACACCACGTCCGGGTCGCCGGGGTCGGCCGCGCACGCCCAGTGGTGCCAGGCCTGGCGGCTGTGGAGGTCGGCGGGGGGCTTGACCGGGTCGAAGTCCCCGCCGGGGTGCTCGCGGCGCCACAGGTGGCCGACCCCGTCCCCGGCCGCGAACACATAGGTCACCCCGCCCGCCCCGTGGGCGACCGCGACCCGGTCGAAACCGCCAGGGGCCGAGGCCAGCGGCACCCGCCGCCAGCCGGCCCCGCCGTCCTCGGACCGGTGCAGCCCGGACTCGCCGCCGGCGAGCAGCTCGCCGGCGGCGCCGGCCGAGAGCGACCATGACCGGCCGGCCAGCCGCCGCTCCCAGGTGACCCCGCCGTCGGCCGACGCCCACAGCCCGCTCGTGGTCGCGGCCAGCAACCGGCCGGGGTCGGCCGGGTCGACCAGCAGGTCGAAGACGGCGGCGCCGAGCAGCTCCCGGGCGACCAGCGCCTGCCAGCTGCTCCCGCCGTCGGCCGAGCGCAGCAGCCCGACCCCGAGGGCGGCCAGCGCCTCGCCCTGGCCGGTGCCGGCGTAGGCCACCGCCGGGTCGCCGGGGGCGAAGGCGAGCGCGCCGATGGCCGCGGTCGGCTGGTCGTCGGTGCGGGGCCGCCAGCTCAGCCCGCGGTCGCGGCTCTCCCAGACCCCGCCGCCCCCGGCCAGCAGGTGCCGCGGGTCGCCGGGGTCGACCGCGACCGCCGCCACCCGCCCGGCCACCCGCGGCCGGCTCCCCGGCCCGGACCCGGCCGTGTGCCCGTGGGGGATCGCGAACGGCCCCAGCGGCCGCCAGGCGGGTCCGGCGCCGGCCGCCTCCAGGGCGGCGAGGCGGCTGGCGGCATAGGTCGGCGCTTGCTCGGCGGCGAGGCCGCGGCGCAGGCGGAACTGGTCGAGGCGGGCACGGTCCCCGGTCCCGGGGAGCCGGCCGGAGGGGTCCGGGGAACCCCGCAGGGGTGCCTCGGTGGATCGGGCGGGACCAACCGGCAGGTGCATCGGGCCACCTCCGCCCACCAGGCGGCCTACGGCCCGGCGGAGACGCGGAAGTCTATCCTGACCGACGGAGCCGACACAGAGGAGCTGGCGGATGGCGGGAGCGGTGGCGGTCGTCTGGGACGAGGCGCTGGCCGCCTACGACTTCGGCCCCGAGCACCCGCTGCGGCCGGCCAGGGTGCAGCTGACCATGGCCCTGGCCCGAGCCTGCGGGCTGCTGGACGCGGTCCGGCTGCTCGAGCCGGCGGCGGTCTCGGGCACCGACCTGACCCGGGTGCACGAGCTCGACTACCTGGCCGCGGTCAAGGCGGCCGAGCGAGGGGAGGGGTCGCCCCGCTTCGGCTTCGGCCCCGGCGACAACCCGCCGTTCGCCGGCATGCACGAGGCGGCCACGCGGGTCTGCGGGGCCACCGTGGCCGCGGCCGAGGCGATCCGCTCCGGCCAGGCCCTGCACGCCTTCTCCCCGGCCGGCGGGCTGCACCACGCCATGCCCGACCGGGCCAGCGGCTTCTGCGTCTACAACGACCCCGCGGTGGCGATCGCCTGGCTGCTCGACCAGGGGGTGGAGCGGGTCGCCTACCTGGACGTCGACGTCCACCACGGCGACGGGGTCGAGGCCGTCTTCGCCGCCGAGCCCCGGGTCCTGACCGTGTCGCTGCACGAGTCGGGCCGCTACCTGTTCCCCGGCACCGGCTTCGCCCACGAGGTCGGCACCGGCCCGGCCCGGGGCAGCGTGGCCAACCTGCCCCTGCCGCCGTCGACCACCGACGACCTGTACCTGGCCGCCTTCGACGCGGTGGTCCCGGCCCTGGTGCGGGCCTTCCAGCCCGAGATCCTGGTCACCCAGCTGGGCTGCGACACCCACTACACCGACCCCCTTGCCCACCTGGGCCTGACCGTGGGCGCCTACCGGCAGCTGGCCGGCCGCCTCCACGACCTGGCCCACACCGTGGCCGGCGGGCGCTGGCTGGCCACCGGCGGTGGCGGCTACCAGTGGGCCTCGGTGGTCCCAAGGGCCTGGTGCAGCTACCTGGCCGAGATGGTCGGGGCCGAGCTGCCCGGACGGCTCCCCGAGGCCTACCTGGACGAGGCGGCCGAGCGGTTCGGGGCGTTGCTCGACCCGGACATGGCCGACGAGGTGGTCGCGCTGCGCAGCGAGCACCGGGCCAGGGTCGAGGCCGAGCTGGCCCGCACCATCGAGGTGGCCAGGAGCAACCTGTTCCCCTTGCACGGTCTGACCGCCTGAACTCGGGGGTTGGCGGCTCGCGTTCGCTACCATGGGAGGCCGACCCGCGACCGACCGGAGCGCCAGCATGCCCGACCTTCCCTCCCGCGACGAGCTCGGCCGGCACCTGGTGACGGCCCGGATCGCCGGATCGGTGCAGACGCCGGTCGCCGACGTGCTCCGCAAGGCCGACCTGGTCGCCGCCGGCGACCCCGACCACTGCTTCGGGCTGTCGGGCATGCACCGCTACACCCAGGCCGAGGTGCTGGCCGAGGTCACCCGCCAGTTCGGCTGGACCCACACCCCCGGCGAACCCGGCGACGGCCCCACCTGGATCGAGCCGGGCCCGCTGCTGGACGAGATCGACCGGGCGGCCGAGCGGCTGGCCGCCGCGGCCGCGGCCGGCGAGCACGTCCTGTTCGCCACCGGCCACCCGACCGGCATGCTCGGGCTGTACCAGCAGCTGGCGGTGGCGGTGCGTGAGGCCGGGGCCAAGGTGTCGCGGCCCGGCGACGGCCTCGCCTTCCGCTTCCACGAGCACCGGCGGCGCATCATCTACACCGGCTGGGTGGCCGTGCTGGCCTCGGGGGCCAACCTGTACCACACCCACGAGGCCCACCCGATGGAGCTGGTCCTGGAGCAGGCCACCGAGGTCGACCTGGTCGTCGGCGACCACGGCTGGGCCGGGGCGGCCGCCGAGCGCGGCATCGACGTGGTCGCGGTGGCCGACATCAACGACCCGGCCCTGCCCATGGCCAAGGCCGAGGGCCGCGCCCGGATCGTGCTCGGCATGGACGACAACGTCCGCCCGACCCCCTCGGCCTACGACCCGCTGGCCGACTACCTGCTGGCCAGGCTGTTGCCGTGACCGACCGCTACGCGCGCCTGATCGAGCAGGTGCTCGACGACCCCGGCACGGTGCTGCTGCTCGGGTCGATGGACTCGGGCAAGACCACCTTCGCCAGGGCGCTGCTGGCCGGGGCCGTCGACCGCGGCATCGCGGCCGCCTACCTGGACACCGACGTGGGCCGGACCACCGTCGGCCCGCCGACCACCATCGGCCTCAAGCATGTGCTGGAGGCCAAGCACCTGGCCGACGACGAGCTGGCCCTGGCCGACGGGCTCTACTTCGTCGGCTGGGTCTCGGCCCAGTTCCACCTGCTGCCGCTGGTCGCGGGCACGGCCAAGCTGATGAACGTGGCCCGCCGGGCCGGGGCCGAGCTGGTCGTGGTCGACACCTCCAGCCTGATCAGCGGCGTCTACGGCCAGATCCTCAAGTACCACAAGATGGAGGTCACCCGGCCCGAGTACGTGATCGGCTTCGAGCGCGGCGAGGAGCTGGACCCGCTGCTCGGCATCGCCCGCCGCTTCACCCCGGCCCGGGTCGAGGCCTACCCGGCCCACCCCGAGGCCCGCCCGACCACCGTCGACGAGCGGGCCGAGACCCGCCGGGCCCGCTTCGCCGCCTACTTCTCCGGCAACCTGCACCGCTGGCGGGTCAAGCCGACGGTGTTCCTGCCGTCGCTGCCCCCCGAGGCCGATCTGGCCAGCCTGGCCGGCCTGCTGGTCGGCATGGAGGACGGCAAGGGCTCCTGTGTCGGCATCGGCTACCTGGAGCTGGCCGAGGACGGCGGCCTGCGGATGATCTCGGCCGTCTCCGAGGGGGCGCGGGCGCTGCGCCTCGGCTCCACCCGCATCACCCCCGACTGGACCTCGACCACCCGGGTCGACCTCCGCCACCTCTTCGGCACCGAGTAGCGGCGCGGTGGACCAGGTCGCGCTGGCGGCCCGCGGCGAGTCGGTCTGGCACCGGCTGGCGCTCCGCGCCCTCGGGGTCGGCTGGGTGGAGGGCGGGGAGGTGGCCAGGCGCACCGGGGCCGCCTCGCCGGTGTTCCTCGGCGCCCTGTCGCTGCGGGCCGGGGTGCCGGGCGAGCGGCTGGCCGCGGCCGTGGAGGGCCTGGCCACCGAGGTGGCGGTCCGCGACGCCGGCGGGTCGGAGGACCTCGGCCGGTTCGGGTTCGTCCTCCAGGCCCGCGAGCCCTGGATGCTGCGCCTGCCCGGCCCGGTCGACGCCGCCCCCGGCCCGCCCGGCCTGGTGGTGGCCCCGTGCCGGACCCCGGCCGAGGTCGAGCTGTTCGAGCGCACCAGCGTCGAGGCGTTCACCGGCACCACCTCCGGATGGACCCCCGGCACCATCCATCACCCGACCGCCAGCCTGCAGGTCCGCGGCCTGACCCTGCTGCTGGCCACCCTCGGCGGCCATCCGGTCGGCACCACCATCGCCGCCACCGACGGCACCGTCCTCAACGTCGGCGGCGTCGCCGTCCTCGCCTCCGCCCGCCGCCAGGGCATCGGCACCCAGCTCACCGCCGCCTGCCTGTCCACAGCCCCCGCCCTCCCCGCCGTCCTCTCCAGCAGCGACGAAGGCCACCCCGTCTACCGCGCCCTCGGCTTCACCGACGCCGGCCCCACCACCCTCTGGTGGCGCCCACCCCGCCGCGCGGGCTGAAGGGGGTGCCACAATGCCTGGCATGGCCGGGTACGACTGGATCACCTTCACGAGCGACTACGGGCTGGAGGACCACTTCGTCGGGGTGTGCCATGGGGTGATGGCGAGGGTGGCGCCGGGGGTGCGGGTGCTGGACGTGAGCCATGCGGTGGGGGCGCAGGACGTGCGGCAGGGGGCGATGGTGCTGGCCCAGGCGGTGCCGTACCTGCCGCGGGCGGTGCATCTGGCGGTGGTCGACCCGGGGGTGGGGACCGGGCGGGGGATGGTGGCGGTCGAGGCCGGCGGGCAGGTGCTGGTCGGGCCGGACAACGGGCTGCTGGTGTGGGCGGCCGAGGCGCTCGGGGGGGTGGAGCGGGCGCACGCCCTCCAGAACCCCGCCTACCGGCTGGCCAGGGTGTCGCGGACCTTCCACGGGCGGGACGTGTTCGCGCCGGCGGCGGCGCATCTGGCCGCCGGGGTCGAGCCGGCCGAGCTGGGGCCGGCGGTGGACCCGGAGCGGCTGGTCAGGCTGGAGCGGGTGGCGGCCAGGGTCGACGGCGGGCGGGCCGCCGGCAGGGTGGTGGCGGTCGACCACTTCGGCAACCTCGCCCTCGACCTGCGGCGCGACGACCTGCGGCTGGCCGCCGGCGACGCGGTGGAGGTCCGGGTCGGGGGGCGCGCCCACCGGGCGGTGTTCGGCGAGACGTTCGCGGCGGTGCCGGCCGGCGGGCTGGTGCTGCACGAGGACTCCTTCGGCTCGCTGGCGGTGGCCGTCAACCTGGGCCGGGCCGCCGACCACCTGGGGGCCGCGCCCGGCGACCCGGTCGAGGTCGTGAGAGCGGGCGGGCCCTGATGGGGCGGTGCCTGCTGGTCACCGGGGCGGCCCGCTCGACCGGGCGGCGGCTGGTCGCCGCCCTGGCCGGGGACCCGCAGGTGGAGCGGGTGGTGGCGGTCGACGACCTGGAGCCCGAGGAGCCGTTCCCGGCCAAGGTCGAGCACCTGGCGGTCGACCTGCGCAGCCCGGCCCTGGTCAGGACCGTCCAGTCGGCCGGGATCGACACCTGCGTGCACCTGGGGGTGGCGGCCGAGCCGCGGGCCGCCGGCGGCCGGGCCGCCATGAAGGAGCGCAACGTGCTCGGCACCATGCAGCTCCTCGCCGCCGCCTACCACGCCCCCGACCTGCGCCGCCTGGTGCTCAAGTCGACCACAGCGGTCTACGGGGCCGCCGCCGGAGACCCGGCGGTCTGGACCGAGAGCATGCCGCATGAGACCCCGCGGCACGGCTTCGGCAGGGACGCCATCGAGGTCGAGGACTACGTCCGCTCCTTCGACCGGCGCCGCCCAGAGGTGACCGTGACCGTGCTGCGGCTGGCCAACCAGGTCGGGCCGACCGTCGACAACCCGCTGACCCGCTACTTCGAGCTGCCGGTCTGCCCGACGGTGCTCGGCTTCGACCCGCGGCTCCAGTTCCTGCACGAGGAGGACACCGCCCAGGTGCTGCTGCGCGCCACCCTGGGCCCGGCCCGGCGCGGCACCTTCAACGTCGCCGGGGACGGGGTGGTGCCGCTCAGCCAGGCGATCAGGATCGCCGGCAAGCCGCCCCTGCCCATCCCCGAGCCGCTGGTCAACCGGGTGGCCGAGCTGGTCGGCCGGACCCTCGACTTCTCCCCCGAGCAGGTCCGGTTCCTGCAGTACGGCCGGGTGGCCGACACCTCGGCGGCCGCCACCCAGCTCGGCTTCACCCCCAAGTGGACCTCGCTGCGCGCCTTCGAGGACTTCGCCGCCAGGCTGCGCCGGCTGGTCACCGAGGAGCAGGTGGTCCGGCTCGAGCAGGAGGCCCTCGGCCTGGTGCGCCGCGCCGCCGCCCGGGTCGCGAGGGAGCTGCCGTGACCGGGGGTGGCGACGACGCCAGGGCCCCCGGCGACCTGGGGGCGTTCGGGCCGGTGGTGGACTGGGCCGAGGAGGCGCTGGAGTTCCTCGGCCGGCGGGTGCTGGGCGAGTACGAGGTCGACGAGTTCGGCCACGACCCGGACCTGGTCGAGCACGTGCTGGCGCCGCTGCTGCGCCCCCTGTACCGGCACTGGTGGCGGGTCGAGACCCGGGGCCTTGAGCACGTTCCGGCCAGCGGCCCGGCCCTGGTCGTCGGCAACCACGCCGGCACCCTGCCCTTCGACGCCCTGATGGTCGCCCTGGCCCTGCTGGACGAGCACCCGGCCCATCGG
>Ga0307293_10000289_pt1 | contig 12568 bp, 9 predicted proteins | sample ER_DNA_150_FD_194488 | JGI IMG/M metagenome (GOLD analysis project Ga0307293, IMG submission 194488) | Bulk soil microbial communities from the East River watershed near Crested Butte, Colorado, United States - ER_DNA_150 | ecosystem: Environmental > Terrestrial > Soil > Floodplain | place: USA...
CACCGGCGCATCGGCGCCGGGCGGTCCAATGATCACTGCGGTCGCCTTGGACAGCTGCACCCGGACTGCGCTGCCGTCGCGGGGCACCATCACCTCCAAGTCGGTTCGGCCACCTGCGGTGAGGGTGACCGAGCGGTCCGACACATCAGTGGGTTTGTGTACGTCGGTGCCGTCCACGGCGAGCAGCCGATAGGGGCCGCCGGTCCAGATCTTCATGGGTCCGTTGTCGGTGTTAGTCACCCGGACCCGCACCCGCTGGCCGGGCCGCGCCAGCATATGCAGATCCTCGGCCTTGCCGTTGATGGTGCGCACTCCGCCATAAGTGTGCGCGACCGCCGTGACGTCGACCTGCTGCGCGATCCTGGACCTCGGCAACACGACCAGTGATCCGAGCAATCCGCCGGCCACCTGAGGGTTTGAGACCTGGTGGGAGTGGTACCAATACGTACCGGCCTGATCAGCGACGAAACGGTAAATGAACTCTCCACCCACCGGCACTGCGTCCTGGGTCACTCCGGCCACCCCGTCCATGGCATTAGGAACATCGACTCCGTGCCAGTGCAAGGTGACACCATCAGCGACCGATTCGTTGTGTAGATGCACCTCGAGCAGCTGACCCTGCCGAGCGCGGATCTCCGGACCAGGAGAGGTGCCGTTGACAGTGAATCCGCGGATGGGCTGGCCCCCAACGGTCAACATCTGTTGCCGCGTGACCAGGTCAACCCGTACATCCGCGGGTCGTGTCGGGTCGGCAACCATATCGGTGACCAGCCGCGGCGGCGGCATCTGCTGGCCGCCCATCTGGCCCTGCATATGTCCACCGTGCCCGCTTCCATCGGGATCAGTCATGGCCCCCACGCCGTAGTCGGGGTAGCCCATGTTCATCACCGAATATGCGGACGGTACGCGGCTGTCCTGCCACAGCCACGCCAACGGGGCAATGATCGACAGCGTCGCCACGATTGGCAGCGCAAGCCTCAACGGTCGTCCAAAACCCAACGACAGAATGCCGGATGGGCGGCGACGAGAATGGCGAGTCATCACACCGGAGCTGCAGTACGCGCCTCTGGCTGCTCAACGGCAGCTGCCGTCGCGGCCCGGAGCCGGCGACCGGCGTAGAGAGCCACGCCGAACAACGCGAGGGCGTTGAGGCCGTGCAGTGCACCAGCCAGAGGGAAGTCATGGCCTAGGCCGCCGAGTTGGGTCTGCACGATCACTAGCACGAACACGATGACGGCCCACTTGGTCGCCCCACGCACCTTGGTGAAGAACGAGATGATCAACAGCAGCAGCGCGAGCCCCGGAATGACGAAGAACCCGTTGATGACATGCGCCATCATGCCGGCCACCTGAGGGAACGGTGTCCCCTCGCTTTCCATGGCGGCCTTGTCGAGCACCCCGCCGCCCTCGACCCACTTGCCGAGCCCGGCGATAAACCAGACGATGACCATCGCTTGGACCGCCACCTCCGCGGCGACCAGGTATGCGAGCACCTTGTACGCGGTTCTCATGATCTTGCCTCCTCACCACGCGCCGAGCGACGCCTGTCTCAACGGTCTCCTCGTACGCCGTCGGTGCGGAATGAGGCAGTCCGCAGAATCGGTGGAGGCTAACCTCGGGGTGCGCGCGGTGGGCCAACCCCGTACCAGCGCAGCAACATTCGGCGGATCATAGACGTGTGACCATGGCGCGCCTTCGGTTGTACGCGCTGACGACAGTGGGCGGGCTCTCGTTGGTGTACGAGTTCGTCACTGAGGCGATGTCCCCCCAAGGCTTGTCACTTTCCGACTCCGTTTGGATCCTGATCGTCATCCCCATGTACGCCGTGGGCGCGTGGCTGACGTGGCGGCTGCCGACACATCCACAGCCGGTTCGGTTACTCGTCAGCGGGACCGCATTCGTGGCGACCGGGGCGTTCGGGTCGCTCCTCTACAGCCAGCCGCAGATGATCAACTCCCCGTGGGCTCCGGTGCTCAGCATGCTCAGCCTCGAGGCGCAAGCAGTGGGGTCGCTGGCGGTGATGCTTCTCATTGGCAGCTATCCAGACGGCTTCGTCGAACGTCGCTGGCAGCGGCTGGCTCTACGCTGCTCGTGGGTCGTTCTCATCGCTCCGCCGCTGGCTTTGCTCGCCTTACCTGTCGTGCCGGTGTCACAGTTTGACGACGTGGGCCTTGCCATCCCCAACCCGTACGCGGTCAGCTGGCTCGCCTGGCTGGCCGAGCCGGCTGCCTGGCTGGCACTGAATAGCTGGTGGGTCGTTCTCGTCAGCGTGCTTGTCTTGTGTGCCCGCTTTGTCGCAGCCGATGCCGCGGGCCGGGCTCAGATGCGAGTCTTCTTCGTTGTCGTCCTCGGGCTGCTGCTCTATTTCGCAGGTAGTGTGGCGCTCGCACTCGGCGCACCCGAAGACTCGGCCTTGGTCATCACCCTGATGACCTTCGGGTCGCTGACGGCGATTCTCCTTCCGGGGGCGATCATCTACGGGATTCTGCGCCACCGGCTCTTCGACCTGGACCTCGTCGTCCGCAAGTCCGTCGCGTACGGTGCCGCATCATTGCTCATCGCGGCGGCGTACGCGGTCATCGCAGCCACACCCGGCCTGATGCTGGGCAATCGGGTACCAGTAACCCTGGCTGTCATCATCACCATCGCTGCAGCCCTGGCCTTCCAGCCCCTCCGTCGTCGACTCGAATCCGCGGTCAGCAGAAGGCTGTTCGGCGATCGCGTACAGCAGTACCGGCTGCTCAAGAACCTCGGCACGACCATGGAGCAGACGGCCGGACTCGACGAGCTGCTGCCGCGACTCGCAAACGCCATCCGCGACGGAATCGGCGCGAGCTGGGTGCAAGTCCGACTGCGCGACGCGGATGGTAGCTGGCTCGACGAGCCGGTCGGCGTCACCGGCGAGGTGAATGGCAATAGCGCTGCCGGCGTGGATCTGGTACGCGCGGGCGAGCTGCTCGGACGAGTCGATCTTGGCCCCAAGCCGGGTGGTTATGCCGACTCTGATCTCGAGCTCCTGGCCACCGTGGCCACGCAGGCCACGACAGCAGTCGCAAACGTTCGGCTCGCGAGTCAGCTCAAGGAGGGACTTGAGGAGCTGTCCACCTCTCGCGTCCGCCTCATTGCGGCGCAGGAAACGGAGCGTCGTCGGATCGAGCGCGATCTGCATGACGGGATCCAGCAGGAGGTCGTGGCGCTGATCGCGGGGCTTCGGCTCGCTCGCAACCGGCTCAGCCGTGATCAGCTCACCGCCAGCGAGCTCACCGATCTGCAAGATCAGGCGCGCGAGATGCTTCGAGACCTCAGGGAGCTCGCCCACGGCATCCACCCGCCTGTGCTCAGCGACAACGGGCTGGTCGCGGCGCTGGAGTCCCGGGTCACGAGGTTCCCCATCTCGGTGCAAATCCTTGCCGACGATGAGCTACGCGCCGAGCGGTTCTCCGAGGATGTGGAGGGCACGGCCTACTTCGTGGCCTGCGAATCCCTCACCAACGTCGCCAAGCACGCTGGCACTGACGCCGCCCGCGTCCGGCTATCGCATTCGGGCAGCCGGCTCTCCATGATCGTCGAGGACGACGGCCGGGGGTTCGAGTCGAACGGCGCGCGTTCCGGAGGGTTGGCCAACATTCGCGACCGCGTCGAGGCGCTGCACGGCAAGCTCACGATCGAGAGCCAGCTGGGTGCCGGAACCAGCGTCAGCGCTGAACTCCCACTGGTAACGAGCGGGTCAGGATGACCAACACGCTCAGGGTAGTCATCGCGGAGGACAACTATCTCGTACGCGAAGGTGTACGTCGTCTGCTGGAAGACTCCGGGCAGATCGAGGTCGTCGCTTGCGTCGGTGATGCGCGCGAGCTGCTCGACGCGGTCCGGCGACTCGCGCCGAACGCGGTTCTTACGGATATCCGCATGCCGCCCAGCCACCATATGGAAGGCATCGAGGCCGCCCGCGCGATCCGAGCTGAGCACCCTGAGATCGGCGTTGTCGTGCTGTCGCAACACACCGACGAGAGCTACGCCCGGGCCCTTTTCAATGACGGCTCGGCAGGCTTGGCGTACCTGCTCAAGGATCGAGTCGGTGATCTTGAGGACCTAGTCCGGGCGCTCCAGGAGGTGGCATCCGGGGGATCGGTGGTCGATCCGCTGATCATCGACACCCTGGTCGCCCGGCAGCAGACGCGCGCCTCCAGCCCGCTGAGCTCCTTGACTCCGCGTGAGCTGGACGTCCTCCGGGAAATGGCCCAGGGCAAGACCAATGCAGGCATCGAGAAGGCCCTGTTCCTTTCCGAGTCCACCGTGGAAAAACACGTCAACGCGATCTTCACCAAGCTGGGTATCTCAGCTGCGCCCGTCCACCGCCGCGTGGTCGCCGTACTGGCCTTCCTCGAGAACGCTCCGGCACTCCCTTAAGCCGACTTGTCAGAAACTCAAAAGGCTATAGCGCGCTGAGATTCTGACAACTCCTTCACAGGGAGATACTGACGGTCAGAATACCGATAGTATTTAAATACTCTCAGTATGTGGATGTGATGGTATGCCAGTGCGGCTCTCCCGGATAGAGCGACGTAAGCAGACCCGCCAGGAGCTTCTAAACGCGGCGGAGACATGCTTCGTCACCCGCGGTTTCCATGCCACGTCGGTGGACGAGGTCGCCGAGCGGGCGGGCTACACGAAGGGCGCGGTCTACTCCAACTTCGCCTCCAAGGAGGACCTATTTTTCGGGGTCTACCAGCGGCGAGTTGATCACGTGATCACCGAGGTGGTACCAGGCCTACGCCAAGCCGGGCCAGAACGCGGGTTCGACTGGTTGGCCACGGCCACGATCCAGCGGCGCAACAGTGACGACGGCTGGCTGGCTGTCTTCTTCGAGTTTTGGGCGCACGTGCTGCGACATCCCGAGCTTCGGAGCCGCTTTGCCGAAAGCCACACCCGCTTCCTGGAACCGCTGACCGACGGGGTGCGGCAGCTCGCAGCAGACCGCGGGCGCACCCTACCCAGCGACTTGACCGCCTTTCAGGTGGTCCTGGCCTGGAACGCGATGGAGGTTGGGCTGGGCTTGGAGCGGCTGACCCAGCCCGAGGACGTGGACGTGGAACTCGCTCGCCGGATGGGCTCACTGCTACTGGACGCGGTCCTGGGAGCCGCGCCGGCGGCTGCCAGCAGCGCCGGTGCACTATGACGGGCGGCCCGCTTCGCCGGCTCCAGGAGCTCGCGGCTGGACCGCGTGGGAGATCACGCTCGTGTTCGCGAGCGACGAAGGAGGCGAATCTGGCGCGCTGCCTGTCAGAGTGCAATGGACACGGCAAAGAGCAGGATCGGACTACCCGATGAACACCACCCAGGTTCGCTACCAGCGGCGCCGCGTCGCCGATCTGGCAGCAGCCCTTCGGCTGGCACGCGCTCAGATCAGGCGCGACCGCGGGCCGCGCGCGGAACTCGTACGCCACCAGCAGCAGCGTCTTGAGGTCGTCGTACGCCACGCCGCCACCCACTCGCCGTTCTACCGTCGACAGTTCGCGGAGACCGGCGTGTTCGCTGAGGGCCCAATACAACTGACGCGCCTGCCCGTACTCGACAAGTCTCTGGTGATGGAGCACTTCGACGAGCTGGTCTGCGACCCTCGCCTGCGTCGCGATGAGCTGCTGGACTGGGTAGGGCGGACTACCCGCGACCAGCTCTACCTGGACCGCTACCGGGTGATGCTGACCAGCGGGTCCTCCGGCCGGCCGGGACTGTTCGTCTACGACGCCGCCGGCTGGCGGTCAATCGGATCCGGACTCATACAGAGCGCCACCTGGAAGGGTCTGCGGCCCACCCTGCCGCGCCAGCGCATGGCCTTCGTCGGCGCCGCCGGCCCCGCCCACATAAGCCGCCAGGCAGCCCTCCTGGCGACCGGCCTGCACCGCGTCCTGGTTCTACCCATCACGCTGCCGCTCCCTCGGCTGGTGGAGGCGCTCAACAAGTTCCAGCCCACCTATCTCCAGGCCTACCCATCCGCGGCCATGTGGCTGGCCGATGAGCAGCACGCCGGCCGGCTGCGAGTATCACCACGGATCCTGGTCACTGTCGCGGAGTTGCGCACCCCCGAGATGACCCAGCGGCTCCAGGAAGCATTTGGGATCAACCCCTTCGACTTGTACGGCTCCAGCGAAGGGCTGTTCGGGTCTGAGTGCGAACACCACCAGGGCATCCACCTGTTGGAGGACACCACCCTGGTTGAGAACGTCGACGCCGACGGGCAGCCGGTGCCGCCCGGTCAGCCCGGCGCCCGCCTGCTGGTCACCAACTTGTACAACCTGGTCCAGCCTCTGCTCCGGCTGGAGGTGACCGATGTCGTCACCATCGACCCCAACCCCTGCCCCTGCGGACGCATTCTCGCCCGAATGAAGACCATCTACGGCCGCAGCGACGACGTCCTCTCCCTCTCGGCCCGCGACGGCGGTCAGGTCGCCATCCACCCCCTACACTTCGCGCTGTTGACCCGCGACCCCCAGGTCGGCGAATTCCAGGTCATCCAAGACGGCCCGCTGTTGCGCGTACTCATCGTTCCTCGCCATCCATCCACCCCATCTCGGGTAGGCAACGACGACGGACTCGAGACGGGTCTTGAACGTGCCATCGCCCAGCAACTCCGCGATCTCGGCGTCCAAGACCCGCAGGTCACGGTCGAGCGCCGTAGCGAGCTGGCCCGTACGTCCAGCGGGAAGCTCAAGCTCGTGATCGCCGACCCCACTTACCCCGACTTGTCAGCGTGGGTGGTCGCCAGGGCAACCACTCACGCTGACAAGTCGGGGTAAGAAATTGAACGCATTCGCCCGTCAAGGATGAGTCGCGAACAGCGCATTTCCCCTACCCTCATCACATGAGCTCGCAGATCGACGTCAGCTACCGTCCGGTGTTCCCCCGCGGGCTGATCATCCTCCTCGGAACCGCCGCCGCGCTCGTCGTGGCCCTCGGTATGAGGCAGTTCGCCAACATCCTCGGCCCGGTGTTTATGGCGCTGGTGCTCTCAATCGCCGTCCACCCGATACACCGCCTGGCCGCCCGTTACCACTTACCGGCCTGGCTGGGCATGATCCTCAGCCTTATCGCGGTCTACCTGATCGTTTTCGGTCTCTTTGCGATTCTGGTCATCGCCGGCATCCAGTTCGCGTCCCTGCTGCAGAGCTATGGCCCACAATTCCAGGCCTTCTTGCAGGACGCCAGTCAAGCCCTCCAGTCAGTCGGTATCAGCCAGGAGAAGCTCCAAGACTTTGTGAACGAGCTCAGCCCAAGCAGACTGGTTGGGGTTGCGAGCAGCCTGCTCGGTGGGCTCGCAGGCGTATTGAGCGATATCTTCTTTCTCATCGTGCTGCTGTTCTTCACAGTTGTCGACGCGGGAGACTTCGCCTCCAAGCTGAAACGCGTCCCAGTGCACGGTCAGCGGCTCGCCGAGGTATTTGACCGGTTCGCTGTTGGCTCCCGCCAATATCTCGCGGTAGCAACGGTCTTCGGCGCGATTGTCGCATTCTGCGACTTAATAGCACTCTGGATTCTCGACATCCGTTATGCCTGGCTCTGGGCACTGTTGGCATTTATTACCAACTATATCCCCAACATCGGTTTCGTCATCGGGTTGGTGCCACCCACAATAATCGCCCTGCTCGATAAGGACGTCCTGACCGCGATTATCGTGGTCGCGGTCTACTGCGTATTGAACTTTGTCATCCAAACCATCATTCAACCTCGGGTGGTCGGCGTAACAGTTGGACTCTCGGCCACCCTCAGCTTCTTGTCCTTGATCGTCTGGGCCACGATTCTCGGCGCTCCAGGGGCATTTCTTGCCATTCCGCTGAGCCTGTTGGTTAAGGCCTTGCTTGTCGATGTCGATCCTGAACAGACATGGGTGTCACCCCTCTTGTCCAGCGAAAAACCTGGCAAGGAATCAGACGGTGCTCAAAGCAAGGAATCTGACGCCGTCGAGCCGACATTGGAACGCGACGCTAAAGCTCCAGGCGCCTAAAGAATTCCGAGCCGTTCCGCCTGGAGAACGGCCTCGCGACGTGTCTGCACGCCAAGCTTGCGATACGTCGAGCGCAGGTGGGTCTTTAGCGTGTTCCTAGAGATGAACAGAGCGGAGCAGAGCTCGCGCTGGTCCAGCGGAGTCGGCAAATACTGCAGGATCTCCAGTTCCCGTTCCGAGAGCGGATCAGTTAACCGAACTCCAGAAATCGGCTGTCGCCGGAGGTAGGCCAGTAGCTCGACTACCTGCTCTCCGTACGCGGTCATCCGACGCCGCTCGGCCTCCAGCACTGGCATGATCGCCGCAGCAATCTCACCGTACGGGCGCCGCCAGCCGTGGATTTCGGTGCTGTGCAAAGCGAACCGAAGATAGTGCGAGGCCCGATCGGGCATCTTCGCACGCAGAGCCAGGCTCGCCGCGCCTAATAGCACTCGGACGCGCAGCGCCTCGGATCGGCGCTGAAGCAATGCCGATTCAACTGGCAGATTGCTCAGCAATCGATCCAAATCTGAGTTGAGCCGACCCGTTCCAGAATCCAAGGCTGCACGTTCCAGGACCCATGTTCGCAAATACGACTGATTGTGGGTTCCGTCGTCGAAGTCGTTGGCCGGCGACAAATTCAGAGTCAGATCGAGCGCCTTTGAGAATTCGCCTGCCGCAAGGTAAGCGTCGATCCGGGCAATTGCCCACAGGCATCCGGTTGTCCACCATTTCTGAGCATGCGGATTTGTCACGAGCAGCTCATCCAGCATCAAGGCACAGCCCAATGCGTCGTTATTTCGGATCAGGCGCATTCGCGCATCCGTAATGGTTTCCAGCGCTTGGCTGATCGGGTGGGGAAACGCAGATCGAGCCGGGCTGGCCTCCAGATGATCAGGTGAGGCCGCAGTTTCGGTGCCTAGCTCCATCTCAACCCAGTGCCGCGCCGACCGAATTGTGGCTCCTTGATTGAGGGCGCTCCGATCGCTCTCACGATCAATAAGTGCATCGGCCCGATCGAGCTGTTGTCGGGCAGAGCGAAGATCCCCGGCAACGAGGGCTTCCCATGCTCGGATCTCGAGTGCTCCAAGTTGTACGGCCGTGTACGTCACTGCACTTGAGGCATTGGACTCGTTGAGCATGGCCAGCGCTGTGCTTGATGGTCCTTCAAGGAGAAGGCAAGCGGCGTGCAATTCATGCCATTTGGACTTCAATGCGTGCGAGGCAGCTGTTGAAGCCGCTGTCGGATCGTGGTGAGGATCGACCTCGAGGATCCGTACCGCCAATTCTGGCTGACCTCGCTCGGCGAACCACCAGGCTCTCAAGAACCGGAGCACGTCGGCCTGCTGCCGCGTCTGAGGATGCGGCCTGCCATCCAAGATCCCCGATAGCGACGCCATTGCTTCCATCCGTGCACCGGTGCCGAGGCTGATCAGGACCGATGACAGCAACATGCTGAGATCGCCATCGCGGCGGGAAGGGGGCGGCCGGCCGAATTCTGTCCGCACCCAGGTCCAGTCCCCAGTCCCGAGCGCCACGCAGGATCCGGCCAGGATAGCCTCGCCGAGGGCATCCCACGACTGACCTTGTACGGCCAGGGGAGCTGCGCGGATGTGCTCACCCTGTTTGGAGAACCATGCCGCCGCCCGCGCAGACAATCGCCGAAGCTCCTCAGGCGAGGAGCGCATGAGTTCAGCGAGCAGCAGCGCACGAAACATGGGGTGGTAGCGATAGGGCCACCGGCCTTCAGTGAGCTGATGGAGAAAGCCCGGCTGGTAACGCACTCGCTCAAGCAGCAACGCGGCATCGGAGCGGCCTGTGAGCTCCTGAGCAAGCTCGACGTCGAGGAACTCGCTCACCGCGGTTTGGAGCAGAAACGTACGAACATCGTCGGCCGTATAGGCAAGTGCTTGGCCCATCAGGTAGCTGCCTACCGCGGTATCGCCGTGCAGCAAGGTAGAGAAGGCGGGGTCGGAATGCGCCCCATGCGACAAGGGCGTTGTGGACAACCTGAGCCCAGCCGGCCAGCCCTCGGTGTGCGACCAGAGCGCATGTGCCTGCTCCGGACTGACGGCAATGTCGTTCGCACTCAGGAACAGCCGAGTCTCGTCCTCGTCGAATGCTAAGTCGTCAGCTCTGATTTCCCGTACCTTGCCTGCGAGCCTGGCCTCATGGAGCGCAAGGATCGGATCACGACGTGTTGCGATGACGATATGTCGCATGTCATCGGCCAGATGCAGCGCATCCTTCAACAACCGGGTGCTGCGGTTGCCCTCGAGGAGATGCACGTCGTCGATGATCAACGTGACCGCCTCGAGACTCAGGGCATCTGTGATCCGGCGCCACAGCTCCCAGCCATCCGTGGTCTCCACCGGGTCCAGCCGAACTACCGGGCCGGTGTCTGGAGCCCATTGCTGGAGCAGCGTGGTCTTGCCATAGCCCGTAGGGGCGGAAACGAGCGTAATGGGCTCCGAAGCGCTCCTAGCGAACTGCAGAAGCCTTCGACGAGTGATCACGCCGTCTCGAGAGATCGCCATCCTTCCGCCGGAAGGCCATTCGCTTGAGCTGTTAGGGCCTCTCGTTCCCTGATTCGCCGCGGCGATGATCGGCTGCGTCAGTCCCCCGAAGACGCACCATTCCTCATGCTAGGTGGGTCGCCATCTCTCGTCCAACTTGATCTTTGCCGCACTTCCACCAGCTCAACGCCAAGATCTTGCATCGCCTGCAGGGCACCGTGAAGTTCTGCCTGGTCGCGGAAGACACCAACCAGGATCGTGCCGCTCGTTGTCTGTTCGATGTGCAAGTTCAAAGCCTGCAGCGCAGCGACGAGTGCATCAGTCAACTCACCGCGTACGCGGATCTCATAGGTGAGGCGCCCAGCGCCTCTGGTCATGACCGTGAGGTGGCCGCTTGGCCGCAGCTGGCCAGGGCCCAAATAGCAAAGACCGCAATGCAGACCGCCCACGGGTTTGCTCGGGAACTGCTTATGGACATGCCGCCCCTCCACACGTTGACTCGTGACGCGATGGTCCGATAACTGCACAGTGCTCTCAATCAGCTGGGTGAGGCATCACTCTTTAGGGGTGATCTTTAGTGCGAGGTAGCGTCCTCCTCGTGGGCACATTGTCGGACCTGATCGAGCTGACCGGGGGAGTCTTCCGGATGGGCTCACAGCAGTTCTATCCCGACGAGGGACCGGTCCATGACGAGCATGTCGAGCCGTTCGCGATCGAGCAGCATTCCGTCACCAGCGCGCAGTTCTCAGAGTTCGTTTCCGACACGGGATACGTAACGGTTGCAGAGAGACCACTTGATCAGGCGCTGTTCCCGGACCTTTCACCTGCGGAGCTGGAACCAGGCTCGCTGGCGTTTGCTGCTACACCCGGACCGGTCGACCTGAGTAACTGGCGGCAGTGGTGGTACTGGTCGGTCGGTGCCGACTGGCGGCATCCGTTTGGGCCCGAATCCAGCATCGAGGAGAAGTCCCAGCACCCTGTGGTTCAGGTCGCCTATGCGGACGCCGAGGCGTACGCGAATTGGGCGGGTCGTCGCCTCCCGAGCGAGGCCGAGTGGGAGTACGCCGCACGAGCGGGCAGCACGTCGACCTACACCTGGGGCGAGGAGGTCAGGCCATCCGGTCAGTTGATGGCGAACACCTGGCAGGGGCGGTTCCCGTACCAGAACACGGGCGCTCGCGGCTGGGTCGGCACATCTCCGGTGGGGTCGTTTCCGCCCAACAGGTACGGGCTGGTCGACATGATCGGCAATGTCTGGGAGTGGACGACCACCACCTATCAGGCGAGGCATGACGTGACATCGCCGTGCTGTGGACCATCGCATGTGATTGCCGAACCGCCCGGTCAGCCCGTCCGCAAGGCACTGAAGGGTGGATCACATCTGTGCGCGCCTGAGTACTGCCTGCGCTACCGCCCGGCGGCGCGGTCGCCTCAGACGTTGGACACCTCAACCACGCACATCGGTTTCCGGTGCGTCGTGAGCCTGTGAGCTGGTGAGCGCAGGTTCGGCAGCCGGGGCAGCGTCGATACCGGCAGGATTCTCAGTCGTCTCCGGGGCAACGACAGGGCTCTCAGCCTCGGCCACCTCTGGGGCAGCTGGGCTGGGGGGTCGTCCAAGGAACTCGATGATCGCGAGGACAACCAGCACGCAAAGCGCGATTACGATGATCACTTTCCCGGTTGGGCGGTCCCAGAAGACCAGCACCAGCGCTGCCACTGCGATCACAGCGATCCGCAGCACTCGCTTGTAGGTGTAGACCCAAGCCCCCACAGGACCGGTGCGGAAGCCGGCCCTCTCAGCACCGCCGCGGAGCCACGCGATGCCTGCCTTCAGCCCTGCACGAGCCCGCACTGCGGTGACCGAGCGGCCCATGAAGAACCCGGCCAGGGCGATGACCAGGCCAAACACCAACACCGTCCGCAGCCCCAGCCGCAGGAACCGCACCAGCGTGTCGTAGAAAGCGGCCGCGGCGTCATAGGTCAGTACTCCGGCAGGACGGTTATCGAGGTAGAGCGCTCGGAGCACCAAGATCCCGACTCCGAGCGCCAGCATGCCGGCCGCCAGTCCCAA
>Ga0307293_10000292_pt1 | contig 12498 bp, 8 predicted proteins | sample ER_DNA_150_FD_194488 | JGI IMG/M metagenome (GOLD analysis project Ga0307293, IMG submission 194488) | Bulk soil microbial communities from the East River watershed near Crested Butte, Colorado, United States - ER_DNA_150 | ecosystem: Environmental > Terrestrial > Soil > Floodplain | place: USA...
TCGGACCAGCGTCAACATCCTCACCGGGATCATGCTTCGGGCCGAGAGCGGTCAGCTTTCGCTCGCGGCTACAGACATGGAGATCTCCCTTCGCGTCACGCTCGACGCGCAGGTCGAAGAGGAAGGCTCCGTTGTCATTCCGGGCCGCCTCCTCGTCGACATCGTGCGCCTCTTGCCCGCCGGTGAAGTGACGCTCGAGCACCGGGCCGAGGAGGGAATCGCGCACCTCGTCTGCGGTTCAGCCTCCTACGGGCTCCACACCTACAGCCCGGATGACTTCCCGAGACTTCCCGAGATCGCACCGGACGAGAGCTTCTCGATCGAACGGGCGGCACTCCTGGACACGATCATGAAGGTCAGCCGCTCTGCATCACGGGACGAGTCACGCCCCGTCCTGACCGGCGTGTTGGTTCGCTTCGAGGCAGGGAAGCTCATCATGGCCGCCACCGACTCGTACCGGCTCAGTGTGAAGGAGACCGAGATTACGGAGGGTCCGGCCGGCGAGATCGAGGCGATCGTTCCCGCCAGAGCACTCTCCGAGCTCGCCCGAATCGCCCAGGCGAGCGATGCGGACTCGCTCACCGTCGGAATCCAGGAGAACCAGATCGTCTTCGCCGTCGACGACGTGTGGCTGACCGCGCGGCGGATCGACGGGCAATTCCCGAACTACCGCCAGCTTCTACCGGAGACCTTCGAGGCCGAGGTCGAGCTTCCACGCGAAGAGCTGCTGGATGTCGTTCGTCGTACCGGCCTCATGGCCCAGCGGAAGTCCCCGCTCCGCCTGCGATTTGAGGAGGGCCAGCTGACGATCTCGGCGCAGACCCAGGACGTCGGAGAGGCGCACGAATCGCTCCCGGCCGCATACACGGCCGACCCGATCGAGATCGGCTTCAACGCGGAATTTCTCCGTGACGGTCTCGAGTCGCTCGAAGACGACCAGGTTCGGCTGAGGCTAATCAGTCCTCTTCGCCCAGGCCTTATCCAGGGCGCAGGAGACGATTTCCTGTACCTGATCATGCCGATCCGCCTCGCCGGCTGATCGTCAAGCACGTCTCCCTCCGCGACTTTCGCTCGTACGCCATGCTCGAGCTCGACCTGGTACCCGGGCTCGTCGTCGTGATCGGAAAGAACGGTGTCGGCAAGACCAACCTTCTGGAGGCGATTCACGTCGGCAGCCAGGGCTTCTCGCCGCGGACGAGAGCGGAGGCCCGGCTCGTCCGCTTTGGGCAAGACGCCGCGCGGGTGTCTTTGTCGGTCCAGGACCGGAGCGTGGCTGTCTCGACGCAGGTGACGATTGCGGCTCGCGACAAACGCGTTCTCGTCAACGGGGCCGCTACGCGAGGTCCAGACGAGCTCCGGGGGAAGCTCGCGACTCTGGTCTTCCTTCCGGACCGTCTCGCAGTCGTGAAAGGAGGACCCCTCGTTCGGCGCGCCTATATCGACAGGATGCTCGGAAGGGTGTTTCCTGCGCGAGCAGGGCTCTCGTCCGAGTACAGCCGGTCTCTTGCGCAGCGAAACGAGGCGCTCCGCCGCGTTCGCGCGGGCGCGTCGACCCTCGAGGCCGTCGAGCCCTGGACCGAGCGGGTGGCAGCCGTCGGAACTGAACTCGATGCAGCACGAGCTGCGCTCGTTGCAAGCTTGTCACCGGGCTTCGAGGCCGCCGGCGAAGCCCTCGGGCTCACGAAGCTTGGACTGGCCTACGACCCGCGGCCTCTGACCGAGCTCCAGCTCGCCGAGCGGGTTGAGCGAGACGTCGAGCGGGGCCTCACGGGCGCCGGACCACACCTCCGCGACGTGGGCATCGCTGCCGCCGGCCGCGAGCTCCGGAGCTTCGGCTCTCAGGGTGAGCAGCGGGTCGCCGTCCTCGCTCTCGTCCTTGCTGAAGCCGGCCTGTCGTTCGAGAGCCGGGGGGAGCCGCCGCTCCTTTTGCTCGACGACGTGCTCTCCGAGCTCGACGGCCAACGGCGGCAGGCTCTCCTCGGGGAGCTTCCTCCCGGCGGGCAGACCGTCGTCACGACGACGTCTACGGACGCGCTCCCCGCGGGTGCTCGCAACGCCGCGCTCGTCGTCGAGGTGACGCCGGGGGAGGCGCGTGCAGCATGACCTGGCTTCCGGAGCGGATCGGAGAAGTCGTCCGCGGTGAGCTGGCCAGGTTCGGCCCTGCCGGAGCGATGGGGGACGTCGTTGCCGCCTGGCCCGCCGCGGTTGGCGACGGCATTGCTGCAAACGCGTGGCCCGCCCGCATCGCGCGTGACGGAACTCTGCACGTCAACACGAGCTCGAGTGCATGGGCATTCGAGCTGACACAGCTCAGGGAGAAGATCGCCGAGAGTCTCGTCGAGGCTCTTGGCCCAACCGCGCCAGCGACGTTCAGGTTCGCCCCGGGGCCGCTACCCGAGGCCGCTGCCGAGCCTGTGAAAGAAGGCGCGCGGACCGTGCTGAAAGTGCCGCCTGAGCTCGAGGAGGAAGGCCGTCGGATGGCGGCCGGAATCGAGGACGACAGCCTGCGGGAGGCGGTTGCCGCCGCCGCAGCGGCAAGCCTGGCTGCCCGAGCTGCCAACCGAGCGTTCTGGTAGACTCTTAGAGGCGCGTAAACCCCTTTTTAGCAGGACTTTTTTCTGACAGAGACGACGTATTCCGCCAAGGACATCACTGTGCTCGAGGGCCTCGAGCCTGTGCGCCTGCGTCCGGGCATGTACATCGGGTCGACAGGCCCGCGAGGGCTGCACCACTTGATCTACGAGGCCGTCGACAACTCGGTCGACGAAGCCCTTGCAGGCCGAAACGAGCGGGTCGACGTAAACATCCATCCGGACAACTCGGTGACCATTCGGGATTGGGGCTCCGGCATCCCCGTCGACGTGATGCCCGAGCAGGGTTTGCCGGCTCTCACGGTCGTCCTCACGACGCTGCACTCGGGCGGGAAGTTCGGCGGGGACGGCTACAAGGTGTCGGGTGGATTGCACGGCGTCGGCATCTCGGTCGTGAACGCGCTCTCGGAGTGGCTTATCGCCGAGGTCAGACGAGATGGGAAGGTCTACCGGCAGGAGTTCGCTCGCGGTGTGCCGACCGCGGACATGCAGGTCATCGGCAAGGCGACCGACACGGGCACCTCGATCACGTTCATGCCCGACCCCGACATCTTCGAGGAGGTCGAGTGGTCGGAGGAGGCGCTGGAGCAGCGGCTCCGGGAAACGGCGTTCCTCACGCGCGGCTTCCGGATCGTCCTCACCGATGAGCGCGCCGACGGCACGACGATCGAGTTCCACTACGAGGGGGGTATCCGCGACTTCGTGCAGCACATCAACGAGGCCAAGGACCCGGTGCACAAGCACGTCGTCTATTTCTCGGGCGAGAACGATCGCGGCCACGTGGAAGTGGCGATGCAGTGGAACACCAAGTACGTCGAGTCCGTGTTCTCTTTCGCAAACAACATCAACACGCACGAGGGCGGCTCGCACCTCTCGGGTTTCAACGCTGCTCTGACGCGGACCCTGAACAAGTACGGTCGTGAGAAGGGCTTTTTGAAGGAGAAGGACGAGAATCTCGAGGGCGAGGACGTGCGCGAAGGGCTCGCGGCGGTCATTTCGATGAAGCTGCAGGAGCCGCAGTTCGAGGGTCAGACAAAGACGAAGCTCGGGAACCCGTGGGTGCGCGGCATGGTCGAGCAGACCGTGAACCAGAGGCTGGCGGAGTTCCTCGAGGAAAATCCCACCGACGCCAAGCAGATCATCCAGAAGGCGATCTCCGCCTCGAGGGCACGTCAGGCCGCGCGGAAGGCACGCGACCTCACACGGCGCAAAGGAGCCTTTGGGGGCGGCATGGCGAAGAAATTCGCGGACTGCCAGATTCGCGACCCTGAGTTGACCGAGCTCTTCATCGTCGAGGGCGACTCCGCCGGCGGCTCCGCCAAGCAGGCCCGGGACAAGTCCAACCAGGCGATCCTCCCGCTCCGCGGCAAGATCATCAACTCCGAGAAGAACCGGATCCACAAGGTGCTTTCGAACACCGAGATCCAGTCGCTCGTCCAGGTGATCGGGACGAGCATCGGCGAGGAATTCGACATCGCGAAGCTCCGCTACCACAAGATCGTCGTGATGACGGACGCGGACGTGGACGGCGCCCACATCAGGACTCTCGTCCTCACGTTTCTCTACCGGCACATGCCCGAGCTCTTCGATCGTGGGCACATCTACATTGCTGTGCCTCCGCTCTACCTCGTGCGGATGGGGAACCAGGCGACGTACCTCGAGAAGGACTCCCAGCTCGAGGATCTCCTGGTGCGCGGCAAGTTTTCGGAGCTCGAGATCCAGGCCCGCGACGGTGAGGCGATCAAGCTGACCGAAACGCGCTACGCCCGCTTCCAGCACGCGCTGACCGAGTTCGAGGGCTGGTCGGCCCGCCTGCGCTCTGACTTCGGGATCCCCGCGGTCGACTTCGTGATCGCGCACCGGCTGGTCGAGAGCGAGGCCGCCTCGGCCGCCTCGGCAGCCAAGTTGATCGCCGGCATCGCCCCGAACGGCTACGTGTTCGATTCAAGTGTTCTCGACTCCGGTCTTCGGGTGCGGGTCATCGAGAGCTCGACGGGAACTGCGGCGACCATCGACGTGTCGGAGGAGCTCCTGGCTTCGCCTATCTACGCCAACGTTCGGAAGGCATACGCCAGGCTCGGAGACGTCGTTGGCGGTCGGCCCCCCTTCGTACTCCAGCACGGCAAGAAGGTCGAGCATGCCGAGACTTTCGAGGCGCTCCGGGCCCGCGCGCTCGACCTGGCCAAGCAGGGGATGCAGATCACCCGGTTCAAGGGTCTTGGGGAGATGAACGTGGACGAACTCTGGCAGACGACGATGGACCCGGTCAGGCGCCTCCTCATCCGCGCCGACGTGGAGGACGACTCGGCCGCCGATCTCTGGTTCTCGCGCCTCATGGGCGACGAGGTCGAACCACGGCGTGAGTTCATCGAGGCAAACGCGCTCGACGTGAGATTCCTCGATGTCTGAGGTGACCCCGCCGCTCGGAGGCAGGATCGAGTCTCGCGAGCTCGACCAGGAAGTACGAGCGAGCTTCCTCGACTACGCGATGAGCGTCATCGTGAGCCGAGCGTTGCCCGACGCACGCGACGGCCTGAAGCCGGTGCACCGGCGCGTCCTCTACAGCATGCACGAGGGCGGCCTTCAGCCCAACCGGCCGACCCGGAAGTGCGCCCGCGTGGTCGGCGACGTCATGGGCTCCTACCACCCCCACGGTGACCAGGCGATCTACGACGCGCTCGTCCGGCTCGCACAGCCGTTCTCGATGCGCTACCCCCTTGTTGACGGCCAGGGCTACTTCGGCTCCGTCGACGGCGACTCGGCCGCTGCGATGCGGTACACCGAATGTCGGCTTTCGCGCATCGCGACGGAGATGCTCCGCGACATTGATGCGGACACGATCGACTTCGTCCCGAACTACGACGAGTCGCGTCGCGAGCCGTCGGTCCTGCCGGCACGGTTCCCCAATCTGCTGGTCAACGGTTCGTCTGGGATCGCGGTCGGGATGGCCACCAACATCCCGCCCCACAACCTCGGCGAGGTGGTCGATGCGATCCTTGCCATGATCGACGACCCCGAGATCGACGTGGAGCGGTTGGCCCGCCACATCAAGGGACCCGACTTTCCGACGGGCGGGGTCATTGTCGGACGATCGGGGATTCGGGATGCCTACCGCTCGGGCCGTGGTCGCATCGTCGTTCGGGGCCGCGCGCACATCGAGGAGCTCCGCGGCGGCAAGACGGCGATCATCATCACCGAGCTCCCGTACGGCGTTCGGAAGGGCGGCGAGGGAGGCGTGATCGAAAAGATCGCAGACCTCGTCGAGGCAAAGGTGATCACCGAGATCCCGATGACCGACGACGCGCTGCAGGATCACAGCGACAAGACCGGCCTGCGGATCTACGTAGAGCTCAAGCGGGACGCGGTCCCTCAAGTCGCCCTCAACAAGATCTTCAAGCACACGCCGCTGCAGACGTCCTTCGGATACAACGCGGTCGCCCTCGTCGACGGTGTGCCGAAGACGCTCAGCCTCCTGGAGCTGATCCGGTATTACCTCACCTTCCAGCGCGAGGTCGTCACGCGCCGTTCGCAGTTCGAGCTCCGAAAGGCGGAGGAGCGGGCGCACATTCTCCAGGGGTACCTGACGGCGCTCGACAACCTCGACGAGGTGATCGCGCTCATCCGCGGCGCGTCCGACACGGATACGGCTCGCTCCGGCCTCATGGAGCGCTTCGAGCTCACCGAGATCCAGGCCCAGGCGATCCTCGACCTCCGGCTGGCGAGGCTGACCGGTCTCGCCCGGAAGGAGATCGAGGGCGAATATGCCGACTTGCAGGAGCGGATCGCGGAGCTCAGGGCGATCCTCGGCGACGAGACGCGGATCGACGGCGTCATCCGGGAAGAGCTGCTCGAGATCAAGGAGATCTACGCGAAGGTCGACGAGCGGAGAACCGAGATCGTCGCGGCCGAGGAGGAACTCGACGTCGAGGATCTGATTGCGGAAGAGGACATGGTCATCGCGATTACTCGCTCGGGCTACATCAAGCGCCTGCCGGTGACCACGTACCGCGAGCAGCGCCGGGGCGGAATCGGCGTCATGGGCATGGACCTGAAGGACGAGGATTACATCCAGCACCTGGTCGTCGCCTCAACCCACGACTACCTTCTCTTCTTCACTTCGGTCGGCAAGATCTATCGGTTGAAGGTGCACGAGCTTCCGCTCGGTAGCCGGCAGTCGAAGGGCAGAGCGCTCGTCAACCTGCTCCCGCTCGCACAGGGCGAGAGCGTCCGAACGCTGATCGCGACGCGTAAGTTCGAGGAAGCCGAGTACCTCGTGCTCGCGACCAAGAACGGGATCATCAAGAAGACCCGCTTCGCCGAGTACAACACGCCTCTGAAGGCAGACGGGATCATCGCGATCCGACTGCGAGAGGATGACGAGCTGGTCGCAGTCCTCCACTCGTCCGGCGACGACGACATCCTCATGGTTTCGCGCAAGGGCCAGGCGATCCGTTACCACGAGTCGGAAGCCCGGGCCATGGGCCGAGCGACGGGTGGCGTGCGTGGGATGAAGCTCCGCGCCGGAGACGAGGTAATCGCGGCGAGCCTCGCACACAATGACGCCGACCTCCTCGTCGTGACAGAGAATGGCTACGGCAAGCGAACGAGGATCGACGAGTACCCCGTCAAGGGCCGTGGCGGCCTCGGCGTGAAGACCGTGCAACTGACCGAGGCCCGCGGGAAGCTCGCGGGTGCTCTCGTCGTCCGTGACGGGTATGCGGTGATGCTGATGTCGACGGGCGGCACGATGATCCGGATGGCAGTCGAGGAGGTCAAGCGGCTCGGGCGGGCGACCCAAGGCGTCATCGTCATGCGCCTCCGGGGCGACGAGCAGGTCTCGACTCTCGCGCCCGTCGCCGACCAGGGCACCGTCGTCGTCGAGGATGAGAACGGCGATGCTCCCGGCGGCAGCGATCCCATGGAGCCGGTTGCCGAGGACCTCGAGGCGACGGCGCAGGACCCTGCCGCCTCGAACGGAGCCCCACCTGCGCCGGAGTAAGTTCGCCGTCGGATTAACTGCGGATTCGGCAGTTTTTCTGCCGCGAGGGTGCTAATGTCATCCGAAGCTTCGCCGGCATGAGAAAGGGATCGCAATGGCCGTTCCGCAGCAGGTCGACCTGCTCGAGCCCGTCAACCTGGCCGACCATCTGAACAAGATCGAGCTCTACCTCGGGCAGGTCTGCCACGTGGCCGGGATTTCGAAGATGCAGCTCGACTACTGGACGAACAAGGCGCAGATTCCGACGAAGGGCCGCAAGCAGCGGATCTACGACATGGATGCCCTCGAAACGGTCATGCTCATCAAGCAGGCGAAGGACAAGGGGCTCAACCTTTCCACGGCGATCGAGGCAACCCGGCAGTACAAGGAGCGGCGCCCGAACCACGAGCCGAGGGCCGTCTAGCCAGCTTCTAGCCTGCCGCGCGCAGCCGTTCTGCGGCAGTCTCGGGTGCGAGCGGATTGACGTACAGCCCGGCACCGAGCTCGAGTCCGGCGGGCACGGTGATTCTGGGGACGAGCTCGATGTGCCAGTGAGCGCCGGCGTGAAGCCAGAGGTTCATCGGCACAGCGCCCTCGAGCTTGTGGATGCGAGCCAGCTGGCTCGCGGCAAGGATCAGAGCGGGCGCGAGGAAGATGCTCTCGAAGGGGTTCTCTTCGCACGACTCGGGCACGACCAGGAGCTCGTAGGGCTCGCGCGCCGCGTAGGTCGCGAGAGCCACCACACCGGCCTCCATTGCGACCACGCGTTCGCGGTGACCACGCTCCTCCTCGAGTAGGCGGCACACGAGGCAACCGCCGGCGTCCTGGTCGAGGGCATGCTCCTGTCTCACAGCCGGCGGCTCTGCCTCGAGCCAGAGGAGTTGTGAGTGGCTGTGCGAGAGACTCGCTCCGGCCTCGTGCCCTTCGTTGACGATCGCTTGAACGTACGGGAACCCCCGCCTGGTGGCCTCGGCCGCACGCGTCTGCCAGGCCTCCGCCACCCGCACGATCTCCTTGGGCTCGAGCTCTGCGAGCGAGCTGACGTGCCGGGGCGACGAGACGACGACTTCCTGGTTTCCGCGTGCTGGGCGGGACTCGAGAAGCCCGACGTGCCGTGGGGGCCCGGTGAGGTCCGGGGCGAACGCGGGAAACTTGTTCGGAACGACCCGGACGAGCCAGCCGGGCGTGTCAGGGGCCCGATCAGGTGGCCCGAGCGCGAAGGTCTCCGGGGGTGTGCGCTCCTCGTGCCCTTCGCAGAAAGGGCAGTTCGCAATGTCCACGCCAGCCGTGGCACCGGGAGACGTGCGGGGGGCGCCGGGCCGGCGTGAGCGAAGCGGCGCGATGACCACCCACCGGCCGGAGAGCGGGTCGCGCCGGAGCTCTCGCCCCTCGGGATCGTTCAGCCGCCGTCCTTCGCCGAGTTGCGCGCCCGGTCGCCCATCTCGATCAAGGGGCGCACGAGGTCGAGCGGGAGCGGGAGGATGATCATCGACGAGCGCTCGGAGCTGATCTCGAGCATCGTCTGCAGATAGCGGAGCTGGATCGAAATCGGGTTCTCGCTCAGGACGTTGGCCGCGTCCCTCAGCCGCTCGGAGGCCTGCGCCTCACCCTCGGCGGCGATCACCTTCGCGCGGCGCTCGCGTTCGGCTTCGGCCTGGCGTGCCATCGCTCGCTGCATGCCCTGCGGGATCTCGACGTCCTTGACCTCCACGATCGAGATCTTGATCCCCCACGGCGCGGTCGCCCCGTCGATGATCTCCTGCAGGATCGCATTGATCTTGTCGCGCTCCGAGAGGAGCTCGTCGAGCGAGTGCTGGCCGAGGACGCTTCGGAGCGTCGTCTGGGCGATCTGCGACGTCGCGACCATGAAGTTCTCGACCTGCACGATCGCCTTTTCCGGCTCGAGAATCCGGAAGTAGGCAACCGCGTTCACGCGGACGGGGACGTTGTCCTTCGTGATCACCTCCTGCGGCGGGACGTTCAGCGTCACCGTCCGGAGGTCAACCCGCACCATCTTGTCGATGATCGGGATGAGCAGGAAGAGCCCAGGCCCCTTGGGCGGGCTGTTCAGCCTGCCCAGGCGAAAGATGACCCCCCGCTCGTACTCGCGCGCAACCCGGACCGAGGCTGACAGGAGGAAGAGGATCACCACGACGACGGCTGCGACCGCGATCAGGGCGACGGACATGGCGAGATCCTACGTGTTCGGCGTCAGGTCATCGTCCGACGAGCCCGGGTCAGGCGAGCGGGAGACGTCGAGAACGAGGTTGTCGCCGATCCCGTTGACCACCACGGGCGTTCCGGCGCGCAACGGTGGTCCGACGGTCACCGCCCGCCAGAGCTCCCCGTGGACGAAAACGTGCCCGTTCGGGACGAGGGAATCGCGAACGACCCCGACCTCGCCCACGAGCTCCTCCTGCCCCGTCTGGGCTCTCGTTCGGCTGACCTTCACGACCTTCGCGACAGCGAACGCCGTCAGGACAGCGAGTGTTCCCCCAACCGCTAGCGCGACCGGGAAAGAGACCTGGTAGGCGTCGCCCGCAGGATCGAAGAGGAGCAGCGAGCCGAAGACGAAGCTCGCGGCGCCGGCAAGCGCAAGGGCGCCGTGCGCCGTTACGAACGCTTCGGCCCCGAAGAATCCGACTGCAAGAAGGAGCAAAAGGACGCCGGCGGCGCTGACCGGGAGCACCTGCAGCCCGTAGAGGCCGAGAATGAGCGAGATCGCGCCGATCGTGCCGGGGAAGATCAGCCCCGGGTTCAGAACCTCGACCGTGATCCCCAAAAGGCCGATCGACATGAGGAGCACGATCAGGTTCGGGTCGATGAGGGTGTCGAGGATCCGCTTCCAGAGCGACATTTCGACCGTGTCGATGGTGGCGCCGGCGGTGTGGAGCTCGATGCCTTTTGGCTTGGTCTTCATCCCGTCGATCCGCTCGAGCAGCGTCGGGAGATCCGGTGCGAGGACGTCGATGACGTTCTCGTCCAGCGCGCGCTGAGCTCCGAGGTTCGACGCTTCCCGGACTGCGCTCTCTGCCCAGTCCCCGTTTCGGCCGTGGGACTCGGCGAGCTCCCGGATGAACGCGGCCGCGTCGTTTACCACCTTCCTGCGGAGATCCTTCGAGATGTCCTCGCCGCTCGTGGAGATCGGAGTCGACGAGCCGATGTTGGTTGAGGGCGCCATGGCGGCGACGTCGGCTGCCATCGCGAGAAAGACCCCGGCCGACGCGGCGCGTGAGCCGGGCGGATAGACGTAGAGAACGACCGGGACCTTCGAGGCGAGCTCCTTCTTGATGATGGCCCGCATGGAGGAGTCGAGCCCGCCGGGGGTGTCCGTGAGGATGACCACCGCGTCGTAGTCCTCGTCGTTTGCCCTGTCGATCGCGCTCTCCAGGTAGTCCTGCGTGACCGGGTTGACGTCGTTTGCGAACTCGACCGCTAGAACCCGCGGGCGCTCGGCAGGCGCACCACCAGCCGACGCTACAGCGGCAAAGACAAGGGCCGCAAGAAGCGGAAGAGCCCACAGGAATCGGCTCTTCAAGGTGCAAGCATTCTACCACCCGGTCCCTCAAGTCCTTGCGGGACGCGCCGATCTCTGCTGTCGTGAAGCTTGCCCCGCTCATGGCACTGCCACGCGTCCCAGTTCTCCTGAGCGCTCTTGCGCTCGCATTGCCAGGTCTCGCGGAGGCCGGGGTGACTATGTCCGCGTACGAGGAGCCCGTCCTTGCTTCCCGCTCCACGTCCAGCGCCATCCGTGTGCTCCCGACGAGAGTCACCCATGTCCCTTTCAATCTCGTCGGGCTCCACTGGCGTGGCTCCGGCAAGGTCTACTTTCGAACCGAGGACGCCCGAGGCTGGTCACCATGGCGGTTTGCCCGCCCTGAGGCGGAGGATCTGCCGGACATCGGGAGCCCGGAAGCGGAGCGATCCCGCGGCTGGAAGCTCGGGAACCCGTTCTGGACCGGAAGTGCGAACCGGATCCAGTACCGGCTCGTCGGAGAGGTTGATCGGCTCCGGTCCTACCTGGTGCGGACGACGGTCTCCTCGGCGCCCCGCACGGTTGCCCGCGCCACCCGGCCCCCGATCGTCCTGCGCGCGGGTTGGGGCGCCGACGAGACGATTGTGCGCTCAGCGCCCTGGTACGCGGACCGGATCGGCTTCGCCGTCGTTCATCACACCGCCGGCGCCCAGCCCTCGACGCCGGCGCAGTCGGCAGCAATCGTCCGCGGAATCCAGCGCTATCACGTGCAAGGAAACGGCTGGAACGACATCGGCTACAACTTTCTTGTCGACCGGTTCGGCCAGGTGTTCGAAGGTCGCGCGGGCGGCATCACCCGCAACGTGGTCGGGGCGCACGCTCAGGGCTTCAACACGGGAAGCGTCGGGGTGGCCGTCCTCGGCACCTACTCGGCAGCCGGAATCGAGCAACCTGCGAAGGACGCACTCGTCGCGCTGCTCGCCTGGCGTCTCGACGTCGCGCATGTCGACCCCGCCTCGAGCGTTGTTTGGCCGTCCGGCGGGAATTCTCGCTATCCCGCCGGGACACCGGTTTCGCTCCGCGCCGTCTCGGGTCACCGTGACACCGGCCCGACGAGCTGCCCGGGCCAGGTCCTCTACGACACGCTGCCGGAGCTCACCGCACTAACTGCGGCCATCGGGTTGCCGAAGATCTACGACCCCAGGGTCGCGGGCTCGGTTGGACACCAGGTCCGTTTCACTGCCCGAGTCTCGACGGAGGAGCGTTGGACCGTCACCGTCACGGGTTCGGACGGCTCCATCGCGGCCAGCGGCTCCGGGACGGGCTCAACGGTCGATTGGACCTGGGACGCAATCGTCACGACGCCCGGGTCGTACACGTGGACGATCGCAGCAGGCCTGGCGCGTCCTGCCTGGGGCCGTCTAGGGGCAGACCTCGCACCTCCGCTTGCGCTC
>Ga0307293_10000299_pt1 | contig 12344 bp, 10 predicted proteins | sample ER_DNA_150_FD_194488 | JGI IMG/M metagenome (GOLD analysis project Ga0307293, IMG submission 194488) | Bulk soil microbial communities from the East River watershed near Crested Butte, Colorado, United States - ER_DNA_150 | ecosystem: Environmental > Terrestrial > Soil > Floodplain | place...
GCTCTGGGACGAGCGACCCCCGCCGACTGCCTCGAAGATCCTCCAGAACGCGGTCTCGCATCTCCGCAAGGAGCTAGGCGAGGGCCGACTCGTGACCAGAGATTCGGGCTACGTGCTGCGTGTCGAGGAGGGCGAGCTCGACACGCAGCGATTCGAGCGGCTTGCGAAGGAAGGTCGCAATCAAGAGGCGCTTGCGCTTTGGCGGGGGACGCCGCTGCTCGGCCTCAAGGAAGAGCGGTTCGCGGATGATGCGCGCCGCCGCCTCGATGAGCAGCGACTCGCGGTGCTCGAGGATCGCATCGACGACGACCTGGCCGCCGGCCGGCACGACGAGCTCATACCGGAGCTCGAGCAGCTCGTCGGTGAACACCCACTACGCGAACGGCTTCAGGGACAGCTGATGCGCGCGCTCTACGCCGCAGGCCGGCAGGCGGACGCGCTCGAGACCTATCGGCAAGCCCGCAAGACGCTCAGCGAGGAGCTGGGCCTCGAGCCGGGCCCGGAGCTCCAGGAGCTCGAGCGGAAGATCTTGCGACAGGATCCGGAGCTCGAAGCGCGCCGGCGAATACGCACGCATAGCGCCGCCGCGCCGCGTCGTCGCATCCTGTTGGCCGTGGGCGGCGCCTTGCTCGTGGCTGCGCTCGTGGTCGGTGGGGTCTACGCATTCAGCGGCAGCAGCAGCCCGTTGCTTGCCTACCCGAACTCGCTCGCCGTCATCGACCCGGCGAACAACAAGGTCGTGCGCGTCGTCCCCGTTGGTGACACTCCGCGCGGAGTGGCGGTCGGACGCGGAGCCGTCTGGGTCGCAAACTCGGCTGACGGCACTGTCTCGAAGCTCGACCTCGACACGCTCCGGCTGATCAAGACGATCGGAATCGGCGCCCAGGCAACCGACCTCGTCGAGTCGGACGGCCGGGTCTGGGTCGCGACCGGCTTGGACAACACGGTCGTACCGATCGACGCGCGCTCCGGCGGCGTCCATGCAGCGATTCCTCTCTCCAGGGAGCAGGACGCCAGCGCGTACTCGGTGGCGACGGGAGCCGGGTCGCTCTGGGCCTCCTCCGGCGCCCGGCTGGTGCAGATCGACCCACTGACCGGCACGATCGTCGAAGGCCGAGACGTCGGGCGCCGACATCCCCTGTCGGGGTGCTGTTTCAGCATCCACGACCTCGACTTCGGTGACGGTGCAATCTGGATCGCCGATGCTTCGGAGGTGCTCGCACGGGTTTCCCCGCATGGAGGCCGTCTGACCGGCAGCACGCAGCTCGGCGTCATTCCGGGAGCGGTCAAGGTCGGTTACGGCGCCGTGTGGGTCGGGGTCCCCGACCCGAACCGTCCCGCACTTGCACTGTGGCGGGTCGATGCGGGGACGGTGCGCGTTACGCAGACGATCACGATCGGGAGGGCAAACACATACCTGGCCTCGCTCGACGTCGCGCTCGGCGCCGGGTCGGTCTGGGTCACCGATTACGAGGCGGGAACGCTGGTGCGAGTCGATCCGAGCACACTCGACGTCATCGCGACGATCAAGATCGGCAGCCATCCGTACGGCATCACGGTCGGTGCAGGCCGGGTCTGGGTCACGGTGAGCTAAGGCCGGAGGACCGCGCGGCGCGGGCCGGCGAGGAAGCCGGCCTCCAACAGCAGCGGCATGATGTCCGTCTCGCCGACGGGCTCGCTGTCGAAGCGCTCGACTGCGAGTCGCTTCTGCGAGCCGCCCTGCTTGACGTGCTCGACGAGCGCGGTGAGTGCGACCCGCAGCCAATCGTCCTCCGGATCTCGTAGCGGTACCAGCGACCGTCCCCCACGCTCGACGAACAGCGCCGGCTCGCCGCCGAGCAGGACGACCTGCGCGCCCGCGACGCGCGCCGCACGCCCGTCTGCACGTTTGGGCCACGGAAGCCCCGCGCCGTACGGTTGCGCCGGGTCCGCGGCCGGCAGGACAAGGGCCTCCACTTCCTCGTCTTCGCGCGGACGCAGCTCGCGCAAGCGCTCGACGGCACCCGGCAGAGCGAACTGCGCGCCGCCGAGGCCCTCGATGAAATAGCCGCGCCGACAGACGCCGAGCGTTTCGAGTGCGCGCAGCTCGCCGTAGACCGCGCCGTAGCCGCCGGGAATCCCCTCGCCGCGCACGCCGTCGCGCGTGACGATGCCCTGCCTCTCCAGCAGCAGCTCCGCGAGTGCGCGCGAATCCGGCCGCCCAGGGAAGAGCTTGTCGGTCAGCGACCACCGTCCCTGCGTCGCGGTGATTCCGGCCGAGCGCTGACGCGAGAAGCGTCGCGGGCGTCCACGCTGGGGCCGCGGCGTCTGGTAGCGGCGGCCGGCCCGCAACGGCGTCCACGCGTCGTTCGTCACCTCGCCCGCCCAGACGAGATCCCACAGAGCGGGAAGTGCCACCTCGGGCTCGAGCCCGGTCGCGGCGACGACGTCGTACCAGAACTCCGCGCTTCGCCCGAGCGCTTCCCGGATCCTGTCGTGCGCCTCGTCCTCGGGGCGCGGCGCAGCGGCCGGACGGCCGAGTGTCGGTGCATCCTCGCGGAAGAACACGGCGACGCGGTCGAGGCCGGCCCCGACCCACACGACCTCTCCGGACGCGCAGAGCTGATCGAGGTGACCGGGATTGAAGCCCGGGACGCGGCGTGGCAGCACCTGGGACTCCCACAACGACACCGGCAACGAAAGTCCCTGCAGCGGTACCAGTGCTTCCCGAAGCGTCGCGCGGCGGTCGATCCCATGCCAGTGCGGCAGGAAGCGCCCGAACGCCGCCTGCTCGGCGGGCTCGACTTCCTTCCGCAGCGCCGCGAGTGATGCGCGGCGCAGGCGCCGCAAGACCTCTGGGTCACACCACTCGCGCTCGGTCCCGCCGGGACGCAGCTCGCCGCGCAGAAGCTTCTCCTGCCGCTCGAGCTGCTGGAGCAAGGGCTCGACGTCGCGGCCGAACCGTTCGTTCGCCTGGGCCGTCGTGAACGGTCCGCGTCCGCGCGCGAATCGCGAGACGAGCTGCTCGAGAGATTCGGGACCGCCCTCGAGGAAGACCTCCGGCAGACCGCCTGGCGGCATCACGCCGACGGCATCGCGATAGCGCCCCACATCCTCGGCCGCGATCAACCGCTGTTCGCCGGCGAAGCGCACGAGCAGCGCACGACGTTCGCGCAGGAGCGTCTGCGCAAAGCCTTCGTCGTATTCGCCCTCGCGCAGGTCTCCGCGCAGGCGCAGCTGGTCGTGAAGCTGGTCGGCGTTCCGCGGGTTGCCCCGCAGCTGCGCCTCGACCTCCTCGACCGCATCTGCGTCGAGCAGGTCGCGGAGCTCCTCCTGGCCGAGCAGCTCGCGCAGAAGGTCGCGGTCGAGTGACAGTGCCTGCGCGCGCCGCTCGGCGGGAGGCGTGTCGTCCTCGTACATGTAGGTCGCGATGTAGTCGAAGAGCAGTGACGCCGAGTACGGCGACGCCGAAGTGGTCTCGATGTCGACGAGATCGAGCTCGCGCGTGCGCAGCCCTTGCAACAGCCGCTTCAGCGCGGGCAGGTCGAAGACGTCCTGCAGGCACTCGCGGTAGGTCTCGAGGATGATCGGGAAGGAGCCGTAACGGCGCGCGACCTGCAGGAGGCTCTGCGCCTTGAGTCGCTGCTGCCACAACGGCGTGCGCTGGTCGGGACGGCGGCGCGGGATCAGCAGTGCACGTGCAGCGTTCTCGCGGAAGCGGGCGCCGAAGAGCGCGCTCTGCCCCACTTCTTGCACGACGAGCTCCTCGATCTCTTCCGGTGAGATCACAATGCTGTCGGTCGGCGGCGGCGCGTCGGCGTCAGGGAGATGCAGTGCGATGCCGTCGTCGGACCAGATCGCATGGACCTCCATGCCCAGCGATTCGCGCAGCCGAGCGGACAGTGCGAGTGCCCATGGGGCGTGCACGCGAGCGCCGAACGGCGTCAGGATGCAGAGACGCCAGTCACCGATCTCGTCGCGGAAGCGCTCGACGACGACCGTCCGATCAGAGGGCACGGAGCCCGTCGCCGCGGCCTGCTCGTTCAGGAATGTCAGGAGGTTGTTCGCGCCGCGCTCGTCGAGGCGATGCTCCTCGGTCAGTCGCTTTTGCGCGACTTGGTGGCTCTGAGCGACCAACTCTCGCGACGTCTTGCCGATCGCCTCACCGAGCTCGTACGGGCGACCGACGCCCTCACCCTTCCAGAATGGGACTGCCCCCGGTACACCCGGAGCCGGCGAGACGAGCACCCGGTCACGCGTGATCTCCTCGATGCGCCAGGTCGACGCGCCGAGTAGGAAGGTCTGGCCGGCACGCGCCTCGTACACCATCTCCTCGTCGAGCTCGCCGACGCGGCCGCCGCCGTCGACGAGGTGCACGCCGAAGAGCCCACGGTCGGGGATCGTCCCCGCATTGGTCACCGCGAGGCGGCGGACGCCGGTGCGACCGCGGATGACGCCTGCGGTGCGATCCCAGATGATGCGTGGCCTGAGCTCCGCGAACTCGTCGGACGGATATCGGCCTGCGAGCATGTCGAGCACGTTCTCGAGCTGAGTCCGCGAGAGGTCGGAGAACGGATAGGCGCCGCGCACGAGCTCGTGCAGGTCGTCGACCGAGATCTCTTCCTCCACCGCGATCGCGACGATCTGCTGCGCCAGCACGTCGAGTGGATTGCGCGGGATGACCGTCTCTTCGATCGCGCCTTCGAGCATTCGTTTCACGACGACCGCCGACTCGAGCAGGTCGGCGCGGAACTTCGGGAAGATGCGTCCCGTCGACACGGCGCCGAGCTCGTGCCCGGCACGGCCGACCCGCTGCAGGCCGCGTGCAACGGACTTCGGCGACTCGACCTGGATGACGAGGTCGACCGCGCCCATGTCGATGCCGAGCTCGAGCGACGAGGTCGCGACGAGACAGGGGATCTGTCCGGCCTTCAGGAGCTCTTCGATCTCGACGCGCTGCTCGCGTGCGAGCGAACCGTGGTGTGCGCGCGCGACCTCCTTCTCTGCCAGCTCGTTGAGTCTCAATGCGAGCCGCTCGGCGAGGCGGCGGTTGTTGACGAAGACGATCGTCGAGCGGTGCTCCTGGACGAGCTTGAGAATCTCCGGGTAGATCGAGGGCCAGATCGAGCTCTGTGATCCCTCCGAGCCGGTGCCTTGAAGGTCATGTCCGAGGGACTGTCCCTGCGACGCGCCGGGTTCGCGCATGTCCTCGACGGGCACGACGATCCTGAGGTCGAGCTCTTTAGCGACGCCGGCATCGACGAGCTGGATGTCGCGCGCGCCGGAAACGAACCGCCCGATCTCCTCCATGGGTCGCTGTGTCGCGGAGAGCCCGATGCGCTGGAACGGCTCGTCAGTCAGCCGTCGTAGGCGCTCGACAGAGAGCGCCAGATGCGCACCGCGTTTCGTGCCTGCAACGGCATGCACCTCGTCGAGAATCAGCGTGCGGACGCCTTTCAGGTTCTCGCGCGCGCGCGAGGTAAGCAGCAGATACAGCGACTCGGGAGTGGTGATCAGGATGTCGGGCGGATTCCGCAGCATCGCCGCGCGCTCTTTCTGCGGCGTGTCGCCCGTGCGCACTCCGACGCGTAGCTCTGACTGCAGCCCGGCAAGCGGGCCACGCAGGTTGCGCTCGATGTCGTAGTTCAGCGCCTTGAGCGGCGACACGTAGATCAGGCGCAGCCCCTCCCCCGGCTCGGAGTTGAGCTTGTCGATCCCGTAGAGGAAGGCGGCGAGCGTCTTGCCGGAGCCGGTGGGCGCCTGGATCAGCGTGTCCCTGCCGCTCGCGATCGCCGGCCAGCCGAGCTTCTGGGCCGGGGTCGGAGCGCTGAAGGCTTCCTCGAACCAGGCGCGCGTCTCGGGGCTGAAAACGGCAAGCGGGTCCACAGGTCCAGGGTACTTGCGCGAGGCCGTTCTGAAGCAGAGGATCCCCGGGTGGGAGGCGCCGGTTTCCTCGGAATCTGGACGGCGATGCTGTGACGTACTCCGTCGGCGGGTCGTACTTCGAGAGCTGCAACTGCGACCCGATCTGTCCGTGTCGGATGGTCGACGGTATTCAAGGCGGGCGATCCACGTACGGCATCTGCTTTGGAGCGCTTGCGTGGCTCGTCGAGGACGGACACGTCGGGGACGTCGACGTCAGCGGCCTCGCCGTGGCCCTCGTCGTGCGCTACGACGACGACGAGCCTGGCTCGCCGTGGTCGATCGTCCTTCACGTCGATGCCGCAGGAGACGACCGGCAGCGGGCGGCGCTCGCCGACGTCTTCCTCGGCCGCCTGGGTGGGCCCAAGGTCGGGGTGCTGCCGTGGGTGCGGAAAGTGCGGGATCTGCTTGAGGTGCGCACGGATGCGATCGAGCTCCAGCCGGACGGCGACGGTTACGTCTTGCGTGTCGGCGACGCGGTGCGCGCACGGGCCGTCCGTCCCGTACCGTCCGACTCGGTCGTACGCTGCGGCATCCCCGGCTACGAGGAGCCCGGCCGTGAGCTCGTCGCCGATGAGCTGGCGGTGTACGACGATCCGTTCAACTGGGACCTCACGGAGAACTGCGCGTTCGCGAGCAGGTTCTCGTACGCGTCGGAGTGAACCGCTACTTGCCCCCGTAGACGAAGTAGAGCGTCAGCGAGATCGCAAGCAGGATCACGAAGATCACGAGCAGAAAGAGCGTGATGCCGGTGATCGCGATGATCGGCGTGCGCGGGCTGACACCCTCCTCGGCTTCGCGCTCGAGCGCCTTCGCGGTCTCGACGGGGTGCTCGATGTCGTGGAGGACCTCTTTCGCCTTGTCGATCGGATCTGGCATGGTCGCTTCCTTCCCACGATGATGATTGGCTACGCACGTGCACTATGACGTAGTCGTGGCGGGCGGCGGGACTGCCGGCTGCGTGCTCGCCGGGAGGCTCCGCGAGGATGCCGCACGCACGGTCTGCCTGGTCGAGGCAGGGCCGGACTACGGCCCGTATGACGAAGGCGCCTGGCCGGCCGACATCCTCGACGTGCGCCGGCTCGCGCTCGATTCGCATTGCTGGGAGCGCAGCGACGAGGAAGACCGGTCCCAGCTCCGGACACGCATCCTCGGGGGCTGCTCGTCACATAACGCCTGCGTGCTCCTCCGCGCCGCGGACGCGGACTATGACGCGAATCTGACCACTACTGCAATCGCGGAGAAGCTCGCGGAAACGATCTAGGATTCAGCCGTGGGCGACGCACTGCACTTCACCGGAAACGACGAAGCCGACGCGCTGCTCGGCGAGGAGCCGCTGGCGTTGCTCATCGGCTTCGCGCTCGACCAGCAGGTAACCGTGCCGACAGCCTTCGTCGGGCCTCTCAAGTTGAAACAGCGGCTCGGCACGCTCGAGGCACGCGAGATCGCACAGACCGACCCGAGCTCCCTCGAGGCGATCTTCCGCGAGAAGCCGGCGATCCACCGGTTCCCGGGCTCGATGGCGAAGCGCGTTCAGGAGCTCGCCGCCGTGATCGACGATGAGTACGAGGGCCACGCGGAACGCGTGTGGACCGACGCCGCCGACGGCGACGACCTGCGCCGGCGCATCGGCGCGCTCCCGGGTTTCGGGAAGATGAAGGTGACGTCGCTCGGTGCTGTGCTCGCGAAGCGCTTCGACATCGAGGCGGCGCAGTCGCTCGTCCCGAACCATCCGACGCTCGGCGACGTCGACTCCATCGAGGCGCTCGAGGACTACCAGGCGAAGAAGCGGGCGCATAAGGCTGAGATGCGCGCGAAGCAGTCTTCCTGACGGTACGCCTCTGCCGGTCGGGGTCTTGCTGTGAAAGTCAACGCGGACGCCGCCCGGCGCTTCCTTGTCGCACGCCACCTGCTCGCGCCGCCACGTTCGCTCGACAGAGGACCCGACGCGGTTCTGGAAGTCTTTCGCCGCCTCGGGTCGGTCCAGTTCGACCCGCTGACCGTCGCGGGCCGGAACCACGACCTCGTGCTGCACGCGCGGGTCGCCGACTACGACCCCGGCTGGTGCGACAGGCTCTACGAACGCCGCGAGATCTTCGAGGCGTATAACAAGGGTCTCTCTCTCGTACCGACGAGCGAGTTCGCCTGGTTCCGCGGGACCTTAAGCCTTAACGCGCCGCGAACCCTCGCCGAGAACAGTGACGTAGCCAAGCGGGTGCTCGAGCGGATCCGCGCGGATGGCCCGCTGTCGGCGCTCGATTTCGAGCGCGAGCGCGGGACAACGTCCGACTGGTTCGGGATGCCGGCAAACGCCGTACGCGGCGTGCTGGAGGCATATGCCGTCACGGGGGTGCTCGGCCTCGCGCGCCGCGACGGGAACCGCAGGTACTACGACCTGCTCGAACGATTGCTCCCTGCCGACGTGCTCGCCCGCAAACTCCCTCGGGAAGAACAACTCCGGCACAAGCTCCTGTCCCGGTACCGCGCGCACGGTCTGCTCGGTGTCGGCGGCGGCGGAGATGTCTTCGGCGGTCTCGGGCCCGCGAAGCCAGACGCGCGGTGGCCCGGGTATCCAGGACGGAACGCTCTGCGCGAAGAGCTCGTCGAACGCGGTGACATCGTTTCCGTCCAGGTGGAGGGCGTCCGCGGAAAGCGCTTTGTCGTCAGTGAAGAGGCCAAGCTGCTGGAAGCGCCGCCGAGCCCACCGCCTTCCGTCGCGTTCGTTCCCCCGTTCGACCCGATCGTCTGGGATCGCGGCCTGCTCGGGAGCCTGTTCGAGTTCCAGTACGTCTGGGAGCTCTTCGTCCCACCGGCCAAACGCCGTTGGGGCTGGTACGTGCTCCCGATCGTTTTCCGCGACCGCTTCGTCGGCCGGATCGAGCCGCGGATCGACCGCGACGAGGCTCGCGTGCAGGTGCTCGGTGTCTGGTGGGAGGATGGGTTCGCGCCACGCGGCGTTGACGGGTTCGTCGACGCGATGCGCGACGCGCTGCGCGGGTACCTCGGCTTCGCGGGTGCCGACAGGCTCGCGTGGGCGCCGCACCTCGGCACTGAGAAGCGGCTCTTCCTGACGCGGCCGTAACTATTTACGACCTCATGTCGGACATCCAGCGACGGACGTAGGAGCAACCGCGGATCTTGCCCGCCTTGTCCTGTGGTAGTCGCGGAAGCGCGCCCACAAAGCCGAGATGCTCGCGGGGCAGTCGTCCTGAGCTCAGGCTCAGTTGTCGATAGCGGGAGCCGCCCCGTACTCCTGTTCGGTGACGTGCGCACCCCACGTCGCGCTGTTCCCTTCCTCGTCGACCTGGAGCATCGCGAGGTGAGTCATGAACCGCGCAGGTGCGGCGCCGTGCCAGTGCTCCTCGCCCGGCTCGAAGAACACGCGGTCGCCGGGCCGGATCACCTCGACCGGGTCGCCGCGCCGCTGCGCGAGGCCGACGCCCTCGAGGACGTAGATCGTCTGGCCGTTCGGGTGCGTATGCCACGCGGTGTGTGCGCCGGGCGTGAAGTGGACGCTGCTCGCACTCAGACGCGAAGCGCCTGACGGGGTCGCGACAGTGTCGACGTAGACCGCGCCGCTGAACCAATCACTCGGCCCCGCTGCGGTGTCGATCCCGTTCTTCGTGATCTGCATCCCTTATCTCCTCCTCTATTGTCGCCGTGATGCCACCAGGTTTTTGAGTCCTTCGGACGTGAAAGGTAATCCTCAACATGCGCGCAACTGTCATGTACGGCGCCGGCGACGTTCGTGTCGAGACTGTTCCGGACCCCGGCCTTGTCGAAGCGACGGACGCCGTCGTCCGCGTCACGCGCGCCGCGATCTGCGGTAGCGATCTCTGGCCGTACAAGTCGATGGAGCACAGCGAGACCGGACGCCGGATGGGGCACGAGTTCATCGGCGTCGTCGAGGCCGCCGGCAGCGACGTCCGCACCGTGAAGGCCGGCGACCTCGTCGTCGCGCCCTTCGTGTGGTCAGACGGCACCTGTGTCTTCTGCCAAGAGGGGCTGCAGACCTCATGCCTCCACGGAGGCAGGTACGGCTTTGACGGCGTCGACGGAGGACAGGGCGAGGCAGTCCGCGTCCCCCAGGCAGACGGCACGCTGGTGGTCCTGCCGGTCAGCGCAGACAACGCGCTGATGCCCTCCCTCGTCACCCTCACGGATGTGATGGCGACAGGCCATCACGCGGCCCTCGCCGCCGGGGTCGGTCCCGGCAAGGCAGTCGCCGTCGTCGGCGACGGCGCCGTGGGCCTGTGCGCTGTGATCGCCGCCAGGCGCCTCGGTGCCGAGCAAGTCATTCTCCTCGGCCGACATTCCGATCGCATCGCACTCGCGAGGGAGTTCGGCGCAACGGACATCGTCAGCGAGCGAGGCGATGAGGCGGTTGAGCGCGTGCGCCAACTCACCGACGGCCTCGGTGCCCACTCCGTCCTCGAGTGTGTCGGACTCGAACAGTCGACGGTCACAGCTCTGAGCATCGCGCGTCCTGGCGGAACCGTCGGCCGTGTCGGTGTTCCCCAGGCGGAGTCGATCCCGGAAGGGCTGACGACGTTCATGGACAACGTGGCGATCGCCGGCGGGCCGGCACCGGCGCGTGCGTACATCGAGGAACTGCTGCCCGATGTTCTCGAAGGCAGGATCGAACCCGGTCGCGTCTTCGATCGGATCGGCCGCCTCGACGACGTGCCAGACGGCTACCGCGCGATGAACGAACGCGAGGCGATCAAAGTGATGATCGAGTTCTGATCGCCACGATCGAGGTCCACACCCTCACCGACGGCGGGCAGACGGCGCTGGACATCGCGCGGAGGATCGCGACGTTCGTCGACGGCGCGCGCGAGACGCTGGAGCTCGCGCTCTACGACGTCAGGCTGCACAACGAGACGGCGGATCTCGTCCGGGCCGCGCTGGTCGGCGCGCACGAGCGCGGCGTGCACGTGCGGCTCGTCTACAACGTGGACGAGGTCGACGAGCGGCCGCCCGTGCCGCCGCCGCCGACAACCGAGCCCGATCTGATCGAGTCGCTGCCGTTCGAGACGGCAGCCGTGCCGGGCTGGCCGGATCTGATGCACCACAAGTATGTCGTGCGCGACCGCGACGCGGTCTGGAGCGGCTCGACGAACTGGACCGACGATTCGTGGACACGTGAGGAGAACGTCATCGTCATCGTCAAGTCGACGGGCGTCGCGATCCGCTTCCAGGATGATTTCGCGCAACTGTGGAAGAAGCGCAAGGTCGAGGCATCGGGGAAGGTGGCGACGGATCCGATCCGCGTCGGCGACTCACAGGTGCGCACATGGTTCGCGCCGAAGCGCGGCGAGAAGCTCGCGCACCGGATCGCGGATGCAATCGGCGCGGCCGAGCGCCGGGTCCGTGTTGCCTCGCCGGTGATCTCGTCCGCACCGATTCTGGGGACGCTGGCCGAGGTGGCTGCGGACGGCAAGGTCGACCTGGCCGGGGTCGTCGACGCAACCCAGATCGACGAAGTGCTCGAGCAGTGGCGTCGGAACGGGAACATGACCTGGAAAGGGCCGTCGCTCCGGTTCCTGCTCGAGCGTGCGACGTTCTCCGGCAAGCGGTCGACGCCGTATGCGCCGGACGCGGTGCACGACTACATGCACGCCAAGGTGACGGTTGCCGACGACAGGGTGTTCATCGGCAGCTTCAACCTGTCCCACTCGGGCGAGACGAATGCCGAGAACGTCCTCGAGATCGAGGATGCGGCGCTCGCCGAGCGAATGGCGGGCTTCGTCGACTCGATCCGCGCGCGATATCCCGCGCTAGCGCTGGACTAGCTCGCGCGGGTTCGGCAGCGGGGTGAGCAACGGCTCGACCTGTTCGCGGAGGTGCTCGTAGTCCGGCGGCAGCGACAGGCGCTCACCGAGACTCTCCAGCGGCTCGTCGACGGTGAAACCCGGGCCGATCGTCGCGATCTCGAAGAGGACGCCGCTCGGCTCGCGGAAGTAGACGGACTTGAAGTAGAAGCGGTCGATGATCGGCGTCGGGTGGGCGCCGCTGGCAGCGACTCGCTTCTGCCAGGCTTCGTGTTCCTCGGGCGGTGAGGCCCACGCGACGTGATGAACCGTGCCGGCGCCCGGAACGCCCGGGTCTCCCGGCGGTATGTCGTACGCGTACGAGGAACCGCGCTTCGCGCCGCGGACCTCCCAGCTGTCGTCGCCCTTGGGCTCGAAGGCGAGCGTCTGCTCGAGGAAGCGGCGGCTCTTGTCCGGGTCGGCGTACGCACGCACGCTGTCGAATCCCTGCAGCGCGAATTCGCGCGGGATCTGGGGGTGGTCGGCGATCAACGGCTCGTCATCGGTTTGAACGACGGCGATCTCGAGGCCGAGGCCTTCCGCGTCCTCGAAGCGGAGCCCGGTGTCGGCGCGCTGCGTCGGAATGTCCTCTGCGGCGAGCCGTTCCTCCCAGAAGTCGAGCGCCTCGTT
>Ga0307293_10000301_pt1 | contig 12330 bp, 12 predicted proteins | sample ER_DNA_150_FD_194488 | JGI IMG/M metagenome (GOLD analysis project Ga0307293, IMG submission 194488) | Bulk soil microbial communities from the East River watershed near Crested Butte, Colorado, United States - ER_DNA_150 | ecosystem: Environmental > Terrestrial > Soil > Floodplain | place...
GCCCGCGGGGCGAAGCGCTCCCGCCCAGAGGGAGCTCTCGCTCGCAGCCTCCGCGGCGATGGTCGCCCAGACGTCAGGCGCCACGGAAGAATCCGGCCGCGGCCGCGACGGTCTCCTCGATCTCAGGCGAGCCGTGGGCGGTGGAGACGAACATGGCTTCGAACTGCGACGGGGCGACGTAGATCCCGCAGTCGAGCAGGTGGCGGAAGAAGGCGGCGTAGCGGCGGGCGTCGCTAGCCGAGGCCTCCGCAAAGTTCCGCACGGGCCCCGTGGTGAAAAAGACCGTGAGCAGGGAGCCGACCCGCTGCACCGCGGCCGCGCCCGCGGCGGCTTCAAGGAGACCGCGCTCCAGGTCTGCGCCCGATTGCTCGAGCCGCTCGTAGACCGCCGGATCGCGGAGGCGCCTGAGGGTCACGAGCGCGGCTGCAGTCGCAAGCGGGTTCCCCGAGAGCGTCCCGGCCTGGTAGACAGGGCCGGACGGCGCCAGCTCCGACATGACGTCCGCCCGGCCGCCGAAGGCCGCGAGCGGGAGCCCGCCGCCGACCACCTTCCCGAGCACGGTCAGGTCGGGCCTGACGCCGAACAGCTCCTGGGCGCCTCCCCGCGCGAGCCGAAAACCCGTGATCACCTCGTCGAAGGCGAGGAGCGCGCCGGTGCCGTCGCAGGCCTCGCGAAGGGCTTCGAGGAACCCCTCTGCAGGCGGGACGACGCCCATGTTCGCGGCCACGGGCTCGACGAGGATGCACGCGAGGTCGTCCGCATGGCGCTCAACGGCGGCGGCGAGCGCGGCAAGGTCATTGAAGGGGCAGACGACCGTGTCCCCGGTGGCGCCGGCGGGTACGCCCGGGCCGGACGGAATCCCGAGGGTCGCGAGCCCCGAGCCTGCGCTCGCAAGCAACGCGTCCGAGTGGCCGTGGTAGCAGCCGGAGAACTTGAGGACGCGGCTACGCCCGGTGAATCCACGAGCGAGCCTGACCGCGCTCATCGCGGCCTCCGTGCCGGAAGAGACGAGGCGCACGAGCTCGACGGAGGGAACCGCGTCCACGATCTCCTCGGCGAGCTCGACCTCTCGCTCGGTCGGGGCGCCGAACGTCGTGCCTTCGGCCGCCGCGGCCTGGACCGCAGAGACGACCTCGGGGTCGGCGTGGCCGAAGACGAGCGGTCCCCAGGACATGACCCAGTCGAGGTATCGGCGGCCTTCGGCGTCCTCGATGTGGGCCCCCGAAGCGCGGCGGACGAAGAACGGCTCCTCGAGTCCAACTGCGCGCATGGCGCGAACCGGCGAGTTGACGCCGCCGGGGATCACCGCCTCTGCGCGGCCGAATAGTGTCGTCGCTAGAGCCACCGGGCGACGTCCTTCGCCCAGTAGGTGACGATCACGTCCGCGCCCGCGCGCTTGATCGCTGTGAGGCTCTCGAGCGCGGCCCGGCGCTCCTCGAGCCACCCGTGAGCCGCCGCGACCTTCAGCATCGCGTATTCGCCGCTCACGTTGTAGGCGAAGATCGGGACGTCGAAACGGGCCCGGGCGGCTGCAATCACGTCCAGGTACGGGAGAGCCGGTTTGATCATGAGCGCGTCCGCTCCCTCGGCCAGGTCCAGCTCGCACTCCCGCATCGCCTCGCGGACGTTGGGCGGGTCCAGCTGATAGCTGCGGCGGTCGCCGAACGACGGCGCCGAACCGGCGGCCTCCCGGAACGGCCCGTAGAACGCCGAGGCGTACTTGGCGGCGTACGACAAGATCGGAACGCGTTCGAACCCGTCCCCGTCGAGTGCTGCCCTGATGGCACCGACTCGGCCGTCCATCATGTCGCTCGGTGCGATCACGTCCGCTCCCGCCTCCGCGTGGCTCACTGCCGTCCGGGCGAGCAGATCCAGGGAGAGGTCGTTCACGATCTCCCCGTCCTCGACGACTCCACAGTGGCCGTGCGACGTGTATTCGCACAGACACACATCGGTGACGAGAACGAGGTCTGGAACGCGCCCGCGCAGGGCGCGGACGGCCCGCTGCACGATGCCCTCGTCATCCCAGGCGCCCGATCCCTCCTCGTCCTTCGACTCCGGGATTCCGAAGAGGAGAACGGCCCGGATGCCGAGCGCGTGCGCTTCCTCGGCCTCGTCGCACAGGCGGTCGACCGAGCGCTGGACGATCGCATCCAGCCCCTCGAGCGGGTTCTCGACTCCTTCTCCCGGGCAGACGAAGAGCGGGTAGACGAGGTCTGCGACGTCCAGCCGTGTCTCGCGCACGAGCTCGCGGAGAGCCGCCGTCCGGCGGAAACGTCGGAGGCGAGTCACGGGAAAGGTGCTGCCGGTCGGCCTGTCGGTGCTCACGTCAGCAATCTTCGCACGCCGAGGCGGGCTCCCGCCGCGAAGACGGCGAGCAGGCCGACGAGCCACGCTGCCTCACGTGCAACCGTGCCCCACGGGCTGAGGTCATAGAGGGACGACTCGAAGAGCCGCACCGAGTGCGCGAACGGGAATGCGTTCGACACCCAGGCCGCGGGCGCGACTGAGGCCTCGGGGAGAAAGCCGAGCAGGACGATCGGCAGTGCCACCAGGAGAGCGACGAGGGAGGCGGTGCGCGCCTCGCGCGCCAGAACGCCCAGGAAGACGCCGAAGGCGCCGAAGGCTGCTCCGCCGAGCACGAGCCCGACCGCGAGGAGCGGCAGGCGGCCCCACGGCTGCCCGCTGACCCCCCCGAGCGCCAACGCAGCCGAGAAGACCAGTGCGAGGCACAGGCCGAAGACGAGGCCGAGGAGCGCCGCGAGCCCGATCTTCTCCGCGATCAGCTCCCCCAGCCGCACCAGGCCGCGCGTCAACCTGCCGATCACGTTCTCGTCTCGCTCGGCCGCGATCCCCGCGGCGGCGATGAGGATGCAGAGGAACGCGAGCGTCAGCGCGAGCGCATAGGCCTGAACCTGAGCCGTCAGGAGGAAGCCGCGCCTCTCTTCGTCCTCGAACCGCAGCTCGATCGGGTTCGCGACCGCTCGGAGCGAAGAGCCGCTTTGATCGAGTGCGAGGAGCGCCTCACGCACGAAGTCGCGGAGCTCTCTCACCTTGGCGGCGATCTCCGGATCGTCGGTTTCGGCCTCGATCTCCGCGAGGATCTCGCCCGCCTGCTCGAGGCCCACGATCGAGACGTCGTTTCCGAGGAAGCTTCCCTCACCGCCCTTTCGGATCAGGTCGACGTACTCGAGGTTAGCCTCGATGTACGACTTCTGGAGCAACCGGTTCAGGTTGAAGACGAGCGCTTCGGTCTGCCGCTCGACGCGGCCGGAAAGCCCGCCGCGAGTCGCTCGCAGGATCAGAGTCGGGCTCTGCACCATCCCACGCAGACGCGACGCGAACCCGCGCGGAACGATGATCTGCGCGACGACCTCGCCGTTGGCAAGCCGGTGGTCGGCTTCCTCCTGGGAGAGCGGGATGAGATCGACCTCCGCCCGCACCTGGCGGAGCACCTTGTCGACGTTGAAGTCCTCGCCGCCGACCGAGAGGACCTCCGGCAGCCCGTCGAGATCGACGAAGGCCACGCGTGGGCGATCGTTCGCGAAGCGCGCCACCAGCCCGACGAGCAGCGCGATCGCGAGTGGGTAGAGGACCAGCGCGGCGAGCAGGAACGGCGAGCGCCGGAGGATGCGGACGTCCTTTCCGAGCAGGACCCCGATTCGAGTGATCATGCGAAGACGTCCGCCTCGGGCGACCGCTTGTACTCCGCGATCGAGCCGTCGAAGACGAGCTTCCCTCCGAGCAGGACGGCCACCCGGTCGGCAACCCGCTCAAGCTCCTCGAGGTTCTGCGTCGCGAAGACCACAGCACCGCCGCGCTCGCGAACGTCGGAGGCAACGGCCCAGAGCGCATGGCGCTGGGTCGGGTCGAGAGCCGCCGTCGGCTCGTCCAGAAGGAGCAGGTCCGGCGCTCCCAGCAGCGCGATCGCCAGGTTCAGCCGCTGCTGGTTCCCACCCGAGAGCTCCGCCGCGGGCTTCCGGTCATCGGGAAGCGCCACGAGTCTCAAGAGCCCTTCGACGGCGGCAGGCACGTCGGCAACACCTTCCAGCTTTGCGAACAGGACGAGGTTCTCCCGCGCCGAGAGCCGCCCGTAGAGGCCGGCACGCTGGGGGACCCAGCCGATCCGCCGCGGAGGCTCGGCAGCGGTCACGCGGCCGCTGCTCGGGGCGAGCGCGCCGGCGAGGATCGCGAGCAGCGTCGACTTGCCCGCACCGTTTGGACCGATCAGGGCCAGGGTCTCGCCGGCCCGCACCTGGATGCTCGTCGGCGCGAGCGCGACCTGCGAACCGAAGCGGCGCCCGACCCCATCTGCTGCCAAGAGGACGGAGTTCAGCGTCCGCCGTGCCTGTCAGGCTTGTATCCGACGACGGCGATCACGCCGGCGGCCACTGTAGCAGCGGGCCAGTGACCGGACTCTACGACCACCAGCGAGAAATGCCTGCAAGCAGGCAAAAAGCGCGGACGTCGCGGCCGGATGCGTGGGATTGGTGGAACGAGGTGGACGGTGCGCTGGCGCTCCAGCCCGAGCCCTCGCCCGCACCCGTGGGCAGGCCGCGGGGCCGGTCGAAATTGAAAGAGCCCCGGACCTCCGGTACCGTGGCGCTGATGGCCTGGCCCCAAGCCCCAGGGCTTGCCACCCGTGTCGCTCAGAGGGATCAGGAACGCTTGAGAGCCCGCCGCGCCCGGCGGATCGCAGCGCTCCTCGTCGTTTCAGGCGTGTGTGTGGTGACCCTTCTCCTGACCGCGTTCGGCACAGGAGGCGCGAGGCTTGCCTCGTCGACCGGCCCGGCTCCGGCCGAGCGGCTGCTGCCTTCGGGGCCGCCACAGCCGCAGGTCGTGGCGCTCAGGGACACGCTCCGTGTCCAGCTTCCGATCGCGCAGGGGCGTGTGACCGCCATCGGCTACCACGCGTCCGGGGCGGGCGCTCTAGCTCTGCAACCGGTCGGGACGCAGGCAAACGCGGGTCTCTTCGGCCGACTCGTGAACCGCCTGCTGGGCGACTCGAGCTCCGGGCTCCGTTACTACCTCGTCGAGGGAGGCGTCGGCCCGCAAACGAGCGGTCTCGATGTGGGCGCGCCTGTCGACACGGACGTCTATGCGCCCGTCGACGGGACGATCATCGCCATCTCGGACCAGATCGTGAACGGCAAGCGGTTCGGCGTCCGGATCGACCTCCAGCCGTCGGGGAACCCGGGTTACGTCGTCACCGTCGAGAACCTCCGGGCCGACCCGTCCTTGAACGTCGGCACGACGGTCTCGGCAGCGCGGTCGAAGATCGGCCGCGTGATCGACCTCTCCTCGGTCGAGGGTGCCGGGCTGGCGCACTTCACGCAGGACCGCGGCCAGCACGTCCATATCGAGGTGCACGCCGCCGCCTCGCTAACGAGTCCCTGAGTAACCTCCCTGCCCGCCGACAAGATCCGCGGCCTGCTCTTCGACTTCGACGGGCTGCTCGTCGACACCGAGGCCGGTGCCTACCGCTCCTGGTGCGAGATCTACGAGGAGCACGGGCATGAGTTGCTCGTCTCCGACTGGCTCGCGAACGTCGGGACCCTCGACGAGCAGTTTGACCCGGTTGCGCAGCTCGAGGGCCTAACAGGCCAAGCTTTCGACCGCGACGCGCTCCTCGCGCGCTACCTGGAGCGGGAGCTCGAGCTCTCGAACGCCGAAGAGCTGCGTGAGGGCGTCCAGGATTACCTCGAAGCCGCTCAGCGTCTCGGCTTGCAGGTTGCGATCGTCAGCAGCGCGGGCCACGCGTGGGTGCTCTCCCACGTTCGTCGCCTCGGAGTCGAGCACGTCTGGCACTCGATCACGTGCGCAAACGGAGACGCTGGGCGGGCAAAGCCGGCGCCGGACCTCTACCTGGAGGCGCTGGACGGTCTCGGGCTGCAATCCGGGGAAGCCATAGCCTTCGAGGACTCGCTGCACGGAGTTCAGGCGGCGAAGGCAGCCGGACTCTTCTGCGTCGCCGTCCCGAATCCGGTCACGGCGAGCCTCACCCTCGACGAGGCCGACCTGGTCGTCCAGTCCCTCGCCGATCTCCCGCTTGACGAGCTTCTGCATACGATCGGCCGATGAGGATCCTCTTCGTCGGGGACGTGTTCGGGCCTGCCGGGCGGCGTGTGGTCGAGTCCCAGCTCCCGGACCTGCGCCGGCGCCTCGCAGCGGACTTCTGCGTCGTGAACGGGGAGAACATCGCCGACGGGGCCGGCATCACCGTGAAGCTCGCAGAGAAGCTCCTCTCGTCGGGGGCGGACGTCGTCACGACCGGAAACCATGTCTGGCGCCGCCGCGACATCTATCCGCTGCTCGAGTCGAGCGCCCGCCTGATCCGCCCGGCCAACATCGCCGCACCGGGTGCGCCGGGTCGCGGGCTGACGGTGCAGCCCGCAGCCGACGGGACGCCGGTGGCCGTCGTGAACCTCCAGGGAGCCCTCTTCTTGAACGTCTACGTGCATCCCTTCGGCGTTGTCGACGAGCTCGTCGAAGAGGCGCGGCGCTCGACCCCGGTGATAATCGTCGACTTCCATGCGGAGGCGACCAGCGAGAAGATCGCGCTCGCCCGGATGCTCGACGGGCGCGTCACGGCGGTGCTCGGGACGCACACGCACGTGCAGACCAATGACGCCCGCGTCCTGCCCGGCGGTACGGCGGCGATCACGGACGCAGGCATGACCGGCCCGCACGACTCGGTGATCGGCGTCAAGGCCGGGCTTGCGATCGAACGGATGAAGACCGGTCTCCCCGTCAGGTTCGAGCCGGCGGACGGGGACGTCCGGATCGAGGGCGTGCTCATCGAGTGTGGGCCGGATGGACGGGCTACGAGCTGCGAGCCGGTGCGCGTGCCCGTCCAGTGAGCGTGCTCCGAACGAGCGCGACGAGCAGTCCGACGAGCACGAGGTCGCGGACGAGCACGAGCCAGCCGACAGCTCCCAGATCGACGACGTCCCAGTAGCGCGTCGGGAACCAGAGCTGCGTCAGGACAAGGGCCGTCACGAACAGCACCGTAATCCCGAGACCCGAGACGGCGGCCGCGAGCGGCACGAGTGGAACGAGCCAGATCAGGAACTGCGGCGAGAGGACCTTTCCGAACGCGACGAAGGCGACGACCGCCGCAGCCGAGCCGCAGAGGAGCCCGGCGATCGGGTCGCGGGCTCGCGCGACTGCGACCCAGACCGCCACGACGGCGACGATCTGAAGGAGCGTCTGAAGCGAGGCCAGTCGATCCGGAAGCGAGCCGGAAACGTTCTGTGACCCGAAGGTCGAGACGACGGTGGGTTCGTACAGCCCGAGCTGCTTGCCCGCCAGGAGGAGCGCCGCCCCGAGACTCTCGATCTGGAGTGGCCGGCCGGTCTGGCGTTCGATGCTCGCCCACACGCCTTCGGGAGCAAGGAGAAGAAACGGCAGGAAGCACAACAGGAGGGCACCCACGAAGGAGACGAGAGCTGCGAGGACGTTCTGGCGGTCGCGCCGGGCGGCGTAGACGAGTGCCACCGGCAGCAGGACGGCAGGATAGAGCTTCGCGGCCGTCGCGAGGCCGAGAACGCCGAGGCCGAGCCGGTCGCGGCCGCTGACCAGGGCGGCGAGCGCGGCGACGGTGAGGAGCGCCGGCCAGAGGTCGAAGCGCGTCAGGACGACGCTTCCGAGCGCGAGCGGAGCGAGCGCCGCGAGGGCGACGTATGCGTACAGCTCTCGTCCCGCCACCCCGACCCGGACCAGGGTGGCCGCGACCAGCGCCACGATTCCCATTCCGCAAGCGAGCATCAGGATCTCGAAGAGCGTCCGGTAGTCGTCCGACGGGCCGAGGGCTGGGAGCAGGAATGCCGGCAGAGCCGCCGGGGGATACTCGGGCCGGAAGTCTCGGTAGGGCACCTGGCCGGCGGTCATGGCCTCGCCGTAGCGCTGGTAGACCGGCGTGTCGACGATCTGATAGTCGGTCCACGGCGCCACGTGGAGGACCGCCCAGGCGACCGCGAGCAACGCCGCTCCAGCGAGCGCGGCGCCTGCCCAGGACGCCCTAGGCCGGGGCGGCCGGGACGAGCTCTCGAACCTCGTGGGCACCGGACTCGACCGGCTGGGGCTCGCGAGGCCTGGCGGCGGGGGCGAGCAGGGCAAACGCGACGAAGGGGAAGAACCACGGGATGTAGAGGTAGAACCAGTGCGTCAGGACGAGCTCGAAGCCGATCAGGAGCGCCCCCGACAACGCTGCGAGCCGCAATGGGGTCTTCACCCGCGGGACGAAGGCGAGCGCGACCGAGGCGACGAGGAGCAGCACCTTGAGCACCGACTGGACCAGGTGCAGGTCGGGATAGCCGGGGTACTCGCCCCAGTGCCAGATCGAGAATGGGGACGGCCGGTCGAGCTGCCACCCGAAGGTCCGGTCCCAAAAGAGGCGGAGCGCGTGCAGGGGGTCAGGCTCGAGGAAGACGACCGAGAAGGCGAGGAGGGTGGCGAGGAGGAAGCCTCCGGCGAACGCCGTCGTCGTCCACAAGCTTCGACGGCTCAACGCTCGCGGGTACGAGGCCCAGAGCGGCAGAAGCAGGAGCGAAGCGAATTTCGTCCAGGAAGCGAGCGCCAGGAAGAACCCGCGGGCGGGAGCCCTGTTCAGGAGCCAGAACCCCCAGATCAGGAGCGCGGGCATGAGCGCATCGTTCGAGTTCGAGTTCGAGACGTACTGAGTGAAGGGGTAGGCGGCCCACGCGAACGCAAGCGTGACCCCGAGCCGGATGCCGCCGAAACGTCTCCCGACGAGCCCCATCCCGACGAGCGCGAGCAGGTCGAAGAAGATGGAGGTGAAGTGCGCCGCGGGGAGGTCCCGCCAGGTGCTGGTCGAGGTCTCCCATTTGCCGCTCCAGCCGAAGATGGCGAACCCGGGAACGTATGCGAGATAGCTCGCGGGCCCGTAGGTGTCGCCGCGATCGTTCGCCGACTCGCAGCGGCCGTTCTCCTGGATCCGTTCGCGGACGTAGCCGTCGGCATCGGCCTTGCCGCAATCCTTGCCGTCGTCCGTCGGCATGTGACCGTACGGCACTTGGCCTTCCGACGCGATCCGCTCGGCCCCGATCACTCCGGCGTAGCCGACGTCGATCACGTTCGACGACCTCAGGTTGAGGCCGATCTTGAAGCCGGCGAGGAAGACCGTCGCGCCGAGGAGAAGCCAGACGGGCCAGACGGCGCGGGAAGGTGTCCCGCGACCGCGCCAGCCGACCCAGACGACCCGGCCGAGGAGGTACAGAAGCGGCGGGTAGACGAGCGGCATGGCCCGAAAGACCTCGCCTCGGTTGAAGAACCAAAGCGAGATCGAGAACGACAGGAGTGCCAGCAGGTCGAGATTCCGGAGCGACAGCGGCTTGCGCCAGTTCGCAAGGCCGAGCAGGAAGACGGCGCACAACGAAAGCCAGATCCAAGGGTCGTTGATCTTCCGCCCGAACGCCCCGTCGTAGCCGCGCGCCATCTTCCACGCAACCTGCGGGCCGGTCCAGGCCTCCGTGACCCGAACCGAGGAGTCCTCGACGCGCGCAAGGACGATCTGGCCCGCCTCGCCCGGCGCCCAGACCTTCACCGTCCAGAGCCCGCTCTTCGCGTCGAAGCTGGCCTCCTTCGTGAGCTTCTGGCCGTCGTAGCGATCGACCCAGTCTGCGATCTTCCGGTTGGCGAGCGCGAGCTGGATCGCTTCCCTCTCTCCAAGGGTCGGGCCCGCGTCCTCCTGCGGGACGAACGGCGTCCCGATCACGTTGCCCTTCGAGTCGTAGACCGGAGAGGTGGGGGACGCAGCCGCCGCCGGAGCGGCCAGCGCAAGAGCGGCCGCGGCCGCAGCGAGGACGCCGCGAAGAATCAGCGCCTGAAGCTCCAGAGCTTGTTTGCGAGGAAATTCCACGGCATCACCAGCAGGATTGCGATCGCCTGAGCGGGGATCTTCGGGAGGCCGAGAGCGACGAGGACGCTAAGGGCCGCCAGGTTCGCCGCGAGCGCGACGCTGGAGACGGCCAGGAATCTCGCCCCCTGGTAGATGAGGTGGCCCCGCTGCCGGCGAAACGTCCAGAGACGGTTCCACGTGTAGTTGTTCGCCACTGCAACGACGAAGGAGCAGACCGCCGCCGCGAGGTAGTGAACTCCTGACAGGACGAGGAGTGCGTAAACACCCAAATTGACCGCGTAGCCGGACGCGCCGACCATGCAGAACTTGGCAAGCTGCACCCAGTTGGCGCGGCGCCTCAGCGCCAGACCTGCGGCGTCGGCGAGCGTCGCGGCACGGGTCTCGCCGGCCTCGGAGTGGTTGGCCACGGCGAAAGGTTAGACGGCGCGCGCTCAGGCCTCGACGGCCAGGAGCAGCCAAAAAGCTAGAGCGCGAAGCCCTCCGCGCCGACGAGCGGCACGAACCGGCACGGGACCGACCGGAGCACCGCGGGCCCTTCCGGGCTGCGGACGGCGATTTGCAGGCGCTGTCCGTTCGGCCCTCCAACCGGCACGACGAGGCGGCCGCCCGGAACCAGCTGCTCGTAGAGCGGCTCGGGCAGGTCAGGCGCGGCCGCAGCGACGACGACCGCGTTGAAGGGCCCTTGCGGGGCGAGACCCAACGAGCCGTCGCCGACGTGCACCTGGACGCGGTCGTAACCCGCGGAGGCGAGCGCGTCCCGCGCCCGCTCAGCCAGGTCCGGGATGCGCTCGACCGTGTGAACGTCGGCCCCCAGCTCTGCGAGCACGGCCGCCTGGTAGCCCGAGCCGGTGCCGATGTCGAGGACGCGGTGCCCGGGACGTACGTCCGCGGTCTGGCAGATGAGAGCCACCATGTACGGCTGCGAGATCGTCTGGCCGAATCCGATCGAGAGCGGGATGTCGTCGTAGGCCCGCCGTCTGTCGTCCTCGTCCACAAAGAGCTCCCGCGGCACCCGCCCCATCGCGGCGAGAACGCGCTCGTCGGCGATGTCGCGGCGCCGAAGCTGGCGGCTCACCATGCGGCGCCGGTCCCGGGCGCGGTCAGACGCCGACACGGTCGCGCGCCCGCATCGAAGCGGGCCGGTCGATGCCGAAGTGGGCCAGCGTGAGCGGCGCGAGGTCGGTCGTCTGTGGCGACGTACCTAGCGGCGGCTCATCAAAGCCGGCTGTGAGCATGGGGACGAGCGAGTCGCCGGCCAGGAGCGATCCGTGGCTCCCCCCGCCGACATGCGCCTGTCCGCCGAGATCGACGAACTCGACCCCTTCCCCGGCGGAGACGATCACCTCGCCGGCGTTGGGACATGCCAACGCGCACCACGCCCGCTCGAGCCCGTTCGGATAGCGGTCGCCGTCCAGAAGCTCGCCGTCGCCTTCCAGCCTCCAGCCGCCTCCGTCTGGCGCGAAGCGGAGCTCCTCACCCTCTCGCCTGGCCACGGCGAATCCCTCCTCGCGGAACAGGACGACATCGGCTCCGTTGAACCCGTCGAGCCGCGCGGCGAGCTGCCGTGCGTCCTCCGGACAGGCAGGAAGCCGGTAGATCATTCCCGCCCGGTTCGAGGCTGTGATCACCACCTCGGAGCGAGAAGGATCGCCACTTCGACGGCCGGCGAAGACGCGGAGGTCGGCGTACCGGTCCTCGAGGCGCACCGCCTCCTCTACCCGCGTCTGTCCGTGATCCGAGCACACGACCACGGCGTAGCGCTCGAGGAACACGTCCAGATCCCCCGCCGCCTCCATGAGCTTTCCGAGTGCCGCGTCGGCATGAGCCAGGGCTTCGCCTGCCTCGCCCGGGCCCGCCTGGTGGGAGGCGTAGTCGTAGTCAGGAAGGTAGAACACGAGAAAGTCGAAGCCGTCGCGGGTGACGAGCCAGCGCCCGATCGCCGCCGCGTAGTCGTCGATCGAGCCCTCGACCCTCGAGCGGATCGCGAGCGGCGCGCCCGTGACGTCCGACTCGAAGATGTTGAAGAAGAAGAACCGCTTCGGCCCGTACACCGCCTCGTACCAGCGGTTTCGCGCCGCGAGCTCGGGCAGCCTGATCGCGTGCCGAGTCCGGCCCCGGTAGCAGGTGAAGTTGATGGCCGCCGGCGTCAGGGCGGCGTCCTCGACGGCCTCGAAGACGGTCGTCGCATCAGGGCTCATGTGGGCATGGGTCATATTGAACACCGTGTCCCGGAGACCCTGCCGCGCGCCGACTGCGCGCAGCGCCGGGAAGGAGGAGCCGTACTCGATGATCCGCTGCTCTCCGCGGTGGTACCAGACGAGGTGTGGGATCCCGTGCACGTCCGGATGGGCCCCGGTCGCGATCGTCGTCAGGCACACCGGCGTCAACGAGGGGAACGTGGTGACGCCGCGCTTGTAGTCGCCGCGCTCCGCCAGGAACTGAAGCGTGTG
>Ga0307293_10000324_pt1 | contig 11863 bp, 6 predicted proteins | sample ER_DNA_150_FD_194488 | JGI IMG/M metagenome (GOLD analysis project Ga0307293, IMG submission 194488) | Bulk soil microbial communities from the East River watershed near Crested Butte, Colorado, United States - ER_DNA_150 | ecosystem: Environmental > Terrestrial > Soil > Floodplain | place: USA...
GTACCCTTGTCGGTCGCACACGGCCACCACTCAGGAACGGCCCCGGCATCAAGCGCTCCGTTGAACTGCAATCGAATCGCGGTCCGAGCCAATGTTCATCCCAACCGGGTGACGAGCGCGCCGCGCTTGCGTGCGACCGTCCACGGCGTGGCCATGGTCGAGCCCGCGTCTCATTCGATCAGCTTGGTGTCGCCGGGATGAGGACGGAGTTGCGTCCATCTCAGTACGGTCGGGCGCAACGTGCTCCGTTCCGGTAGCTCTTCCCTTCAGCCGCTGTTTGTAGACCGGGTCGTCAATCGCACGATCACACTGGTCTGCGTCCTGATCGTCTATGACGGTTGGGCCAATCTGAGGTATCGGGACGTTGTCGGGATCATCGTCGGTCCCATCCTTGCGATGTTCGTCACGCACGTCTTCTCGGCCAGCCTCGCTCAGCATGTCGCCCTCGAGAGGCGAGTCACGATGCCGGAAATGGCTGGACATCGTCCGCTCACAATCGCCGTTTTTGCTTCTTGCGGCACCGCCCCTCGCGCTCTTGAGCATCTTCGCCCTGGCCGACGTTTCGCTTGACCACGCGATCCGCGCCATCATCTGGATCGAAGCGCTCTCGATCGGCTTCTGGGCCGGCCTTGCTGCTCGCCGAGCCGGTCTCCATGGGTCTTCGCTGGCCGTCGCCGTGCTCGCCGGTTTGATTGTCAGCGGGATCGTCCTTGCCCTTCAGGTCCTCCTTCAGCCCGGAGAGGCCGTCAAAGGCGGCGTTGCCGCCGGCAAGACGATCCTCGTCGCGCTAGCCGGCAAGCCCCTGAGTGCGGCTGGGCCCCGTTGCTGTAGCGACCTAGGCCGCCAGACTGCTCGAGCCGAACAGGCGCTCGCGAATATCGCCGCCGGCGGCCGCGATCTCCCCTAGCTCCCAGAGGAAGACCACCAACGCCATGTCCGGACGAGACTCGGCGCTGAAACCGCTGGTACCGCCGGACCGGAGCGCCATCACTGCCACGAGCATTTTCCGCACCAACTCGTCTGCCGCCTCCTGCAGCGTCTGGCCCTCGGCGGAGAAGAAGCCGTCCAATCCGAGCCTGACTCGGCCGGCGTTCTCGTTTACCCGCAGCGTCGGCGTGAACTCGGGCATATCTGAAGTCTGTATCGACGGCCGTACAGCTGGGCGAAACACCAATACGGGCGGCTAACTGGAGGAAAGCCGCATGAGATCGACTCTAGGTCGCCTCGAGGTGGACTTTTCTCGTAGTCAGGCCCTTCGCTCAGAGAGCTAGTTCATCTCAACGGGGTGATGTTGCCGCCGGACAGGCTTTGTATGTTCGCCATTCAACCCGTGCCGGATCGAACGGAGGCCTGCTGATGCCCATCGTCGAGTACGAACCTGGAAAGGCATTTCCGGGAGTCGTCGGTCGCACCGCTGAGGAGTCGAGCCCTGCGTGGCCGGCGCCCACCCGGGCGAAGAAGGGCGCGCCGAACGTCCTGTTCATCGTGCTGGACGACACGGGTTACGCCAATCTCGGCTGCTACGGCAGCCCGATCGAGACACCAAACATCGACGGGATCGCCGCGAACGGGCTCCGCTACAACAGCATGCACACGACCGCTCTGTGCTCGCCGAGTCGCTCCTGCATCGTCACGGGCCGCAACCACCATGCCAACGGTATGGCGTGCATCACCGAGCTCGCGACGGGATTCCCGGGATACAACGGGGTGATGCCGTTCGAGAACGGCATGTTGTCAGAGATCCTGCTGGAGGAGGGCTACAGCACCTTTATGGTCGGCAAGTGGCACCTGACGCCGAGCAACCAGGAGACCCCCGCCGGGCCGTACGACCGCTGGCCGCTGGGCCGCGGGTTCCAGCGTTACTACGGCTTCCTCGGCGGCGACACCAGCCAGTGGCATCCCGACCTCGTCTACGACAACCACCAGGTAGAGGCTCCGAAGACGCCCGAGGAGGGGTACCACCTCAGCGAGGACCTGGTCGACAAGGCGGTCACCTTCATCGCGGACACGAAACAGTCCGACCCCGACAAGCCTTTCTACCTCCATCTGTGCTTCGGTGCGACGCACGCGCCGCATCACGTCGGCAAGGAGTGGGCCGACAAGTACAAGGGTGTGTTCGACGATGGTTGGGACGCTTACCGCGAGAAGACCTTCGCGCGCCAGAAGGAGCTCGGCATTGCCCCGGCCGACGCCGAGCTGTCACGCCACGATCCGGACGTCCCGGATTGGGGCTCCCTTCCCGCTCCGGAGCGGCAGCTGTACAGCCGGATGATGGAGGTGTTCGCGGGCTTCCTCAGCCACACGGACCACCAGATCGGTCGCCTCCTCGAATTCCTGAAGAATCAGGGTGAGCTCGAGAACACGCTGATCATGGTGATCTCCGACAACGGCGCGAGCGCCGAGGGCGGCCCGACGGGCACCATGAACGAGGCGCAGTTCTTCAACAACGCGTTGGGGCCGATCGAAGAAAGCCTTGAGCTGATCGACGAGCTCGGTGGCCCGAAGCACTTCAACCACTATCCGTGGGGTTGGACGTGGGCCGGCAACACGCCGTTCCGCCGCTGGAAGCGTGAGACCTACCGTGGCGGTTCGACCGATCCGTTCATCGTTTCGTGGCCGAAGGGGATCAAAGCCAAAGGCGAGGTCCGCACGCAGTACGCACACATCATCGACATGGTGCCAACCGTGCTCGACTTGCTCGGCGTCCAAGCGCCCGAGAAGATCCGGGGCGTCACGCAGACTCCGATGCACGGCGTCAGCCTCGCCCACACACTCGACGTTCCGGACGCGGCCAGCAAGCGGACGACGCAGTACTTCGAGATGCTCGGACACCGGGCCATCTACCATGACGGCTGGCGGGCTGTGTGTGCGTGGCCCGGCCCGTCGTTCGCCGAAGCGGGAATGGGGTTCGGGCAGCCGATCTCGTCGGAGACGCTCTCGGCGCTCGATGCGAAGGGCTGGGAGCTCTACCACGTCGCCGAGGACTTCGCGGAGAATCACAACGTCGCCGACGAGAATCGCGACCGCCTGATCGCGATGATCGGTACCTGGTACGTCGAAGCCGGCAAGTACGACGTGATGCCGATCGATGGCAGCGGCCTCGCCAGGATGGTCGGCGAGAAGCCGCAGATCGCGTTGCCGCGCGACAGCTACACGTACCTGCCCAACACGCAGTCGGTTCCGAACTTTGCGGCGCCGAAGGTTCTGAACCGACCCCACAGCATCACAGCAGACGTCGAGATCCCCGAGGAGGGGGCCGAGGGCGTATTGCTCAGCCAGGGCACCGCCGCGGGCGGATATTCCCTGTTCATCAAGGACGGCAAGCTGCGTTACGTCCACAATTACGTCGGACGCAAACTTCTCGGCGTCGAATCCGAGGACGCCGTACCAGCAGGAAAGCACGAGCTCCGCTTCGAGTTCGAACCGACCGGGAAGCCCGACATGCAGCAGGGCAAAGGTGCCCCTGGGAGGCTGCAGCTCTATGTCGACGGCGACCTCGTCGGCGACGCCGACGCCGACGTCACCACGCCGTTCACGTTCAATCCCGGCGCACTCACGTGCGGAGCCAACCCGGGTTCTCCGGTCACACCCGACTATGTCGGTCCGTTCACCTTCACCGGCACGCTCCACAGCGTCACCCTGGACGTCAGCGGCGAGCTGATCCACGATCCCGAAGCAGAACTGCGCGTGCACCTAGCGCGGCAGTAAGGGGCGGTCGCTTCTCCGGGCTCGAGCGTATCGCGCCGAGCCCGGAGGCCGGGCGTTTCGGCATTCATTTGGGCCCCATCTCCTATCCCGGTAAGGTCGCGCGGGTAGGAGAGAGGGATGAGAGAGGGCGGGACCCGGACTTGGAGCAGGCTCTGGGCATCGTCCGGACAGGATGATTCAGGGCGCCGGGACGGCGTCGCCGCCGGCAGAACAGCGAGTCGATCGCTCAGGAGCTCAGTTCCGAGAGCCGCCGCTCGATCCGATGCTGCGCTCCGGCATCGTCGAGCTCTTCGGCAACTGCGGCGGCACGCATCCATAAGTCGACCGACTGCGTGTGGGCGCGAAGCGAAGTCGCACGTTTCGCGGCCCGCTCGAGGTATTCGAGCGCATGTGGAAGATCACCCCCGCGCCCGTAGTAGAAGGCCAGCCGTTCGAGCTGGTCGTCGAGTGAGTCTGCGAACGCCTGCTCGCTGGCTGCGGCCACGGTTCGGTAGAGCTCGCGTCGACGTGCGCGCGTTAGGGTCGAGAGGGCGGCTTCCTGGAGCAGGCCGTGCGTGAAGGCGTACTCCCGGTCCGGGATCGGGCGAGTCTCGCGAATGATGTCTGCACGCAACAGGCGCGCCAGATCCCTCTCCACGTCCTCGGGCGCGCTCACGAGGGCGAGCACGGCGGGAGAAAAAGTCCGACCGAACACGGCCGCGACCTGCGCCAACCGGCGCGCGTCTCGAGGGAGCGCGGCGATACGGGCCATGAGCAGGCTTTCGAGCCCGGTCGGCAGTTGCGCCGCGGGCACGGCGAGTGCCCAGGTCCGGCGCGGGGCGAGCCCCCCAGTCTCGAGCAATGAGCGGAGCACCTGCTCGAGGTAGAGCGCGTTTCCCTCCGCTCGTGCGATCACTTCGCGCCTCGCGTCCGGAGCGAGCTCTCCCGGGGAGAGCTCGGTGAGGAGCTCGTCCGCCTCGGCGTCGGTGAGCGGCCCGAGCTCGAGCTCGATCACGCGGTCGGGATGGTCCAGGCGGGCACGCTCTCGGAGCCGGCGATCGTGCGAGTCCGGCTCGAGCCGGCTGGTCGCGGCGATGACGAGAGGAAGGTCGTCGAGGAGGTCCAGCAGGCTCTCCACCAACTCGAGAGTGCAGCGGTCCGCCCAGTGGAGATCGTTGATCGCAAGGACGACCGGTCTCTCCTCGCAAAGCCCGCGTAACCAGCCGGCGTAGGCTCTGCGCACCCCGTCGCCGAACTCGTCCGGCTCACCGCCTGCGACTCCAAGTCCACCCTCCCGACCGGAGCTCGCCGACAGGAGCGTGGAGAAGTACGGCAGCGCATCCCGCCCGATGCCGAGTCGCCCCAGGACCGTGGGTCGCGTCGCGCCGTCATCGGCCAGCCAGCCGCGCAGGACCTCGGTGAAGGCGAAGTACGAAGGTTGTGCTCCGTACGACGCGCACTGTCCCTCGAGCCACGTGACCTCGTCACCGACGTGCGCCCGAAACCATTCGAGCAGGCGTGTCTTCCCGATGCCCGGCTCTCCGACGAGCGCAACGAATTGTCCGCGACCTGCGCGGAGAGCATCCGCTGCGGCGGTGAGCCGAGCGGTTTCCGGGGCCCGGCCGACGAGCGGCCGCGGCTCTCGGCGCTGGCGCTCCGGGCGGGCGCGAAGCAGCCGCCATGCTTCGACAGGCGTTTCTCTTCCCCGAACCGCGATGTGCCCGAGCGGCGCCAACATGAAGCGACCGCGCAGCTTCTTCGCCGTCGCGCCGCCGATCACGATCGTGCCGGGCTCGGCTGCCGTCTGCAGCCGGGCCGCGACGTTCATCGTGTCGCCGAGGGCTACGGGATGGCGTTCCGCTCCGCCGACCACCCCTATTGCGACCTGTCCGCTGTTGACGCCGACGCGGACGCCGAGATCCGGGAGTTTCCAGGTCTTCCGCACCTCGTTCGCGTAGCCGTCGATGGTCCTCACGATGCTCAGGGCTGCTCTGGCTGCCCGGTCTGCATCGTGCTCATTCGCTGTGGGAAAGCCGAAGAAGGCGGCAATCCCGTCGCCCATATAGGCGTCGATGACACCGCCGAACTGTTCGACCGCGCGACACATGCGATCCACGCAGCCGCCGATCAGTGCCGTGAAGTCCTCCGGGGCGAGTCGTTCCGCGAGCGCCGTGGAGCCCACGATGTCGGCGAACAGCGCGCTGACGGGTCGCAATTCGTCTTCGGCTGCGACGGGGGTGGGCGAGGCTCGCTGAAGAGGCGACTGCGGGCCGGCAGACGGCCCGACGGAGACCGAGAGCACCTCGACGCGAGTCGTGCCGACCTTGATCACATCCCCGGGCGCGAGGGGCATCGCGCCGGTGATGCGTTCGCCGTTCACCCAGGTTCCGTTGAGCGATCCGAGGTCCTCGATCTCGAGTCCCTCGCCGGTCGAAGCGAGAACCGCGTGTGCTCGCGAGATCTCAGGGTCTTCGATCACCAAGCCGGCGTCGTCGCCGCGTCCGACCGTAAGCTGACCCGCGATCGCGACACGTCTCCCACCCTCCGCGCCGTCGAGAATCGCCACCAGCGCCGCGTCACGGGATGGGTCGCGCACTACGCGATGACCTTGCCGATCCGGTGGTGCCAAAATCTCCACCAGCCATACAGGCCGGGGTGATCGCTGCCGCCCTCACGCGCGATGCCGAGGATGTCGGTGTGGGTTGGCTGTCCGAACTTCCTGTGCGTCCACACGATCACCACATCGTTGCCGGCGAAGTAACAGAAGCGCGACCCGCCTGGTTTCGCGCTGGAACCGGGTGCGGATGGATTGTGAAGCCACGTCCCCTCACCGAACCAGCTCAGGCCGTTGCACGTGCCACGATTGCGCGGCACGTGGTGGCTGCGGCGTTCCGACTCGTAGGCGCGCTGAACGGCTGCGCCGCTCGCGAAGGACGAGATCTCCAGGCGATCAGGCGTAAAGGTCGTCGAATTCGCCGGCGGCAGGCAAGCCGCGGTCGCGACCGCGCCCGGGCGCGGCGTGTCCTGCTGCTTGCACGTCTGCCAGACCGGTGACGCCACGAGATCGGAGAGTGGGTGAACGGCGCCGGGTTGCAGGGTTGAAAGCGGTGCGGCCGATCGGTCATTGCCGGTGAGGAAGTAGACCGTCACACCCGAAGCCGCGGCCGCGACGGCAACCAGGAGCCCGATCAACAGCCACTGTTTGAGCGGCGTCATTCTGCGAGCAGGAGTCGGGGCATCGCCGGGCGACGAGGGCGCGGCCGGCGTCTCCGGCGGCGGCGGCGTAACAGGTGTCGAGAGGTCCGGCGGCGGAGGGCTTGGCGGCGGAGTGACCGGCGTCGAGCGAATCGTGTCCACCGGTAGAGGCGGGGGTACGCCGCCGTCGACCCGACGCGCCGTTCCACTCGCAGCGTTGCGTGCGGCGTGGGCGAGCTCTCCGCACGACGGGAAGCGGTCCGCACCTGCCTTCGCCATCGCGGTTCCGACGACGCCGTCGAATGCCTGAGGCAGCTCGGGCCGAGCGCGACTGACCGACGGCGGAGGATCGACGAGATGCGCATGCAGCACCGCATGTTCCGTCCCCTGTGAGAAGGGCGGCGATCCGGTCAGACACTCGTACAACACGCAACCCAACGCGTAGACGTCGGTACGAGCGTCGACGGTCCCTCCTTCGATCTGTTCGGGCGCTGCGTACTCGACGGTGCCCAGGAAGTGTCCGGTCGATGTCAGACCTCGCGCAGTCGTCTGTTTTGCAACGCCGAAGTCCGTGAGGTAGGCGTGGTCTGTGCTCTCTTCGACGAGGATGTTCCCCGGCTTCACGTCACGGTGAACGAGCGACCGCGCGTGCGCAGCATCGAGCGCGCTCGCAAGCTGCTCGATGAGGAAGATGGTACGACCGACGCCGAGGCTACCGCGCTTGAGGATTTCCTTCAGATCGGGACCTTGAACGAAGCGCATGGCGATGTAGAGCAGCCCGTCGGCCTCGCCTGCGTCGTAGATGGGGATGATGTTCGGATGGTCGGTCGCGGCGGCGATGTGCGATTCGCGCACGAATCGCTCGCGGAACTGCTCGTCCCAAGCCAGCTCGGTCGTGAGGAGCTTCAGCGCCACCTTTCGACCAAGGCGAATCTGCTCAGCGACGTAGACGACGCTCATGCCGCCGCGGCCGAGGACCGATTCGATCCGGAACCCGGCGACCTCGGTTCCAATCCGGGTGTGGGTCGCCATCTCGAGAAGTTCGCCCATTATCCGCCCAATACCCGGGAAATCCCACAGCCAAATGGCAGGATTGCCGACCCGCCCTCCATGGGAACAAGACGCGGCCCGGGGGAGCTGTCTTCCACCCTGGACACAGCGGCTTGAATCGATCGGCCAGTGGAGCTGGCCGGGGCACCCAAACCGGCGACCCCACTGCACTCCCCCCGGCTCACCGTCTGTTGGAATAGACCTTGTCTCGAGTGAAGGTCGTCGTCGCCACCGATCGGTCCGAAACCGCCCAGCGCGCGGTTGCCTGGGCGGCGCAACTCGCCCAGCGTTTCGCCGGCGAGCTCATCCTCCTCAACGTGCGCCCCGCAGGCGAGGACGGGGCTGAAGAGCTGCTGCGCGCGGACGCCGAGGCATTCTCGAATGCGCGCGCGATCTTCCGCGTCGACCACGATGTCCCCGGCGGCATCGTGCGCGCCGCCGAAGAGGAGAACGCCGACGTGCTCGTCGTCGGGAACGTTGGCATGGGTGGACGCCGCGAGTTTCTGCTCGGAAATGTGCCGAATCGGATCTCGCACACCGCACGGTGCACCGTCGTCATCGTCAACACGTCCGACGGCGTGGCGGCGGAGCCGCCGACCACGCCGTTAGTCGAAGGGCGGCTGCTCGGACGTGCCGCGCAGATCGCGCGGATCATCAGTCGGCTCGGGCTTGACATCCGCGGCACAATCTCGTCGGCTGAACGTGCACAGCGGGTGCGCGCAGCGCTGGAGGAGCTCGGGCCGACATTTGCGAAGCTCGGCCAGATCCTTTCGACCCGGCCCGATCTGCTGTCCGAGGAGTTCGTCGCCGAGCTCGAGAAGCTGCAGGACAACGTCAAGCCGCTAACGGAGGCGGAGGTCGTGCGTGTCATGGAGCAGGAGCTGCGCGTCCCCTGGGAGGACGTCTTCGCCTCGATCGATTCGGAGCCCCTCGCCGCAGGAACGATCGGGCAAGTGCACCGCGCAACACTCGATAACGGCGCTCACGTCGTCGTCAAAGTGCAGCGGCCGCGGGCGGAAGCCGAGATCTTGCGTGACCTCGGCTTGTTCGAGCTCTTCGCGGAGAAGGCCCTCAAGCGCGAACAGCTCCGCGCAACGGTCGACATCCCGGCGCTCGTCGAGCACCTCTCTGACTCGCTGCGCCGAGAACTCGATTTCGGCGAGGAGGCGGCGAACGTCGAAAGGATGCGCGAGGCGCTCCTGCCCTATGACCGGCTGGAAGTACCGCGTCTCTATCCAGAGCTGTCGACGTCGCGCCTGCTGGTGCTCGAGTTCATCGACGGTGTTCCGATTCTGGACGCACCGGAGAGCCCCGAGCGCCGCGACGCCGCGCAGCAACTGCTCGAAGCGTTCTCCCGGCAGATCCTCGTCGACGGGTTCTTCCACGCGGATCCGCACCCGGGAAACCTCCTCTGGTCCGAGAAGAAGATCTACCTCCTCGACCTCGGGATGGTCGGCGAGCTCGGGCCGGAGGTGAGGGAGATCCTGATCCTGCTTTTGCTCGCCTTCGCGCGCGACGACCCAAAGTTCCTCGCCGAAGCCGTCCTCCTGCTCGCGGGCGAGGACCGCCGCGACGACCTCGACCTGGATTCGATGGAAAGCGACTTCGCGGCCTTCATCGAGCAGTTCCGAGTCGGTTCACTGCGCGACATCCAGATCGGACCCATGCTCGATGGGATACTGCAGATCGCGAGCCGCCACGGCGTTCGGCTCCCGGCGTCGCTCGCGCTGAGCGGGAAGGCATTCGGCCAGATGCAAATGGCAGTGACGAAGCTGGATCCGACGCTCGACCCGTTCCGCGTCATTGGACGCTTTCTTCTTCGCAACGTCGGCCAGCGGCTCCGAAAACAAGTCGACCCCCAGCAGCTCTACTACGAGGCCGAGAAGATCAAGTTACGCGTCGTCAGATTCGTCGAGGCGGTCGAGCGTGCGACAGGTGCACGACCAGGCCAAAAGCTGCAAGTGGACTTTCTCGGCGCCGCTTCGATCGAGGATGCGATTCGCAGCACAGGCCGCCGGTTGGCCCTATCGGCGGGCGCGGCATCCGGCCTAGTCGGCTCGGCGGCGACTGCGGCCGCCGGCACGGCGGGCTGGATCCCGATCACGTTCGCCGGCGTCGCCGCAGTCTTCGGCGCATGGCTCGCGGTGGATCTCGCCCGGCGACGCTAACGCTGGACTTTGCGTAAGCGGCGGTCGAGTAGGAAGGCAACCGCCGACATCAAGCCGCCGAGAAGCAGACGCTCGATGCGCACCCTCACAGGAGCGCCTCGAGGAGGTGCCGAAGGGTTTCCGGAGGTGACGCGCTGTCCCTCCGGAAGGTTCGTGTGTTGCCGGTCATCCAGAGCGTGTCAGCATCGTCCCAGTGCTTGAAGAACGGATCGGGAACCAGCCAAGACAACCCCGACTGGAATGGTAAGGCGGGGTCGAGCGCACCCCGCGTTCTCTAGCAGAGTTTGGTCGCGCGTAAGTAGATGAGCGCGGTGCCGGCGATCGCTCGCCGTGACCAGATCTTTGCGATTAGCAGGAGCTTCGTGAATGGAGCTAGCCGGGCCCGAACCGGCGACCTCCTCGATCCGATAAAGGGCAAGTGCTGCTCAGAGCGGATTCGACCCCTTCGTCCGCCCTGACATCCTCCGAGTTCGCTGCACTTCGCTCAGTTCGGTAGACACCTGGTAGATGAGCGACTGATGCGCCTAACGTACTGTTGGGCTTGACGCCACTGTCGGCTCGAAACTTGGGCTCCTGACCGACGTACGGCCGTACGTCCACCGATCCGACCTAAGAGCCACAGGGCTGGTCAGGTTGGGGCGCGGCGCGGTATCGAGGGCTTGGTCTCGACCTGAACTGAGGGCAGCCCCGTCACCCAGGAGGGGGATCTCCTCACCCTGTCGGGAACACCGATAGAACCCACAACCGGGACGTCTGCGGAGCTGGCCTGTGGCGGGTCAGTGGATAGGCGATTTGAGAGTAGGAGGTAGGAGCGAGAATGCGCCGAAATCGAGCGGCTGTGCCCGTGCTGTTCCTCGTCGCGATCGTCTTCGCTCTGAATGCCGCAAGTGCCTTCGCGGCGAGTCCGCCGTCGAACACAGTTCCGCCGAGCTTGTCGGGTACCGCCCAGGACGGCAAGGTCTTGACCGCGGCGAAGGGCACCTGGACCGGCGTGGGTCCGATCACCTACACCTACCAGTGGCAAACGTCGATCGACGGCGGCGCCACTTGGAGCGATATCTCCGGCGCGACCGCAACCACCTACACCCCACCCGCCGGCTCGGCGGGGACCCAGGTACGGGTACTTGTCACTGCCACCAACGGCGGTGGCGCGACGCAGGCCGCCTCACCCGCGAGCGCGGTTATCCTCGCCAACCCGCCCGTCAACACCGTCGCACCGAGCCTCTCGGGGACCGCCAAAGACGGCGTCGCGATGACCGCCGCGAAGGGCACCTGGACCGGCGTGACCACGATCACCTACACCTACCAGTGGCAAGCCTCGATCGACGGCGGCGCCACGTGGAGCGACATACCCGGCGCAACCGCAACCACCTATACGCCACCCGCCGGCTCCGCCGGCAAACAAGTACGCGTGCTCGTCACCGGCACCAACGGCGACGGCAACAGTCAAGCCGCCTCGCCCGCGAGCGCGGTCATCGTCGCCAACCCGCCCGTCAACACCGTCGCGCCGAGCCTCTCGGGGACCGCCAAAGACGGCGTGGCGATGACCGCCGCGACAGGCACCTGGACCGGCATGACCACGATCACCTACAGCTACCAGTGGCAAGCATCGATCGACGGTGGCGCCACTTGGAGCGCCATCTCCGGCGCGACCGGAATCAGTTACACGCCACCCGCGGGGTCCGCAGGCAAACAAGTCCGCGTGCTCGTCACCGGCACCAACGGCGACGGCAACAGTCAAGCCGCCTCGCCCGCGAGCGCAG
>Ga0307293_10000331_pt1 | contig 11790 bp, 7 predicted proteins | sample ER_DNA_150_FD_194488 | JGI IMG/M metagenome (GOLD analysis project Ga0307293, IMG submission 194488) | Bulk soil microbial communities from the East River watershed near Crested Butte, Colorado, United States - ER_DNA_150 | ecosystem: Environmental > Terrestrial > Soil > Floodplain | place: USA...
ACGAGCAGCGGCAGCAGCTCCGTGTCCGCCACGTCAACGTCACGCCACCCCTCCACCACCGCGCTGCGCAGCAGCTCGAGCAGGCGGCGGCCCAGCGTGGAATGGATGCGCGGATCGACTTGTGGCCGGATCGTAATGTCGGGCGCTGCGAAGAACCACGCTTCGTGAATGGCGCTCGCGACCAGGCCGAGCAGCTCTTGCACTTCATCCTGGCCGGTCGAGCGCGGTCGCGTGCCCCAGCGCGACAGCACGGCGCGGATCGCGTTCTTGAAGACCTTGCACGGAACGCAGCGCGGGTCCGCGCCAAATGGATGCGGGGGAATCGAGTCGAGCGGTGACGACGGAGGGGGAGGCGGCGTAACTACCTGAGGGGGCATGGACTTATTACCCGGGGACTCACGGCGTGATCCACCCCTCGCGAATGGCATAGCGTACCAGATTGGCGGTGTCGTGCACGTTGAGCTTCTTCATGAGGCGGCCGCGATGAAACTCCGCCGTCTTGACGCTGATGTGCAGGACCTCTGCAATCTGTTTCGTCGATTTGCCTTCGCCGACGAGTTGGAGCACCTGCCGCTCGCGCGGAGTGAGGTGCGACCCTTCCTCTTTCTCCGTTGTCGCGCACACGTCGACGATCGCCTGCGAGGCGCCGGGGCTGACGTACAGCCGTCCGTCACGCACTTCTTCAATCGCGTGAACCAGGTCGTCGGCGCCCTGGCTTTTCTGAACGAAACCCCGCACGCCGGCCTTCAGGGCTTCGCGCACGAATCGAGCGTCATCGACGCCGGACAACAGGATCACGGTGCAGTCTGGAGCGATGCGCTGGATTTCGCGGGCGGCATCGACGCCATTGAGGACGGGCATGGCAACGTCCAGAATTGCAACGTCCGGTGCGAACTTCTGTACGGCGGCTACGGCAGCCTGGCCGTCCGGCTCGTCGGCGACGACCTCCAGGCCGCGCCGCTCCAGTAGGGCCCGCAAGGCCTGACGCAGAACCAGGTGATCATCGGCGAGCACAAGCCTGAGGGCCATCCCTAATACTCCCGCCTGGGCGGCACTTCCGCAATAACGCCTTGTGATCTGGTCACTTGTGGAATCCGAGCGGGGGGGGGTAGGTTTGCGCCCGAAAGTACTCATGACGGCGACCGCGTAGCGGCGGCGTTCAAAGCGGAGGGCCGGAGTTCGAACGGCACGCCGCAGCTCGATCCACGCGAGTTGCTCGAGCGCGCGTGCAGCGCGGTCGACGCGAGCTACTCAGCCCGCGGGTCGGGCGTGAGGCGCTGGGGACGTCGCTCCGCCGTTTTCCGACCGGGACCGCTGACGCGGCTCGGTGTACGCCGCGAATGACACGGCGGCAACTCCAGCGTGAAGTAGAAACGGGTTCCCCACCCCACTCGTGACTCGACCTGCAGCTCGGAGCCCATTGTCGCCACCAGCTTGCGACAAATGGTGAGCCCGAGTCCGGTCTGTGAGAAGAGATTGGCGACGTGATCGTCTTCTTTGCCGCTCAGCCGTGCCCGGCGCACCGGATCGAAGAGCGTCGGCATCGTCGCCGCGTCGATACCCTTGCCGCTGTCCGCGACGGCGAATTCGATACGCCCCGGGGTGATGTCTCGCGCGCTGATCTCGACGTACCCCTGGCTCGTGAATTTGAGCGCGTTGGTCGTCAGGTTGAGGAGTACGCGGCTCAGCGCGACGGGATGCCCGAGCCGCTCATCAAGGTTCGGCGGCGTGAGCCGGAGCGCGAGGTGTTTCTCTGCCGCGATGGGACGCACGATGTCGTGCACAGACTCGAGCACGCCGCAAACCGAGAACGGTACGGGCTTGAGCTCCACCAACATCTGGCTGCGCGTGAGATCGATGATGTCACTCGCAACCGCGCTGAGGCCGAGCGCGGCCGTGTAGATGAGCCCGAGCTGGCGGCGCTGCACGTCGTTGACCTCACCGCTCTGTCCGCGCTGCATGGTCTCGGCAAGGAAGAGAATGGACGTCAGCGGCGAGCGCAGGTCGTGCGCGACGTCGATCAACAGTCGCAGCCCGTCCGCGCCCGCGAGTTGGGCGCTGAACGATTGCTTGGCGTCGGGAGAGATCGCGTCGCGGACGCGCTCGAACGCGGCGAGCAACGGAGCCAGCTCGGTCTCATCGACGCCCGCGTTTTTCCAATCGCGCACGAGCTCTGCGCGGAGGGTCGTGAGCAACCGGCGCCCCAGGACGGAATGCACGCGCGAGTCGATGACCGCGGAATCGGTGACTTGCATTTCCAAAACACCGGCCAGCAGGAGACCCAAAACTTGGGTCACGTCCGCGGCACTGGGCGGTGCGCCGAGGTCGGCAGACCACTGGGCGAGGAGTTGCTGCGCGGCGGCGTGCTGGATTAATCCTGGCAGGCCCGCAATACCGACTCGCAAGGAACGCGCGTCGGGTGAGGTCCTCGACTCTGTTTTGACTGGCTGTAGGGGCATCCCGACCGTTGGTTCTAGGGCGCCGTAAAGCTACACCGCCCCCTTGAGACCCCGCTATGGGCTCAGAAACCCAGGCGTGGCGCGGAAAAATCGGCTAGTGCGGGGAATCCCCGTACAGGAAACCCCTAGGGGCGCGGACGGGCGACGACTGAGAGGAAAAGGTGCAAGCAGCGAATGAGCGACTGGGGAGCGGATTCTACTCCACCGTCACGCTCTTCGCGAGGTTGCGCGGCCGATCTACATCACAGCCCCGCAGTACGGCGACGTGGTAGGCCAATAACTGCAATGGGATTACCGTCAGGACGGGCGACAACAGCGAGGCCGTGGCGGGGACCCGCAGCTGGTGCTCGGCGAGTTTGCCGAGGTTGCCGTTGCCTTCGGTCGTGATCGCGACGATCCGGCCGCCCCGCGCACGTACCTCTTGCATGTTGGAGACGACCTTGGGGTAGACCTCGTCGGCCGGGGCAACGAAGATGACCGGCATGTTCGCGTCGATCAGCGCGATGGGGCCGTGCTTCATTTCCGCCGCGGGATACCCCTCAGCATGGATATAACTGATCTCTTTGAGCTTGAGGGCGCCCTCCAGGGCGACCGGGAAGTTCACGCCGCGTCCCAGATACAACGCATTGTCCGACTCGGCGAACTGCTCGGCCAGGACGCGTACCTGCGGCTCCAGCTCCAGCGTGCGGGCCACGAGCGCAGGCAACTGAGCCAGGCGACACGCCAGCTCCTGGCGTTCCTCGAGGGGCAACCCGTGCTCGTTGCCCAGGTAGAGTCCGAGCAACCCGAGCGCCGTGATCTGCGACGTGAACGCCTTGGTCGAGGCGACGCCGATTTCGGGGCCGGCGTGGAGATAGATGCCGCCGTCCGACTCGCGCGCAATCGTGCTGCCGACGACGTTCACGAGCCCGATCACTCGCGACCCCGCGGCGCGCGCGGCGCGCATCGCCTCGAGCGTGTCAGCCGTCTCGCCCGACTGCGAAATCGCGATGGTCAGAGTCCCGGGTTGCGCGAGCTGCCGGCGGTAGCGGTACTCCGAGGCGTACTCGACGGTCACCGGGATCTGACTCAGCGCCTCGATGATGTGCCGTCCCACCAGACCGGCGTGCCAGGACGTGCCGCACGCTACGATTGTGATGCGACGGATCGCCGCGCAGTCGGCGGGGCTCAGGTTCAGGCCGTTGAGCCGGGCGATCCCCTCCTCGAACATGAGCCGGCCGCGCAGCGTGCTGCGCACGGTGTCGGGCTGCTCGGCGATCTCTTTTTGCATGAAGTGCGCGTAGCCGTTCAGCTCGATCGCGTCGAGGTCCCAGGTCACGTCGTCCACCGCCCGCAGCTGCACGTGCGACTCCCGGTCGATGACGTGGTAGCCGTCGGGCGTGAGCACCGCGATGTCGCCGTCGTCGAGATGCACGACCGAGCGCGTGTGCTCGAGGATCGCCGACGCGTCGGAGGCGACGAAGTATTCGTCTTCGCCGATCCCGAGCAGCACGGGCGACCCCTGGCGCGCCACGACGATTTTGCCCGGCTCGTCGGCCGACATCACCGCGATGCCGTAGGTGCCGACGACGTGCTCGAGCGCGGCGATCACGCGAGCCTCGAGCGTATCCTCCCGGGAGTCCTCGATCAGGTGGACCAGCGTCTCGGTGTCGGTCTCGGTCCCGAAGGTGTGGCCCGTCCCCTCCAGCGCCGAGCGGAGCGCCTCGGCGTTCTCGATGATGCCGTTATGGACGAGGGCGATGCGCTCGTGGCAATCCACATGCGGGTGCGCATTGCGCGTGGTGGGCGCGCCGTGCGTGGCCCAGCGCGTGTGGGCGATCCCGGTGGCGCCCTGCACCGGCGACCGCGCGAGCAGCGCCTGCAGGGCCGTCACCCGACCGGCGAGCTTGCGCGTGACGAGGCCGCGGTCGGTCTGGAGCGCGAGTCCTGCGGAGTCGTAGCCGCGGTACTCGAGGCGTCCCAGCCCCGCGATCAGAATCGGTCCCGCCTCGCGGCGGCCGTCGCCGGTGTAGCCGATGATGCCGCACATGGTCAGCCCTTCCAGAGACGGATCGCGCGCGTCGGCGACGGTGATGCCGGCGCGGGCGGTCGGACGTCGTATCGTGTGGAGGCAAGCCCGAACTGCGCGAGCTGTGAGGCCTTCTCTCCCAGCAGTAGCGCGATATCCTCAGCGCCGAGGATGACGCCGCAGCGCGCGCATCGCAGTCCGCTGATGCGGTCGGCACCCCAGATGCGCCCCGCCCCCGTTCGCCCCGACTCTGGGACATTCGAGGCAACGGGTGCCGGCGTTTTACAGCGGCGGCAGTGCATGCCGACACGCAATACAAATTCCGGGCCGCGCCCGCCCGCCCTGAGCGGGGCGGCCAATCGCGCATCAGATGGACACTTACAGCGCGCCGTGCGCCCGGCGCGGCACCGGTGCGTGCGCGGCGCACCACGAGTTGTCGCGCCGCTGTAGTCACAATGCATCACTTCCGCCGCTCGCCGCGCCGCCCCCCGCCTAGTAACTTGTTGCGCCGGTAACATTATGGTCACCTTCTTCCCCGGGGCGGCGCGCACGAGTCCTGCAAGAGCGAAGCGCCGGTGATGTCCGTTAGGCCACGGCAGTAGGGGTTCGGGGCCCCGGCCCGGAGAGGATGCGATTTGGCCACGACTGCGCTGACGGCCCACCCGACCGACGTTGTCATCATTAGCAAACAGGAATGGACCAGCCGATCCCTGGCGAGCATCCTCGCTCCGCTGGGGCACGTGGTGAACAACGCGTACACCGTCGCGCAAGCCCGCGCGCGAATTCAGCATGATCCGCCCGACGCGCTCATCATCGACGAAGAGCTCCCGGATGGAGACGGCTACACGCTGTGCCGCGACCTGTACGACGATGGCCTCATCTCGCCGAGCACTCCGGTGTTTCTCGTCGTGCCACGCTCGCCGACCCGGCGCGACCGGCTCGCCGCGCTTCGGGCAGGTGCGTGGGGCTGTCTGGGTGATCCGCTCGATGCCGAGGAGCTGATCGCTGCGCTCAACGTGTTCGTGCCGGCCAAGCTGGACGCCGACCAGGCACGCACGCAGGGACTGGTCGACGAGATAACGGGTGTGTACAACGTCCGGGGCCTGACGCGACGCGCGGGGGAATTGGGGGCGGAGGCGACGCGCCGCCACGCGGCGCTGGGCTGCGTGCTGTTGGCGCCTGACCCGGAGCCTGCCGACGCTGACGGCGCACGCGGCGATCTGCCGCTGTGGCTCCTGCGCCGCATCGCGACGGCTCTCCGCTCCACCGCGCGACATTCGGACGCCATTGGCCGCGTGAACCCGAACGCGTTTGCCATCGTAGCCGTCGATACCGATGCCGCGCAGGCGCGGCGCCTCGCGGAGCGACTCGCCGCCGCGATTCTCGCCCAACCCGCTGCAACGCCCCCCAATGGGCGTTTTCGAATCCGCGCCGGCTATCATGGGGTCAGCGACTTCCACAGCGCCGCGATCGATTCGGCGGAGTTGATGCTCCGCGCCACCGCGGCGTTACAGCAGGCGCGAACCGATCTGCCCGACGCCTGGCTGCAACCGTACCACTAGCGATACGCTCGTGGCGGCGCTCGGCGGGCAGCTCAGATACGAGACGGCGCCCGTCAAGGCTCCCCGTGGCTTGACATCCTGCGAATTGCGGGCTAATTCCTAGCGCGTTCTGCAATCCCGAGCGGCGTTATACCGAGTCGGGAACATTCGACCCTAGGTGGTATGGCACAGCTCACTCTCTCTACGCCCACAGAGCGGACATTTTTGCGACCCGACTCCACGCCGTACGCCGGCTTGGCGAGTTCCAGCATTCGCATTCTCATCGTCGAGGACGAAGACACACTGCGCGAAAGCTGCGCGAGCGTGTTGACCCACGATGGGTACGACGTGGCGGCGACCGGCGCGGCACGCGAAGCGCAGACTCTGCTCCGTCACAGCATGTTCGATGTGGTGCTACTGGATTGGTACATGAGCGACGTCCCCGGCTGCGAGCTGCTGCCCGTCGCCCTGGCCGCGAATCCGAAGACCCGCGTCATCGCCGTCACCGGAAAACCCACGCTCGCGTCGAGCCTCGAAGCGATGCGTATCGGCGCGTGGGCGTACCTGCCCAAGCCCTTCTCCGCGGTGCAGCTCGGGATCCTCGTCGGACAGGCGGCGCACGCCACCCTCACCGCGCGGGAATCGTTGCAGCGCTCGCAGGAGCTCGAACAGGCCGGCGAGAATAGCGACAAGATCCGGATCCTCGGGCTTGCCCCGTCGTTCCGCGGCGCGATTGTCCGCGCGCGGAAGGTGGCGCCGACCGATGCGTCGGTGTTGCTGACGGGTGAAAGCGGATCCGGCAAGGAACTGTTCGCCCAGTTCATTCATCATCACAGCCGCAGAGCGTCACGTCCGTTCCTCGCCGTCAACTGCGCCGCGCTGCCTGAGCCGTTGCTCGAGTCGGAAATGTTCGGCCACCGCCGCGGCGCCTTCACCGGCGCGGTGCGCGACAAACCCGGCCTGCTCGAGGCCGCGGACGGCGGCACGCTCATGCTCGACGAGCTGGTCGAGATGCCGAAGCCGATTCAGGCCAAGTTGCTGCGGGCGATTCAGGACGGCGTGGTGCGACGGGTCGGCAGCGAGACCGCCGACGCGGTGGTGAACGTGCGATTCATCGCGGCGACAAATCGCGAACCGGATCGGGCGGTCGCCGAGGGGCTGCTGCGCGAGGACCTGTACTACCGTCTGGCCGTGGTCCCCATCCACGTGCCGTCGCTGCGCGATCGCGTGGAAGACATCGAGCTGCTGGCCAATTCCTTCCTGCGGCACTACTGGCGCAAATACCGGGGGACGGACCTCCCCACCCCGCGCCTGGGCAAGGCAGCCATCGCGGCGCTGCGGTCACATCCGTGGCCGGGCAACGTGCGCGAGCTGCAGAACGTGATCGAGCACGCAGTCGTGCTGCTGGAGCCCGCCACCGAGATGCTCGCCGAGGACCTGCCTTTCGTTCATATGCCGGCGGCCGTCGAGGACCGCGGCCTTGGCCTCGAAATCGCTGGCGCCGACGCGAGCTATTACGACGCCCGCGACCGCCTCCTGGCGAAGTTCGACCGCCAGTTCCTGACCAAGGTCATCGCTCACGCCGGGGGCAATCTGTCGAAGGCGGCGCGGCACGCCGGCATCGACCGCACCACGTTTTACCGCTTGATGGAAAGGCTCGGCCTGCAGCGCGACGGCTCCTGACCGGGGCCACGACCCTCCTCCGTCTCCTCGATTCGGATTCTGATTATGGAAAGGCACCGACTGCAGCGCGAACGGGTCGTGACCGTGGCGGCGGGTCAGGTGTCACAGCGTGCGTGCGGAGTTGTAAGTTTCTAGTATCAGGAATGACCGATTCACACCTGTTGTCGACCAGCGTAACCACGTACTCCAAAACACTTTAGGTCGCTGATCCCCGGCAGCATAACTCGTGCTTGGCGGGAGAGCATGCGTTGGCGGTTACCCCTGGACTTGTCGCCTGACCTGGTGTCCTACCGCCGGGTCCTGATTGTCGGCGCCCACGTACTCCTCGTCCCACTCGCCTACCTCGCGGCCTACGCGATCCGGTTCGATTTCCGGGTCCCGCCGGCCGAGCTGCGCACGTTCCTCGCGACCCTGCCGTACTTGGTCGCGATCCGCCTGGCGGTGTTCGCTCGCTACGGCCTGTTCCGCGGCTATTGGCGGCACGTCGGGCTGCGCGATCTCGTCGATCTCGGCGTCGCCACCACCCTTTCGACGGCCTTGTTCGTGGCGTTCCTGTTCGTCTTCGGCTGGCCGGCCGCCCTGCCGCGCTCGGTCTTCGTGCTCGACTGGCTCAGCGTCGTGTTCCTCTCGGGCGGGCTGCGCTTTGCGGCGCGCGCGTTCCACGAGGGCCAGTTGCCGCTGCAGGGGACGCTGGGGACGCGGCGGACCCTGTTGATCGGCGCGGGCGAGGCCGCGGAGATGTTGCTGCGCCAGCTGCAGCACGACGGCGGCGGCCGCGATGCGATCGGCGTCGTCGGGTTGGTGGACGACAATCCCGAGACGCACGGCCGCTCGCTGCACGGTGTCCCCGTCGTCGGCGGCACCGCGGATCTCGCGCGGCTGGTGCACCACCATCGCATTCAGCTGATCGTGATCGCGATTCGTTCCGCCACGGCGGAGCAGATGGGGCGCATCGTGCAGCGCTGCACCGCGACGGGGACCGAGTTCAAGATCATTCCGTCGCTCCAGGATCTGCTCGACGGCCGCGCGGGGATTGGCCAGCTGCGCGAGGTCGAGATCGAGGACCTGTTGGGCCGCGAGCCCGTGCAGCTCGATCTAGCGCAGGTGCGCACCGATCTCGAAGGTCGGTCGGTGCTGATCACGGGCGCAGGCGGCTCGATTGGCTCGGAGCTCGCCCGCCAGATCGTGCGCTTCCGACCGGCGCGGCTCGTGCTGCTCGAACGCGCCGAGAGTCCGCTGTACTTCGTCAACCTCGAAGTGGCAGCGACGGCCGTGGGCTCCGGGACCGACGTCATCCCCGTCATTGCCAACATCACGAATTTCGAGCGTCTCAACGACGTGTTCGAGGCGTACCAGCCCGACTACGTGTTCCATGCCGCGGCCTATAAGCACGTGCCGTTGATGGAGGACAGCGTGTTCGAGGCCGCGTGGAACAATGTGATCGGCACGCTGCGCGTCGCGCAGCAGGCCGTGCGCCACGGCGCCAGCAAGTTCGTGCTGATCTCCACCGATAAAGCCGTCAATCCCACCAGCATGATGGGCGCGACGAAACGGATCGCCGAGCGCATCGTGCTCGAGCTGCCGTCGCTGCGCGGCGAGACCGATTTCCGGGTGGTGCGCTTCGGCAATGTCCTGGGATCTGATGGCAGCGTGGTCCCGCTCTTCAAGCGGCAGCTCGCCGCCGGGGGCCCGATCACCGTGACGCACCCGGAGGTGCAGCGCTACTTCATGACGATCCCGGAGGCGGTCGAGCTGGTGCTCACGGCGGCGGCGCTGCCCGCAGCCGCCGGCCGCATCTCGATTCTCGAGATGGGGGCCCCCGTACGCATCGTCGATCTCGCCGAGCAGCTGATCCGGCTGAGCGGACTCGAGCCCTACAAGGACGTGCAGATCGTCTTCACCGGACTGCGGCCCGGGGAAAAACTCAATGAGGAGCTGACCGGCGACGGCGAACAGTCGATTCCCACGAGCTCCGAGAAAATCCGTTTGGTGGAGCGCAACGGCCGGGATGGCGAGGGCGTTGCCGCCGCGCTCGATCGCCTCATGTCCGCGCTCATCAACGGCGCCGCCGACGACCTGCTTGGTGCGGTCGTGGCGTTGGCACCGGAATACACGCCCGAACGGGCGCCACGCCGCTCCCCCGCCCACGGCACCCGCCAGCCGTTGTGGCCCGCGCCAGTGCCCGCCTCCGCCGCGTTCCCGCGCAGCCGGCGCGGCAGTTTGGTTCCGCAACGCTCGTTACTGGGCGATGCCCGCCACGCATGAACAGCAACCTGGCGCGCGCGACGTTCCTGGTGGCCCTGAGCATCGCACCGGGCGCAGCGGCACAAACGCGGGGGGTCTCGCCCCGAGACTCGCTGGTGTTACGCCCCGGCGACGCGTTGCGAATCACGGTGTGGCGCAATCCCGAACTGAGTGGCGAGTTCGCCATTTCTGGGGACGGGTCGATCACGCACCCACTGTACCGCAGCGTGCGCGTCACGGGGATACCGCTCGTCGCAGCCGAGGGGCGACTTCGCACGTTCCTGCTGCAGCTCGAGAACAATCCCGAGTTTGTCGTCGAGCCGCTGTTGCACGTGGAGATTGGGGGCGAGGTCGTACGGCCGAACCTCTACACGCTCCGCCCCGAGACCTCGGTCGCCGACGCCGTGGCGTTGGCCGGCGGACCGACGGATCGTGGCCGCCGTGACAGCGTCCGCCTGCTGCGCGACGGCGGGCAATCGGTGCTCGACCTCACGAAGCCGCAAGCCGGACTAGCGGCGACGCCGATCCGTTCCGGTGACCAGATCCTCGTGGCTCGCAAACGCGCGGTGTTCCGCGAGACGCTGGGGCCGATTATCACCGTCGCGGGAGCTACCGCCGCGATCCTCAACGTCATTCTTCGCCGTAACCGCTAAACAGCGACCCGTGACATGAACGATACGAGATCCGACGGGGACGTCGCGGTATACGCCTCCGTTCCCAGGAATGGCAATCGACGAGGCGAAGGTGGAGGGACAAGCGAAGGTGCCGTCGTTTGGCACGACATCGCAGCGGCTGTCCGGCGCCGCCTGTGGCTGGTCCTCGCACCGGCCGTGGTCCTGACGATCGGTGCCGCCGTCCTAGTGTGGCGTGAAACGCCGCAATACCGCGCGCGGGCAGTCCTCCGTGTGGGCGATGCGCGGCGCTCCTTGACCTCAGGGTTGGAAGTGGCCGTCGAGCCGGACCGCCTCATGGATCCGCTCCTGTCGCTGACGCAACTCCTCAAGAGCCAAGCCCTGGTGGGCAGCGTGGTGGATTCGCTGGGCCTGCGACTCGATCTGGACGACTCGCGAGTACCGCCGTCACTCCTCGACTCCGTATTCATCGCGGCCGACGCCGCTGCCGACACGCTGTCGCTCGAATTCTCTCCCACGGGCGTCACCGTGCACGGCACGTCTGCGCCGGCGGGGGCGGCGACATATGGTCAGGTGGTCTCCTTGCAGGGGGGCGCGATCCGCTTCCAGGTGAGTGCACGGCCCACGGTGGCGAAAGCGGTATGGATCATTCATCCCCGCGACGAGACGATTGACGACGTCCTCAAACAGCTCCGCGCCGTCCCGCGGGCGCAGACGAACATCGTGGACGTGACCTATAGCGCGGCAAACCCGGCGCTCGCGACGCAGGTCGTGAACCTCGCCAGCCGCACGTTCCAGCGCCTGGACGCCCGCAACGCGCAGGACCAATCCCGGCGACGCGGCCTCTTTCTGGACGAACAGTTGAAACGGGCGGAGGCGATGCTGGCGCGCGCGCAGGTGGCGTTGAGCGCCTTTCGCAGCCGCCAGCAGGTGTACAGCTCGCGCGAGAAGTTGACCGGCCAGCAGTCCGACATCGCGTTGCTCTCGACCCGGCGTCGGGACCTCGAGACCGAGCGCGATGCGTACCAGGCGCTGCTCAATCAAATGGAAAGCCCCACGCCGGCGGAGCATCAGCGCGCCCTGCGCGCGCTGGTGAGCGCACCGGGCGCGGGCGGGAATCCGGTCCTCACGCAGCTGCAAACGCAGCTGCTCCGGTACCGGGCGAGCCTCGATTCGTTGACGAGCGGCGCCTGGGGCAGCTCGAGCACCAATCCGGACGTGCA
>Ga0307293_10000333_pt1 | contig 11783 bp, 13 predicted proteins | sample ER_DNA_150_FD_194488 | JGI IMG/M metagenome (GOLD analysis project Ga0307293, IMG submission 194488) | Bulk soil microbial communities from the East River watershed near Crested Butte, Colorado, United States - ER_DNA_150 | ecosystem: Environmental > Terrestrial > Soil > Floodplain | place...
GCGAGACGGCCGGCGCTTTGACGCTGAGCTGACTCCGTTGCCGGTTCGGGCGTATGCGAGTGCGATCGGCGATCTCGTCCATCCGCTGATCCCCCAGGCAGTAAGCGGCCGCGTCCCGGCGTACATCGCGCGTCGCAACCAGGCGTTGTGGACGACCAAGCTTGCTTCAGGACGCGTCTTCTATCTCGGCTACAACGAGGTGCGCGTCAACACCTACGCTGCCTCGCAGCGTCTCCTGGCCGCCGCGAGGACGAAGAAGCTGCGCGCGGTCGTCATCGACGTGCGGAACAACGGCGGTGGCGACAACCGCACGTACCGCGCGCTCGTGAATGCGGTCGCGCATGTCGGCCGAACGAAGCGCGTAGTCGTGCTGATCTCGCGGACGACCTTTTCCGCGGCGGAGAACTTCATCACGGAGCTCGAGCTCGTTGCGCATCCGGTCTTCGTCGGCGAGCCGAGCGGCGGCAGTCCGAATCTCTACGGCGACACGGTGCAGACCGAGTTGCCGGCGAGCGGGCTGATGCTGCGCGTCGCGCACATCTACTGGGAGCTCTCGGAGCCGGCTGACGCACGGCTGGCGACCGAGCCGCAGGTCCCCGTATCGCTGTCGTCGTCGGACTATTTCGCGGGACGGGACCCGGTCCTCGGCGCAGCGCTCGCGGCGGCAGTCCCGCCACGGCTCTTGGCCGCGCGACCTCGGTTCTCATACGACAAGCGGCGACCGCTCGCGCTGCGGCTCGGGAGCGCGCAGACGCAGGACGGAGTGGTGCGGCAATCGCTGACGTTCGATGCAGGCCATGGACGCAAGACCGCCTACTGGACACATCCCGATGGGAACGGCCCCTGGCCGGTCGTTCTGTTCTCGCCGGGCTCGGACGGCAACGCCAAGACGCAGCTGCCCGACGCCGACCGCCTCGCGCACCGAGGCATCGCCGCCCTGACCGTCGCCCCGCCGGCGCCGCTGACCACGTGCCGCGCATCCGCTGACGTGCGTGCCTACGTGAACTACGTCGTCGGTCGTCGCCGAGCTCTCGACCTCCTGCCGAAGCTGCGCGGGGCCGACACGCGGCGCGTCGCCGCCGTCGGCTTCAGCTTCGGCGCCGCCGTCAGCGCCACGCTGGCCGGAGTCGACCACCGCCTCCGGGGCGCTGTGATCCAGTCCGGCCGGGCCCATCTGAGTGCGCCGCTCGGCGCCTACTGTCATAGCGCCAAGTACGCGCGTGCGTATTCCGCCGTCGATCCATTCCGCTTCGTCTCGCGTTCCGCGCCTGCCTCACTCCTCTTTCAGAACGGGCGCCGCGACCCGATCTCGCCCGAGGGCGACGTGAACGCACTCGTCCGTGCAGCGAACGGCATGAAGGAACAGCGGTGGTACGACGCACCTCACGAGCTGAACGACCAGGCCCGAGACGAGCGCGACGCGTGGCTCGTGCAGCTTCTCGCCGGGTAGGCTTCGCCCGCTATGGCGCAGGTTCTTCCTGCCGAGCGAGACCTGCGGCGCGTGATCGGCGACGCCGAAGGTGCAGGCGACCGCGAGGTCGACGGCCTCGGCGAACAGGAACTGCTCGAGCTCTACCGCTCGATGGTGTTGCTGCGCACGTATGACGAGCGCTCAGTCGTCTACCACCGGCAGGGCCGCATCGGGACCTACGCGATCTTCTGGAACCACGAGGCGATGCAGGCCGGTGCGGTGCACGCGCTCGACGGCGAGGACTGGATCTTCCCCTCCTACCGCGAGTCCGCGATCGGCCTGCTGCGTGGGATGCCGCCCGAGACGGTGCTCTCCTGGTGGCGCGGCCATCCGGCCGGATGGTGGAACCCCGAGGACTACCGCGTCGCGTCGATCTGCGTCCCGATCGCCACGCAGGTCCCGCACGCCGCCGGTCTCGCCTGGGGGAAGAAGCTGAAAGGCGAGAGTGCCTGCGCGATCGTCTTCTTCGGCGACGGGGCCACCTCCGAGGGCGCCTTCCATGAAGGCGCCAACGTCGCCGCCGTCACCGGTGCGCCGCTGGTCCTGTTCTGCAACAACAACCAGTGGGCGATCTCGACGCCGCTTGAAGCCCAGACGCGCGCGGCGACGCTGGCGGACAAGGCGATCGGGTACGGCATCCCAGGCATGCGGGTCGACGGAACCGACGTGCTCGCGTGCTATGAGGCGACGCGCGAGGCCGTAACGCGTGCGCGTGCCGGCGAAGGGCCGACGTTCATCGAGGCGCTGTCGTACCGCACGGCGCCGCACGCGACGGCCGACGACCCGAGCGCGTACATCGATCTCGAGCGTGTCGAGGAAGAGAAGAAGCGCGAGTGCGTCGGGCGCTTCGAGGGCTATCTCCGCCGCGCTGGGATCCTGCACGACGACCTCGCCGCGTCGATCCGCACGGAGGCTGCCGACGCGATGCGTGCCGGCATCGCCGCGGCGGAGGCGGAGCCGCCGGCCGACGTCGAGCTGCTCTTTGCGAACGCGTACGCCGACCCACCTGCGACGTTCGGGTCAGACCTCGAGGAGTTGCGGAGGACCCTTGGCTGAGCTCTCCATCGTCGAGGCGATCAACGACTGCTTCAACGTCGAGCTCGAGCGCGACGCATCGGTGATGGTGATGGGGGAGGACGTGGGACGCGCCGGCGGTGTGTTCCGCGCGACCGTAGGATTGCGCGACCGCTTCGGCGCCGACCGTTGCGTCGACACCCCGCTCGGCGAGGCGGGCATCCTCGGCAGTGCGGTCGGACTGTGCATGGCCGGCTGGCGACCGGTGTGCGAGATGCAGTACGACGCGTTTTCCTATCCGTGCCTCGACCAGCTGATCACTCACGTCGGCCGCTACCGCTGGCGCACCGGCGGCAAGATGGCGTTTCCACTCGTCGTGCGCATGCCGTACGGCGGCGGCGTGCGTGCACCGGAGCTCCACGACGACTCGCCGGAGACGTACTACGTCCACACGCCGGGCGTGAAGGTTGCGATCCCGTCGACGCCGAGCGATGCGAAAGGGCTGCTGGCCGCTGCGATCCGCGATCCGGATCCCGTCGTCGTGCTCGAGCCGAAGCTGCATTACCGGACGCTCAAGGGCGAGGTGCCGGAGGGCGAGCACCTCGTGCCGCTCGGGAAGGCGCGCCTGGCGCGGGAGGGCGACGACGTCACGCTGGTTGCGTACGGGTCGATGGTGCCGTTGTGCGAGGCGGCGGCGGATGCGCTCGACGGCGTGTCGGTGGAGGTGCTCGACATTCGCACGCTCAAGCCGCTCGACGAGGGCGCGCTGCTCGGCTCCGCCGCGAAGACGGGACGCGTCGTGATCGTGCAGGAGGCGCCGCGTGTCTGCGGGTTCGCCGCGGAGCTGGCGGCGATCCTGGCCGAGAAGGCGATCCTCGACCTCCGCGGCCCGGTCCTGCGCGTGACGGGGTACGACGTCCCGTATCCGTACTGGCAGATCGAGGATGCGTACATGCCGTCGGTGGAGCGCGTGACGGCCGCGGTGCGCCGGCTGCTCGAGTTCTGATTCGCTGGACGGGCGTGTGGACAAATCGTCACGCTTCCGGAACACCTAGGGTCAGACGCTGCCGTGCTGGACGGTGCCGCTCTCTGGACACCCGCCAGCCGGCGCTGACTTCAAGGGACGTGCTCCTACCGGCCCAGTCCAGGGGTCAGACCTGTGGACCGGTCCGTTTCGCCAAACTGCTGCAAACGCCCCGAAACGTGCCAGGCAAGGGACATGGCTACGGACATGGCTGGGGACATGTCCTTGGCCTCGTCCGAGCTGCGAGCAACACCAAGGCCGGAGCGTAAGCGGGGCGAAGCCGGCTTACGCGGAGGCGAACTGATGCGCCGCGGCGACGCGCAGCCTCGCCGCGCCGCACGGTTGATCACGATCGCCGGCCACCCCTAGAGCGCGCGGGCTAAGCTCGCGCGCGTTTCTGCGCGAAGCGCCGTTCCCATTCGCCGGGTGAAAGCGCAGCTTTCGCCCGGACCCTGTAAGTAGAAGCATGGCCGAACGAGGTACGCAGGAACGGCTGCGGCTCTGGCTCGAGCGCACGCGGGACGGTTACCGGCTGCGCGACGCCGCGACGGAGGAGATCGTCCGGCACGAGGACCCTCGCATTCGCGTGATCAAGCTCGCGGGCGTGTCGTACCGGCTCGACGCGCTGCAGGACGACGCGTTCGCACCCGGCAACCGGTTGGCGCTCGTGCCCGAGCCGGAGAACCAGCACGACCCGAACGCGATCGCTGTCTGGGATGCGGAGCAGCGTATGCAGGGCGGGTACGTGCCGGCCGAGGCCGCGCGCGAGCTCGATGCCTCTGACTGGCAGGCTGTCTCGCTGCTGGAGTTCTTCGACGGCGGCAAGCGAGCCGGGCTCCGCGTCCTGCTCGCGCCGCACGACGCCTGGATCGGGTGGCCGCGCACGTGATCCACGAGATTCCGCTCGAGCGGCGCACGCTGCACGGCCACTTCTCCCGTGACCTGCCGGCGATCCTGACGATCGATCCCGGCGATGCGATCGCTTTCTCCTGTCCGAACGCCGGCTGGCAGCTCGGCCCGGACGAGCGCTTCGAACCGCGCGACGAGCACCTCGACGCGGGTCATGCCCTGGTCGGGCCGATCGACGTGCGCGGAGCGCAGGCAGGCGGGACGCTCGTCGTCCGGATCGACCAGGTTCGTCCGGGAACCTTCGGCGAGACGTGGGGACACGAGACCCGGGTCGAGTGGACGCTCGACGCCGATCTCGGCACCGGCGTCGACGATCGCGGTGCCGGCGTTCGCCTGGCGCCGTTCCTGGGCGTGATCGGAATGCCGCCGGACGAGCAAGGCATCCACTCCACCGGTCCGCCGCGCCGTTTCGGCGGCAACATCGACTGCAAGGAGCTTGTCGCAGGCACGGCGCTGTACCTCCCGATCAGCGTCGACGGTGCGCATCTGTCGGCCGGCGACGGCCACGCCGCCCAGGGCGACGGCGAGGCCTCCGGGACTGCGATCGAGTGCTTCCTCGAGCGCGCGCAGCTGACGATCGAGCTCTCGGACCTCGAGCTGCGCTCACCGATCGCCCGCACGCCCGGCGCGTGGATTGCATTCGGCTTCGAGGAGGACCTCGACCTCGCCGCGGAGGAGGCGATGGCGACGATGCTCGACCTGATGGAACGCGAGCTCGGGCTCGAGCGTTCCTACGCGCTCGCCCTCTCGAGCATCGCCGTCGATCTGCGGGTCACTCAGATCGTGAACGGCGTCAAGGGCGTACACGCAGTTCTGGCGGACGACGCGATTCGCCTGTGATGCCGCCGTATCGCATCGTGACCGAGCGCCTCGTGCTCCGCTCCTGGGAGCCGCGCGACGCGCCGCTGCTGAAGGAAGCCGTCGACAGCAGCATCGACCATCTCCTGCCGTGGATGCCGTGGGCGGTGCACGAACCGCAGTCGCTCGAGGACAAGGTCGCGCTCCTGCGACAGTTCCGCGGCAAGTTCGATCTCGGCCAGGACTTCACGTACGGGATCTTCACGCCCGACGAAGAGCAGGCGGTCGGCGGGACGGGGCTCCACACGCGCATCGGCGACGACGCGTTCGAGATCGGCTACTGGATCCGGGCGAGTCGCGCCGGAGAGGGGCTGGCAACCGAATCGACGGCGGCACTCACGCGCGTCGCGTTCGAGCTCACGGACGTCGACCGCATCGAGATCCGCTGCGAGCCCGAGAACGAGCGCAGCCGCGCGATCCCGCGCAAGCTCGGCTACCGCGAAGAGGCGACGCTGCGCCGCCGACTGCGGCATCCGGAGCCGCGCGACGTCGTCGTCTACTCCCTGTTCCGTGACGACTTCGGGTCGTCGCCTGTGGCCACGGCAGTGGTCGAGGCATACGACGCAGTCGGGACGCGGGTGCTCTGAGCGCGCGTATCCTGCGCGCCGCATGGCGTACGAGCTGAAGCTGCCCGACCTCGGCGAAGGCCTCACCGAAGGCGAGATCGCCCGCTGGCTGGTCTCCGAGGGGCAGGAGGTCGCCGAGGACGATCCACTCGTCGAGATCCAGACGGACAAGACGACGGTGGAGATCCCCTCGCCCGCCGCCGGCAAGGTCACGCAGATCCTCGTAGAGGAGGGCAAGGTCGTGCCTGTCGGCACGGTGCTCGTCGTCATCGGCGGGGACGGATCGCATCCTGCCCCGAAGCCTGCCGCCGAGAAGGGACGCGCGACGCCGCTCGTGCGCAAGATCGCGCAGGAGCTCGGCGTCGATCTCGACACCCTGACGGGCACCGGCCCGCAGGGACGGATTACCGAGGAGGACGTGCGAGGGGCAGCGTCACCGCGCGAGGGCCGGCGAGAACCTCTGCGCGGCGTGCGCCGGCTGATCGCGGAGCACATGTCGCGTGCGCATCGCGAAGTTCCCGCAGTGACGTGGGTCGAGGAGTGTGACTTTTCGAAGGTCGACCTCAAACAGCTGGTCGCAACGGTCCTGAAGGTATGCGCCGTGTCGCTCAAGGAGTTCCCCGAGCTGAACGCACGGCTGGAAGGAGACGAGATCGTCTACCTCGACCGCTACGACCTCGGGGTCGCCGTGCAGACCGAGCAAGGACTCGTCGTGCCAGTCGTGCGTGACTGTGACACGCGCGCCGTCGAGGAGCTGCAACGAGAGGTCGAACGGCTCGCAGAAGGCGCGCGCAGCGGCAGCCTCCACCCCGAAGAGCTGCGCGGCTCGACGTTCACCGTCACGAGCGCCGGCAAGCTTGCAGGCCTCTTCCAAACGCCGATCGTGAACTATCCGGAAGTCGCGATCCTCAGCGTCGGCCGGGTCGTTCAACGTGCGGTCGTGCGAGACGGCGCGGTCGCCGCCGCACCCGTCGGCTACATCTCCGTCACGTTCGACCATCGAGTCGTCGACGGCGCGCGCGCCGCCGAGTTCGGCCTCGAGGTCATCCGCCGGCTCGAGCAGAAGTGAGGGACGCCCGGCGAGCGCCGGGCGTCCCCGTCCGTGGATCAGTCGTGCGGGTCGCCGGTCTCGTTCAGCTGTGCGCGGATCTCTCCGGCAGGCCAGACGTTGGAATGGATGTTCGCGTACGCCTTCCCGGCGTCGATCGCGTTCATCAACTCGTCCCACTCTCCCGCGGTGATGCCCTGCGCGGCCGGCCCGATCACGTCGACGGGCCTGAAGGTCCCGCTGATCGTGCCGTCATGCGGCCCTGGGCAGAGCTGCGTCCCCGCAGGCCCGTTGCCCAGATTCGTGCACAGGAATACGGAGATGCCTCCGGCCACGCCTCGCTGTCCGAAGTGGATGTGCGACTGCGCGATGTTTCCTTCCAGAGCGGTGTAGCTCATCTTCCAGTCCACCGACTGGCCGTCCTTGGCCACGTCGGCGGTGAAGGCCGCCGTGCCGGTGCTCGAGATCGACGGCGTCTCCTGGTACCCGCCCAACGTCGCCGAGAGGTGGTTGAACCCTGGCCCCGAACCGCCTGCCAAGGCGTACGCGGCCACAGCGAGAGCTGCGGCGCCTGCGGTCAGTGCCGCGAACATGCCCTTTCGCCTCATCCCCCTTGCCCTCCTTAACTGCCCCGTCATGAGGGGCGCCTCGGCACCGGGGCAGTGGCGCCGAGGCGTCAGCCTCACCTACGTTAGAGGGGCGCGGGCGGTTTTAGGCTGCGGCGGCGGGCAGGGAGAGGTGCCGCGCGAGCATCGCGTCGATCCTGGGTGCGCTCGCACGTCCCTCGATCCGGTCGACCACTCGCTTGCGCCTCACGAGCACGAGTGTCGGCACGGCCTCGACCCTGAACTTCTCCGCGAGCTCGGGCTGCTCCTCGACCTCGACGCGCATGATGCGCACGCGCGAGCGCTCTTTGCGCGCGAGCTGTGCCAGCAGGCTCTCCATCCGGCGGGCCGGGCCTGAGCGTTCGGACGTGAAGAAGACGAGCAGCGGCTTGTCGTCACTCACTGATTTCCTCCTGGATTGTCGAACCGCGGGGGAGCGGTGGTTGTTCATTCCCTGCAAACAGCCCGTCAAACTAGACTGATTTTCAAATGGGCTCCTGGTACTGGATCGGTGTGTGTGCAGGCCTCGGCGTCAGCGTCGGCGTGCTCCTGGCCGGCCTGTTCGCCGGGACGCGCATTGCGCTCACTGCCGCGCTGGTGCTTGCCGCTGGAGCCGGAGTCGCGATCGGATATGCCCTCGGGCAGTGGGACGAGGCGATCGGCGGCGCCGTCGGCGGGACGCTTGGTGCAATCGGCGCGGCACAGCTCGTGATGGGCACCTTGCGACGCGGCGGCGCCCGCTTTGGGACGGCGATCTTCGTCGGCCTCGCCGCGCTCGTGCTGGCAGCGCTGGCGTGGATTCCGATCGTCGGCTACCTCGAGGCCGCGCTCGTTCCTGCCTTCGCTGCCCGTCTGCGCGGCCGCGCGCCCGAGCGCTACGCCGGACTGCGCTCCCTTGCCCGCGACTAAGGCGATTTTGATCGTCATCGACGGGTTGACCCCGTCGGTGTTCGAAGCGGCGGTCGGCGACGGCCGCGCGCCTGCGCTCTCGTTCCTCGCCGAACACGGGAACTACGCCCGCGCGGTCTCGACCTTTCCCTCGTTGACGCCGGTCTGCGTGTCGTCTCTGGCCACAGGCGCACACCCTGACGTCCACCACATCCCGCATCTCGTCTGGTACGACCGCGAGCGGGCGCGAACGGTCGAGTACGGCTCGTCGTTCGCCGCAGTGCGCGCCGCTGGAATGACGCGCTCGATCCTCGACACGATCATCAACATGAACCGTCTGCATCTGGCGCGCGACGCAGTGACCGTGTACGAAGCGCTCGAGGATGCCGGCTACACGACGGCAGCGATCAACATCACCTGCTACCGCGGCCGCACGCCTCATCTCCCGACGTTGCCGGGGGTCACGATCCCGGCGTATGGGCCGAAGCGCTTCTTCTTCTACAACCTGTTCGAGTCGGATCCAACCGGCGCACCGCTCGCGATCTTCGGGCGAGCGCAGGGATCGATCGACGCGTACGCGGCTGCCGTCGGACGCTGGCTCGTGACCCGCGACGGGTTCGATTTCCTCGTCTACTACCTACCCGACTATGACTTCGCCTCGCACGCCCACGGGCCGGACGATGCCTTCGAGGCGCTTGCGCGAAGTGATGCAGCGGTCGGTGCGCTGCTCGAAGCCGCCGGCGGCCCGGACGAATTCCTCGAGCGCTACGCGGTCGTCCTCTGCTCCGATCACGGACAGACGCATGTCGAGCGCTCGGCGCGGCTGGAGACGGTGTTCGCAGACGTCCCGGGTGCGCTCGTGACTGCCTCGAACCGCGCGGGGATGATCTATCGCCTGCCCAACTGCAAGCTCGACGCGCGCGGGCTCGCCCAACTGCTCGACGGCGATGCGGCGGCGGAGACGGTGCTCTTCCGCGACGGCGAGGACGTGATCGCGCGCCGCGAGGGCGAGGACGTGCGTGTCGATCCGGACGGGGTGCTGTTCGACTATCCGGACGGCGGGCGACGTGCATGGGCCGCGCTGAACAACCCGAACGCAGGCGACGTCGTCGTCTCTGCAGCTCCCGGGATCGAGTTCGCCGATCTGGCCGGGCGCCACCACGCGGGCGGCGGGAGCCACGGCTCGCTCCGGCGCGGCGACTCGGAGGTCCCGATGCTCACCCTCGGGCTCGATGCGGTGCCCGAGTCGATCGTGGACGTAATGCCCACCGTGCTGCGTCACTTCGGCGTCGAGCCACCGCCGTATGCGCGAGCGCTCGCACGTGCCGCCTGACCCACGCGAGCTCCGAGCGCGCATGGTCGAGCGGCAGCTGCGCGATCGGGACGTCTCCGACGAGCGCGTGCTCGAGGCGATGGACAAGGTCCCGCGCGAGCTGTTCGTGCCGGAAGAGCTGCGCGACCGCGCCTACGACGACGCTGCGTTGCCGATCGGCGGCGGGCAGACGATCTCGCAGCCGTACATGGTCGCGAAGATCTGCGAGGCCCTGGCGCTGCGCGGCGACGAGCATGTGCTCGACGTCGGCTCCGGGTCCGGCTACCAGGCCGCGGTGCTCGCGGAGCTCGCGGCGGAGGTCGACACGATCGAGCGCATCCCCGAGCTCGCCGAGCTCGCCCGCTCGAATCTCGCCGCGGCTGGCTACGAGCGCGTTCACGTACACGTCGGCGACGGCACACGCGGTCTACCAGAGCGCGCGCCGTTCGATGGCATTGCCGTGGCAGCGGCCGCGCCGCGGCTGCCGCAGACGCTGTACGAGCAACTCGAGCCTCGCGGCCGTCTCGTCGTTCCTGTCGGACAATTCGGGATCCAGCGGCTCGAGGTGATCGTCCGCAGCCCGGAGGGCCCGGCCGTGATCAAGTCGGTGCCGTGCCGCTTCGTGCCGCTGCTGGGGGAGGAGGGTTTTTGACCGCCGGGTCCGGGCAGGATGGCGGGGGCATGACCGAGCTTTCGGGGAGCGAGGTGTTGGCACGACCGCTGCGGTTGCACGGCATCGAGCTGGGCCGCCCGGTCGACCTCCTGCTCGACCGTGACGGCCTGCGTGTGGTCGGCGTCGACGTCCTCTGCGGCGACGAGGTGCACCGCTTCCTGCCGCTGCCGACCGCCGCGATCCAGCCGGACGCACTCATGATTCACTCGCCGCTCGTGCTCCTCGAGGAGGACGAGCTCCGTTTCTATCGCTCGCGCGCTTTCGCACTCAGCGCGCTGCGGGGGCGAGCTGTGACGAGGAAGGGCAAGGTCGTCGGGACGCTGCGGGATGTCGTCCTCGCCCCCGGTGGCGACCTGGTCGCGGTTGTGCTCGAAACCGGTGACCGCATCCAGTTCGACGACACCCTCGGGTTCGCACCCCAACGCCGGTCAGCCGCCTAAGCAGATACGCTCGCCGACGGTCATGGAGCAGCGGGACGCCGCAGCCGCCCTGGGTCTGCGCGCGCGCGCCACCCACGCCCTCCGCCAGCGCCACAACTGGGAGCAGCTGGCGAAGTTCTGCGTCGTCGGCGCGTCGGGCTACGTCGTCAACCTCGCGGTCTATACGGCGCTCCTGAAGGGGGCTGACCTCCACTATCGCTCCGCGGCGACGGGGTCGTTCATCGTCGCGGTGACGAACAACTACCTGTTGAACCGGCTCTGGACGTTCCGGCATGCGAAAGGGCACTTCGCCTTTCAGGGCCTCCGCTTCTTCGTCGTCGCGCTGATCGCGTACGTCGGCAACCTCCTGATCCTGACCGCTCTCGTCGAGCTCGGCCTCGGCGAGATTGTCTCGCAGGCGATTGCAATCGTCCTCGTGACGCCGGCCAACTTCATCGGCAACAAGCTCTGGTCGTTTCGGAGACAGCACTGAGACGCTCCCTCGGCGCCGGCGTCGTCGCCGCGGTCGCAGGGCTCGTCCTCATCTCGAACGCGACCGCTGCGGCGCCGTTGGCCAAGTCGAAGCAGCGTCTGACCGAGACGCGCGCGACCGCGATCTTCCTCGCAGACGACAAGGTCGCGGACTGGCTCGACCGCTATCCGCGCAAGCGGCGCTCGACGTCCGCAACCTACGAAAGCGACTCGGCGAAGTGCGGGTTCGGCGCGCAGGGCGGGTGCTGGAACGTCAGCGTCTCCGACAGTAAGGCCGGCGAGATCGCGAAAGGAAAGGTCGACGACGTCACGCGTGTCGTGACCGAAGCGTGGACCGGCCCGCAGGTCGCATGGTCGATGGCGCGCGGCGGCAAGGGAGCTTTCGGCGGGACGCGCATCAACAGCCTGCGCTACTGGCTGCCGTTCTGCGCCCTCTTCTTCCTCGGCCTCGCCGACCTGCGGCGACTGCTCTCGCTCCGCAATCTCGATCTGCTCGTGCTGTTG
>Ga0307293_10000335_pt1 | contig 11738 bp, 12 predicted proteins | sample ER_DNA_150_FD_194488 | JGI IMG/M metagenome (GOLD analysis project Ga0307293, IMG submission 194488) | Bulk soil microbial communities from the East River watershed near Crested Butte, Colorado, United States - ER_DNA_150 | ecosystem: Environmental > Terrestrial > Soil > Floodplain | place...
GGCTCGCGATTCCAGACGCTCGCATCTGTGTTTCCAGTTGCTCGCGCATCGCGCGGTGAATCCGCCGCCGTCGTCGTCGCTCGCAGAGGAAGAACGCCTCCGCTCGCTCCTCCTCCGTGCGGCGGCGCGCGATTCCCGACGCTCGCATCTGTGGTGGGATCGACCCCCATATCCATCGCCTTCCACAGTTCCGCTGGATCGTCGGAGGCGGGAACCAGCGCCTTGCTAGATCCAGGTTGGAAACGATCGGATCCCGACGGCCAGGTCCCCGCGGTGGTCATGGTCAACACGGCACCGACAGCGACGAGCACCCCGGAGAGGGCGAAGATCCAAGGCCATACCGTCGCGTTCAGTTGGAAGGCATCCGCGAGGCTCACTTCACGCACCTGGCTGCGAATTGCGTCGGCGCTGGGCTGCAGCCTCAGTCCGCCCACGACCGCGATCCCGGCGCCGACCAGTAGCAGGAGCGCGCCGACGACGCGGCGTCCGCGGGTCCACAGTGCCAGCATCAACAAAGTCCCGGCCAGTGCGACGATCGCAAGCGCCTGGCTCAATCCCTCGGTCGCTTGGGTTCCGCTGAACTTCACGAGGACGCCTCCGCCGATGGCCCGCCACCACGGTTGCGCGCTCCCGACCAGGGCCAACCCACCACCGAGTAGCAGGCAGGCGTAAGCCAATGCCCGACTTCTCATCCGGCCTCGGCTCCGACCACTCCGCTTGAGACTGCTGGCTGGACTGCTGTGAAGCTTTCGGCCACGGAGATAGCCCGAACCACCGCGGCAGCCTTGTTCTGGGTCTCCTGATCTTCGGTGGGAGGGTGCGAGTCGGCGACGATGCCGCCTCCGGCCTGTACGTAGGCCACGCCGTTGCGCAACAGAGCCGTTCGGATCGCGATCGCAGCATCGGCGTCACCGGCAAAGTCCAGATAGCCAACGACTCCGCCGTAGAGGCCACGGCGCGAGACCTCGAGCTCGTCGATGATCTCCATTGCACGCACCTTGGGTGCTCCGGACAGCGTCCCCGCCGGAAAGGCTGCCAGGACAACATCGAGTGCGGTGCAGTCCGCCGCAATTGTGCCGGTGACCGTCGACTCCAGATGCATGATGTGGCTGTAGCGGCGCACCTCCATGAACTCCACGACCTCTACGGTGCCCGGCTCGCAGACTCGACCCAGATCGTTGCGGCCCAGATCGACCAGCATCACGTGCTCGGCACGTTCCTTCGGGTCCGCGAGCAACTCCGCCTCCAGGGCGGCATCCTCGGCCGGGGTCGCACCACGAGGCTTGGAGCCGGCGATGGGATGGGTGACCGCTGTAGGTCCTGTGACGGTGACCAGTGCCTCTGGGGAGGACCCAATGATGTCAAAGCCGTCGAGTCTGAGGAGGTACATGTACGGACTCGGGTTCGTCAGGCGAAGCACGCGGTAGATGTCGAGCGCATCAGCAGTGGTGTCGACTTCGAAGCGCTGGCTGACGACGATCTGGAACGCCTCACCCGCCTTGATCTCCTCGACCGCAGAACTGACGGCCCGCTGGTACTCCTGAGGCGTGCGCTGGCGCCGGATTGGAAGGGCAGTCTGATCGAAGCTGGCCGCTACCACGCCTGCAGGCGTGGGCTGGATCAGCAGCTCGGTCATGGACTCAACCCGAGCCGCGGCGTCGGCGTATGCCTCATCGACGCGCTCGTCGGTGTTGTCGAAGTTGATGGCGTTCGCGACCAGCCATACCTCGCCGTTGTGGTGATCCAGCACGGCGAGGTCGGATGCCAGCAGGAAGGCGAGCTCGGGAATGTTCAGATCGTCGACACAGGAATCAGGCAGTCGCTCCACCCGGCGTACCGCGTCGTAGCTGAGATAACCAACCAGGCCGGAGGTGAAGGGCGGCAGCCCCTCTCCGTGCGGGGTGTGCAGCAGCCGCAGCGTCTCGCGTACGGCGATTAATGGGTCTCCACCGGTCGGCAGACCGACCGGGGCATGCCCTAGCCAAATGGCCTGGCCATTCTGCTCGGTCAGCGTGGCAGCTGCCCGGACCCCCACGAAGGAGTAGCGAGACCATACGCCCTGCTCAGCCGATTCGAGCAGGTAGCTGCCCGCGCGGTTCCGAGCCAGCTTGCGATAGAGCCCGATCGCCGTCTCGGCATCGGCAAGCAGCCGGCGATACACAGGGATAACCCGACGCTCCACGGCCAGCTTGCGGAACTCCTCCAGAGTCGGCGAAAGCTCGCTCACCGCCCCGGATCCTCGCTGTGATCAACGACGACGGCCGACAGCCGGCGCCGGTCGAAGCAGGTCCGGTCACCGGTGTGACAGGCACCGCCTTCCTGATGAACCTTGATCAGGACGGTGTCGCCGTCGCAGTCCAGCCGCACCTCGCGGACCCACTGCCGGTGGCCACTGGTCTCACCCTTCACCCAGTACTCTCCCCGACTGCGCGAGAAGAAGGTGGAGCGCCCCGTGGTCAGGGTCTGGTTCAGGGCCACGTCGTCCATCCAGCCCACCATCAAGACCTCTCCAGTGCTGTCTTCTTGGATGACGGCCGTAACCAAGCCGGCGGCGTCGCGCTTGAGAAGCGCGGCGACCTCCGGGTCAAGCATGCTGCCGGCGACGGCCGGCTCTGTGTCGGTCACGCGCCCATTGTTCCAACACCGCCTACTACCGGTCACCAACTTTCCGGCCAGTGGAGGTATCTGTCGCCGCGTAGCGGGCTTTGAGCCACCTAACCCTGGCGCCATTGACCGTGCAGAGGGTGCCTGCCCGGTGCCGGGTACGATGGTCGCTCGTGACGTTTGCCAGGTCCGAGCGGGCTGAGTTGTGCGACCTGCTCGACAAGGTCGGTCCGCACGCACCCACTTTGTGCGAAGGCTGGGACACGCATGATCTGGCCGCGCACCTGTGGGTCCGCGAAACTGATCCAATTGGGGCCAGCGGCATTGTTGCAAAACCGCTGTCGAGTTTGTACGAGCGCCGGATGGGCGAAATCAAACAGCGGTGGGAATTCTCCGAACTCGTCGATCGGGTACGTAGAGGCCCGGCGCGATTCTCGATCTTCGCGATTCCAGGCGTCGACGAGGGCGCCAACACCACCGAGTTCTTCATCCACCATGAAGACGTGCGCCGGGCCGGGGACTCGCCGCAGACCTCGCGGCAGCTCGGCGAGGACGTCGAGGAATGGATGTGGCGTCGGCTCAAGCTGTTGGGTCGAGCGTGGTTCCGTCGGGTCCAGGTTGGAGTCGTCCTCGAGCGCCTCGGGTCCGCAGCTGCAGACGGTGCACCGGAAACGATCAGGGCCGTGAGTGGTGCCTCGATCGTCACTTTGGTCGGCGCGCCGAGCGAGCTGATGTTGTACGCCCACGGCCGGACCAGCGTGGCTGAGATCAAGCTGGTCGGCGAGCCGGAAGCGATCGAGATCTTGAACTCGGCTGATCTGCGGACGTGAGAGCTGTTTGGGCCGCGGGCGAGACTTTGGACGTGCGCGCACCATCGATGTCGATGAGGCATCGGGTGCGCCGCTCGCGTTTGGTAGCTGCCTGTGGTGCGCTCCTTGTGGTCACCGGCTGTACCAACCCGGCTACCGAACCCAGCCCTGAGACCCGTACCGCCGGGCAAACACCCGCTAGCTCAGCGCCGCCGTCAAGCCCAAATTCCAGCAGTCCAGATTCCAGCAGCCCATCTCCCAGCACTGTCCAGTCGCGCGGTGATCCTCGCGCGCGGGAAGTTGCCGCAGATCTCGAGGCGCCTTGGGGTCTCGTGCCGCTCAAGGATGGCAGCTTCCTGATCAGTGAACGGGACGCCAGGAAGATCGTCCGGGTCGAAAACGGCTCGACGTCACCGGTCCGGACCATCGACGAAGCAGATCCGGCTGGTGAGGGCGGCCTCCTTGGCCTGGCCATCGCTGAGAACGAAAAGACTGTCTTCGCGTACTACACCGCCGCGAAGGACAATCGGGTCGTCTCGATGAGCTGGGACGGCCGCAAGCTCGGCGCGCCGAAAGTCATTCTCCGCGGCATTCCCAAGGGTTTTATCCATAACGGCGGCCGGCTCGTGATTGGGCCGGACGGTTATCTGTACGTCGGCACCGGCGAAAGCGGAAGTGGACGCCTGGCACAAGACAAGGACTCGCTCGGCGGGAAGATTCTCAGACTCAGACTCGACGGCAGACCCGCGCCCGGCAACCCATTCAACAATGAGGTCTTCAGCTACGGCCATCGCAACGTCCAAGGGCTAGCTTTCGACGATAACGGTCGACTGTGGGCCAGCGAGTTCGGTCAGCAAACCTGGGACGAGCTGAACTTGATCAAAGAAGGGGCCAACTACGGATGGCCTGATGTCGAGGGCTCTGGCAACGTGCGAGGCATGACCAATCCCAAAGTCGTCTGGCGCACGCGTGACGCCTCACCGTCGGGGTTGGCCTATTGGCAGGGCGATCTGTGGATGGCGGGACTGCGTGGGGAACGGCTCTGGCAGATTCCGCTTGACGGCACCAAGACGGGCGATCCGATCGCACATTTCCGGGGAGACTACGGCCGGCTGCGGACTGTGGCGGTTGCCGTCGACGGTAACAGCCTGCTGCTGAGCAACTCCAACACCGACGGCAGAGGTGATCCCGCATCTGACGACGACCGCCTGTTCCGAATCACCCGATAGCGATGAGCTTCAGATGAGGTCCAGGGCCGCGCGTACGGCCGGCTTGATCATCGGCGGACTCGCCGTCCTGGTCGGTGGCGTTTGGATCGGACAGGGTGCCGGCTTCATCAAGGGAAGCTTCATGACGGGCAGCTCTACCTGGCTCGCCATCGGACTGCTCTGTCTGGTTGTCGGACTGCTACTGATCTTCCTGTCTGTGAGGCGGCGCCCGAACGGAGGCGCCTGACAGCGACCGCTAGCGGGGCCCAGCCCGTCCAGCCCTCATTGATGTCGCCGGAGCCGCCGAGCGCGCTTCCTATGCGCCGCTCACCGTTCTGCTTCATTGCTCGCTCCGCTCGCTGCGGATCGCGCCGGGAGGCCGCCTACTTCCTCGTCGCTCGCCGACGGAAAGCGTGTCGGCTCGCTCCTCCTCAGCACGGCGGCGCGCGATCCGCTGCCTGATTGCTCGCTGCCGCGCGCGGCGATGTTCGCTGGTTTGCCGCTAGGCGTAATCAGGCACTTGCTGCACTGCCCATCGGTTTCCGTCAGGATCCTGGAACGACACGAACGACCCCCAGGGGAGGACCTCGACATCGCTCACCTCCACACCCCGTCCGGCCAGTTCCGCCCTCGCTTGGTCAATGTCGCTCACGACGACCTGGAGGTTGTCGAGCGCTCCCGGCGCAAGGTGCGTCAGCCCCTTGCCGAAGGCAATCGAGCACGCGGAGCCTGGCGGGGTCAGCTGCACGAAGCGGATGTCATCACTCACAGTGTGATCGTGGTCGAGGATGAAACCAGCCTGATCGACGTAGAAGGCTTTGGCGCGGTCCACATCGCTGACCGGCACACCGATGAGTTCGAGTTTGAAATCCATGACTGCACAGTATTGGGAGGCTCAGACAGTTTCTGCTGCCCTTGACTGCGCGCGGCCGTAGCGGGAATCAGCCCAACTGACGCGCAGTTGTCGGTTCTGGCGAAGCTGCTGTGCCAACCTGGCTCCATGACGGCAACGCCTCGGAGCAAGATCTTCTCGTGGACGGTGGTTGTCCCCATCCTCGCGGCGGTGCTGCTGGCGTTCACCTGGGGTCGCGAGATCGGCGTCATCGTCCAGGCTGTCGTGGCTTTCGCGCTGGCGGGCGCAGTCCTGGCCGCCGTGAATCATGCAGAGGTCGTTGCCCATCGCGTCGGTGAGCCATTCGGATCACTGGTGCTGGCGGTCGCGGTCACGATCATCGAGGTGGCGCTGATCGTGACGCTGATGATCGCCGGCGGGCCGGGGAGTGCCTCATTGGCCCGCGACACGGTGTTCGCGGCGGTCATGATCACATGCAACGGCATCGTTGGTATCGCACTACTGATCGGTGGAGTGCGCTTCCACCTCACGATGTTCAACGCAGAAGGGACCGGCGCGGCGCTGGCCATCGTCACCACGTTGGCCACCTTGAGCTTGGTGCTGCCGACCTTCACGACCGGTCACCCCGGGCCGGAATTCACTTCGGCGCAGCTCGCCTTTGCAGCGATCGCCTCGCTGGCCCTGTACACCATCTTCATCATCACACAGACGGTTCGGCACCGAGACTTCTTCCTCCCGCTGACTTCCGCCGGCGAAGTCGTGGAGGCCGAGGAGCACGCCGACCCACCCAGCAGTCGCGCTGCATTGGCTAGCCTCGGTCTGCTCCTGCTGGCACTGGTCGCCGTCGTTGGCCTGGCCAAGGTCGAGACACCAGCGATCAAAGCCGGCGTCGCCGCGGTCGGGTTTCCTCCGTCATTTGTTGGCGTGGTGATCGCGCTGCTGGTGTTGCTGCCCGAGACGCTCGCTGCGGGACGGGCTGCACGTCGCGACCGAATCCAGACCAGCCTCAACCTCGCCTTCGGCTCTGCGATGGCCAGCATCGGGCTGACCATCCCGGCCATCGCCGTCGCCTCGATCTGGCTTGAAGGGCCGCTGCTGCTCGGACTCGATGCCACCCAGATGGTGTTGCTGGCGGTGACGGTGGTCGTTGCCATCCTCACCGTGGTTCCGGGACGGGCAACGCGGCTGCAGGGGGCAGTTCACCTGGTTCTGCTGGCTGCGTTCCTGTTCCTCGCCGTCAACCCCTAGCGTCATCGAGTCGGCGCAGGCTGCGAGCGTCGGCAATCGCGCGCCGACGATCGGAGAAACGATGAGCGAACGCGCTTTTCGTTCGCGAAGAGCGACGACGACGTCGGATTCTCGATGTTCGCGCCGCCGATCTGGAGGAGGAGCGAGCGGAGGCGTCCTTCCCTTCGCGAGCGACGACGAAGACGGTGGCAACCCAGCGAACATCGCAGCGAGCGGAGCGAGCAATCAGATACAGCGCGATGCGCGAGCAGCAAGACCAAAAATAGTCAGCTTAACTTCTCCAAGATCAACTCACGAATCCGGGCCGCATCAGCCTGCCCGCGCATCTGCTTCATCACCGACCCGATCAGCGCACCGGCTGCCTGCACCTTGCCGCTCTTGATCTTGTCGACGATGTCAGGGTTTGCGTTGATCGCCTCATTCACGGCCGCAGCCAGCGCACCCTCGTCAGAGACGATCGCCAGCTGGCGGGCAGCCACCACCTCGGCCGGGGAGCCTTCACCGGCGATCACGCCTTCGAACACCTGCCGCGCCAGCCTGTCGTTGATCGTTCCCTTCTCGACCAAGGCTTGGATCTCGGCCACCTGCTGCGGGCTGATCCCAACTTCCTCAAGATCAACTCCAGCTTCGTTCGCACGCCGCGCAACCTCGGTGAGCCACCACTTCCGGGCTGACTGCGGCGAGGCACCGGCCGCGACAGTTGCCTCGATCGCGTTGACAGCGCCGGCACTGACGACATCCCGCATCTCCAGTTCGGAGAAACCCCATTCCGCGCTCACCCGCTCGAGCCTTGCCGCGGGAGGCTCCGGCAAGGTGGCACGGAGTTGCTCGACCCAGTCGCGGCTCGGCGCTATCGGCACTAGGTCCGGCTCCGGAAAGTAGCGGTAGTCCTCCGCGGTCTCCTTGCTCCGTCCGGCTGTCGTCCTACCGGAGTCCTCGTGCCAGTGCCGCGTCTCCTGGATGACCCTGCCGCCGCTGGCCAGCACGGCCGCCTGTCGGGTGATCTCGTACCGCAGCGCTCGCTCGACACTCCGCAGCGAGTTGACGTTCTTGGTCTCGGTACGGGTGCCAAGGGTCGACGTACCGATCGGCCGTAGCGAGACGTTGGCGTCGCAACGCAGCGAACCCTGCTCCATCCGGACATCGGAGACGCCGAGCGCGCGGAGCAGATCGCGAAGCATGGTCACATACGCCCGCGCCACCTCAGGGGCCTTTGCGCCCGTGCCTTCGATCGGCTTCGTGACGATCTCGATCAGCGGAACCCCGGACCTGTTGTAATCCAGCAGGGAGTAGTCGGCGCCGTGGATGCGGCCCGTTGCACCACCCACATGCAGCGACTTGCCGGTGTCCTCCTCCATGTGGGCCCGCTCAATGTCGATCCGAAAGCTCTCACCGTCCAGGACCACCTCAGTCCAGCCGTCGTAGGCGATTGGTTCGTCGTACTGAGAGATCTGGTAGTTCTTCGGCATGTCCGGGTAGAAGTAGTTCTTGCGGGAAAAGCGGCACCACTCGGCAATCTTGCAGTTCAGCGCCAGCCCGATTCTCATAGCCGACTCGACCGCCTTCGCGTTCACGACCGGCAGCGAGCCGGGCAGACCCAGACAGACCGGACAGACCTGGGTGTTCGGCTCCGCGCCGAACGCCGTCGAACAGCCGCAGAACATCTTCGAGGTCGTGTTGAGTTCGACGTGTACCTCAAGCCCCAGCACTGGGTCGTACGCGGCCAGCGCCTCCTCATAGGGCAACACCGTCATCGCGCCGCTCCCCGCTCCGGAAGGCGGTCCAGCAGCGGTGCACCCCACGCCGACTCCAGCGCGGCTTCCAGCGCAGCGCCGACGCGATACAGCCGGTGATCGGCGAGCGGCGGCGCCATGACTTGCAGGCCCACCGGCAACCCGTCCTCTGGGGCCAGGCCGACCGGGAAGGATGCGCTGGCGTTACCTGCGAGATTGGACGGAATCGTGCAGAGGTCGTTCATGTACATGGCCAGCGGGTCGTCCACCTTCTCTCCGATCTTGAAGGCGGTGATCGGCGTTGACGGCGAGATCAGCACATCCACGTCCGAGAACGCCTTGTCGAAATCCCGCGAGATCAGGGTCCTGACCTTCTGCGCCTGGCCGTAGTAGGCCTCGTAGTAGCCGCTGGAAAGCGCATAAGTACCGATGATGATTCGTCGCTTGACTTCAGCGCCAAAACCCGCTTCCCTCGTCGCGGCCATCACCTGCTCGGCACTCGCAACGCCGTCATCACCCACCCGCAGCCCGAATCGCATGCCGTCGAACTTTGCCAGGTTGGATGAGCACTCGGCAGGCAAGATCAAGTAGTACGCCGGCAGGGCATAGACGAAGTGCGGGCAAGAAACCTCGATTATCTCTGCGCCCAGCGATGCCAGCAGTTCGACAGCCTCGTGGAAGCGCTGCTCTACGCCGGGTGCATAGCCCTCGCCGCCAAGTTCGCTAACCACACCGACCTTCATTCCTGCAATGTCAGCAGAGCGCGCCGCGCCTACCACGTCAGGCACCGGTTGATCGATTGACGTGGAATCGCACGGGTCGTGGCCAGCGATCACCTGGTGCAGCAATGCCGCGTCGAGGACCGTACGTGCACAGGGGCCAGGCTGATCCAGACTCGAGGCCAGCGCCACCAGGCCATACCGCGAGCTCCCTCCGTAGGTAGGTTTTACACCGACGGTGCCCGTGACCGCGGCTGGCTGCCGGATCGAGCCACCGGTGTCGGTCCCGATCGCCAGCGGCGCCTCGAAGGCGGCCACGGCCGCGGCAGACCCACCGCCGGAGCCGCCAGGGATCCGGTCGGAGTCCCACGGATTGCGCGTCGGGCCGTACGCGGAGTTCTCTGTGGAAGAACCCATCGCAAATTCGTCGAGATTCGTTTTCCCCAAGATCACGATGTCATGATCAAGAAGCCGCCGGGTGACAGTTGCGTCGTACGGCGGCAGCCACCCCTCCAAGATCTTGGATCCGCAAGTGGTTGGCGCGCCGGTGTAGGTGAGGATGTCTTTGAGCGCGAGCGGCACTCCAGCAAGCGGCCCCACCAGCTCCCCGGCAGCGATCTTGGCATCGACCCGCGCTGCGGATGCCAGGGCACGCTCGCCATCCACGTAAAGGAAAGCGTGGATCTCGCCGTCGACTTCGGTGATCCGATCAAGATGTGCCTGCGTCGCCTCAACGGCACTCAGTTCTCGCGACTTGATCTTGGTTGCAAGATCAACAGCGGTCAACCGAATGATCTCTGCAGCCGCAGCCTGCTGCAGGCTCATGCCTCCTCCCCGAGGATTCGGGGCACCCGGAACCGCATCTGCTCCGCAGCCGGTGCGCTGGCCAGTACCTGCTCTCGAGGCAGCGATAGCCAGAGCTCGTCCTCACGGAAAACGTTTGTCAACGGAAGCGCGTGAGAGGTGGGCGGAATATCCTGTGCTGCGACCTCTGAGACCCGGGCAACCGATTCCAAGATCACATCCAGCTGGGGTGCCAACACCTCCAGCTCTGCTTTGGTCAGCTCGATCCGCGCCAATCGCGCCAGACCCGCCACGTCTTCAGCGGTGAGTGCCACCGGTTGATCTCCTCAGTCGTTGGGTCCGGCCAATCCTAGGAGAGCATCGTCCGGCCACCGCGATGGACCCTCGCCGGGGCGCAGTCAGGCTTCTCGCTGTCGTCCGGCCTTCTGGCTCAACACACGCTGTTACGCTGCACGCAATTGCCGCAGCAGCTCAACATTTCCTGCTTGGAGGTGCGATGCCCCCCGTAGTTGAGCCGACTGATATCGGGGACTCGCGGTGATATGGGCAATGTGACCACAGACTCGCCGCATCCCATAGCAAAACCCGTGCGGGCACCCACGTCCTTCCCGCGCGCCGCGGTTGTCATCGTCGCTCTTGCGGCTGCCCTAGTCGGCAGCCTGGCCTTGAAGCAATTCGCCTGGCTGGTTGGGCCGGTCTTCTTGGCACTGGTGATCGTCACACTCGTCCATCCTTTACATCGATGGCTGCAACGCCACAAAGTGCCGAGGCTGATGGCGCTTCTCGGTTTGGTCGTGTCCATCTATGGGTTAGTCATCGTGCTGGTAGCGGCGCTATTTCGAGGCTTGATCAGTTTCGGCGCCACCATGATCTTTTTCTTAGGCCTGCTCTTGTTCATGGCCATCGACTCCGTCGGCATCGATTCTCGACTGGAGATGCTGTCCGCGAAGCGACCTGGTCTAAGCAAAGCGCTTCGGATCTTCGCCCGCGATACACGGAGGTTCCTCGCCGTAACCGGCATCTTCGGGTTGCTTACCGGATTTGCCGACACTCTTCTGCTCTGGTGGCTCGGTATCCCCTTGGCGGTGCTGTGGGGACTACTGGCGGCAGTTTGCAACTTCATCCTGTACGTCGGTTTTGTCATTGGGCTCGTACCGCCAGCGTTGCTCGCGCTGCTTGATCAGGGGTGGCAAACGATGCTGCTGGTGATCGTCGTCTACATCATCTTGAACTCGCTCCTCACGTCGCTGATCGCCCCACTACCTGGGCGACAATGTCGGCGTCTCGACCCGGGTGACAGTGGTAGGTCTGGTGTTCTGGGGCTGGGTGCTCGGCCCACTCGGCGCGATTCTGTCCGTACCTCTCACCTCGCTGCTGAAGGTGTTGTTGATCGACTCCGATCCGCGGGCACGATGGGCGACTGCACTGGTTGGTTCCACCCGGGAGCATCGGCGGCGATATCAAGGCGCGCCAAAGACGCCATTGGTCCCTCCGAGCGCTCAGCGCCAGCGCTGACGAAGAGGAAACATGTCACAGACGGTTCTCCTCAGCTGGCTGCTGTTCGCCGCGCACGTGTTGATCGTGCTGGTGGCTGCGGTCCTGATCTCCACTAATCGCAAGCCGTCCGCTGCGATCGCATGGATTCTCACGATCATCTTCATCCCGGTATTGGGCATCTTGTTCTTCTTGCTGGTTGGTTTCGGCAAGCTGCCCCGCAAGCGACGCGAGAAGCAGCGTGAGGTGTCTGAAGCGATCCTGGC
>Ga0307293_10000337_pt1 | contig 11727 bp, 11 predicted proteins | sample ER_DNA_150_FD_194488 | JGI IMG/M metagenome (GOLD analysis project Ga0307293, IMG submission 194488) | Bulk soil microbial communities from the East River watershed near Crested Butte, Colorado, United States - ER_DNA_150 | ecosystem: Environmental > Terrestrial > Soil > Floodplain | place...
CCGTGCCGCCTCGGCGGCGGAGTCTCCGGCACCCTCTGGCGCGAGCACGCGCGCGCCGCCCTGGAGCCGCAACAGCAGACTCCGCAGCCACGCTGGATTTGTCACGTGCAACGAGACGATGAGACCGCCGCCCGGACGACCCGAGACTGACTCGGTCGGGTAGTACTCCGCCACCCACGTCGCCCACGGCTGCAACTCGAGCGTGACCAGCGGGGCATCCTTGAGTGCCTCCCACCAGCCGGTCGACAGATCCTTGAGCTTGACGTCGTGCATCGCGACATCGATCGAGGTGACCTCGACAGCGGCGATTCGATCAAGGCGGAACGTCCTGAGTGCCTTGGCCGAATAACACCACGCCTCGAGGTAGCCGTAGCCCTCCAACACGAAGACTCGTAATGGGTCCACCAGCCGCCGGGTAGTTTCCGCCCGCGAGGCAACGTCGTAGGTGAGGTCCAGCCGCTTGCCGCGCTGCAGCCCGTCGTTGACGCGTGCCTGGATGTCATCGCGTGCAGCGGTGACCGCGACAGACGCCTGGTCGGTCGCCGGCACGTTTCCGGCGACAGCCTCCAGCTTCTTCATGGCGCGGTCGACGGCCTCCCGCTTGCCGGGTCCGGCAATTTCACGCAGCGTACGCAGCGCGAGGATGAGTGCCAGCGCCTCATCGGTGGACAGCCGTAACGGCCGAGTGAGGTAGTCGGCGTTACTGAGGTGGATCACGCCCTCGCCGTCCACTGCGTCCATGTCGATGTCGATCAGATCGCCGGGGGTGAGCCCGGGCATCCCGCACATCCAGAGCACGCTCAGGTCTTCGCGCAGGGTCTTCAGGCTGATTCCAAATGCCGCGGCAACCTGGGTCATGGCGACGCCGTCATGTTCGCGGAGGTAGGGCACGAGGCTGAGCAACCGTCGCACCTGCGCTCGAGATGTCACGCTGCACCCACCGATTGAGCGACAGCCATGAGGCCGCGTACCACGAAATCGCGCAGCTCGGCAGGTTCCAGAACCACCACGTCGGCGGCATACTGGGTGATTTCCTCCGCCGCTGAATGAAGATCACCGAAGCTCACCGCGTACACCGCAAAGCCGGCTGGGAGCTTGACATCGGTGATCGCCGGCTCGCCGCGACGAGCCAAGGCGGGTGCCTTGCCGGCGCGGATTGCCAGCAGCACCGTCTCGGTCGGCTCCCGCGGAACGAGTGCGCGAGCCAGCGTCCGTAGGTCAAGATCAGCTGGCACCTGATAGGACCCGGCTCGGGAGACCCTCCTCGGCTGGCTGGTCATCCGCGACAGCTTGAACATCCTGGTTGCCGCACGATCGATGTCGCGACCGATGACGTACCAGCGACCCTTGTAGGAGGTCAGTCCCCACGGCTCGAGCGTGCGGGCGCTGCCGTCACGGTAGGTGAAGCTGACCCGAGCGCGGTCCAGCACCGCGTTCCACAAGACGTCGAATCCGGGCTCGGACGCCTGCACCGAGGGCTCAAGTGAGGCAAGTTGCGAGGTGTCCGGCTCCACGCCTGCCGCTCGCAGCTTGCTGAGCGCGCTTCTGGTGGACTCGGCCATGCTCGCGTGTTGCCAGACTCGGGCAGCGACTCCTACGACTGCGGCTTCCTCCGCGTCCAACTCGATCGCGGGGAGTGCAAACTCTGAGGACAAGATCCGGTAGCCGGGTTCGTCGTCAAAGAGCGGATCAAAGCTACCTACCTCGATCGGCACACCGAGCGAGCGCAACTCATCCTTGTCACGCTCGAAGGTGCGCTCGAACGCGGCGTCGCTGAGATTGTGGTAGCCCTCGACCGCCTCCCGGATCCGACTCTTGGGAAGATAGCGGCCTGACACGAGCAGGCAAATGGTGAGGTTAAGAATTCTCTCGGTCTTGCGGGGTGCCATGGCGTGCGATCACTTTCTCACCGGAGCATCGATGAGCACGGTACCAGCAGATGTTTGATAACCCGCCTAGCTCGGCGAGCGCGGCGGCAGATGATCGCGCGCTGCCTGCTGAAGGTCTCGGTGCCGGTCGTTACGCACCGAGCCCCACCGGGAGTCTGCATCTGGGAAACCTCCGTACGGCGTTGCTTGGGTGGCTCTTTGCTCGATCGACGAGCCGCCGTTACCTGCTCCGCATCGAGGACCTCGACATCGGAAGGGTGCGGCAAGGAATAGCCGAGCAACAGCTGTCAGACCTCAGCGCATTAGGCATCACCTTCGATGGCGAGCCGGTAGTGCAGTCGCAGCGGCTGGCCGCGTACCAGGAGGCACTACTGAGCCTGAAGGACTGGACGTATGAGTGCTTCTGCAGCCGGCGCGAGATCGCCCAAGCCGCATCGGCTCCCCACGGGTCCGTGCCACGATATCCCGGAACGTGCCGCAGTCTTACCGCGGCTGAGCGGAGGACTCGGCGTCTGGCGCGGCAGCCGGCGCTTCGGCTGCGGGCCTCCGGTGCGCGGCAGACCATCTCTGACCTGATGCACGGGGAGGTCACGGCGGAGGTCGATGATGTAGTGCTGCGGCGTAACGATGGCGTCCCTGCCTACAACCTTGCGGTCGTGGTCGACGATGCCTTCTCGGGCATCGACCAGGTGGTGCGCGGCGAGGATCTGTTGCCGGCGGCAGCCTCCCAGGCATTTCTCATCGAACTCCTCGGGCACCGTCCACCGACCTACGCACACCTACCGCTGGCGGTCAACGTCGAGGGCCGACGGCTTGCGAAGAGGGACGGCGCGGTGACGTTGCCCGAACTGGCTGCACTGGGCATCACTCCTGGCACCGTGCTGAGTGTCATCGCGCAGTCCCTAGACCTAACGGCGCCGGGCGAGCACGTGACCCTCGACGGCATCCGCAAGCGCTTCGATCCTGAACGACTGCCTCGCGAATCCTGGGTGGTCGTCCCTCGAAAGCTCACCCGAGAGGAACGGCCGACCTGAGATTCATGCGTGAACAGAGATCGCCGCGTCGCGCTGGAGTGATCTTTGCGGGGTCTAAGGTCAGGCACGTGATCATTTGGGCGGACGGCACCGTCACCGGCCTGCAAGCTGAGTGGCAGGGAGCCGTCGAACTCACGGTGGCGCGGCGGGACGCCGATGAGGAGGAGGTCCGCGCGCTCGCCTACACCGATCTTGTTGCGATGCCAACGGTCGGTGATCGGGTACTGCTGAACGTCGCAGCTTTGGAACGCGGCCTGGGCACCGGCGGATACGCCCTAGTCATCGCTGTATTGGATGCGGCGGGCCGCGTGACAGCGCAGCCGCCGCAGCCCGCTGGCCACCTCGTTAAGGCGCGATACCTGCCCTTGCAGGCGATGGTCGCCGGAGCCGACGAGCAAGGCTCGGCGTATCACGAGCTGCTGGCCGACGCCGACTCCATCGACGCGATGCCGGTCGTCGTCGCCGATCTGCACTCAGCCTTGGCACCGATTCTGTTGGCGATCGAGTACGACCGTCCCGGCACCAGGGTCGCGTACGTGATGAGCGACCAGGGCGCCTTGCCGCTTGCCTTCTCCCGATCGGTGGCCGAAATGCGCGGCGGTGGCCTGCTCGCCGGTACGGTGACCGTCGGTCAGGCGTTCGGCGGCGACTTGGAGGCAGTGACCCTGCATTCAGGTCTGCTTGCGGCGCGACTCGCGCTCGACGCGGAGGTCGTCGTAGTTAGCCAGGGGCCAGGAAACCTCGGCACCGGAACCCGCTGGGGATTCTCCGGTGTCAATGCCGGCGAGGCCATCAACGCCGCCGCCACGTTGGGCGGACGCCCAGTGGCCACCTTGCGTATCTCAGGAGCAGACGCGCGCGAGCGGCATCGTGGCGTCTCCCATCACAGCCTGACCGCGTACGGGCGTGTGGCGCTCTACCCCGCCGATATCGCCGTGCCGGATCTGGCAGCTGACCCCTCGCCTGCGATGGCTCAGCTAGCTCAGGCTGTCGCTGCAGGCGTACGGGAGTTGTCGCGGCATCGGCTGGTGATGGTGGATCTCACCGGCCTGAGGACGGTTCTTGCCGCGTCGCCTCTCCGGCTCTCCAGCATGGGCCGCGGCCTTGACGAGGATCCCGCTTACTTTCTCGCCGCCGCCGCTGCTGGCCGGCACGCCGCCACTTTGCTGGGCGCCGCTACTGACTCTGCGCAAAAAGCAGATCGACCACGAGCACCAGGGTCTCGCCCGGCTTGATCGACGGCGTCGCGTTGCCGTCCGGGTATCCATCGGCCGGCGGAATGACGAGTAGTACTCGACTACCCACTGTCTGGCCTTCAAGCCCTTTGACCATTCCGGGCAGCAACCCGGAAAGCGCGGTGGTGGCCGGCTGGCCGCCGTACGACTGCTCCAGCACCTTGCCATCACTCCATCGCGCCCAGGCGTAGTTGAACGTGACGACGTCGTTGGCACCAACCTTCTTGCCCTTGCCCTTGATCAGCGGCTGGACTTCGAGCGCGGTCGGCGGTGCGGACTCCGGAATGGTGATCTCGGGTTTCCCACCCTGGTCCGCGACCGTAGGGAGCCCTGCCTTGGGCTGCACCCTGGTGCCCTCAGGGCCGGGAAGCTGCAGGTCGACGAGATCGACCACGAAGATCAAGGTGTCGCCGACCTCAATGCCAGCTTGTGGGTTGCCGCCCGCCGCGTCGTAGCCGTCCTTGCCGGGCATGGCGATCAGCACCCGGCTGCCCTGCCGCTGGCCAGTCAGGCCCTTGCTGAAGCCGGGCACGACCTGAGCCAGGCTGAACGCGATCGGCTGTCCCCTCTTGAACGACTCGTCGAACGTCTTGCCGGTTCGGCCATTCACTCCGTAGTAGTTGACCTCGACGCTCTGGCCTTCGCCGACCACGGGGCCTTTACCTGGCTCAAGCACCTTGCTCCGGGTCTTGTCGATCGCCCACGGTGAGTCAACCTTGACCTTCGGCTCCTTGCCGTAACTGCCGGTCACGCTGACCTTGTCGAAGTTGTTCGACACCTTGATCGGCTTGGGCTTCGGCGTCTTTGAGGCGGAAGGCGTGGGTGACGGCGCGGAGGGCGAGGCAGCAGGTGTCGAGGGGGCCGCCGAAGCAGGTGTCTCCGCGGGCTTGTCCTTGCTGCATCCGAACAGAAACAGCACTGAGGAGGCGAGTCCAAGAGCGACTGCGACCCTGAACGGCGAAGAAGGCACCGGAGAACCCTACAGGCTCATGCCATGAGTCGGATGTGAGTGTTAGCCACGCATAGAGGCGATCAAGCGCTCCACCCGGTCGTCGGTGGAAACGAAGGGATCCTTGCAGAGCACTGTCCGCTGCGCTTGGTCGTTGAGCTTCAGATGCACCCAATCGACCGTGTAGTCGTGACGGCCCTCCTGCGCAGCCCGGATGAAGTCGCCGCGGAGCTTGGCCCTGGTCGTTTGTGGCGGCACGGCTTTGGCACGGAAGATCGCCGGGTCCGTAGTGACGCGGGCAGCCAGTCCGCGCTGCTCGAGCAGCGAGAACACGCCGCGTGACCGCCGGATGTCGTGGTACGCCAAGTCCAGTTGGGCGATGCGAGGGTCGGCAAATCCGAGCTTGTGCTTGACGGCGTAGCGATCCAGCAGCTTGAGCTTGATCGCCCAGTCGATCTCAGTGTCGATGAGCGCAAGCTTGTCTTCGGCGACCGCACGCAGCGTCCGCTCCCACAGGTCGAGCACTCGATCGACGGTCCGGGTGGCGAGGCTCTCGCGGCGGACGAATTCCGACACCTTCTCGTAGTACTCGGTCTGCAGCTCCAGCGCCGAAATCCTCCGGCCGTTGGATAGCGCGACCTTCACTTGCCCGGATCGGTCGCGGCTCATGTCGCGGATGGCCCGGATGGGGTTCTCCAAGGTGAAGTCCCGCATCGGGACCCCGGCCTCGATCAGCCGCAGCACCAGCTCGGCGCTACCAACCTTCAGCAGTGTTGTCGTCTCGCTCATGTTCGAGTCGCCGACAATGACGTGTAGACGCCGGTAGCGCTCGGGGTCGGCGTGGGGCTCGTCGCGAGTGTTGATGATCGGCCGGCTGCGGGTAGTGGCCGACGACACGCTCTCCCAGATGTGCTCGGCGCGCTGGCTCACGCTGTACTCCGCCCCTCGGGCGGTATGCAGCACCTTGCCGGCACCGCAGATCAGCTGCCGCGAGACGAGGAACGGCACCAGCACATCGGTGATCTTGGAGAAGTCGCCGATCCGTGAGATCAAGTAGTTCTCGTGGCAGCCGTAGGAGTTGCCGTGGCTATCGGTGTTGTTCTTGAACAGATAGATGTCGCCGGTAATGCCCTCGCTCGCCAGCCGGTGTTCGGCGTCAACGATCAGGTCCTCCAGGATCCGCTCGCCGGCGCGGTCGTGGTTGATGAGCTGCACGAGATCATCGCATTCGGCAGTCGCGTACTCCGGATGGGAGCCGACATCGAGGTAGATCCGGGATCCGTTGCGAAGGAAGACGTTGCTGCTACGTCCCCAGGTCACGACCCGCCGGAACAGGTAGCGCGCGACTTCATCCGGAGTGAGTCGTCGCGTGCCGCCAGAGGTGCACGCGACGCCGTACTCCGTTTCGAGTCCGAAGATTCTGCGGTCCACTGCCCTCCTCTACGTCCCCCGGCCAGTTCTTCCGCCAGTCAGCCACCAGTGAGGTCCAGTAACCCGCCGAGCTCCTCGCGGGTCAACTCCCGGTACTCCCCGACCTTCAGGTTCCCGAGCCGGACCGGTCCGATTCCGATCCGTGACAGGCGCCGGACCGGATGGCCAGCTGCCTCCATCGTACGGCGCACAATGCGATTCCGACCCTCTTGCAATGTGATCTTGATAAGGGTACGCTCCGCCGCGCTGGAGCTGATCTTGACCGATGTAGGTCGCACCGGCCCATCGTCGAGCGTGACGCCATGGCGTAACCGCCGCAAGGTTTCTGTGCTCACCACTCCGGTTACTTCGACCATGTATGTTTTCGGCACTTCATAGGAGGGGTGGGCCAGCTTGTTGGCCAACTCGCCGTCGTTGGTCAAGATCAACAGGCCTTCGCTGTCGGTGTCCAGCCGACCGACATGAAACAGTCGCTCGTTCCTGACCAGGCGTCGTATCCCTGGCGGTCCGGACCGTCGGTCCGCGCTTTCGGCGAGGAGGTCGGCAATCGTACGCCGGCCCTCCGGATCATCCATCGTGACGACGACGCCGCGAGGCTTGTTCAGCGCCAGATAGAGATGCCGGCGGGGTGGCGGAATGCGGGCGCCGTCGACTCGGATCACATCTCGTTCCGGATCGACCCGGCGGCCTTGCTCCACAACGACCTCGGAGTTCACTTCGACGCGCCCCTCGCTGATCAGGACTTCGCAGGCTCTACGCGAGGCAATGCCGGCTTGGGCGAGGACCTTCTGGAGGCGTACGCCTGCTGCAGGTTCGGTCATTGAGGCGATTCTTGACCGGGTTCCTGCGCCAGGTCGGCAGGATTGGGACCGGCGGTGGCGGAGTTTGCAACGGCTGCCTCCGCCAGCTGACCGAGCTCGGCCTCCAGTTCCTCCACCTCAGGCAGCTGCGGCGCCAGGGGCGGGAGATCGTCCAGTGACTGCAGGCCCATCCGTTCCAGGAAGTAGCTGGTGGTGGCGAACAACACAGCTCCGGACTCGTGATCGTTGCCGGACTCCTCGATCAGTCCACGAGCCAGCAGGGTTCTCATGACCCCGTCGACATTGACCCCGCGTACCGCCGACACTCGGCCACGCGAGATGGGCTGGGTGTAGGCGACCACCGCAAGGGTTTCCAAGGCGGCCTGCGAAAGCTTGGACTGCTGGCCCTCCGTCACATATCGAGTGATCAGGTCCGCGTACTCCTCACGTGTGTAGTACCGCCATCCACCACCGACCTGCCGGAGCTCGAAGCCGCGGCCGGTCTCGGTGTAGAAGGCGACCAGCTCCGCCAGCGTCTCGGCGACGATGGACTCGGGTACCCCGACCGCCTGGGCCAACTCAAACTCCGTCACCGGCTCGGCTGTCAGCAACAGGAGCGCTTCCAGCGCCCCCGCCACATTTCCCGAGTTGTCAACCTGATAGGTCATTGATCCATTTTGGGCTTGTCGTTGGCATCGTCGAATTCGTCGGAGATCATCCACTCCCCGTTGTCGCCGCCGGTCCATCGAACTGTGAGCTCACCGAGCGGAGTCAACTGCTCGAACGCGACCGCTCCGTCTCGGAACAGCTCGAGTAGCGCGAGGAATCGGGCCACTGTGGTGAGCATCGTGGACGAGTCGTTGGTCAACGCTCGAAAGGTCACAGTGCCCTGCTGCCGTAACCGGTTGACGACCACCGTAGCTTGCTCGCGCACGCTGACCGCGGGTGCATGCAGGTGGGCCAGCGACAACACGCTGGCCTGCTTGGGTGTCATCGCTTTCGCGGCAAGCGCAGCAAAACGGGCCGGACTGATCGAGATGGTCACCTCAGGCAGCAGCCGGGCGAAGCGTGGCTCGATATCGACCTCGCGGGGAAATCGCCGCCCTTGGGCCTCCAGCGTGGCAGCGATATAGCTGGCCACGCGTTGGAACGCGCGGTATTGCAAGAGCCGCGCAAACAACAGATCACGCGCCTCCAACAAGGCGAGATCCTCCGGATCCTCGACCTCCCCGGAGGGAAGGAGGCGGGCGGCCTTGAGGTCCAGGAGCGTCGCAGCCACCACTACGAATTGGCTTGTCTGATCCAGATCCCAGGCGTTGCCCGCAGCCTTGATATAGCCAATGAACTCATCAGTGACCTGGGACAGCGCGACTTCGGTGATGTCCATCTTGTGGCGGGAGATCAACTGCAGCAGCAAGTCGAATGGACCATCGAAGTTGGCGAGATGTACCTGGAAGCCACCGTCGGTCGGCCGCCCGACATCGGGACGACTGGTATCTCGTTGCTGTTCGTTGTCGCGCACGGCTACCCGTGCGAAGGCTCTCGCTGCCACCGTCAGGGTCACGAGGCTGACAGCCTGCGGACCAGCTCCGAGTCGTCCCCGCTCTTCTCCAGATCAGCCAGCAGGGCAGCGATCGCCTCACGCACGATCCGCCCCCGGTCTACGGCCATGCCGTGGCGCGCTCGTAAGGTCAGCCGCGCCTGCTCCAGCGCCAGCAACTCCTCGGCGCTGACGTAGACGGTGATCTTCTCATCGTGGCGGACCCTGCCTGAACCGCGACGATCGGATGAAGAGTTCGCAGCAGCCGCCACAGGCGGGACATCGTTTCTCCCAGAGCCGTCGCCGATGGCCGAGGGCAGGAGTTCCGAGGCTGCCGCCAGACTTACCCCACTCGACATCGAGCGAGCACCTCACGAGCCAGATTGCGGTAGGCCTCCGCTCCGGGTGATGTCGGGGCGTAGGTGGTGATTGGCTCACCTGCGACGGTCGTCTCGGGGAACTTCACGGTGCGCCGAATGACGGTATGGAAGACCTGATCACCGAACGCCTGAACGACTCTCTCCAGTACCTCGCGGCTGTGCAGCGTACGCGGGTCGTACATCGTGCCCAAGATTCCCAAGATCTCCAGCCGCTGGTTGAGCCGGTCTTGCACCTTGGCAATGGTGTCAGTCAGCAATGCGATCCCGCGCAGGGCGAAGAACTCACATTCCAGCGGCATGAGAACCTGGTCGGCCGCGGTCAATGCGTTGATCGTCAAGAGACCGAGGGACGGCGCGCAGTCGATGAGGATGACGTCGTAGCGACTGCGCACTGCCTCGAGGATCCGAAGCAGCGTCTGCTCCCGCGCCACCTCCGACACCAGCTGGATCTCGGCTGCGGACAAGTCGATGTTGCTGGGCAGGATGTGCAGCCCCGGGACGTTGGTCTGGGCGATCACCTCATCGATGGAGACGTCCCGCCCCATCAGCAGGTTGTAAATGCTGGCCGGAAGGGTGTGCGGATTGACTCCTAGGCCAACCGAGAGCGAACCTTGCGGGTCGAAGTCGACCAGGAGCACATGTCGGCCCAGCTCGGCGAGCGCAGCGCCGAGATTGATCGTCGTGGTGGTCTTGCCGACCCCGCCCTTCTGGTTGCACATCGCGATGATGAGTGCAGGCCCATGCTCGGTGAGCGGCGGCGGTGTCGGTAGGTCCGGCCAAGGTCGACCTGTCGGACCAATCACAGGCTCGCGTTCGACCGGCTGCGCAACACCGTTGGGCGCAGCGGGCACGACGAAATCGGGATCGATAGTCGGCTCCTCGTCTGCCCGCAGGAGTGACTCGAGGTCGCTCGCGTCGAGATAGTGCTCATTGGTGAGGTCGGCCACAACGCTCTGCGAGGATGCGGCGGTACTCGTCGGAAGGCCGTTGTTCGTTGGCCGACCATTACTCATTGGTCGGCCGTTCGGCGGGGCCCCGCCACCTTCGTCGAGTTCCTGCACTCCTGCCTCCTCCTTGCCGGACGGCTCGACATCTCGGTGGGTGCGTTCCGCCGCAGCTTAATCCCACCGCGCGGTGATTTGTCGACACGACACCACTAATGCGCCCGCGGATGTGACGTGAGAAAAACTTCCCTCAGATGGTCGATGGTGACCAAGGTGTAGATCTGAGTCGTGGTGACCGACGCGTGACCCAGTAGCTCCTGCACGACACGGATATCCGCTCCACCATCCAGCAGATGGGTCGCGTAGGAGTGCCGCAGCGTGTGCGGCGACACCTCGGCTGTGATGCCGGCCCGATCCGCCACCGATCGCAAGACCGCCCAGGCGCTCTGCCTGGAGAGCCGGGCTCCCCGCGTGTTGACAAACAGTGCCGGAGTACCTCGCCGCTGTGCAGTCAGTGCCGGCCGACCGCGTACCAGGTAGGCGTCCAGCGCCGCCCGCGCGTACGAGCCAACCGGCACGATGCGTTCCTTGCCGCCCTTGCCGAGCACTCGGAGCCCGGGAATGTGCTCACCATCCGGCGCCCGGACCAGCCGATGCACGTCATCCACGTCGAGCGCTACGGCCTCGGAGATTCTCAGACCCGTCCCGTACAGCAGCTCCAGCAGTGCCGCATCCCGAACCCCAACGTCGGTGTCGGTGGCGGGAACGGCGAGCATGCCCTGCACCTGATCAATGCTCAGCGCCTTGGGCAGTCGACGGGGTGGCTTCGGTGGGCGGATGCTCCGCGCCGGATCTCCAGCGGTCAGACCCTCGGCAGCAGCGAAGCGGTGCAGGCTGCGCACCGCGATCACGGCGCGAGCGACACTCGCGGGTGCCAGCGGCGCCTCAGCCCAACCCTCACCGTTCGGCGCAGCTACGCCCTCCCGCAGCCGGGCCGTGTAGCTGCCGATCATCGCGCTGCTGACCAGGGACGAATCAGTGACACCCAGTTCGGCCAGGTAGTCGGCGTACCGGTGCAGGTCACGACGGTACGCCGCGACGGTGTGCCTGGACATGCCGCGCTCGACGGTGAGGTGGTCGAGGTAGGTCTGGATCAGCCCCACCATGGAGGCGTCAGCCGAGGACGTCGGCCAGCTCCCGATGCTCCAACCCGTGCGCCTGCGCGACCGGGCCGTTGGTGATCTTGCCGTCATAGGTGTTCAATCCCAGCGCTAGCGCCGGATCGGCCTTGAGCGCCTCTCTCCAGCCCCGATCGGCGAGACTGAGCGCGTACGGCAGCGTGACGTTGGTGAGTGCGTAGGTGGAGGTGTTCGGCACTGCGCCCGGCATGTTGGCCACGCAGTAGAACACCGAATTGTGTATCCGGAACGTCGGCTCCGCGTGGGTCGTCGGCCGGCTGTCCTCGAAGCAGCCGCCCTGGTCGATGGCAATGTCGACCAGTACGCTCCCGGTGCGCATCCGGGAG